>Ga0302320_10004347_pt1 | contig 32201 bp, 13 predicted proteins | sample Bog_T0_3_FD_202130 | JGI IMG/M metagenome (GOLD analysis project Ga0302320, IMG submission 202130) | Peat permafrost microbial communities from Stordalen Mire near Abisko, Sweden - Bog_T0_3 | ecosystem: Environmental > Terrestrial > Soil > Wetlands > Peat | place: Sweden: Abisko, Stordalen Mire... | reverse complement strand
CCGGGCGGGTTGGGGTCTTTGGCCTGGGCGCGCGCAAAGACGAGGTACTTGCCGTCCGGGCTCCAGGTGGCGCTGGCCTGGACCAGCTTGGGATCGTCCGCGCCTGGCAGAGGCGCAAGCTTTTTTGCCTCGCGGTCATACCAGGCGAGGATGCCGCGCGTGGGGTAGAAGGCTTGCAGGAAACGATAGTCGAGGAAGTTGGCCACGTAGTAGAACTGCCATCCCTTGGTGCCGGGCGGCTTGATGGTGGTGGCCACATACTTGCCGTCGGGCGAGACCTGCGACATGAACCCGAGGCGGGACTGCGGATCGAGTTCGCCGGTGAAGCGAGCCCAGGAGATCATGTCCTGCGTGCGCACGGTCATTTTTTCGGCCACGGGCACCAGCGCGTAGAGGCCTTTGTCGTTCTGCGGACCGTCCATGTCCAGGCCCAGGGTTTTGCCGTCGCGGCTGAAGGAGTGGCAGTTGGCGCAGGAGTGCAGGTCGGTCATCACCACGTGGCTCCAGGGCTGGGAGATGTCGCGCATGCGCCACTCGATGAGCGGGATCGCGCTCGCAGCAAGCGGCTTGATCACGCCTTTCTCGGTTGCCGATGGCATCAGCGGCACGTCGCGATAGAAGATAGGCGCGCCGACAGGATCGCGCGAGACGGTGAGCTGCAGGTTGCCGCGGGAAAGTGGCTGTGCCTGATCGCCCGGAGCATAGCCGGTGATGGTGATGGCGGCCGGATGGTCGACCGCATGCATGCGGATTGCGGCCCAGGTGGCCGCATCCGGCTTCCAGGTGTGCGCCGCAGCCTGCTCGGGTGTGAGCGTGGGCAGCTTGTTGGTGGAAGAGATGCAGCGCGCATCGATCTCGCCGATCTTCAGAGCTTCGCCCTTGGAATTGATGTGAAGCGCCGGGGAACCATCGCTGAATTCGACGTCGATCTGCCAGCTTGCGGCGGTCTCGGCAGGATCGCGCCACTGGAATGTGGGAGCGATCATGTCGGGCGGAAAGATGGAGCCGTTGAGCGGGTAATCGACGGAGATGGCGGCGGGAGCGCTGGCTGCGCCTGCAACAGGCTTGCCGAGTCCGAGCCACGCCACTGCAAGCAGCGCGCAGGCGCCGACAGACAAGGCCAGCGCGAGCGCTGAGCGGGGGCTGATGGGCGCGCGGGCGTTGATTGAGGCAACGATCTCGAACGGAAGACCGGATGGCTTGTGCAGCTGATCGATGCGTTGATTTTTGCGATGCATTGCGCGAACCTCTGTCGTTGAAACCTGACCGATCGGATCGTACAAGGGGGAAGTCAGTAAGCTCTCCGCCGAGCAAAGTATACGCCGGCGATGAATTGCTGGTCATGGCTTTGCTGCGGCGAAGAGCTATTCAATAGTTGCGCGTTGCTGTCTCTGTTTATTGCGCCCAGACGCGCAGCAGCAGCACGCCGTGCGATGGAACCTGTGCGCCGTAGGCATCCTGCGAGAACTTCACGTCTTTGTGGCTCCACAGATTGCGAGCCTTGGTGGGTTTGCCGGTGAGGTGCAAGTCGGAAGCGCGCACGGTGGCCTGCGCAGCGGCAGAGCCAAGATTGACCACGCCCACGGCGACGCTGCCATCGGCCAGCGGCTTGACCCAGGTTTCAAAGTTGCCGTCTTTCACGGGCGAGGCCTGCTTGCCCAGCGGGTCCTGATCGATGGCGATCACTTCCTTGTTCATCAGGATGGATTTGGTCACCGCCGACATGGTGCGGATGTCGTTGCCGGCCAGCAGCGGCGCGGCGGTGAGCGACCACAGGCTCATGTGCGTGCGGTACTCGTCGGCGCTCATGTGGCCGTTGCCGATCTCCAGCATGTCCGGGTCGTTCCAGTGGCCGGGACCCGCATAGGGAGCCGTGGGCACCTGCTTTTCAATGTTGAACATCATGCTGTCCCACTCGTCGCGGATGTCGTCAGTGGTGCGCCACAAGTTGCCGCTGACATCTGCGCCCCATTTCTCAACGCTGCCCATGCCGTACTCGCAAAGGCTATAGACAATGGGGCGGCCGGTCTCGTGGAGGGCATCGCCCATTCTTTGGTAGATCGGCTGCAACACATCGTTCTTGTAGATGGAACTGGCGCTGCACCAGTCGTACTTCAGATAGTCGATGCCCCAGTTGGCGAACGTGGCCGCATCCTTCTGCTCGTAGCCGTAACTCGCCGGATAGCCGGCGCAGGTGCGCGGCCCAGGTGAAGAATAGATTCCGAGCTTCAGGCCCTTGGAGTGAACATAATCGGAAAGCGCTTTCATGTCAGGAAATTTGTGGTTTGCTTGCAGGTTGCCATCGGCATCGCGCACGCCTTCCCAGGTGTCGTCGATGTTGACATAGATGTAGCCTGCGTCGCGCATGCCGCTGGAGACCATGGCGTCGGCCATGGTGCGCACCGTCTTGTCGTCGATCTTGCCGGCGAACAGGTTCCAGCTGTTCCATCCCATGGGCGGCGTCTTGGCCAGGCCGTTATAGGGAACAGTATGGAGCGCGGGAGGATCGAGATAGGGCAGGGTAGGGAACTCGTCCGCGGGCGTGGCCGGGCGGGCTTCGAATGGTTCGCCCCACTCCTTGCCCGCGATTTGTCCGTTGGCCAGGTCGCCGGTCAGGAACGGTCTTTTGTCGTTCCAGTCAACGCCGAAGAGTTCGAAGTGCGCAACGTTGACCGTGCCCTTGACGCCGGTGGAGAAACCAAGTCCCCGGACTGTGCCGGTGAGTTGGTTCCCATCCTGCTTGAGTTCGAGGATTGCCTTTTGCTGCTCGCCATTATCGAGCGTCTTGCCGGTTGCGGCCCAGCGGCCGGTCAGGCCCTGCGCGTGGGAGTAAGCGGCAGCCAGCAGGAGGCAGAGCATCAGCCCCAGAACAAGCAGGGCGCGCGAGAGATTCTTGGATTTTGTTGCGGGTCTTTCACTCATCATCGTGGCACAGTTCATCTTGATTCTCCAGGGTGCATCGGTTCTTCGGACATTCGGGTTCACTTTGAATTCGCGTCGTGGCGATCCGGGTCGCCATCGGGTCGAAGCTCAATGGCGCGCATCATCTGCAGATTGCGCTCATCTTTCTTGTTCTTGATCTGGTCAAAGCGTTGCGATTGCTGATCGCGGCGCGGGTCGCGGGTGCGGGCATAGAGCTGCAACAGCCCGAAGTTGGCGATGTAGTTATCAGGGTCGGTGTGCAGAGCTGCAGTGAAGTAGGCCTCCGCGTGCGGGTTGTCGCGCGCCTGCAAGCTGATTTGGCCCAGCTCGGCAAGCGCTTCCGGCTGGTCGGGTTGCGCGGAGAGCACCTGCTTCAGGTTTTCAGCCGCTTCCTCAATATGGCCCTGCTGACGCTCAATGCGGCCAAGGTAGAGGTGCGCCTCGGGCGCCGTCGCCGGAGTGGTGACCGCCTGCTTGAGCCACACCAGGGCAGTGTCGAAGTCCTTGGCGCGAAAGTTTGCTTCGCCCAGCGCCAGCAAGCCTTCGGGGTCCTGCGGACGCGACTCATGAAAGTGCTTGAGATACGGAAGAGCCTGCGAGGGATCGTCAGAAAACGACACCACCTGGCCCATGGCGAGGTTGTATGCCGGCTCGTCTGGCGCCAGGCGCAGCGCTTCGGCGATGGCCTTGCGCGCTTCCGCAAGAAGCCCCATGCGCACGCAGATGACGCCGAACTCGTAGGCGAGCGCGGGATTGCTGGGCTCGAGGTCGCGCGCGTGGGCCAGGTAGCCGAGCGCGCTCTCGTTGTCGTTCGCGGCCTTGGCGACGCGCGTCAGGTCTTCGAGGATTACAACAGATTTGCTGTCAGCAGCGAAGGCGCTTTCCAGGGTCGCGCGCGCCGGCTGCAGTTTGCCTTCCGCCTCTTGCGCCAGGCCAAGGGTGCGCAGCCCGGCCGAGGAGAGCGGCTGGTGACCAGCGGCCGCGGCAAAGAGCTGCTCAATCAGGTCGGCGCGACGCGCGGCGCGCAGCGCGGGCAGGCAGGTGTCGGCGTCCTGCTCGGTCAAGTCAGGGTGAGCCGTGAGTGCCGCCGCGGCTTCATTGGCGGCTCTGCCCGGTCCGAGCGTGGCCTGATCGGCGCAGTACAGCGCCCGAGCTCCAACCTGCGCGGAGGCCTGCTTGCTGAGATTTCTCAGGTAATCGAGCGAGAGGCGGGCGTTCTTGTTCCACTGCAGAATCGTGGCTGCCTGATAGTTTGCCTCATCGCTGGCGGGATCGAGCGCGAGCACTTTGAGGCTGAGCCGCAGAGCCTCGGCGCGCGCTGCCGGGTCCGTGGCCGCGGTCTGCATGCGGAGACGGCTCAGATTCAGATACGCGCTCACTAGGCGGGGACTGTGAAGAATGGCCGCGGAGAAATCCTTGCCCGCTTCCGCGGTGTTGTCCTGCTGAATCTCCACCACGCCAAGGAGATTTTCAAGTCCGCCATTGCGCGGATAGTCGCGCTCCGCCGCGGCGATCATGGTGCGCGCCTCATCGAGTTTTCCAGCTTCGATCTGCTGCTGGATGGCGAGGATTGTCTGTTGATAGGCGGAGGAATTCTGGGCAGCGGCGCAGGAGGCGAGAGATAGGAGCAGCGCCGAAAGACCGAGTGCGCGTCTGCGCAGGCCTCGTCTGCATGCGTTCATGTCTCTGCGCTCACTGTGCTTCCGCATCTTCACTTCGGCTCCGTCCACTACACTATTCTCCATGATGCGAGCAAACGGCAAGACGCTGTGTATGGCCAGGCTGGCTATGACGGCGCTTTGCCTTTTCAACTTGCCTTTGCAGGCGCAAGCGGGCGCTGACGAACCCGCTCCACAGGCATCGCTGATTGCCTCGTTGCAACTCGCCCCCGAGACAGCACAGCAGCTGCAACACGCCGTGGACGCGCGCGATTTTATCGCCGCGGAGAAGCTGCTGTTGGCGGAGATTGACCGCGACCCCCATTCGGCGCGCGCGGCGCATCTGCTGGCCTTTACGGGCACCGTTTATTTCCTCAACCAGGACTATATGAACGCGGCCATCGCCTGGAAGAAGTCGGAGGCGATCACTCCGCTGGATCCCAAGCTGCGCTTCTCGCTGGCCATGGCTTACATTCGCATCGGGCACTCGGACTGGGCGCGCACGGTGCTGCAATCGTTGGCTGTGCACAACGATAAAGACGCGCTTTACCCCTACTGGCTGGGGCGGCTGGACTATGACGGACATGAATACAACCGGGCGATCGGCAACTTCCAGCAGGCCATCGTTCTCGACTCGCGCATGGCGCGCGCTTACGACAACCTGGGGCTCTGCTACTACTACCAGAACCAGAACGAGCTGGCAGTTGCGAACTACGAAAAGGCCATAGAACTCGATCGGGGAACCGAGCATCCGTCGCCGTGGCCGTATTTGAACCTGGGCATCACCGAGCAGTTCCTCAACCAGCCGGCTGAGGCGGAGAAGGATCTGCGCGAGGCCATCCGCCTGGACGCTGGCTTTGCGAAGGCGCACTTCCAACTGGGGACGGTGCTTGAGGATGAGCAGAAACCGGAAGCGGCGCGCGACGAACTGAAGGAAGCGGCGCGGCTGGATGCGAGCTACGCCGAGCCGCACATGGCGCTGGCGCGGGTGTATCACAAGCTGGGGCAGGAAGAGTCCGCACGCGAAGAGGTCAAAACTTACCTGCGTCTTCATCCGCATTCAACCCCCTGACGCAGCGTGTAAGTCGAAAAAATCAATCTAAGGAACCGCAGTTTTCAGCACAAACCGAAGGATCGGTGTGGCCGCCTGACGAAAAAAAGAAGCGTCATCTGGCCCATGGAGCAGGCCAGATGACGCGGATGTAAGGAGCACAACAGGCAAGGAGCCTAGAATTCCAGGCGCCCGGAGAACTGGATGGTGCGCGGTGAGCTGACGCTGCCGGTCCAGGTTCCAAAGTTGCTGTTTGCCACGTCTGTGTGGAAAGCCACCGAGGGGCCGCCGTAGTTGCCGCCCTGCGAAGCGATCAGGTAGTGGTTGTTGAATGCGTTGAAGAAGTTGACGCTGAACTTGAAGGTCACCTTTTCGGCGATCTTCGTGTTCTTGGCCAACCCCAGGTCGAGGTTCTTGTAGCTCGGGCCGTAGATCGAGGTAACGGCGTTGCCGGTTCCCGTGTAGCCAAAGCTGTTGAACGCAGTCGCTGGCTCGAATGCATTCAGGTTGAGGTATGGGGCTCCGCTCTTCGGGTTGTAACCCTGGCGGCCATGCAACTCGACGGTTTGTCCCGGCAGGATCCCAGGTACGCAGCCTTCGCGCAGGTTGGGTGCGTCGAGTGAAGTGACGCAGTTGGAGGAGTAGAACGAGTAGGGCGTGCCGTAGTCGTAGTGGTAAAGCGGCGTTGCCTGCCATCCTCCAAGGAACCAATCCGCCGGACCGGAGGTGTTGAGGAACTGCCTGCCATGACCGAAAGGCAGTTCGTAGACCACCGAGACCTGAACGGTGACGGGAACGTTGTCCGGCACAATCGACCAGGCACGCGGCCTCTCGTTGAAGGGTGAGAACTGGCCGTTATTGCCCTGGTTGCCGGCTCCCGCGGTATTGCCCGATTGCACCGTGTCGGAACCGTCGGTATACATCTTCTGGACTGTGGTGGTACCGAGCAAGTAAAGGCCGTGCGACAGATGCCGCTCGACCTTGGCCTGGAAGGAGTTGTAGATCGAGGTTGCATGCTCCTCGTTCTGCCCTTGCAGGTTGCCGCAGATCATCGGATAAGGCAGCAGCGCCTGCGCCACAGTTGGGGCGCACGCGGTCATCTGCCCGGCCCAGCCCACATACGGCTGCGGAACGCCGTCAAGGGTACCCTGGTTCACGGCGAACGTGTCGTTCAAGTGCTTGCCGAGTGCTTGGACGGATGGATCGCTGGGGTTGAGGATGTTGAGGGGGCTCAAAGCCGAAGGCAAGTGTGTGCCCTTGGTGCCGACGTAGGAGAGGCTGACGAAGAAGTTGCTGGGCAACTGACGTTCGACGGTCATATTCCACTGCTGGGAGTAAGGTCGACGGTTGCCGTCGAGCGGACGATACTTGATGCCGGATGTTGAGCCGTTGTCAATTGAGGAGTTGACGGTGCTCGCCGTGGAGCCAGTTTGCGCGGCGGAGATGCCATTTTGCAGATAGAGCGCAGGCACCTGGAAGGTTCCACTCGGTGTCTCTGCCAGAGACACGGTATGGTTGAAGCCGTCCTGGCTCATGCCGCCATCCCAGCCGGGATAAAATGCCTGGCCGTAGTACAGGCCGTAGCCGGCGCGAACCACGGTCTTGTCGTTGAGCGTGTAGGCAAAGCCAACGCGCGGAGCGACGGCCTTCTTGAAGGGCATTTCAGGATAGGACGCGCCGTAGCTCGCCGCGCCCCACTGGTTTCCAGCGTAGGCCAGGCGACCGGGAAGCCCGCCCGCGCCAGGGTTTGCGCCGTTCGGATCGAAGAACGACAGGTGGTCGAACTTTTCGCTGAACGGAGTGATGTAATCCCAGCGGACGCTGTAATCGAGCGTGAGCTTGGGGGTAAAGCGCCAGGAATCGCCGGCGTGAGCAGCGTAGCCGTATTGGCGGGGGTATTCAGCAGTGACGTTGTAATACTCGGTTGAGGCTGAACCGACTGCGCCCAGGTAGAAGGACGCCATGTCATCGCCGGGGCAGTTTGCGCAGGCCGAGTTGCCGGTTGTGGCTTGCGCAAAGCTGAAGGTGCCGCCGCGATTGGTCCCCTCGTGGATGCTGGTGCCGGCCTTCTTCCATTCGAAGCCGCCCGTGAAAGTGTGCTTGCCGTGAACCAGGGTGAAGACGTCGTTGAGCCCATAGGTTCCACGCGTGGTTACATCGTGGGCCGAACTGGCCGGATCGGTGCTGCCCAGAGTGGTGTAGTTGCCGAACGACATTTCAGGCATATCCTGGGTGCTGGCAACGCCCGAGACCTTGGGCAGGGTGGACGCGCCGTCAGCCTGGTAGTAGCCCTCATTGCGGTTCAGGTACCCGAAGCTGAAGTGGTTGGTCATGGTGTCGGTCAGCGTGTGCTCCCAGTTGAGGCGCTGAATGGGCGCGTTCTCAGGGTTGGCTGGGCTGGCGTTGGAGAGCGCCAAGGGGAGATCGCTGGCGGTGTTGACGCCGCTGTACTGCCACCAGTAGGTGTAGTAAAGGTGATCCTTGGAGCCGATATTCAAGTCCGCGCGGGCAAAGTAGACGTTCTCACTGTTGGTCAGTGAACCCTGTCCGGAGACCGGAATCACATAGTTGCTCTCTTCGTTGCCGTTGGTGGGCGTGGGCAGAGCCGCCATCCAGGCCTTGGCGATGGGGTCCTCGAATCCCGGATTGATGATGTTTCCGGGGATTGCGGTTCCGGCGAGGGCGCCGTACTTGACCGGATCGTTGGGATAGTAAAGTTGAGTTGGCCAGGCGCTGAAGTTGCCGGCGCGGTCGTTGGTTGAGGCGATCGAATCGGTCGCGCTCACTGCGCCGCCGTGATCCTGGAACCTTTCCCAGTTAAAGTAGAAGTAGCCTTTGAGGAACGAATTGGCTCCATGGAAGCCGGGGACGTACCAGGGGCCTCCGACAAAGGCGCCGAAATCGTTTTCCTTGTCGGCGCTCACATAGTACGGCGTCCCATGGCTTTTGAATTTCTCTGAGGCACCGTACTGGGAGGCATTGAAAAAGTCGTTGCGGATGTACTCGTAGCCGCCGCCGTGGAACTGCTCGCCGCCGCTCTTGGTCTGGATGATGAGCTGGCCGGAGGTGGTGTTGCCATACTGAGCGCCGTAGTTCGCAGTAAGGATGTGAACTTCGCTGGTAATATCTGGCGACATGCCAAAGTCGGTCTGCAGAGCAACCATGCCGCTCTGGTTCATGTAGCCTTCCGAGCTGGTCACGCCGTCGACGATGGCTTCGTCGCCGGAGATGATGCCGCCGTTGATGCGGGCGTTGAATGCGTTGTTGCCGCCGGCGGAGGTGACGCCGGGCATCATGGTGGCGATGGCCACGGAAGAACGCGGAGCGCCGGAGACCACCATCGGGAAGTCCTGCAGGACCTCGGGGCTCACGCCGCCTTCCAGTGACTGGTTTTCGTAGTTGATCAGAGAAACGTCGCCATTGACGGATACCGTCTCGTCCGCCTTGCCGATTGGCAGTTTCACGTCGACACGCGCAACCTGGTTGATAGCCAGTTCGATGCCTTTTTGTTCGATGGATTTGAATCCGTTCGCCGTGACGTTCAGGTCGAACTTGCCGGGCGTCAGGTTGCGGAATGAATACTCGCCCGCGGCGTCTGATACGAAACTGGCCTTGAAACCGGTGGCCTCGTTGGTCAGGGTCATTGTTGCGCCGGGAATGGCTGCACCGCTTGGATCTGTAACCGTGCCGCTGAGGGAGGCGTTGACATCCTGCCCAAAACTCAGATTGGTCACGGCCAACAGAAATACTCCAAGAAGTGCGAGCAACAGGCTGTGTGTTGAAACAACTCGCCTCTTTTGCATAGCGTCTCCATTTGAAATTGTTGACAACCAGGGCGCTCTTTCTCGAAGAGCTGCTCCTCTTGCGCAAACCTCGGCCAGACTGCGCCGAGGTTCGCCTTGGAACCGTGAAAACTCACGGTTCCTTTCCGCCCGGCCATCGCCAGGACGGAAAAGCCTGTCTTCCTTTCGCCGCCGGCCGGAGCCTGCCTGGAAAAGAAGACTTGCCGCTTCACTTTGGCCCCTGGCTGCGTGTTTCAGCAGAATGGAGCTTTGATGAGCGGCTTGTTGTCGAAGATCCTCATTTTGGGGATCTTCCCAGGGGAACGAGAGGCAGTTTCGGCATTAAATGATCACGTTTACATTCCGCGTAGTTCTATACAAATCAGGGAATCATGAAAACGTTCTCAGTTCAGCGCCTGTAAAACCTCTCCGCCAAGCCCATCAAAGACTAGTACAACCAAAATCCAACTGTCAAACGGTTTTGCCGCGGATTCTCCATTTCCTTCATCACATTTCCCATTGCAAATGATTCCCGCCATGAAACCTTCTGCCAATTCCCTGTAACCCGCACCGATGCAGCAGATAGCGCAGAATCATCGATAACTCCCTGTTGGACACGGCCCAGGGGCCTTGTCGCGTCCAGGGCAGCCTTCTGCCATGTCACAAGCCCAGACCTGTCCCTCTGGACCTGCTTGGCCTGAAAACACGCAGCGCACTGCCGGCGGAGCTTGCTAGGATTGTCTTAGAAGACCCCCACCGTGAACTTTCCGGCAGACCCAGGAGCAACGGCCAGCGCCATGGCGAATGTGACTCGCAGAAACATGCTCGCCCTGCTCTACGCGGCGCTTCCCGGACTGGCATTCGGGCGAAGACTCCTTCCCCGCATGCAAGCCTTTGCAGTGCTGCCAGCTTCCGCCGCGGCCGCGCAGTCCACGTCGCCGCTCCCCGGTTCTCATGCTAGCGCACAGGCTCACGGTAAGGAGTCGCGCTTCTGGTTCACAAATGTGGCCAGCCACTCTTCATTCAACTACCGGACGAATAACGACTTCACGGGAAGAAAGTATTTTCCCCAGCCGATGTGCGGCGGCGTCGGAGTCATCGACTACGACAATGATGGCCGCATGGACCTGTTCTTTACCAATGGCGCCAAGTTGCCGGAACTGGCGAAGACCACGCCCGACTACTACAACTGCCTGTTGCGCAACAGGGGAGACGGCACGTTTGAGGATGTAACGGCGAAGGCTGGCTTGAGTGGTGCGAGTCTGGGCTTCAGTTTCGGCGTGGCTGTGGGCGACTACGACAACGACGGCTTCGACGACTTGTTCATTTGCAACGCGGGCATGAACACGCTCTATCACAACAATGGAGATGGAACCTTCAGCGAAGTGACGGCCGGCTCCGGCCTCGATCGCAAGCCGGAGAATGTGCTCAGCGTGAGCGCGGCCTGGTTTGACTCGAACAACGACGGACTGCTCGACCTGATTGTGACCAACTACACGGTGTGGACTCCGCAGACCGACAAGCATTGCAGGTTGGACCCGCAGCACGAGGAGTATTGCAGCCCGACTGTTTACTCGAGCGTGGCTTCGCGGCTCTACCGCAACCTGGGTAACGGCCACTTCGAAGACGTGACCGACGCCAGCGGACTCGGCAAGGCGCTGGGCAAGGGGATGGGGATTTCGATCGCGGACTTCAACGGCAATGGCCTGATGGATGTCTTTATCGCCAACGACACGGAGCCGAATTTTCTCTTCATCAACCAGGGCAATGGAAGTTTCAAGGAGCGCGGGCTGGAACTTGGCGTGGCCTACAACGCCAACGGCGACAGCGTCTCCGGGATGGGCTCGGATGCCAGGGACTTTGACAACGACGGATGGGTTGACATTGTGTACAACGATCTCTCCGGGCAGGTGTTTGGGTTGCTGAAGAACGACTCTGGGAAGTCGTTCACTGATGCCACCTGGAGTTCGCGCATGGGAACGCTCTCGCGCAATCTTTCCGGCTGGAGCATGGGGTTCATTGACTACAACAACGATGGATGGAAGGATATCTACTCGGCCAATGGAGACGTGGACAACCTGACCGCAACCTCGCGGCAGCACGACACGATGTTTGAGAACCTCGACGGCAAAACGCTCCAGGATGCGACGGACAAGATGGGCCCTGACTTTGCCTTCACGGGCTATCAAAGAGGATCCGCCTTTGTAGATCTGAACAACGACGGGTTCCTCGATCTTGTTGTCACGTCGCTCGGCGAGCGGCCGCGCATCCTAATCAATAACGCGCTCAATGGCAATCACTGGATCGTATTCGAACTGCGCGGACACAAGAGCAATCGCAACGGCATTGGCGCAACCATCAAGGTGACGACCGGCTCGGGCCGCACGCTGTTTAACCACGTCAGCCCCAGCGTGGGCTTCATGTCGTCGAGCGACCGCAGGGTTCACTTTGGTCTGGCCGCAGAGACAAAGATTGAGCACGTCGAGATCCGCTGGCCTAGCGGCATTCTGCAGCGCATCGAGCATCCGGCAGTGGATCAGATTCTCAAGGTCGAGGAACCGGCGGCAGCTTCCTAGCCACAGCCAATGTTCAATTCGCAGCTGCGCCGGGCAGGCTCTCGACAATCGTCAGCACCTGGTCGGCCCTCACGTGCGTCAACACCTGTTTGACGCCGGTGGGCCAGGAGATCTCGATTCTGTCGATAATCGCTGCGTTGCCGAGTCCGAAGTGGACGCGCTTGTCGCTGGATGAGCTGTAGCCAACGGCCGTAGTGGCGTGGTTATACTGCACGCCTTCCGTGGTTGTAATCTTCACCTTCGTTCCCAGGCCGTCGCGATTATCCTGCGTGCCCACCAGCTTGAGAATGATCCAGTGATTGCTGTTGGAAGTGAGATTGATGAGCAGTTGCGGCGTGTCGTTGATGGTGCTGACCACGACATCGGTCTTTCCGTCGTTGTTGAAGGAACCGAAGGCTGCGCCGCGGTGAAGGCGCGGCGAGAGAAAGGCCGAACCGGCCGTCGCGCTCACATCCGTGAAGATGAAGTTGCCGTTGTTGCGCAGCAGGCAGTTGGGCTGCAAGGCGGGACGGTGCAGCACCTCCAACTCGTTATCAAGAATCGCGCCGCCGGTCGTGAACAGGTCCTTTTGCCCGTCGTTGTCGAAGTCGAAGGCGCCCGTGCCCCAGGCCGTCATCCGATGGCTGAATGCGGTCACGCCGGAGACTTCCGTCACATCGTCAAACTGCGTTCCCGTGTTCTTATAAAGCGGAAAGGTGTCGCCGAACATGGCGGTGTGAAAGATGTCGGGCAGGCTGTCGTTGTTCAGGTCGCGGAACTCGGCGCCCATGCCGGCCACCGCGCTGCCGTTCGATGTGTAGGCTACGCCTTGCTCCAGTGCCACGTCCTTGAAGGTGCCATCGCCATTGTTGTGCAGCAGAAAGTTGGGGAACGTGTCGTTGGAGACAAAAATGTCAGTGAACCCATCGTTATCGTAATCGGCAAAGGCCAGGCCCATGCCTTTGCCCACGTATTGCCCGATGTGCGAGGACGCAGAGACATCGGTGAAGGTGCCGTTGCCGTTGTTGCGGTAAAGAATATTCGGCGTGCCTTTGAAGTTTCCCGGCGCGCAATAGGTGCGCGCGTTGCCGATGGAGCAAAGCTTGGCGTTGGCGATGTCGTAGTCGAGATAGTCGATGATGATCAGATCGAGGCGCCCGCTGTTGCTGGAGTCGAACCAGCCCGCGGCAACGGCCCATGCCTTGCCGTAACCGGTAATCGTTCCCCCCACGCCGGCCTTGTCCGTTACATCGGTAAACGTGCCGTCGCCGTTGTTGTGCAGCAGTTGGTTGCGATTGACGCCGGCGATGTAGAGATCGACAAATCCATCGTTGTCGTAATCTCCCGCAGCCACGCCCATCGAGTAGCCGACGCCCTTCACGCCGGCCTTCTCCGTCACATCGGTAAACGTGCCGTCGCCGTTATTGCGGTAGAGGCGGTTCCAGTAACTGGGATCAGTCTTTTCGAGCGATGGAATGGCTGCGCCGTTGGTAAAGAAGATGTCGAGAAGACCGTCGTTGTTGTAATCGAAAACGGCAACGCCGCCGAGCATTGTTTCAATGGAATAACGCTGGGGGCTGACGCTGTTTTTGAGTTCGAAGCGGATTCCGGAATGCTCGATCAGATCTTCGAAGGTAATGCGGCTCTCAGGCGTTGCAGCCGGCTTCGCGTTCTGCGCGGTCTTCGATGTTGTACCCGCCGCAGCCGGCGCAATCTGCAACGCGAACGTGGATGGGGAGATCAGGAGAACGAAAAAAAGCAGGCCCTGGAATGAGAGTGCTACCCGGGCCGCATGCACCATGCCGTGAGATTGCCTTGAGAGTGCAGGGAAGAGGCGAGTTCTCTGCGGAGCGGATGACCGGCCTGTACTTGATGGGAGAAGGATCGCCATTGGCTTATGCGCAGTATAGCCGCTGGCCGCACAGGTTGTGCTTTGCCGGCACGCGAACCTTGCACGGCGCGGTGCTTCAATGGGGTACTTTTATTTTCAATGCCGGCCCGGCCCGCTTTTCAAACTCAGGCCTGACACCGTCCAGCAGCCAATTCAGCGCCCGGGCAAATGCGGTGTCGTCCGCCGGCTCAATTCCGGCCGCAACAAACTTCGCCACGTGTGGATACCGACCCGTGGCGAGAATGGGCTCGGCAAAGACCGGGCTTTGCGCGCGGGCCGCCGGCACCCGCAGCGACGACTCTTGATCTTCATTGCTGACGAATCCAATTACGAAGTTGAGGACCAGCCCGAGAATGCGGATCGAGAGGCGCACATCGAGCCCGAAGCTCGCGAGGTGCTCCAGATGCCACTCCAGTGCGCGAATTCCTTCCGGGCCGTACTCGCGGCTATCCAGGTGAATCGCGATGGACCAGGGATACTCCTCGAGGTTGCTCCGATGTTGCGCTGCGAAAAGAGTCAGCACCTGTCGCCACCCCAGCTCAATGCCCTCGGGAAAGGTGCACTTCGCATAGGTGGCATCCAGCATCAGGTTCAGGAGATCGTCTTTGCTGGGAATGTGATAGTAGAGAGCCATGGGACTGGCGCCGAGCACAGTGGCGATCTTGCGGATCGACACAGCCTTCAGGCCCTCGCGGTTGGCAATGCGAATGGCGGCTTGCACAATCGAATCGCGGCTGAGGGGCGGCTTGCTCACAGCTTCAGCAGGCGCAGCCCAAGTGGATGCTCTCATGGCCGATTGACGGGTCGTCTTCTTTTCTTTCAAAGCCTTCCTCCCGATCGGCATTCGAGAACCACTCCGCGATCGCCTCGTCTACTGGGCCTCCTTTGCGGCAGAGGTCGCTTCGAGGGTGACGGGACCCAGCAGGCCAGAGGCCACGAGGGGCGAGTTCGCTTTGTAGGGCTTGGAGGGCGCGAATGTGTATTTGGTTGTTGCGTCGGGCTGTTGGTCGCCGATGAGCCTGTTGACCCAGGCATTGGTCACAACGATCTTCAATACGTTTGCACCCGGCTTTAGCACGCCGGTCAGGTCCACGCGATAGGGTGCGTGCCACACCACGCCGAGCGATTTTCCATTCACCGTCACCTCGGCCAGGTTCTTTACGTCGCCGAGATCGATCCACAGCTGCGCGCCTGGCTTGAACCAGTCCGCGGAAGCCTGAATCGTCTTGGTATACGTGCCTGCTCCGGAGAAATACTTCACGCCTTTATCGTCGCTGTCGTTCCACGAGATCAGCTTGTTCAAAGTAATGGATGCCGGTGCGCCACGACCCTCCTGGAAGGCCACATTCCACGAGCCGTCGAGCGAGGCCAGTTGTGTCTCGATCACCTTGGGCAGCGTGCGCGAAGTCGCCTTCGCAGGCGTGCGGAAGACCACGAACACCGTGCCCCATGGTTCAAACTGCAACGGAACGGTTGTGCGGCCGCCGGCGATCGCATACGAAGCTGGCTTGATCTTGCCCGTCTCCGAGTACCACAACTCCGGAGCCTTGCCCGCGATGCGGAAGCTCGCATCGACCGATGCAGGCTGGTCGCCGCGGTTATCCAGGAAGTAGATGTCGGCGTTGGCTGTCTTGCGATGCACAAACAGGATCTGCGCATCGCTCGCCGGCTTGCTGAAATCGAAGTCGGGCGCGGCGGCGAGGGTCTTAAGCACAGCTCCAGCATTCTGTCCGGCGTAGACTTTGCCCTTGCCCACACTCTGCGCGCCGCTTCCGTCGCCGAACAGCTCGTCGTTCAGTTTCGTGAACTCGGCCTGATCGTCGGCAAGGCTGGGATCGTCGCTAGGTTTCGTGCCGGCGACGACCGCGCCCTGCTCCACGAGTTTGTGAAGAGCGCGCAACACCGGCAGCGACATGTGCTTGCTGTACGGATCGAGCGCCAACACGCGGTAGCTCATGCCGCTGCGGGTTGTGATTCGCCCATCGGCCACGGCGAGCTCGTGGATTAGGCCGTCGGCGTTGATGTAGTCGAAGTTATAGCCCGCGGGCACGTCAGGCGACTTGTCGGCGAACTCTGCCGTGATGTTCGAGTCTTCGCCGTAGAAGTAAATTACATCGGCCACGAAGCGCCCCTGCTGCAGCAGGAACGAGTTGCGAGCCAGGTAGTTGACCCACACATTGGCCTGTTCCGCCCATGTCTCGTTGCGATTGAACCACTGGCCGCAGGGGCCCAGAGTCAAGCCTGGAACCTTGCCGATGAGCGGCTGGTGGGCCGACTCGTGGACCACGATGCGGTTGATGCCGTTCAGAAACTCGGCATCCGCAGTGGGCTTCAGCGTTGCCGGCGACCAGGCCCAGGCGGTGGTGGGATCGCATGAAGTCATGGACTCCGCAGCAGCGAGGTTCTGCCCGTAGATGTGCGCGACAGAGGCGGACTCGCGGTCATCGGCGTTGTAGCCGAACTGTACTTTGTTGATGCCCGGCTTCTGCGTCCACATCGCGCTCATGGGAATGTCGTCCAGCTTCTTCACTTCCATGCCGTCGGCAATCAGGGCGCGCCCTTCCTCGTGCGATTCGCCGTAGTGGCCTATGCCGCGCTCTTTGAGCGACGCCTGCACCTGGCCATAGTGCTCATCCGCGATCAGGTCGGCGATGGTCTTGCGCAGATCCCAGAGGAATTGGTCGCTGGCCTTCGAGCTCTCCACCACGCGCCCGGTAAGAACTGGCAGCCAGGGGCGCGGATCGTAGCCGCGGCGCTTGGTGAACTCGGCGATCATGTTGTCGGTCCAGTTCTGCGCCCCGGCCTCCCAGCTGTCGGTGACCACGTACTTGATGCCGCGCTTGCCCATCAGATCAGCGCCTACCGTGGCTTTGAAGCTGTTCAGGTAGTCGTCCATGTAGTGCTTCACGTAACCGGAGTTCAGCTTGTCCACCTCAAGCCCTGTGGCTTCCGCTGTTGCCGGATGGTTGGCAATGCCCAGCAGCGAATACCCGATGCGCAAAATCGCCCAGTCGCCCGCGGGGGGCGTCCAGTCCAGTGTGCCGTCCGCGTGCATCTTGGCGGTCAGGTCCACCACATCGCCTTTCTGGATTGCGAGTGAGGAATCGACGTCGGGCGTGGCGAACTGGTACAGATCCGGCATCTGGTTGAAGGCTGCCTTCTCTTCAAAGTGGTTCACGCGCGCGCCCGGATGCAACACCAGTTCCGAGAGCGCAACGTCAGGCGAGGGCTTGGGCAGTGGGCCGAAGGCGTCGCCCATATCGGCAAAGGGATTGGGTGGCGTGGGCAGCGTTTTGAAGGTCACGCGAAAATACTTCGCCGTCACCGGCGCAAATGAGAGCGTGTGTTCGGTGGATCCGCTCTTCGCAATCACTGTGACCAGGCGCCAGCCGTGCCCATTGTCGCTGGCCTCAAGAGCGATGCCACTGTCGCCCCCCGGCGGCAGAAATGCATCGAACGGGTTTTTGCCGGCCACCACGATGGTGATGCCGCGAATCGACTGCGCTTGCGGGTATTCGTACTTAATCCACGCAGACTCGCCCTCCTTGGCTTTCGGCAGCGCAACCGTCTTCACCAGGTCGCCATCGGTCAGCAGCGCGGGATCGATGGTTCCGCTGCTGCACGTGATCTTGGGCTGCACGGCATTGGCGGCCACTTCGCTATCGGGAATCCTGAACGCGACCACGGCGCTGTCGGCATAGAACTGCGGCGGAACAAACGGCGTGCCCAGGGAGCCGCCAACATCGTCTACCGGCAGGTTCTGAAATTCGCCCGTGTTCGAGGGCGGGTGAGCCAGCGTGCCGCTGAACGCCTTGCCGCCCTCGACCCTCGTCTCGCTCCACACATACTTCTTCATCCCTTCGGCCGCGTGAACCCAGGGCCCACCGGTCTCGCTCCAGCCGGCGGAACTGGCAATCGCCTCTTCCAGGTCAAGCTGGTCGCCGAGTGTGACCGCGTATTTGAACGCGTCCTTCCACTCCGGCGTCATGTAGGCCAAGCGCTTTTCCACCACCTGCGGCGTAAACAGCGCGGCATCGAAGTTCTGGAATCCGCCTATGCCGGCGCGATGCATCCACTCCTCGTCCAACTTGATGCCGTCCTTGGTGATGTTGCCGTTCATCCAGTGCCACCAGACGCGCGGACGCGCACTCTGCGGCGGATTCTCAAAGCCCCTCTTGAGCGGATCGGTCTGGTTTTGCGCTGCCGCGAAGCCGATTCCAAGAACCAGGGCCAGGCCTGCCGCGACGATCTTCAGGGTTGCAGCTTTCATTGCTTCTCCTTCATACGTGCATGATTGCCGCTTCTCGGCAATCGGCCGAATACGGTTGCAGGTTTGCGAGCGCAGCCAAGGCTCCAACTGAGGCGAAGGGTGAGACTACGGCATGGCTGTCAGAATCGGCCTGGCGTCAAAGGATCGGCCGTCCAGTTCAGCAAACTGGACGGCCGATCTTTTTGTCGTACACCGTATATCACTTTCAATGTCCCTGTGACAAGGGACAGAGGATTCAGCCGGATGGATGCTTGCAAACCGCCAGTTGTCAAGACCGGACACAGTACGAAAAGCATGCATCGTCCGCTACGCTTTTCACTTCCTTCCTGTGACCTCCAGTTGCACAGGGTGGGCCACGGAGTTGACATCCGGATCGTAGTACTCGTAGACCCGCGACTGGAGAGTATGGGCGTGGATGGGGTATTTGGCGCGCAGGCGAAAGGCGACGGTTGTGGTTTGCCCAGGGGAGACTGCGTTGAAGTAAAGGATCGCCTGGGTAGCCGTGAGCGAGAACTTCTCCAGACGGCCGCTCTTCTGGCTGGCCGTATTGTCCTGCAGGGACTGCAGGTCTTCGCTGAGTAGATCGAAGCCCGGGGGAATGCCGAGATCGACCATGACCATGTTCGCGGTCTTGGGGAGATTGTTGCGGATGGTCGCGGTCGCTGTGGCGATGTCGTTTTGCGCAAGCCGCGTGCGGTCGTAAGCGACATCGATGGAGAGCGCCTCCGCGACAGGCTTTTCCTCCCATGGGGTGAAGTAGCGGCCAACAACCTGGTAGGCAAGCGTGCCCGTTCCGGTGAAGCTGAGCCGGACCGATGCGGGATTCCTGGTGCCTTTGAAGACGAATTGGTGCAGCAGGTCGTTGTTCTCCGGGGTCAGTTGCAGGGTTTGAACGGCTGTACCGTCGAGGGCGATCTCAAGCGAGCCGTGGACATCGGATGCGCTGAGCTCGGTTGCAAGGACCAGAGCGCGCAGGGCCATGATGGTGGCCTGCGTGGTGCCCCAGTTGCCGGAGGCTTGCTTTTTTGAGGAGATGAAGTTGAGAGCCTTGCGGACGGTCTCTGAGGCTTGTCCCCATTTGAGCAGTGCCTGTGTCGCCAGGCCCGTGGTCTCAACCGCAGCGCTCTGCCCGGTGGAATAGACGCCGGTCTCTTCGGCATTCCATGAGACCTGGTCTCCGCTGTCGCTGCGCGCGTCGATCAGAGCCTGCAAGGAGTGGCGGGTGAACTCGCGGTCCTTGCCGTAGTCCGTGGCGAAGTTGGCGACGACGGCGAGGGTGTATGTGTCGGCTTTGAAGCCGCGATCGGATTCGATGAAGTGTTTTGCCTTTTCGATTGCCGGCCCCTGGTAGCCGGTATTGGCGAGGGACCACGCGATGTAGGCGGTGATCCGCAGCAGGTCATTGTTGTAGCGATTGGTTGCGCCTTCGTTGATGAAGGATGTGTCGGGCTTCCAGCTGCCGTCGGGCTGCTGCTGGCCAGCGAGCCAGCCGGCGGTGCGCTCCATGAGCCGCCCGTCTACGTCAGAGACTTTCGCCATGTCGTTGATCTCCATCAGACCGTAGGCAGTGAGGATCTTGTTTGCCGGCGCCTGGCCGAACCAGGAGAAACCGCCGCCGTGCACCTCGAATGTAAGCAGGCGCTGGTAGCCGTTGGCGATGTAACTCTCGGCCTTGGCGTGAATCTCCGGCGTCAGTTTCTTGGTGCGCTTCATGTAGTCGAGAGCGAGCACATTGGGGTAGGTGCTGGAGGAGGTCTGCTCGAAGCAGCCGCCGGGCATGCTGAGGATGCTGTCCATGCCTTCGACGATCTGGCTGAGCGGGCCTGGATACAGGCGCACGAAGATACTGGTGGCATCGGGGATGGCGGCAGCGGGGAAACTGAGGTCGTGCTTGGCGGTTGTGTCGAGACGGCCGTTGAAGACGATGCTTTGTTCGCGGCCGTTGGGGATGACTTCAATTTCGCGGACGACGATGTCTTCGCGAGCGCCCGCGCCGCCGTCCATCTGTGCGGAGAGTGTCAGTTTGAATTTGCCGATGCGGTTGGCGTTTAGGGTGAAGCTCGAACCACCGACGCGGCCGGAGTCCACGGTCACCGACTTATCCGGCGTGTCGTTGTCGAGCGAGTACCAATCGCCGGGTTGCAGTTTGAGGCTTACTTCGCCGGGCTTGCCGGAGTAGTTGTAGACGGCGATGGGGATGGAGACACGATCGCCCTGGGTGAGCGTGACGGGCAGGTCGAGGTCGACGAAGAAGTCCTGGAAGACCTTGAGGCTGAAGGTTGCTGAGCCCAGGGTGCCTGACTGCGTGGAAGCGAGCATGGCCATGCGCCAGGTGGTGATGGAGTCGGCGATGGGGATTTCGATGCTGGCGTTGCCGTTGCCGTCGGTGAGAATTTCGGGGTTGATGTAGAGAGCTTCAGGGAAGTAGGAGCGAATGTGCGGAGCATCCGGCGCGGATTTTGCAAGAGCAGCCGTAAAGTTGCGGCCATTGAGCGGCAAGCTCTCCAGCTGCGCCGTCGCCATGGGCGCCTCGGCGAACGCCATGCCGCCTACGGCCACAGCGCGCCGGTCTACGGCCATCTCCATCACCGCCTGCGCATTGACCATAACCGTTTGGGTTGCGGATCCAATATCGAGTGTGGCAGAGAGGACGGCTTGATCGCGCGGCTCCAAAGACAGATCGCGCGAGAGGGCGATAAACCCTTGGGCAGAGAGGTGAAGGTGGTACCGTCCTGCAGGCAGAGCCGCGAACGTGAATTGCCCTGCCGCATTGCTGTGGACGGTGCGTGCTTCGCCCGTAGCGCGCGAAAGCAGCGTGATTGTGGCGCCGGGAACGAATGCGCCGGTTCTGTCGACAGTGCCGCCGGTGATCTCCGTACGACCATCGTCGGGGCCGCGGCCGTGTTCGATGCGAAGATCGAGCGTGCCATGGCGGCCCGGCACGTTCATCAAAGTCCCGGAGCGCGCTTCAATATTCACGGCCATGTCGTCCCCGGTGTCGAATTGCCCATCGGGGCCGGCGCTGCGGACAAGGTAGGTGCGTCTTGATGCGTTGCCCCAGCCACTTGGAGCCATGCGCAGGGGCGTGTTCCAGGCATCCCGCGGCGGCGCTCCATCCTCCAGCGCGGCAAAGGACTTTACGATGTCTAGGCTATCGGGTTTATCTTGGAGCAGTTGATTGAGGCTGGCCGTGAGTTCACGCACCTGATCTTGAAAGGCCTCGCGATAGCGCTGCTGATACTCGTCAAACTTTTCCTGCGGCAGGCTGCGGCCGAATTCGATGTCGACCTTGGCTGGATGGGTCATCTCGGTTGCGGAAAAGAGCGCGCGGGCCGCGAGGTTTGGAGATTCCGGAGTGTCGTTGTCGTTGATCGCGTTGCCCATGGAGAGTGAATGAATCTCGTAGCGCGGCTTCATGACCTCCTGCTCGAGATAGAAGAAGATCTTGGCGAATCCGGGCTTCTGTTCGGCGAGCGCGAAGACCGCCTCATCGACGACCTGCAAGCCCAGAGCAGCCTGCACGCCTTCTCCGCGTGCGTTAGTTACGTGGAAGCGAATGCGCGCGTCGGCGCCGGGTTTGTATTCGGTTTGATCGGCAGTGGTCTCAATCCTGAGCTCGTCTGCCGGCTGGACAAAGACCAGGCGATGATCGGCGATGGGTTCGGCATCGCGGCCAAACACGTAGGCGTCGATGTCCAGCGTTCCGGTCATCTCCGGCGTGGCGTTCAGTGAGAGTTCGGCCCGGCCGCAGTCAAGGTCTAGATCGCGTGTGAGGATGGTCTGGCCGTTCTTCACGATGTCGATGTATGCGGAGCCGTTGGTGCGCGTGGACAACACCTTGAGCTGGATGCGCTCACCGGCCTTGAAGACCGCACGATTGGTGTGCAGAAGAACCTGGTCTGTGCCTGCGCGGGTTTCGAGAGGAACGGTGCTGGTGAAGCGGTTGCCGCGATGGTCGTCGGCTTCGATAGACAGCGACTCGATGCCCGAGGCTGGGTTGACGCGGAAGAGCGCGACGCCGGAGGAGCCGGTGGAGAGCTGCAGGTCGCGCGGCCACTCTTCGCCGATATACGGGATGTGGCCGCGGCGCTGGGGAGGGTGAACGGTGAGCGTCGCAGTTGCAGGGCTGCCATCTGGGTACGAGGCGAGTAGGAAGATCTCGTTCTCGATGTTGGGGACGAGCGTGCCGCCCTCGGGAATCGCCGTGATCAGCAGCGGCGATTCACAGATGGTGATGGGCTCGCCGCGCGTCTCCCCATGCTCGGCGGCGTCTCTGACGGTGGCCTCAATGAGCGCGCGGGCGGCGCCCTGGCTCAGCGGGCCGCCGGCGAAGTAGCCGGGTAGCTTGAGGTCGAAGCGATAGGCGCCGTCACTGTCTGTCTTGCCGGTCACAATGGCTGCGTTGAACACGGTGACGTCCATGCTCGACGCTTTGACGGTGATCTCCGCATGGTCGACCGGCTTGCCGAAAAAGTAGTTGGCGCGCACCGTGCCGGTGACGTGGTCGCCGGGCCGGTAGTCGCGTTTGGGCTTGTTGTCCTTCTCCGTGAAATCGATGGCGACCTTGAATTTGGGCAGCACATAGCGCTCAACCTGGAGCGCGATTTCGGCTGAATTTGCTGGGGCCTGGGGCTCTCCCATCAAGGCGCGAAGATGATAAGTACCGAGGTTGACCTCATCGGCCAGCGCGAATTCGGCTGAGGCGATCCCAAATTTGTCGGTCTCTGTGCCTTTGCGGAAGACCTTGTTGCCGCGCGAGTCTTCCACTTCAAATGTCAGCTCGCGATCGGTGACGGCATGGCCGGCGGCGCGGTCCATGGCCAGTGCGCGTACGTGGATCGTCTGGCCAGGCTGATAGATGGGCTTCTCCGTCGTCAGCAGGATGGAGGCCTTGTCTTCGAGTTGAACAGGCTGCGTGTATTCTGCGGCGCCGATGGGCGTGTCCACGGAAAAGCGCAACTGATAGCTGCCGGTGAGCCCCGCGGGAAAACGGAAGTTGGCTTCCACGGTGCCGCGGCGGTTGAGGTTGCCGGAGAAGAGCGGGCGTGCCTCCGGATCGGCCTTCTCATTGGGATCGAGAAGATCGACCCGCAGCGTGCCTGTTTGCGCGAGATTGCTGCTGGCTTCAGAGACAATGACGCGGATCGCGGCCTGGCTTCCGGCAATGTATTCCTTATCGCCAAGGATATGAACGACGGGACGCCGAATCATCTGCGAGACGGATTCGATGCCTTCGATTGCGGGCTGCGCGCCGTTGTCATACTCGAAGCGGTAGCGCACGCGCTGCCAGAGGATTTCTTCGAATGGGAGAGCGTTGGCGAGAGCGATTGTCTGCTGCCACACGCCGCTGCCTTCGCGGATCTCAATATGGCGCTCCACGCGGCCCAAGGAGTGATCTTCAGGGTCGAGAGTGTCTAATGTGAGTCTGCCAGAGCCCTCTTCGGACGCGGTGTAGGGAATGGTGACAGAAAGGCTGCCATGCTTGTAGGTGGCCGCCAGTTGCTGCGTCTGCGCTGGCGAATCGAACAACAACGCGGCTGCGGCGAGAAGCAGGACTGCTGCGAAAAGAGGGAAGTCGAGAAGGGAACGTCTAATGCGTAGGATGGTCATGCGGGCTCTCCTGTGCGTTGCCGGGAGTCAATTTCCGGCTGCGGGTCTGACTGGAGAACGCGGATGCTTTCAGAACTTGCAGGCGAGGGATAAAGAAAATGTAATTTGCGCGCGGGACGCCGGTTACATGCGCTTCCAAAGGACGCCATCGCTGCTGGTCCAGCGGTCGCCGTCGTCGGTGGTGATCGCGAAGACGGGAGCGGGCTGGCGATTGGCCTTAGACTTTACATCGGCTTCCGCAGAGGTATCGCTCTGCACGTTCGCGGCAGCAACGGAGACGGTCTGCGTGGCCGCGCCGATGGTCAGGGTAAGATTGGCGGTGACCTGCCCGGAGGCAGGAACGGCGATGCCGGCTACTTCCTTCTTCTGGAAGCCGGGAGCCTGAGCTTCCACCGTATAAGTTCCACCAGCAAGCCAAGGGATCAGATAATGGCCGGCTCCATCTGTCTTTACCGTGCGCGCCGAGTTTGATGTAGCGCCAATAAGGGTTACAGAAGCGCCGGAGATGGCCGCACCCGTTATGTCTGTCACGGTTCCACCAAGGATGGAGCCGTTGGTAGTTGACAGGGCGGGGTCTTGCGCTGTTGCAGCGCCATTGGTACCCCGCATCGCCACCGCGTAGCTTTGCCTGGATGCTCCGGCGGTAACCGTGTTGCGGAGGCTTTGTTGCAACGCGCCTTCGGTCCCGAATTGCACGAGGTCAGTCTTCACCGCGCGGCCCCGCCAGGGCATTTGGATCGTCTTCCAGTGCTTGCCGGCATCGTTGCTGACGAAGACCGCGTGGGCCATGTCGATGGCGACGATGCGGCTGCCGTGCGCAGCCATGGACAGCACCGCAAGATGGCTGGGCAAGCGATGCTTGAGCTGGATGAGCTGAGCGATTTGTTCCTCGTCCACGGTGACGTCGAGGTTGGCTGCGCTGGTGGGAACAGTCTCCGCAGACATCGCGCCTGATACCGCGACGGTCTGGCTGGCAGCCGGCGGCCCTGCGGCCTTCGTTAATGCCTCGGGCCGGTCGGCCGTTGCTTGGAGCGGAGCTGGCGCCAACACCGGAGAACGGGACTCGGCAAGCCCATTGACGGACCCTCCGGCAGACCCAGTTCCTCGTCCTGCGCTTTGGCTGGAGCTTCCTGCCGGAGATATCCGAGGCGCCTCGGCAAGTTCTGCCTCAGTGGCAAGATTGCGGCCATTCACGGGGAGCGAGGCGGTGCTCTGGCCGGTACTCTCGGTCCGGCGGTTTTGCTTCGCTACGAAGCCGGAGCCGCTTGCAGAGGCTGCGTGGCTATTGCCGCCCTGCTGTGCCTGGGATCCGCGCAGGAATGGCTTCACGGCCGCAGTTGGCGGCCGCTGCTCAACGACTGGCTGTGCGGGTAGGTTTGCGCTGGCAATCTGCGTCGGCGCCATGGGTTCTGGCGCGACTGCGGTGTGGTGGAAGTGAACGGCGACGAGGATCAAAGCGGTAATCGCCGCGGCAACGGGCCAGGCAAGGTTCCAGCCCAGCCACCATGGTTTGCGGACGGCGACCGGCTCGGCTGGCGCTGGCGCTTCCAATTCAGGCAGGGAGAGCGCAACCAGGTCACGGCACTCCGCGCACACGGCGAGGTGGTCGAGCAACTGCTCGCGTTCATGCGCGGGCAGCGCTTGTTCCACAAAGGCGCTGATCTGGTCGGCGTCTGGATGGAGTCCGAATTGAAGTGGCTGGCTCATGGTTGACTAGTTGCTGTGGTGGAGGCAGTCTGATTGGAGAACGGGTTGGTTTGCGAAGTTTGCAGCAACTTGCGCAAGTTTATTTCAATGTCGCGAGGGTCGGAGCCCAGGGCCTCCTGGGCGGCCGCCTTGCTCAAGCCGCTTGAAATCAGATTCTCAAGGAGTTGCTTGCGCAGGCTGTCGGCGAGCCGTTTGAGCCGGCGGCTGATGGTGGCTTCATGAACGGCCAGTGTTTGCGCGATCTCGAAAAGAGTCTGGCGATCGAGATGGTAGGCGGAGAGCAGAAAGCGGTCTTCCGCGGTAACGCCGCGGAGTGTGCGGGCAACGGCGGCGGCGAGTTGGGGCAGATTTGCCGGAACCGGGATTGCCGGTGCAGGCGCGGGGCAGTCGAGATCTTCGAGCGGCGCTTCGCGATGCGTGCGGCGGTGGTGGTCGCGAAATCTTTGGACGAGGGTCGTGCGTAGCCATCCCTGCAGCGAGCCGCGGCCAGAGTAGGAGGCCAGCGGCGAGCGGCGTTCGCCTTCCGTCTGGCGCAGACCGTAAAGCTCGGCGTAGAGGGAGTCCGCAAGATCCTGTCCGAGCGTTGTGGAGCCAGCGATGGAAATGGCCGCCTGCGTGAGAGAAGCGCGGTAGCGGCTCAGAAAAATCTCCCAGGCTGCATCGCGCCCCAGCGCGCAGGCATGCGCGAGAGCAAGCTCGGCGAGATGGAGGGAGCGGAAGAACGCAGTTCTTTGAGCGGAATCGGGTAGCTGGCTGGGAGGAAGACCATGGTTGACTCTTGCCCCAACTGAGGCCAGAACTGCGCCGAACTCCTGCTGGCTGAGGCCGGCCGCCTGGGCCTCCGCTGTGCTCCAAAGCTCCTGAATGAGGCTCGGCGGGGGCCCCGGAATCAGAGTCGTTGGATGCCGAGCGGCTGTGGATTCCTGCTCGATGGACATAGGCAGGTTGAACTCGGCGGGTTTTGAGGAGGCCGTATCCACGTCCATGAGGATAATGTATTGATGTGCTCGCGTGGCGGGGCACTCTTCCATGCGCAAGGCACAATTGCCCAATCGGATCATATGTGAGGCCGGATCGGTTGGAGGGATTTCCCGGTTCGGAGTCACGACTTCTAGTGCGAGTGGCTTGCGTGCTTGAGGCTGGCGCCGGAGTTGGTGAGGACAAGCTTGCCCAGCTCGACTCCGCGCAGGGCGAGCATGCCGTCGGCTATGGCCTGCAGGTCTTTGCCTCGTCCCTTCATGATGATGACCTCAAGACAATAGTGATGATCGAGATGCACATGCGTGGCCGCCAGTACCAGGCCGCCGGCGCCGTGCTGAATCTCGGTGAGCTTTTGTGCTAGGTTCGGAACGTGATGATCGTAGACCAGCGTCAAGGTGCCCACCACCGGCTTGTTCGATTCAACAGTCTCCGCGAGTAGCGCCTCGCGGATGAGATCGCGGAATGCCTCGGAGCGGTTGGCGTAGCCGCGCTTGGCAATGAGCCGATCGAACTCCTTCAACAAAGCGTCTTCGAGCGAAACGCCCGTCCTGCTCAACTGGGTCATCGGTTTTCTCCCTCCCGATTGTACTTCGGAATGGAGGGGCGGCAGGCGGTGCTGGAGCAGCGATCATCTGAGCTGGGTGAATCGCCAGGAGATGGAGCCGCCAATCCACGAGACCATGCGGATGCCGACGGCCTGCTCGTTGGTTCCGCAGTCGAAGTCGTTCAGTGCGCCGCTGGGGCCTGAACCCATCGCGCAAGAGGGAACTGCGCCCAACTGCCAGGCTGGGCTAAAGGTCTCCGTGGTCTGACCGGTGTAGCCGCGAGCCAGCATGCCGTTTGCGCCCAGTTCCAGGCGGCCGTTCAGCAGCGGACGCACCACCGCCAGCCGCACTTCGCCCACGGGGATGGCTTCATACGCCTCCGGATGCTGGCTGTTGCCGAGGTCGAGTCGCTTGTGACCCACATACTCGTACTCGCCTCGGGCGTGCAGGCCCAGCGGCAGCCGGTCCAGCGTCGACAGGCCGTCGAAGATAGTGCGCGGAGCCTCAGGCGTGATTTGCGCGGGGATCGCAATGCCGCCGATTGTAGCGCCAGACAGGCGCGCATCGGCCTTGGAGAAGACCGCTTGCACAGTGCCGTAGGTGCCCATCGGACGCCACACGCTGGCGGTGAGGAATTTCAGTGTCCCGGGGCCCAGCGGCTGCTGTGTGCCGTTATCCGGATCGATTTTGCCGAGCGTCTGAGTCGTGGTCGTGTGGCCGAACGTGACCCGAAGATCGATTGAGGAGAATTGCTTTTCAAGCACCAGCTGTTCGGAGTGAGAGCGCTCGAAGGGCGAAGGCAACGACCCCTGCGCCGTTGTCCTCGCGAAGGCGATGCGCGGATCTTCGGTGAAAAAGGCCTGGCCCATGCTGAAGGCAGCCGATGGCATCCAGTGGCCTATACGCGCGCCTGGCGTCCAGGCCAGCGTGGCTTTGGGAGCAAGGAATGTGCTGCACTGGTCGAACGACCGGGTGGTGTTCAGCAGGTCAGCGTTCTTCAATTCAATCGTATCGGGCCGCAGGCCTGCGTAAAAACGCAGATGCTTACCCAGATCGCCATGCAAGGCCACATAGGGCGTTGCGTCGCGGATGGTCACGTTGCTGGAGAGGACTTTGAGGAACGGCCCGTTGACCTGCGCATTGCCCGAGAGATAGTGATCAAGATTGTCGCGGTGAATGTCGTCTTCGTGATAGTCGAGACCGGCCATCGCCTGCAAGCCCATGCCTTTCAGAAAAGGTGCAAACGTGTGCGTCTCGCGCGCCTCCGCGCCCTCCACTGTGCGAAACTCGCTCTGCCGGATCAGCCCTTCGCCGAAGTTGGAATCGAGGGACAGGTTGTAAGTGCGGAAGAAGCCGGAGAGCGCAACTTCGTCGCCAGGCGTCACCTTCCAAATATCGTCGATGGCCTGGATGGTGGAGTGAGTCTGGTCAAACTGGCGCGGGTCTACCGTGTCGCGCAGTTCGAGGCCATAGCCCAGCGGGACCAGGTTGCCGTCATGCGAATCTCCCCAGTAACCGATACTGAAGAGAGTGATCTCATGCTTGCCGGGGCTGAAGACGCGCAGTGCATTGGCCTTGAATTGTTTGCGGTGTTCCAAGCGCTTCATCAGGCCGTTGCCGTAGTTGGCTTCCACGGCTAGCCACTCTTTTTGGTCGGCATTTCTGGGTGCGAGGCCGGCGGTCAGGTCCGCGTCGCGATAGTCGCCGGTGAATGTGAGGAACCGACTCAGCTGCGGGCGCATGCCGTAGGTGGCGGCGAGATTCAGCGCATGGTTTCCTTCCAACACGTTGAACGCGCCGCCGTCGGTGGTTACGCTGCCCAGCGCGCCGGAGACGTAGATATTGGGGTCAGCGTAGCCGTTGCCGTGCGCGTTGGCGGAGAGGTTGTTGGAGACCAGATAGCCGCCCACGGCGATGTACTGCGCGATCGGTTCGCCATGATCGCCCGCCACGCCGGGCACAAAATATTGCGGAGCTTTGATGCCGCCTGACGCGGTCTCAACGGGGAGGCCGGGAATGGAGATGGGAGCGCCGGGCCGTCCGGGATTGGCGTCCAGCAACTCCTCGCGTACCCGCACTTTTTCTGAGGGGTCGGGCGAGGTGAGAGCGACCTCGCTCAGGTCCGCCGCCACAACAACTTCTTCGGCTGCCGAGGCCATGTGTTCAAAGCGCAAGGTCAGGTTTGTCGGCAGGCCAGCAGCAGGCGCGTTCAACGTCAGCTTGCTCACGATCGGAGCCAATCCCGCTGCCTCCACGCGCACTGTCCAGTCACCCGGTATGGGCACCGCGATCATAAATCCGCCGTCGCTTCCGGTTGTCCCCGTCGCATGCGCGCCGGATGCGGAGTCCAGAATGACCTGCGCTGAAGCCACCGGTCTTCCCGCCGGATCGAGTACTATTCCGGTGACCCGAACGGCGCTGGTCTGACCAGAAACATGAACAACGGTGGCAGGCAAGATAACCGCCAGGTGGAAGAAAAACAAAATCGCGTTACGCGCAAGCGCGCTCCGTCCGCGAAGAGATACGGAGTCAAGGCAGCGGACGATTTTGCCAAGAATGTCCACACGCAGTCCTTCCGCAACAAGCGGCTTGCCACGGGAAGAATCAGAGTAACACGATGTCAAGAATCATGCTACGTGCTCTGGTGAAATGAAATCGTTTACTGTTGCCGCCAGATTGGTTTATAGTTCTCGGTTGGCGGCGTTTACCAATTGCGTCTGCTTGCCGCATTGGACCCGAGTTTATGCGGCGAAAAGCATCTGGAAAGGGCTCTATGACTGGTATCTCTCGTCGCGACCTGCTCCTTTCGGGGGCGGCTTTATCGGCTTCTTCTCTTCTGGCGCGCTCAGCCTGGGCACGTTCGACGGCTCTGTTGGCCGGCGATCCCGGAGCGGTATCGGCCGCGGCTCTCGCGGCGGCTTCGCCGCGCGAGCAGCTACTGTTCGACTTTGGATGGAGGTTCCAATTCGGCCACGGTAGCGATCCGGCGCGTGACCTGGGCTTCGGCATGGGCCAGGGAGACTTTGCCAAGACGGGCGAGTTCGACTTTGCCAAGGCGAAGTTCGACGACTCAAAGTGGCGCGCGCTGAACTTGCCCCACGACTGGGCGGTCGAGCTGCCCTTTGTGCGCGACGAGGAGCAGAACTCGCACGGCTTCAAGCCTCTCGGGCGGCGCTACCCGGAGACCAGCGTGGGCTGGTACCGGCGCGCGTTCGAGATTCCTTCGAGCGACCTGGGGCGGCGAATTACGGTCGAGTTCGACGGGGCCTTCCGCGATGCGATTGTTTTTGTGAACGGCTGCTTTATCGGGCGCAACAACAACGGCTATGCGCCGTTTCAATTCGACCTGACGGATTTTCTGGCCTATGGCGCGAAGAATTATATTGTGGCGCGCGTGGATGCCAGTTTTGGCGACGGATGGTTTTATGAGGGCGCGGGCATCTATCGCCACGTGTGGATGACGAAGACGGATGCGCTGCACCTGGGCAAGTGGGAGAGCACGGTGCGGACGGCGGTCAGCGGCGGTGCTGCTACCTTGACGCTTGGAACGGTGGTCGCGAATCAAGGCAAGCAGGCGGAGAGCGCCAAGGTGAGCTGGCAGATCGTGGACGCGGCGGGCAAGACCGTCACCACGGCCGAAGCTCCGGCGCAGACGGTCGCGGCGGACGGGACGGCAAGCTATGCGGTGACGGCGAACCTGGCCAACCCGGCGCTGTGGAGCGTGGACGAGCCCAATCTCTATTCGGCGATTGTCACGGTGGAAGCGGGCGGCAAGGCGCGCGATGCGGAGCGAATCAGCTTTGGCGTACGCACGGCTGTGTTTGACGCGGACAAGGGATTCTTTCTCAATGGAAAGTCGCTGAAGATTCAGGGCACCTGCAATCACCAGGATCATGCGGGCGTGGGCGCGGCGGTGCCGGACAGGCTGCAGGTCTTTCGCATGGCGGTGCTCAGGGAGATGGGCAACAATGCGGTGCGCACCTCGCACAACATGCCCACACCGGAGTGGGTGGAAGCCTGCGACCGCATGGGCGTGATGATGATGTGCGAGACGCGGCAGATGAGCTCGAACCCAGAGGGGCTGGCGCAGCTTGAGGTGATGGTGAAGCGCTATCGCAATTCACCGGCGATTATATTGTGGTCGATCGGCAATGAAGAGGGCCAGTTGCAAAACGAGATGGCCGAGCAGGGTGCGAAGATTGGCGCCACCATGGTTGCGCGCTGCCATGAGCTCGACCCGACGCGGCCGGTCTCGGCGGCCGTGAACGGCAACAATGCGAAGGGCGTGTCGGACTCGTTCGACATTATCGGGTTCAATTACAACCTGGCGTTTCCAGACGAGTATCACAGCAAGCATCCCAAGCGGCCGGTGTATGGATCGGAGACTTCGAGCGCCATCTCCACGCGCGGCATGTATACAACGGACCCGTTGCGCAACCTGGTGAACGACTACAACGGCGTGGTGTTCTGGGGCGAAACGGCCGAGGAGTGGTGGAAGTTCTACGGCACGCGCGAGTGGGAGGCGGGCGGCTTTGCGTGGACCGGCTTCGACTATCGCGGTGAGCCCACGCCGTACGGATGGCCCTCGATCAACTCGCAGTTCGGCATTGTGGACATGTGCGGATTTCCCAAGGACACGTTTTATTACTACAAGGCATGGTGGGGCAAGGAGCCGTCGCTGCACCTGTTTCCGCACTGGAATTTTGAGGGCCGCGAAGGCGACATGATTCCTGTATGGGTGTACTCGAATGTGGACGAGGTGGAGCTATTTGTGAACGGACAGAGCGCGGGCAGCCAGAAGGTTCCGCACCTGGGCCACGTGGAGTGGAAGGTGAAGTACGAGCCGGGCGCGATTGAAGCGCGCGGATCGAAGGACGGCAAGGTGGTGCTGACCGAGAAGCGCGAGACCACGGGGCCGACGGTCGCGATCCGGCTGACAGCGGACCGGATGGAGATCGATGCCGATGGTGAGGACCTCGTCATCCTGAAGGTGGAAGCGCTGGACAAGGAAGGCCGCGCGGTGCCGACAGCGGACAACTTGATCGGCTTCACCGTCAGCGGCTACGGCGCGCTGATCGGCGTGGGCAATGGCGATCCCAACTGCCAGGAGAGCGACAAGGAGCCGCGGCGCTCGCTGTTCAACGGACTGGCGCAGGTGATTGTGCAGGCCAGCCGCTTCGCGGGCGAGATCCACATTGAGGCGTTCAAGGAAGGCTGGGATGGACCGGA
>Ga0302320_10004346_pt1 | contig 32202 bp, 26 predicted proteins | sample Bog_T0_3_FD_202130 | JGI IMG/M metagenome (GOLD analysis project Ga0302320, IMG submission 202130) | Peat permafrost microbial communities from Stordalen Mire near Abisko, Sweden - Bog_T0_3 | ecosystem: Environmental > Terrestrial > Soil > Wetlands > Peat | place: Sweden: Abisko, Stordalen Mire... | reverse complement strand
CTGGTCGATTCGCGCCTCACCCGCTTCAGGGGATTCTTCCGCACGGCGCTGTTCGCGCCGGTCGTGACCACCCTGGTCGCCGTCGCCTTGATTTGGCGATACATGCTGCATACGCGTTATGGGCTGATTAACGACCTGTTGACCCACCTCGGGCTACCGGCCATAGACTGGCTCGGTGACCCACACTGGTCGATGCCGGCAATTGTGCTGCTGGCTGTGTGGAAAAACTTTGGCTACAACATGATCATCCTGCTGGCGGCGCTGCAGAATATTCCTGAAGACCTCTATGAGGCGGCCCGACTTGAGGGCGCTGCCGCCTGGCACTGCCTGCGCCACGTCACCTTGCCGCTGCTGGTGCCGACGCTGACGCTGGTAAGCATTATTACCGTCAGTGGCTATTTTCAGTTGTTTCCCGAGCCATACGTCATGACGCAGGGCGGACCACTGCAGAGCACGGTCAGCGTGCTCTATTTCATGTTCGAGCAGGGCTTCAAGTGGTGGAATCTGGGCTTTGCTTCCGCCGTGGCCTTCGTGCTCTTTGCCTTGATCCTACTGCTCACGTTGCTGCAACTGCGTCTGGCCCGCCGAGTGGGTGAGATATGAGTCAGCGTGCGCTGCGCTGGCTGATCAACGGCGTATTGTCGCTGCTCGCACTGCTGACGCTATTCCCGCTGTTCTGGATGGTGTCGGTGGCATTGATGCCCACCGGCGCCTCCTCGAACTACCCACCCCCGCTCTTGCCGGCGCATGTGACTTTCAGCCACTTTCATGACCTGTTCGCGCAGCAGCACATGGGCCGCTATTTCCTCAACAGTCTGATTGTCGCTACGAGCGCGACGCTGCTGGCGCTGCTGCTCAATGCCATGGCCGGCTACGCCTTTGCCAAGCTGCGCTTTCGCGGTCGCGATGCCGTCTACGCGGTGCTGCTGGCAGGTCTGCTGATTCCGGCACAGGTTACGATGATTCCGCTGTTCGGCCTGCTCAAAGTGATGGGTCTCGTCAACAGTTACGCCGGCGCCGTACTACCGAGTGCTGCCAGCATCTTCGGCATCTTTCTGGTGCGCCAGTATGCCCTGTCCATCCCAGAGGACCTGCTCGATGCGGCCCGCATGGATGGGGCCAGCGAGTGGCGCATTTTTCGTTCGGTCGTCATGCCGTTGCTGGTGCCGATTCTGGTGACGCTTGGCGTTTTTGTTTTCCTGACCACCTGGAATGATTTCATGTGGCCGCTGATCGTGCTCACGGGCCGCGACATGCAGACTCTGCCGGTCGCGCTCGCCGGCTTATCGCGCGAGCATGTCCAGGACAATGAAATGATGATGGCCGGCGCAGTAATTACCGTGCTGCCGGTCCTGATGCTGTTCCTCGTGCTTCAGCGCTTTTATCTGCGCGGAATACTGCTGGGCAGCATCAAGGGTTAGCCTGGAACCAGCGCGCCGTGGCTCTCGATGACCTGTGCGTAATAGCGGGCGCTTGCTTTGAGCGTACGCTCGAGCGTAGCGTAGTCCACGTGAATGATCCCAAAGCGCTTGGAGTAGCCCAGCGCCCATTCGAAATTGTCCAGCAACGACCACACAAAATAGCCGCGGATTTCAACACCCTGTTGGATCGCGTCCCGCACGGCGCCGATGTGCTTGCGCAGGTAGGACACGCGCAGCGGGTCCTCGACCTGACCATCCTCTACCGTCGGCGGATCAAAGAAGGCAGCGCCGTTCTCGGTGATATACAGCGGCAAGCTGCCGTAGCGCTGCTTGACCCACAGCAGCGTGTCCGTCAGGCCCTTGGAATAAACTTCCCAGCCCGTCTCGGTGTAGGTATGCCGCGGCTGCTTGACGGCTTTTGCGCGTAGCGGCCAGCAGCTGGCGTCGGCGCGCGTCACGTTGCGGGTGTAATAGTTGACGCCAATAAAATCGAGCGGTTGCCGGATAAGATCAAAATCGGCAGCTGGCCACTGCGGCCACGCCTCACCAAATATCTCCCGCATCTCTTCGGGGTAGGTGCCGAGCAAGGCAGGGTCAAGGAACTGGCGGTTCATGTAGGCATCTGCGCGCGCCGTGGCCGCCTGGTCCTCGGCGGAATCCGAAGCCGCATACTTGGGCTCGATATTTACCACCAGGCCGATCTCGTGCTTTCCTTCCGCGCGATAGGCCTGCACCGCAGCGCCGTGCGCACGCAGCAGATTGTGGGCGGCAAGCGGTGCTTCAAAGCGATTACGATGCCCTGGTGCCAGAGCTCCATGCAGGTAGCCGCCATCGGTGACTACCCAGGGTTCGTTAAGCGTCGCCCAGTGCTTCACACGATCGTCGAGTCTGCGATATACGATCGCGGCGTACTCGGCAAACCACTGGGCAATATCCGGATTGAGCCAGCCGCCGCGATCATCCAGCGCCTCTGGCAGATCCCAGTGAAAGAGCGTCACCATCGGCGCGATGTCGCGCGCCAGCAATTCATCGACGAGCCGATCATAGAAACCCAGGCCCGGCACGTTGACCGCACCGCGGCCACTTGGCTGCACGCGACCCCAGGCGATACTGAAGCGATAGGCCTTGAGCCCGAGCTGATGCATCAGGGCGACATCTTCGCGATAGCGATGGTAGTGATCGCAGGCGATATCGCCGCTCTGGCCTTCAAAGACCAGCCCCGGCGTGCCACAGAAGCGCTGCCAGATGGAAGCGCCGGCGCCATCGGCAAGCGGCGCGCCCTCGATCTGATAGGCGGAGGTCGCAGCTCCCCAGAGAAACCCCGCGGGGAACTGACCAGAAGTATTCTTATTCACCAGTTTGGTCCCAGTCCCCATCAAGCCGGCCGGCCGTCGAAAACGTTTACATAGCTGAGATGGGGCCGATTGTATACTATCTGCCGCCGGGTGGCTCAAGGGAAGGCAGATGGCGGGGGTACGGCTCGAGAACATCCGCAAGGTCTATGAGAACGGGCATGTCGCAGTGGCCGGCGCCAGTTTTGAACTGGCCGACGGCGAACTGGTTGCCCTCGTGGGCCCCTCGGGTTGTGGCAAGTCCACGTTGCTGCGCATGGTGGCGGGCCTCGAGGCGATCAGCGCCGGAAAGCTCTATATAGGCGAGCGCCAGGTCAATGATGTTCCGGCACGTGATCGTGACATCGCCATGGTCTTTCAGAGCTACGCGCTCTATCCCCACATGAATGTCTTCGAGAACATGGCATTCGGCCTACGCCTGCGTGGCACAGCGCCAGCGCAGATCGAGACCCAGGTGCGCACGGCAGCCGCGACACTGGAGCTGACCGAGCTGCTTGACCGCCGGCCACGGCAGCTCTCCGGTGGCCAGCGACAGCGGGTCGCATTGGGCCGCGCGCTGGTGCGCAACCCGAAAGTGTTTCTGCTCGATGAGCCACTCTCGAATCTCGATGCCAAGTTGCGTCTCGGGATGCGCGCTGAGATCGCACGACTCCATCGGCGGCTTCGCGCCACCATGCTTTATGTCACGCACGATCAGATCGAGGCGATGACGCTCGGCCAGCGAATCGTCGTATTCAACGCCGGCGAGGTGCAACAGATTGATACACCGATGCGTCTGTACGATCAGCCCGCCAATCTGTTCGTGGCCGGATTCATGGGCAGCCCAGCGATGAATTTTTTCCGCGGCCACTTTGTCGGCGCGCCGAGCCCACATCTGCATGGCTCGGGCGGCGACCTGCCACTGCCCGGGAGCGTGCCGCAGCAACTGCAGGAGAATGCCGCGAGCGGCGAAGTTATCGTGGGTCTGCGTCCAGAGGATCTGCAGCTAAGTGCCGCGGCGCTCGGCGCGAGCGCGCTCAGCCTCGATGGGCTCGTCGAGAGCATCGAACCGGTCGGCAATGAGATTTTCCTGACCGTGCAGGCCGCGGGCCACACGGTCACCTGCCGCGTGCCGCCCCAGGCACTGCCCGAGCCGGGACGGGCGCTGAGCCTCTACTTCGCCGCCGATCGGCTGCGCTACTTTGACGCCCGAAGCGGTACGCGCCTGAATTAGCGCTGCGGTGCGTTACGGCATCTCGCAGCTGTAGTGCGTCGCATCTTCGGCGCTGCCTCTGCCCTGATAGCGCGCCGTTGCTGGATAGGCACACAGCAGGTGCGTGGCCACCACCTTTCCGTGAAGCGTGCGCGAAGCGATAAGCTGCTCGGGCGCTTCCTGATCCTCATACCAGCGCTCGAGCGCTCGCAGCCCATCAAATTCGCTCGCTCCATCACCTCCGCCACAGTGAAACATCCCCGGCACCATGAACAGCCGGATTGCGGCGCTGGCGTTGCCCTCGAGTCCAGCCTGCGCCGCCTCGTAATACTGGACTGATCCGCGCGGTGGAATGGCCGTATCGTTCCAGCCATGCGTCATCAGCAGTCTGCCGCCCGCGTGCGCAAAAGGGTTCAAGTCCGGATGGCCGGCATTCAGGCTCTCATCAAACAGTGCATCAGCCTGCTCGACATCGCGGCTTAGATCAAACTGATGGAAGTCCCAATCGGGATTCTGGAACACCAGATAGCTGTAGGAGGTCGTCGCGGCCTCCTTTTCATCCGCCAGGTGAGACCATCCGAGCTCGCTCCCCGGCTCGAATCCCGGAAAGATCAGCTCCCCGGTGAGCGGATGCCGTGGGCCAGCGTAGATCGCACGCACCGCCTCGATTTGCGCATCGCTCAGGCACTCGGGGTTCTTCAAGCCGGTGCAGCGCAGGATCTCGGGGTCAAAATGGCAGCCCAGAGGATTCTCGATCACGCCATCCCTGACGCCATCGAGCGCATCGCACTGCTCCAGCACCGCGCGATGCAGCAGCAGGAAATCGGTTTTGGAAAGGCCGCTTTCAGGGCTGCGTGTGAGCGCCATTGTGGCCCACAGATCATTGGCATCCTCGTGCGTGATCGATGTATCGGGCGAGCGGGCCAGAATACCGTTGTAGTCAAGCGGGTACCGCTGTGCTTCGATCAGTGCCTCGCGCCCGCCTGTCGAGCAGCCGTTGAAGTAATTGGGCTGCGCGGCACGGCCATAGAAGGCGTGCACGATGGCTTTGCCGGCAACGGTCATCTCGTGAATGGCGCGGTAGCTGAAATCGACCACCTGCTCGGGATGGCCGATCGCGAATGCACCGCTCCCGGTTAGGTCCTCGTGCCCCGTGTCGCTGGCGGCAGCGGCATAGCCTCGCGCGAGCGCCGCTGCCAGATCCTCATAAGGAATCTGCCCGCCCCATCCGCCGGTGCCCAGCCCGAGGAATTTCCCGTTCCAGTGCGCCAGCGGCAGCCAGACCTCTATCTTGATGTGTGACTCGGGCACCGGCTGCAGCGTCGCTGCGACGCGGCACAATGCCGGGTGCGTCAACGTGCGCGCCATCTTGGGCAAGGCAGTCCGCGCCGATACCAGCACGACGTTGGTAATTCGGGCTGCAGGCACATGCAACGCCGCCAGCTGCGCACAGCTCGGCAGACTGCCAGCCCGACTCGAAGGATCGCACAGCAGTGCCACGAGCCACACTGTCCACGCGAAGTTCGCATAGCCACGCCTGTTGCCGGCGCGTGGCAGGGAACTCATGATGGCGGCATCACAGCGGTCGGCACCGCTACCGTGCCCCACTCCGGGAAGGCCTGCAGCGCGTCCAGAAAATTGTGTAAAACATCGGTGTGTGCATCCTCCTGCCAGCCCCCGGGGGCGGGACGCTTGAACAGATCGCGGGGCCGGCCTTGCTCATCGATATTGTAGAGAGTGAAGTTGAGCGCGCGCCACGCCTCATCAGCCAGACTGGCTGAGTCGATGGCCTTGGCATACAAAGCCAGCACCGCGCCATAAGTTGAGTTCACGCCACCCCAGGCCTCCAGATCCTCATCCTGCTCGTGGCACACAGTGACGCCAAGCTCCTGATGCGTGAAGCTGCGGCGCACGAACTGGATGAGTGTGCCTGCATCGGCGAGCCACTCCGGATCGAGTGCCGCACGCTGCTCGAGCAGGTAGCGCGCCAGGTTCAGCGGTGCCCAGGCATTGCGATTGCCTGGCGCGTCGTGATCTTCGAAGAACTGCGCAAACAGCGCACCGTCGGCGGCAGCACTTGGAATCTGATAGCCCCTGATCCAGCGCCACAGCAGCTGCCGGTGAGTGCGAAATTCGCCATAGCCCTGCGCCAGCAATCCATCGTAGAGCCTCAGGATAAAGCTCATGTTGCCCGATACCGCCCCACGGCCGAGCCCGTTCCGGTAGTCGACACGGAAGGGCCACGGTGAGTGGCCGGCATCGCCGCGCGCCTGGTGGGCGGCCAGCACCCGCGCATTGTGGAGTGCCTGATCCAGATAAGCGGCCTCGTGAGTCACCCGAAAAAGCAGCAGCAGCGCGTATCCGGCGATGCCCCCCTTGTCCGGTTCGATCTCGTAGGGCCGATCGGACTGGCTACCACTGTCCGCAGCCAGCGGAAACTGCCCGCGCATTCCGGTCGAGCGCGTGAAACGCGGGTAACTGCCAGTCTCTGGCGTCAGCGCCTCGTGCAGCAGGTAATCACCCATCGCGCGCGCGATCGCCAGCTCGCTCTCGGCTTGGGCGTCCGAGCGCGCGTAGAGCTTCAGATACGAGATGATGCCCATGCCGTTCTGCGTCGCGGGGATCGTATCGTGGCGCGCCGGATCCGGAGTCCAGTCGCCCTCAAGAAAGGTCTCGCTCACGAAGCGCGGGTAGCCGTGATCCTGAGGCGCCTCGCGGTAAAAACTCAGTTCACGCTCCAGTGCCGTGGGCCACTCGATCCATGGCAGCAGCTTCCCCGCGGCATCGAACTGTGCCGCATGACCGGCGATCAGGAGTTGCTCGGCGCCGCGGGCGGCGCTGCCCAGGCCTGCGAGCATCAGCATGGCCACGATGGCTGGACACTGCAAGCCACACTTCATTTTTTCTTATCCCCCCAATGCACAGCCCCACGCGAGCACGATCGACAGCAGCGCCCCAACGCCCGGGAGCCACTGCGGCCAGCGCTGCAGCACCTGGCGCACGTGCGAGCCGGCCGCAATCACGCCCAAGGCCCCGCCCACTGCGAACCCCAGCGCATGCGCCACAATATCAGTGCCCGCGCCTGCCGTGCCAAACCATCCCAGCAGCACCAGGCCGCCCACCAGCGGCGCCCAGCGCATCACCGCCCGCTGTGGCAAGTTATAGCGCGTGCGCCACGAGTGCGCGGCCAGCAACCCCAGTGCCGCAAATACGGCTGTGGAGGCGCCAACCGATCGGTGCGCTGCAGGGCCCAGGAACGCTTCGAGCAGATTGGCACATGCGGCTGCGCTCACGATCAGCAGCCAGGCCGTCCCGCTCCCAATCTGCCGCCCCGCCAGATAGCCAAACCATACGCCAGCACCCAGGTTGGCTGCCAGATGCGCCGCATCCAGATGCAGCGTCAGGGCAGTCCACGCGCGCCACCACTGACCGCCCTGCACCGCTCCAGAATCGAGTTCGCCGCGCTCAAAAGCATTGAGTGGTCCTACCCCGTGAGTCACGGCATAGCCGATCGCCACCAGCACCACCACATACAGCAGGCAACCGATCCATGCGTGCGGGAAGCTGCGGCTGGGCGGCGTGTAAAAGCGCGCCAGCGGCTTCTCACTGCGGCTCTCAGCCTCATACAGCTGCAGCTGATATTGCGCGGCGAGCGCATCGGGGGCCTGCACGTGCAGCGCGTACTCCAGGCCATCAAAACGCACGACGCTTGCGATACCGACCGCCGTCAATACCAGCGCGCGCTCCTCGCAGCGCGGCCGCAACAATGAGCGATAGAGAATGACGGCCGGATTATCGAGCGTGTCCAACCTCAGTCCTCTGATAAGCCGTTGGCGATGCAAGGCTTTGCGGCCGTGGACTTACGCTTATACAGTAGCGTGCGGCATCCAGTACTGGATGGACGCGAGCGCTGCGCATCCACTAGCGTGGCGCTATGACTCGCCGCCGCCCTCCGGCTCCGCTCCCTGATCAAGCGCACTGGCTCACCGTGTCCGACAGGACCCGCTGCCTGCTCCAGTGCCGGCGATTGCCCGACGGAGCCGATCCACAGCAGGCGCTGCGCGAGGAAGCGGCTCGGTGGGCAGGCACAGGCTGGCAGATTGATGGTGACATGAATTATGGATTCTGTTTCATCCACCTTGGGGCTGAGCGGCGGCTTATCAAGCTGTGCCGCACCGACCCGGCGGCACCGGCCAGCGCGGGTCATGCGTTCCTGGCCGGCGCTGGCTCAGCCGGGCGCGACCCGAGCGCTGAATGACCCGAAGCCTCCCAAGAGCGCGCCGGCTCAGTGACTCACGGCATCGGGCGCCTTGTGATCGATGACCGTGGGCGTGGTCCTGGCGTGCAGGGCCTCATCCTCGAGCAACTCGCGATGCACGTAGAGGAAGCGCGTGGTCTCGTATTCGAACGGTGAGCCGCTCGCATAGTAACGAAAATCGGTGTTGGCACGCTGATCGGTAACATCGATCGGCCACAGCGCATACCCCTTGGCGCCGCGATACAGATCCGCGACATTGACGCCATAGGCCAGACCATAGTCGCCGAGCAGCCCCACGCCATCACGCAGCGTCGAGGGACCGAGGATCGGAATCACCAGGTACGGCCCGGGGTGCAGGCCCCAGCGACCCAGTGTCGCGCTGAAGCCGGTCGGGCTGCTCTGCAGCCGCAGCCGCGTGGCCACATCGAACAAGCCGCCGATGCCGATGGAGCTGTTGATGATAAAACGGCCCAGGCTGCGCAGCCCCGAGTGCAGCTGCAACTGCAGCACATCGTTGATGACTGTGGTGGGCTCGGCCAGATTGCCGAAGAAGTTGTGCACACCGGCCTGGAGCGGCGCGGGCAGGCGCTGATAGTTGTTGGCGACGGGCAGGAAGATGGCCTCGTCAAAGCGCGTGTTAAATCGATAAAAGAAGCGGTTGATGCGCTCCCAGGGATCATAGGTGTGCATCGGGGGAACCGCAGCGGCTTGCAGCAGCGCCGTATCGGCACCGTCCTTGGTGCTCACCGCACTCTGGAACGGATTGCTCGCCGCGAGCGCCACCGCGGCGGCCGTATCGGCCGCCGGGGTCTGCGGGGGCAGATGGTGCACGGTGAGCGGCTCGGAGGCGCAGCCCGCCAGCAGCAGCGCCGCGAACACCAGCACTACGCGCACCCTCACGTGCCGCTCTTCCACTGCCCCGAGAGCATCTGCAGCAGATCCGCCACCTGCCGGCGCTCCCCGAGATTGCCCAGATGCCCGCCATGATCGTAGACCACGAGCCGCGTGCCAAGCTTGGCGCGCAGCCAGGCCAGATCATCACTATTGAGGATCGGATCATCGTCATTGGTCATCGCGTAGTAATCGGGATTGCGCTCCAGCGTATCGGCGATGATGTCCAGACGGTTGTCCGCCAGCAGTGAGCTCGGAGTCGAGCCGGGTCGGTGCGCCAGATAGTAGGGCGCGAAGACGTCGCTGAAATAATCAGCGAAGGTCTTGCCACGCAGTACCACGCCAATGTGCTCAAGTGAGTCGCCGACGGCCGGTGGGTGCTTGGGGTCCACCACAATTCCAGTACCGGCGTACAGGTCCCCGGCATAAAAAACATCAACCAGCGAGAGCCTGAAGCTCAAGGCAATCACCGCCGAGAAGTCCGCATCGCTCCTCAGAACTGCCGAGGCGGCTGAGTACAGGTCCGTCTCATCGATGGTGATTTTGTTGGAGCGCCGGTAAAGGTTGGCCAGGCGCGTATAAAGCCGCTTGTAGAGCTGCTCGACCCCTGAATCGCCCGAACCAATGCTGAGCGTGAACAGTTCATCAAGCCGTCCGATCGAGCTAAACAGGCTCACCGGCGGATTGATCATGATCGCGCGCTGGATCTTGAGCTTATGCTCGATATCATCAAGCGACTTGATGACCGCCGCGTGCGCACCCCCTAGGCTGTAGCCGAGCAGATCGATCTCGCTGATCTGCGTACGCTGTGGCAGGTGGGCGACAAGCATCTGGATCGCGGCGTACAAATCCTGGCTGTCCTGCTTCAGATCACCAGCCACGCCCGTGCTCGAGGCCGAGACAATAAAACCTGGAAAGGTCGGCGAAGGCACGGTCAGCACGTGATACCCGGCGCCATAGAGCACCGCGCGCAGCGTGGCGAGCTTGGAGGTATTGCCATCCCCACCCGTGCCAGCGATCACAATCGCTAGCGGCGCGGGGCCAGGCTGCGCCGAAAACCAAGCGCGCAACCGCCGGTCGAACCAGTAGATGGCTGGCACCGGACGTGCCCACGGCAGGCTCAGATCCATCTCCAGCAGTGGCACCGTCGCCGGCATCGCGGCCAGATCCTGCGGCCGCGGACCGAAAACCGTGGCGCGCATTGCGGCGGCATCGGCAAGACCGGTCGGCGGACCGCTCGGCGGCGGCAGCACTATCGGCTCGCCACCGACAGCAATGGATGCGAGCAGCAGCGCGCAGCACGCGCCTAGCAATCCACACCGGCTCGGGCCAGCACCGCTGACCGGTGCCGGCAACACACTCCACCGCATCCGCACTATCCTTTGGGGCTTGGCCGGCTGCTACGTCAATCGGCAAGATCTGCATGCGCGCCGGGCGCTTCAGGCTCGCGATAAGTCTAGCGTGAAGCGCCGCTAAGTGCTTGCCAGGCTAGCCTGCCGCGCGCAGCACCCGGCAGCATACCCCTCAACTTTGCTGCGCCGCGGACCGGTGCTTGCGACTCCGGGCAGGTTACGGTTGCACTCCGTGAGCGGCGTCGGTCAAACTGCAAGTGCGGTGGGGTGTCAGGAGAACGATCATGCCCGTGACGGAAATTTTCGCTCCTCACCTGGGGCACACAGTGAAGCTGGGAAGGCGGCGGCCGATCGCGCGCCAGCCCCGGCTGTCGCTGAAGAATTATCTCAAGCTCCCCTCGCCGCCCGCCTCTGCAGACTACAGCACGCCCGCGATGAGCGTCCTCAGCAACATCTATCTCAATGACCAGCTGGGCGACTGCGTCATCGCCGGTGGCTACCACGTGGTGGGCGTTGAGACCGGCGGTGCGGGCGAGCTGTTTACCGCGAGCAAGCCGCAGATCATTGCCGACTACAGCGCGATCGGCGGCTACGTACCCGGCGATCCCAGTACGGACAACGGCTGCAACGAGCAGACCGCGCTCAACTACTGGACCGAGCATGGCTTCGCTGATGGCACCAAGCTGCTGGGCTCACTCGCCATCGATCCTGCCAATCAGAGCGAACTCGAAGCCTCCCTGTACCTGTTCCAGAACCTGTACTTCGGCCTGGAGTTGCCACAGCAATGGGTCAGCCCGATGCCGAGCGCACCGGGTTTCACCTGGGATGTGGCTGGTGCGCCGGTGCCAACCAACGGCCACTGCGTAGCAGGCGTGGGCTACGATGAGGCCGGCGTGACGATCGACACCTGGGGCATGCTCGGCACGATGACCTGGAAGGCCATCGCCAAGTACTGCAGCAAAGCCAATTACGGCGATGTGTATGTGATGCTGACCCCCGATCAGCTGGCCAAGGGTCAGACGCGCGCGCCCAATGGCGTGAATTGGACCCAGCTGATCGCTGATTTCACTGCCATCGGCGGCCACATACCGCTCGCCAAGGGCGCAACCCGCAGCGGCCGCCGCAGCTAGCGCTCACCGCTCGGGCGCGCCGCGCGGATGCCTCCTTCAGGCCGCGCGCCGCGGCCGCGGGCTTGCTAAGCTTCGCTGCAGGTAGCAGGTCTCAATCCAATATCCTGAAGCTCAAGGGGCGCATGATGTCCGCTCATGCTCATCGATTCCTGCCAGCGCTGCTGCTGCTCGCAGTACTCGCTGGGCTCCAGCCTGCGGCTGTGCGCGCGGCCGATACCAGCGCGGGCCCCGATACTGTGGCGCTGGTCAATGGCGTGCCGCTCACGCGCGATCTGTTGGAGGTCTTTGCACTGGCCGCGATGGGGCAGCGAGTCGCGGATCTGCCCGAGCCACAGCGCGCCGGACTGCTCGATGCACTCATCCGTGCCGAGATCATTGCGCAGCAGGCCGAAAAGCTCGGTTTGAGTGCCAAGAATGAGCTCGACATCCCGGATGCGACCGCGGCACAGATCGCCTTCGGGCGCCTGCAGGCGCTGAACCAGGTTGTGTTCGAGACCTTTGAGCGCGAGCACCAACCGGAGGATCAGGAACTGCAGGCCGAGTACCAGCGGCAGATCGCGCTGTTGCCCAGCAAGCAGTATCACGCCCATCACATCCTGGTCAGCAGCAGGCCCAAGGCCGAGGATCTGATCAGGCAATTGAAGAGCGGTGCCCACTTCGAGGCCTTGGCAATGAGCGACTCCCTGGACCCGAGCGGCCACAACGGCGGGGATCTGGGGTGGTTCAGCCTGACCAGCATGGCCGAGCCGTTCGCCAAGGCACTCAAGACCATGAAGAGTGGCGAGCTTCTGGCGCAACCGGTGCAGACCAGCTATGGCTGGCACGTAATCCGGCTCGATGAGACCCGGGAACTGGCACCGCCGAGCTTCGACTCGTTGCGGGACAAGCTGGCGGCGACGGCTCGCGCCCAGAAGCTTCAAAGCTACGTCGCCGATCTCCTGAAGGGCGCCGAGGTGCAGAAATTTAACTGAGCCGGCGACCCGCCGCTGTGGGCCTCAGCGCGTCCACAGCGGCGGATGATCAGCGCCGCTTAAGGGCTGGCGGCGGTAGCTGCGCCGGTGGCGGGGTGGGTGGTGCCAGGGCAGCAGGCTCGAACAGCTTGCCGTTGAAGCTGTTCTGCCCATTGGCCGAATGAATGGTGGCATGCCAGCGCCCATTCTCGTGCGTGAAGTAGCCGTGCTGCGCCATGTTCTCGAGCTGGGGCAGGATGCTGGAAGTGCCGGGCAGCTCGTTCAGGGCGCTGTCATCCAAGGAGACTTCGAAATCACCCACCAGCTTCTGTTTGAGTGCCGCAATGCCGGCATCGCTGGCCAGATCTGCGGCGGTCACACCCGGAATGCTCAGCGTCCCCGTGAGCAGCACCTGACCACTCATCGTATCGAGGCCAATGCGATCCAAGCTGAGCACGGGCTGCTTGAGCAGCAGCGGCAGGCCCTGCTCCTTGAGCACGGCGGCCATATTCTGGGAGTACTTGGCCGGATCGCTCGCCTGCTGCTTATAGAGTGCTCGGAGCTTATCGGTGAGCGCCGCGAGCGCGGCCATATCCAGATGCTTGAAGCTCAGGTCAAAGTTCGCATCCTTCAATTTGACCTCGGCGGCGCCAATGGCGCCGCTATCCAGTTGCAGGGCGATGCTCATGAAACCGCCATCGATCGTCGACTTGCCCACATACTTGAAGTCGCTGAGCAGGAACGGGCTGCTGCCCTGCGCACCGGAATAGCTGATCGAGTCGATCCCGAAATCAAAGTCGCTCGCATACAGCTCGCCCAGGGCGCGGGTGCTGTTGCCCTTGAACGCTACCGACCTGATCTCGAAGCGCTTGCCATCGGGTCCATCCACCAGCACGTGCGGCAGTGAGCCATCGATCTTGTAGGCATCGTGGTGACGGGTGTAGTCGACCCTGATTTTGAAGCCATCCGAGCTCAGCTTCGCGCCGCCAGGAAGCGCCGTCCCATTGAGGGCCGGACTGCTGAAGATCGTTGTGCCACCGCCAAGAAAGCCCATACGAGCGGTGATGGTCAGTGGCTCAGCCGAGCCATAGATCAGCGTGATGGCGGCCTTGGCTTCGTTCGAGAGCACCAGGTGGCTGTTCACACGGGCCAGCGCAAAGCAGCTCCACCCACAGATCGGTCCGTGATGGATCACGCTGTGCAGAGAAATCGGCACGCCCTTGGCGAGCACCTGGCCGTTACCGCCCATCAGCGGTGCCAGTCCCGCCATCTGGGTGGCAAACAGCGAGAGCGTCAGATCCTGCTCTGAGGTGTACCAGCCCCGGTGGTACTTGACCTCGGTGACGGTGAGGTACGGTGCCTTGTCGGTCAGCTCGGCGAGTGCCGCGCTTGTGCGCGATTCAATCACGCGGCCCGTTACCCAGGCCATGACCGGATACAGCAATACCAGGATGACCACGGTCACCAGCAATCTCTTATTCACTTGTTTCTCCCAATCCCAGGTCCGGGCAAAATACCAGAGTTGGCCATCCGATTGGCAGCCGATCGCTGGAATGCCCTGTGCCACACCCCCGGCGGCCAGGGCTTGCACGGTGCGGGGAGTCTCCCAAAGCGAGAGTCATGAACTTGATGTCCCTGATGCCACCCGCCGCGCCGCCACCGCCGGATCCTCGGCGCGGCGGCGTGATCTCGCTGCTGGTCATTGCGGCGCTGGTGCTGGGCGGCTTGTTTCTGGTGCACGTGCTGCGCAACGCCGCACAGCTGCAGGATTGCATTCTCTCCGGCCGCACCAACTGCGCGCCCATCGCGGTCCCGCAGGATTCAAGTCCCTAGCTCGGCGCTGTCGGCGGCCGGACGGCTACCAGCCAGAACTCCTTGCGCAGCCCAAGAGCGCTCGCCAGCCGCTGCGCTACCCAGCGAAAAGGCGCGAGCAGATACTGCAGCAGCCGCACTGGCGCGGCTGCTGCACGGTGCACCAGGTGCGGATGCACGTGGACGAGCTCGAACCCGGCCTTTGCCAGCAGCGGACCCAGGGTCTGCGGCGTGTAATAAATGTAATGCCCGCCCTCTGCGCCGGTCGGCGTCGGCTGGTAGAACTTTGCATGTTGCGGATCACGCACGGCCTTGCGATAGCCGGCATGCGGGACAGCGATGAAGAGGGCGCCACCCGATCTGAGCAGGCGAGAGGCTTCAGCCAGCGCGGCGAGCGGATCCGGGGTGTGCTCGAGCACGTGCTTCATCGTGATGATCTGGAAGCGGCCCGTCTCAAACGGGATGTGTGTCAGTGTCCCCACCTGCACATCAAAGCCCTGGTCGCGGCAAAATCTGACTGCCGGCTCATCGATCTCTACGCCGCAGGCTTCGAGCCCAAGTTGCCGGGCAGCCTGCAAGGTATAGCCCAGGGCACAACCGACATCCAGCAGCGGCCCGGGCGTGGTGTGATTGAGCGCATCCAGGATCTGATGCCGGGACTTGCTGATCCGGCGCCGCAGGCGGCGCGAGTAGTGCAGGTTGGGCGCGCCCACGCTCAGCATCGGAATGCCGTAGTCGGCCGCCAAGCGCATGTAGATCAGCCCGCAGCTGCAGCGCACCCAGGTCATGACGGGGAAGGCCGCGTACACCGGTGCATCACTGCGCCCGCACAGCGGGCACTGCGCAATGATCGTGCGCTGTGCGTGATCGGCACCGCTCATGGGCAGGTGCGCCCAGCGCATCGGCGCAATGCGCGCTCCAGGCGCCCCGCGCCGCAGCCCTCAGGCACCGCGCACGTTCCCCAGACCGGCCACGCGAACGGTATAGCCGCCCGACTTCTCGTCCGCCTGCAGGAGGAGCAGGCCGCGCTTCTGCGCATCCGCCAGCAAGTCATTGAAGGAGCGAAAGCCGTAGGTGCGTTCGTTGAAGCCCGGATGCCGGCGTTTGATGGCCTGCTTGATCATCGAACCCCAGATCGGCTCATTCTCGCCCCGCTCAGCGCTCACCGCCTCAAGGGTTTCGACCACAAGCTCCAAGGCCTCGCTCAGCTCCGCGCTCTTGCCTTCGGCCGGTGCGGCGGCGGCACTGGCCGCGGCGATCGCCGTGCGCCGCCGGCTCTTCGAGGGCTCCTTGCGCACCAGATCATCGTAGTAAATGAACTCATCGCAATTATTGATGAACAGATCCGAGGTCGAGTTCTTTACCCCGATGCCGATCACCGTCTTGGCATTCTCCCGCAGCTTGCTGACCAGCGGCGAGAAATCCGAGTCGCCGCTGATGATCACGAAGGTATCCACATGGCCTTTGGTGTAGCACAGATCGAGCGCATCCACGACCATGCGAATATCGGCGGAGTTCTTGCCGGACTGGCGCACGTGCGGTATCTCGATCAGCTCGAAGGCCGCTTCGTGCAGACCGCGCTTGAATTCCTTGTAGCGCTCGAAGTCGCAGTAGGCCTTTTTCACCACGATGTGCCCCTTGAGCAGCAGGCGCTCGAACACCTTGTCGACATCGAAACTGGGAAAATTGGCGTCGCGGGCGCCGAGCGCGATGTTCTCCAGATCAAGAAACACCGCCATCGTCGCATCGGCGGGTCTGTTCATTGGGCGGTTATCGGAGGGGAAGCCAGGCATAACGGTGCACGCTCATTGAGTTGCGCTGCCGGATCAGGATCAGACAGCGCGTAAAGTTTTACGGACATTAGCATGCTCTCTGGGACAATAGAGCCTGCGCTGCCGCCGGCAGCTGTGCTCCTGTGCGTGGGGGAAATTGCGGGGCTGGCGATCGCTCGTGCCGGCGCCTAGGCCGCGGGTGCCGAGGCTGCCGGCGCGGCAGCAGGCTCGAGGCCGCGCGAGAACAGCCACTCCAGGCTCCGGCTGGCCCAGCCATTGCCAAGGCTGGCGCCGGTCACATCCGCAATCTGATAGGGCTTGCCGGTCAGGATGCTGTCGGCAGCCCGCAGGCCGCTGCGGATCGCAGGGCCAATGCCTTCGCCCAGAAAGCGGGTGGCCAGTCCCACAGAATCGCCGACCAGATAGGCATTGCCGCGTTGCGTGGCTTCGAGCGCACCGCGCAGATAATAGCTGTAGCCGGTCGGTTCGAGCGGCACCTTCACGCCCTGGCGCTGCTCGAGCGCACGCAGCAGGTGCTGCCAGTGCAGCCAGATATCCTCATTGCGCTCCTTGAGCCGCTGCGCCATTGCGCCGACGCCAACGTTCAGCCAGCCATTTCCCTTGGGCACCGACCAGCTGTAACCGGGCAGTCCATGCTCGAAGAACCACAGGTGGCAATCCGGATCCTGCCACTCGAACGGGAATTCCAGCTCCAGCGTAACCGTCTGCAGTCCGCGCGCGCGCGGCAGCGCCTGGCGAAACAGCTGCCGGTGCACCGGGCAGCCGGTACCCCCGGCGCCAATCAGATGCCGGCAACGATATTGCCCATCGATCACGAAGCCCTCACCATCCGTTTCGATCGAGCGCACCGTGTGCTGCACACATTCGGCGCCCGAGCGCTCCAGAAGCCATGCATCGAACTCCACCCGGCGGATCGAGAACTGCTCGCAGCGCGTGCGCAGGTGCACTCCAAAGGCGTGCCAGTGCAGACGCCGGAACGTGTGGAAGCGGTGCGGGTACTCCTCGATGACCAGTCCGGTATCGCGGATCACTTCGGGCGTAACCCAGCCGGCACACAGCTTGAGCCGCGGGAAGAGCTCCTTGTCGAGGATCAGCACCTCAGCGCCGGCGCGCTTCAGGCGCCGCGCGGCCGAGGCCCCGGCGGGGCCACCTCCGACGATGATGACATCGCAGCTGCGCATCGGCGGGGAACTGCCCTAGAGGGGGTAGAGATGCTGGCGGCTTAAGGGGATGTCGTTGTTCTCCTGGGTCGTGAACACGACCTGGAACAGCTGCAGCGTGCCGGTCTCGAAGGCCGCAATGGAGCCTGCGAGATACAGGCGCCACATGCGCACGAAGTGCTCATCGAACATCGTGCTGATGGCCTCGCGCGCGGCCTCGAAGCGCTCGAGCCAGTGGCGCAGAGTCAGGGCGTAGTGCAGGCGGATATTCTCGACATCGAGTACCGAAAGCTCCCAGGGCTCGAAGATCTGCATCATCTCGCCCAGCGAAGGTGCGTAGGCACCGGGAAATATGCGCCGCTCGATCCACGGATGCAGTGGCGCCGGGCGGTTGCGCCCGATCGAGTGAATCAGGCCGCGACCGATCGAGGTCAGCGAGCGACGCACCACGCGCCCGAGCTCGGAGTAATTTTCACGGCCCACATGCTCGAGCATGCCGACCGAGGCAAAGACATCGTAGCGCCCGGAGATGTTGCGATAATCATCCTCGATGAATTCGACCCGGTCCTCGAGTCCCATGAGCTTGGCCCGCGCGCGAGCAAATTCCAGCTGCTCGCGTGAGATGTTGAAGGCCCGGACCCGCGCGCCGTAATGCGTGGCCATGTGCAGCGCGAGGCTGCCCCAGCCGCAACCGGCTTCGACGACTGTATCGCCGGCACGCAGGCGGAGCTTGCGGCACACATGATCCATCTTGGCGAGCTGCGCCTGCTCGAGCGTGGCCTCGGCACTTGGGTAGTAGGCACAGGTGTAGGCCATCGTCTCGCCAAGCCACAGCGAGTAGAACTCATTGCCAATGTCGTAGTGTTGGTGGATGTTGTCGCGCGAGCCGGCGAAGGTGTTTCGACGCGGGCGATGCAGCCAGCCCGCCACGCGATGGGCGATCGAGCCTTCGACATCGGTGCGCGCGCTGCTGCGATAGATCACCTCGAGCAGCTTGACCAGATCCCCATGAATCTCGATGCGACCGGCGGCGTAGCCATCTCCGAAACGCACCTGGGGGTCACCCAGCATGCCCAGCAGCGTGCTGCGATCCTTGATATGCACCTGACAGACCGGCGATCCGGCTGCGGGCGTGACCCGCTCGCCTGAGGGCAGCAGAAACTCGATCGGTGGGTCACCCAAGGTGGTGAGAAAACGGCGCAATAAGCGGGCTTCAATCGAGGCGCGCGCCGGGGCGCTCACGGCCACTGCCTGCTGGGCGGCAATCTGGATATTGTTCTTGGCGGCCACGTAGTTCCCCTCTGGACAGATCGGTGTTGATCCTCGAGGGGGCCCCCTGTAGGCCCCCAAGGGCAACTGACATGCCTTCGGGTGCCGTTGGCCTAGTGCGTGGCCTGACGGCTTATCCGATCTCGGCCTGCAGCAGCCTCATACGACGATACTGCAGTCGGAGCCGCCCTTCCAGTTCCCGGATCTGGGACTGAAATTTGGACTTTTCCCAGCGCTGCACCATGGCCCGCTTGGTCTGTTCGAGCCACTGCTCGCGCACATGGGTCCACTCGGCCACCGCCGCCAGGAACGCCTCATACTCCTCGGCGACCCGGGTACGGACCTGTTCGAGCTGGGCGCGGCGCGGAAACAGCGCCAGCCGCTGCTGGGCGCGTACAAACTGGGTATCGAGCAGGGCGCGCTGGATCTTGAACCAGGGTACGGTCTTGAGGTTGTAGGCGAGCCCGAGCCAGGCCATCGACCGGATGAACCACTTGGACGGATCGTATTGCCACCAGCGCACGCCATTGCGGTAGTCGTGGGCAAACATATGGTGAAAGTTATGGTAGCCCTCGCCATAGGTGAGCAGCGCCACCACGCCATTGTCGCGGGCGGTGTTCTGATCGGTGTAGGGCTGAAAGCCCCACATGTGGGCCAGTGAATTGATGAAGAAGGTGACATGGTGGCTGATCACCAGCCGTAGCACGCCAGCCAGCAGGAAATCACCGACGATATCGCCTGAGAGCCAGCCGATCAGCAGCGGCAAGCCGAAATTCATGCTCAGGCTGATCTGGAAGTAATACTTGTGCTGCCACATCACGAGCTTGTCGCGCTGCAGGTCCTTGACGACTGACAGGTCCGGCTCACCGCTCGGATAATTGCGCAGCATCCAGCCGATGTGCGAGAACCAGAAGCCTCGCTTGGCGCAGTACGGATCGACTTCCGAGTCATCGATGTAGCGATGGTGCACGCGGTGACCGGCACACCACACCAGGGCGCTGTTTTGCAGCGCCATAGCACCGAATAACAGCAGCGGCAGCTTGAGCAGCCAGTGCGCCTCGTACGTACCATGAGCGAACAGGCGGTGATACCCGCAGGTGATCCCCATGCCATTGGCGCCGAGGATCAGCACGAACCAGACCCAGGCCGCCGTGTGGTAACCGTGCGTTATCCCGTACCAAGGTACGACCGTGACCGCCACCAGGGTGGTCAGCACGAACATCAGTGTCGTGCCCCAGTTCAGCGGGGCGCTCTCGGCACGTACGTCGGTCACTCGGTCTCTCCCAGGATTCGGGGTTATCCGACCCATTTTAACGGAATATCGCCCCCGCTGGGGCGCTACATTGCACATTTATGGTGCGACCTGGGTAACATCCTGAGCACCTACGCTCCGAAGAACCCACCGCAGGGGCCACTGTAGACCATTCGGGCGCTCCGGACCGGGATTGCCCTAGGGTTTGGGCATCCGCTAGTGTCCGCCTTAAGACTCCTGGGCATTCCAGAACGAAACGGTCGCCCTGATAGGCGAAGGCCGTGACATGACAGACCTGATACGGCGGCCTTCCGGAGCTGCGGACCGCAGCGGGCGGCTTGCGTGCCTGGTGGGCCTCCTGGGCGCCCTGCTGCTGGTCGCGCCGCCGGCAGGCGCGGCGCGCCTGTTCGGTTTTCTCAGTCCCAGCAAGCCGCCCAGCCAGGTCGCGCTCGATGCGCTGCGCCGCGAACAGATCCAGATCCCCTATATTCCGCTGCCGCCGCTCAGTTCACCGCTCGCCAACTTCTCTGGCTTCCATCCGGGCCAGACACTGCTGCGCCAGGGATACACCTTCGAGCCCGGGCGCCTGCCCTTTGCCACCGATACCATCTACGAGCGCGATGTGGCGATCAGGCTGCGTGATGGGACCGTGGTGTATGCCGACATCTATCGCCCAACGGGCAGCGCGCGCGTCCCGGTCATCCTCTCCTATGGACCGGCCGGCAAGCGCGGGCAGAACAACCTGCTCGACAGCATCGGCAGAGATGGCTCGGTGCCGCTGCGTCTTGGCGTGCCCCTGAATGCGACCTCGGGGCTGCAGGCCCTCGAGTCCCCGGACCCGGCGCACTGGGTGCCTTACGGCTATGCGATCGCCAACGTCGATCCACGCGGTGCCTACCTCTCCGGTGGCAACCTGCAGTACTTCGGCCCCCAGGATGCGATGGATGGCTACGATGTCATCGAGTACCTCGCCCGCCAGCCCTGGTGCAACGGCAAGGTCGGCATGAATGGCATTGGCTGGTATGCAACGACGCAGTGGAATATTGCTGCCGAGCGTCCGCCGCACCTGGTTGCGATCGCGCCCTGGGAGGCGGAGAGCAACCTGTATCGTGATGAGTATCTGCGCGGCGGCATCCCGATCGATACCCGCACGCTCACGGCGCCAAGCTTCGGCAACGGCCAGATCGAAGATCTGGCCACACTGATTCATCGCTACCCGCTGATGAATGCCTACTGGGACAGCAAGATACCGCAGCTGAAGAACATCCGCATACCAGCCTACATCGTCGCCAGCTACAGCTCCCAGCTCTACACCCGCGGCACGCTCGAGGCCTTCAACCAGATCGGCTCGCGCGATAAGTGGCTGCGCATCCATAACACCAACGCCTGGCCAGATCTCTACAGTGAATTCAACCGCGCCGACTTGCGCCGCTTCTTCGACTACTACCTCAAGGGCATCAAGAATGACTGGCCCAAGACCGCGCCGGTGCGCCTGGCGATACTCGATCCGGGCGGCATGGATGTGGTCAATCGAGCCGAGAAGGAATTTCCACTTGCGCGCCAGGAACTGCGCCGGCTGTATCTTGATGCGGCCAGTGGCACACTGAGCGCGAAGCGACCGCTCCCGGAGAGCCGCACGTTCTATGCTGCCGATGATGGCGCAGGCAAGAGCGTGTTCAGTATCCGTTTCGATAAGGACACCGAGATCACCGGGTATCTCAAGCTCCATCTGTGGGTGGAGGCCGAGGCGGCCAGCGATATGGATGTGTTTGCGCGCGTCCTCAAGCTCGATGCCAATGGGGCCCCGCTGTTCCAGGACTCGCTCACTTACCGCTACTCAGGACCCGATGGGCGCCTGCGTGTCTCGCAGCGCCGGCTCGAATCCGGCACCCCAGGTGAAGAGCGGGCCAATCACTCCCATCGCCTGAGCGAGCCGCTCGCACCGGGACAGATTGTTCCCATTGAGCTGCAGCTGTGGCCCACGGGCATGGTTTTCCACGCCGGTCAGCAGTTGCAGCTGATGATCGCCGGCTACGACTACATGCTCTCACGGCCCGCGGACCGACCGCTCGCGACGACACTGAACAAGGGCGTGCACGTGCTGCATACCGGCGGACGCTACGATTCCTACTTGCTGGTGCCGGTCATCCCGCCCAGACTGTGAAGCCCATTCCCGCTTTAGACGTGCTGCGATGCGAGCACCCGCCCGCGCGCCGCCACTGGAGATTTCGCGATCATGAGTGCCCATCCACCGATCGATTTGAAGCGCATTGCGCGCGCGCTGATGCAGGCACGTGGCCTGCGCACCGATTTCTCTGTCGAGGTACAGCGAGAAACAGCCGCCGCGCACGAGCCGGACTTGGCGGCAAGCAAGCTGCGCAATCTCTCGGCGTGGCTCTGGTCATCGATCGACAACGATGACTCCCGGGATCTGGACCAGATCGAATACGCTGAGGTCGCTGGCGATGCGGTGCGTGTCTATGTGGGAATCGCCGATGTCAGTGTGTTCATCGCCAGCGGCAGCGCGACCGATCAGAGCGCGGCGCAGAACACCACCTCTGTCTATACCGGCGTCGAGACCTTTCCGATGCTGCCGGAGCGCTTCTCAACCAACTTGAGTTCGCTCAACGAAGGCCAGCAGCGCCAGGCGGTCGTGATCGAGATGCTGATCAGCTCTCAGGGCGAGGTGAGCGCTACCGCCGTGTACCCGGCGATTGTGCAGAATCGCGCGCAGCTGACCTACGATGGAGTCAGCGCGTGGCTTGAGCATCCGAGTGCGGCGCCTTCAAAGCGCACCGAGGAGATTCTGGGCAAGATTGGCGCCAGCGCAGCGCTCCAGCAGCAACTGACCTTACAGGATCGCGTGGCGCAGGCACTGCGCCAGCGCCGACATAAGGCCGGGGCGCTAGAGTTTCAGAACGCTGAACTGCGCACGAGTCTCACGCCCGATGGCGGCTTTGCGCTCGATGCCGATGCATCGAACCGCGCCACGCAGCTGATCGAGGAGTTGATGGTGGCCTCCAACGAGGCCACCGACGCCTATCTGGAGTCCAAGGGCTTCCCGGCCCTGCAACGCGTGGTGCGCACGCCCAAGAACTGGTCGCGCATGGTGGCACTGGCTGCCGAGCGTGGGGGCCACCTGCCAGCGGCCGCGGATGGGCCGGCACTGCAGCAGTTTCTCAGCCAGCAGCGCCAGCAGGATCCGGATCGCTTCCCGGACCTGTCACTGGCCATGGTCAAGCTGATGGGACGCGGCGAATATGTGGTTAAGGCCGTGGGCGCGACGCCACTCGGGCACTTCGGCCTTGCAGCCCTGAACTATGCGCACGCCACAGCACCGAACCGGCGCTATCCGGATCTGCTGACGCAGCGCCTGCTGCACAGCGCCTTCGAGGGTGTGCCCTCCCCCTACCCGCTCAAGGCTCTGGAGGCGCTCGCTGCACACTGCACACAGAAGGAAGATGATGCCAGCCGCGTCGAGCGGCAGGTTCACAAATGTGTCGCGGCCGTAGCCCTTGCAAGCCACATCGGCGAGCTCTACTCAGGCTTCATCACCGGCTCCTCGGATGAGGGCGTCTATGTGCGGATCGCGGCTCCGCCGGTGGAAGGCCGCGTCGAGGGCAAGGGCGTGCGCCCCGAAGTGGGCACGCGCGTGCAGGTACGCCTGGTTCACACCGATCCGCAAAAAGGCTACATCGACTTCGAGCTTGTGGGCGCCTGAGGCGCGGCGTGCTAGCCGCCGGGGCCGCGTCGGCGCAGGCCCTGGTAGGCGGTGCCGTCCCGATGCGTGTACATCGCCGGCTGCGCGCCAGCTGGCGCCTTCAGATCGATGTCCGGGTAGCTGGTCTCATCCTCGGCCTCATTGCGCGTGCCGATCTCGAGCACCAGGGCTTCGACGCTCGAGCGATTCTGCAGGCAATGCCCGTTGGCCTCACCGGCCGGGAAACCCGCCGCATCGCCCGGACCCAGGCGCTCCTCGAGCCCCTCGCTGACCAGAATCACTTCGCCGGCGAGTACGTAGACAAACTCCTCTTCACGCGAATGCCAGTGCCGCTGGCTCGACCAGGACCCGGGCGGCAGCCGCAGCAGGTTTACGCCAAACTGTGTGAGGCCGGCCGCATCGCCGAGCTTGCGGCGCTCCCGCATGCGACACGGTGCGTCAAAGGGCGGCGGATAAAAGGTCCCCAGGACCGGTGCGATGCGCGCGACCTCAATTCGCTTACTGCCCATGTTGCCTGCCTCTGGCGCGCTGCGCCGCTGAGCATGATGGTCTCACGCCTGGCCACCGGCCGCATCGGCGCCCAGTGGCTGGCCACACAGGAATCGACGCAGCAGCACCAGTGCCCAGGTATCGCGCTCGCAATAGCGGCGCAGTGCCTGCTCCAGCACCGCGCGCCGCGCGGCGCTGACCAGCCCGGAGCGCAGCTCCAGTAACGCACGCTGGGCACCATCGCCCTCCTGCACTTCGCCCAGCATGCCGTAGTCAAGCGCCGGCACCAGGGTGGGCAGCACCGCCTTGATCGACCAGGAACCCCGCATATCGCGGTGATAGTACGCAGCACGCGTCACCGGCAGCAGATCAATCAGGCGCGCAGCCAGCTCGCGCAGTGCGTTGGCCTGTTCCGGTATGCGATCGGCCATCCGCAGCAGCACGCCCTTCTCGAATGAGGCGTTGTAGGCAAACACCGCGCCCGATTCCGGCACTGCGCGCAACAGCGCGCCCGCGAGGCCTGCCAGGTCGGCGAGCCGCTCGGGGGCCAGATACTCGGCATGTCGCAGCTGGCCCGCTGACTCCTCGACATGGAGCGACCACTGGAATGGCCAGGGCTCATACGGATGCGTACCGAGGAATTCGGGCACGGCCAGCCCGATCGTTTCAAAGTCCAGGTAGGCGAGCGGGTAGGAACACCTGCGCAGCGCCTGGGTTGCGGCCACATCGAAGTACACCTGGCCGCTGAGCGTCGCCTCGTGGATCCGCTGGTGCACGACGCCCTTGAGGCGTCCGCTCGGTACCTGCAGCAGATCGCTGTAGCCTTCGGCGCGCAGGGCCGGCACGATCTTGCCGCCGCGCGGCAGCAGTTCAACCGGATAGTCCGCTCCGGGCCCTTGCTGTGCCTTGCATCGGGCCATGAACGGACAGGTGTGGGGCCGCGTGCACTGCGCGCCCATGGCGATCCGCGGCATCTCGGCCGCTGCCATGATCTGCTCGAGCGCCGGGATGCTCTCCTCAATCTGCGGCAGCAGCGCCTCGATTTCACTGGTCAGATCCTGCTCGCTCAGCAGCCCCTCGTAGTCCCCGAAGCGTTGCAGCACGAACTGCGCATTGATATGTGCCAGCAGCAGCCGATCGACATCGATGCCACAACGTCGCAGCACCAGGGTCTGAAAACCCAAATCAGGCAGGTATTCAGGCTTCACACCGGTGGCGGATTTCACCTCCATCAAGCTCGTGCTTGCGCCGCGCGCGTGCAGCACATCGGCGATCACCGCCAGCTTGCCGGCGCGGAATGCCGGCTGATAAAGGATGGCTGGAGCCCCCTGCTGCAGCAGACGCCGGGTCTCGGCGATCGCCGCGGGCAGTCCCTGCGAGTGAGCGACGAGGACCCCGGGCTTCAGCTGCTGGAGCAGCTGCTCGAGGGCGCGGCCATTGAGCTGCGCCACCGACGGCGGCACGCGATCCTCGAGCGGCGCATGCACTTCGAACCACAAGCGCTTCGGGCACTGGAGGCCCGAGAGGAAATAGGACTTGGTGAGCCAGGCCATGGCGCATGGAGCCACAGCCGACCGGCACGCGGCAAGCGGGCTGCGCTCCGGCGTGGAGCGCTACAGGCCCGAGCCGTTGCTCAGCGGCCGTTGATCAGCCCCAGGCGGTAGGTTTCCCCGCCAAAGCTCAGTGTCCATAGTTCCCCCGGCGCGTGGTGCGGCAGCACCAGGCAGCCCGCCTCATGGAACAGCGCTGGTGAGTGGCCCGCCGGACGCGGCGGCGTATCGGCATCGGGCTTCAGACACAGCCGCAGACCCGCGTGGGTTGCCTGCGCCGTGTAACTGCCGGTGCGACCTTCGTTCTCAAAATCGCCCTGCACACCTTTCACGTACGCCTTTTGGCCGCTGTCGTAGAACACTGCATAGCGACCGCCAGGCTCTAGCCACAGATCGCACACGGCGCCGCTCGACTGCGCCTTGCACAGCAGCGAGTTGCCGTAGTAGTCGGCGGCCGGATCGGCCGCCTGGGCGGCAGCGGCGGTGAGCGTCAGCATCAGCAGTCCTGTGAGCGTGTGCATCGGGCGCACCTCAGCGATGACCTGGAATCAGGAACGCCTGATCCTTGCCGCCTTGGGAGGGCGAGGGATCATCGGTCTCGACCCAGTGCTCACCCAGTTTCTGTCCACCCATCGGATAACACATGCCATCGTGAAAGCGGGCGATGATTGCGCTCGCCAGCGGCAGCGGCTTGCCCTGGGCATCGAGCGCCGGCTTGCCATGGCCCGGCCCACAGGTGGTGCGAAAATCCACGGTATCGCAACCCATGCCAGCGCCCGCACCCGGCGGCGGACCTGCTGGCGGTGCCTGGCCTGCACTCGCCGCGGCGCCTGAGGGCGGTGGCATCGGCGCTCCGGGATGCTGCGCTTCGAGTTCCGCAGGGATGTCGATGCCGGTGGTATCGAGGTAGAAGCACAGGGCGAGCTGGCCGTCGCTGCGCTGGGGTCCGATCTGGTAATGACCGTGATGGCCTCCCTGCATGCCGCCGAACATCACAAAACTGCCATCCTTTTCCAGCCAGATATGGCAGGCGTCATCGCCATCGAGGCCACCGGCACACACGAAAGTGTTGCCGTAGTAGTCGGCCAGCGGATCACTCTGCTGCGCCTGGGCCGGAGCATGCATAAACAGACTCAGCAGCAGCAGTGCGCTGGGTAGATAGTGGCGCAACATCTTTGTTCCCCGTCGATCGCTCGCACAACAGCATTCACCGTGACTTTGCACCAGTCGATTGTCAAGCCGCACCCTCGCGTGCGGCCCTAGCGCGCCGGGGCCGCAACCAGCTCGCTGATCAGGCTGAGCGGCGCGCTGCCAAAGCTCAGCAGCCGCTCGTTGAAGCCCTCGAGCGTGAACTGTCCGGCCTGCTCGCGCTTGAGGCGCTCGCGCAGTGCCAGGATTGCCGAGGAGCCGGCGTAGTAGGCATCGAGCTGCACCGCGGTCAGCTGCACGCGCCGCCACTTGCCGCGCGCCTCTTCGTCAGTCTGGAATGCCTCGTGGGTGAGCAGCTGCAGCGCCTCAGCCTCGCTCATGCCTTGCACATGCACGCCGTAATCGAGCAGCACATTGCAGATTTCGCGCAGATTCCATTTGTAATAGAACAGCCACTGCTCGGCCGTGTCGCTGCCGTAACCAGACTCCATCATCATGCGCTCGCCGTATACGGCCCAACCCTCGACCGTCGCCGTATTAGCAAAGACACTCTTGATCAGGCTCGGGGACTTGTTGGCGTAGATCAGCTGTACATAGTGGCCAGGAATCGCCTCGTGGATTGCGAGGATCGGCAATACCCAGCGGTTGTACTCCTGCAGGTAGCTCTCGGCCTGCTCGGGGCTCAGTGAATCGAGCGGCGCGACATTGAAGAAAGTCGGGGCACCTGGATTGTAGGGCCCTGGCGCATCGATGCTGGCATCCGTTGCGCCCTGCTGGTAATCAGGGGTAATGCGCACCTTCAGCGGCTTGTCCGGATCCATTGCGATCAGATGATGATCCTGCACCCACTGCGTCAGGTCGCTCACCAGTTGCTTGACCTCGCCAGTGTAGCCGGCCTTGCTGACATGCTGCATCGAGAGAGCGCGGATCAGAGTCCCGATCCGCTCCAGCCGCTCGGCCGGCGGCGCTGTATCGGGAAAATACTTCGGCCACAGCTGCTCGGTCAGCAGGTCCATGCGCGTGAGCACGCGCTCCTTTTCAGCCAGCGCCCGCTGATTCAGTTCCGAGGCGCTATCGCCGGTGGCGATATCGAAGGCAAATTTCTGTTCGTAGTGCTCGCGCCCGATACGAAAGGAGTGCGCGCTACCGGCTGCCAGGTGCTGTTGCTGATCCTTGAGCCAGGCAATGTAAGCGCTGATGGCCGCCTGCGCGGCACCGATGCGCCTGCGCATCAGGGTCTTTTCAGCGGCCGAAAGGCTCGAGCTCTCGATCTGCTTATCGAGATCGGGCCCGAGCAGTTCCAGTGCGCCCCCATTCTGCTCGATAGCTAGCGCTGTATGTTCAAGGGTTGGATTGTGAATGCTCCGGGCAGCGGCGGCATAATAAGCCGGAACTCGATCAAGGCGTGCGAGCACGGCGCGCAGGCGCTGCTCGAGCGGTGCGTATTCGGTATGCAGCAGCAGATCAAAGGGCTGGGCGATGTTATAGAGCGATGGGTTCCACTCCCAGCTGCGAAACTCATCCAGATCCCAGATCTCCGAGCGCAGCTGCGACTCGAGGACCGCGCGATCGGCCCGCGTTGCTGGATCGAGCGCATCGGGACGAACACGCTCCAGATGTTCGAGCGAGTCACTGAGGAAGCGATGCAGTTCGGCGCGCGCGTGCTCATCGGGCACTTGCTGTATGGCGGCAACCTGGTAGTAGCCCGCCGGGATGGCATCATCCGGGTGCAGCCGCCAATAGCGATCCATGAACTTTGCGCCGAAGGCGGCCGCAAACTGGGCGCTATCGCCGGCTGCCACCGCCGAGGCCTGCGCCGCGGGGCTGAGCATCAAGCACACCGTCAGCAACGGGGCCAGCGCAGCCAGTACGCGCTGCGATGAAATCTGGATACCAATTCGCATGTTGTTCTTGTGCTCCCCCGAATGCGACCCGCGGCCGACAGCTGGCGCAATGTAGCGGATTAGGGTCGCCTGCCACAAACGCCGGCATCCGCTCGTCAGTCACCTGCCGGTGCGGGGCTGGCCTACAATGGCTGCCGAGGTGCGCATCGATGCTGATGCCTGAAACAGACCCGGGCCTGATTGCCCGTCGCGGCGAGATCGTTGCGGCGCTGCGGCGGATCGTGCCGGGCGAGGGGGTTATCCATGCGCCCAGCGAACTGCGGGCCTACGAGTGCGATGCGCTCACGGCCTACGCCATGCCGCCGCTTGCGGTGGTGCTGCCGCAGACCGTGCCGCAGGTGGCGGCGATCATGGCCTACTGCAGCTCCCTTGGGCTCAAGGTCGTGCCGCGCGGTGCCGGAACTTCGCTCTCGGGCGGCGCATTGCCATTGGGCGATGGCATTGTGCTCGGGCTCGGCAGGTTCAATCGTATCCTTGATATTGATTATGAGAATCGCTGCGTCGTGACGCAGCCAGGGGTCACCAATCTGGCGATCAGCCAGGCGGTGGAGGCGCGCGGCTTCTACTACGCGCCCGACCCTTCGAGCCAGGTGGCCTGCTCGATCGGCGGCAACGTGGCAGAGAATTCCGGCGGCATCCACTGCCTCAAGTACGGCATGACCACCAACAACCTGCTCGGCTGCGAGCTGGTGCTGTGCAATGGCGAGATCGTGCGCCTCGGCGGCAAGGCGATGGATCCGGGTGGCCTCGACCTGCTGGGCATCGTCACCGGCTCCGAGGGTCTACTCGGCGTCGTCACCGAAGTGACCGTGCGCATCCTGCAACGGCCACAGACCCAGCGCGCCCTGCTGCTTGGATTTCCGACCGTGCGCGACGGCAGCGTGTGTGTCGCGGCCATTATCGGTGCCGGCATCATCCCGGCCGGGATGGAGATGATGGACAAGGTCTCGATCCATGCCACCGAAGCCTTTGTGGCAGCCGGCTATCCGCTGGACGTCGAGGCGTTGCTGATCGTCGAGGTCGACGGGCTGCCGCAGGAAGTCGATCTGCTGATTGCGCGCATTGAGGCGATTGCACGCCGCAGCGGCGCCTGCTCAAGCCGCGCCAGCAGCAGTGAGAGCGAGCGCCAGCGATTCTGGGCCGGGCGGCGCGCGGCGTTTCCAGCCATTGGTCGCATGGCGGCCGACTATTACTGTGTGGACGGCACGATCCCGCGCCGCTGTCTCCCGCAGATGATCGAGTACATGGCGGAACTCTCCGAGCGCTACCAGCTGCGCGTGGCCAATGTATTTCATGCCGGCGATGGCAACCTGCACCCGCTGATCTGTTACGACGCGAGTGTCCCAGGCGGCATCGAACAGGCCGAAGCCTTTGGCGCCGATATTCTCAGGCGCTGTGTCGAGGTGGGCGGCGTACTCACGGGCGAACACGGCGTTGGAGTCGAAAAACGCGATCTGATGGAAGTGCAGTTCACGCAGACCGACCTGGATCAGCAGCAGCGGCTCAAGTGCGCCTTTGATGCCGAGGGACTGCTCAATCCGGGCAAGGTGTTCCCCAAGCTGTGTCGCTGCGCCGAACTCGGGCGCGTGCACGTGCATGCGGGCCAAACGCGCTTTCCGGATCTGCTGCGCCTTTAAGGTTGCCGATGAGCGCCTACCACAAGCCCGCCGATGAGGCCCAGGTCGCCGATCTGATCCGCTCAGCCGGCGCTGCGCGCACCGGGCTTGAAGTGATCGGCCAGGGCTCGCGCCGCCACCTCGGTCGATTCACGGAAGTGGAAAGCGTGCTGGATGTTTCGGCCCTCAGCGGCGTGCTGGTCTACGAGCCCGAGGAACTGGTACTGAGCGCACGCGCGGCAACGCCAGTGGCCGAGATCCAGGCGCTGCTGGCGAGCAAGGGTCAGCATCTGGCGTTCGAGCCGCCGGATCTGGGCCCGCTGTGGGGCGCACCTGCCGGGCGCGGGACACTGGCAGGAGCGATCTCGGTGGGTATGGGCGGCAGCCGGCGCCTGAGCGCCGGCGCGCCGCGTGATCACTTCCTCGGCTTTCGCGCCGTCAATGGTTTTGGCGAGGCCTTCGCCGGCGGCGGACGCGTGGTCAAGAATGTCACCGGCTTTGATCTGCCCAAGCTGCTTGCCGGCGCCTACGGGACGCTCGGCGTGCTCACTGAAGTGACGCTCAAGGTGTTGCCGGCGCCTGAGGACACCCGTACGCTGGCCCTGCTCGAACTAAAGGACGATGCCGCTCTTGCGCTGCTGCGCAGAGCGCTCGGCGGAGCGGTGCCGGTCAGCGGCGCGGCGCACATCCCGGGCGAGGTGCTGGCCCGATTCGAAGCGCTGCCGCATGCGCTTGCCGGCGGCTCGGCCACGCTGCTGCGCCTGGAGGGTCCGCAAGCCGCGACCAGCGCTTATGCGGCAGCGCTGCGCGTCGCCCTGGAGACTTCCACGACGCCGCTGGTGGAACTCGAGCCGCAACCCTCGCTCGCGCTGTGGCGCCAGATCAGTGATGCCAGCTGCTATGCCGGATCTGCTCAGCCGCTGTGGCGGGTGTCGATTCCACCGCGGCACGCAGCCGCGCTTGGCGCTGGGCTGCGTGCCGCTGGTGCGCAGCAGCTGTACTACGACTGGGGCGGCGGTCTGCTGTGGCTCGAGGGTCCACCGGGCGATGATGGCGGAGCCAGCACTATCCGCTCACTCCTGAAGGCTCACGCAGGCGAGGGTCACGCGACCCTGGTGCGCGCCACTCGCGCAGTGCGTGCCAACGCCGAACCGCTCGAACCGCAGCCAGCCGCACTGCGGGCGCTGAGCGAGCGGGTACGCGCGCAGTTTGATCCGCTGGGCATTCTCAATCCGCACCGCATGTACGGAAGCGCGGCATGAGGACCCACTTTAGCGCGGAGCAGCGCTTGCAACCGGCGATTGCCGATGCCGAGATCGCCCTGCGCAAGTGTGTGCACTGCGGGTTCTGCATGCCCCATTGTCCGACCTACACGCTGCTCGGGAATGAACTCGACAGTCCGCGCGGTCGTATCTACCTGATCCAGCACATGCTCGAAAGCGAGGCCGCACCGCCGGCCGAGACCGTGCTGCATGTCGATCGCTGCCTGACCTGCCTTGCTTGCAAGAGCGCTTGCCCGTCGGGCGTGAATTATCTGCATTTGATTGATCAGGCGCGCGCCCAAATTGAAACGCACTTTCGGCGACCGTGGCCCGAGCGGCTGCTGCGTCAGTTGATCGGCGCGCTGCTGACGCGCCGCGCCTGGTTCCGGATCGCAACCGCCCTGGCGCGTGTTACCCGGCCGCTCGCAAGACTTGCCAGTGGCCGCGTGCGCCATCTGTGGCTGAGCGCGCCGGCGCGCACTCATGCGAGTGCGGCCACTGACCGCGCGGGTCGATTTGCGCCGCTCGGAGCGCAACGCCTGCGGGTGGCACTGCTCTCCGGTTGTGTGCAGCCGGCGCTCGCCCCTCAGATCAATGCCGCCACGGTGCGCCTGCTGACGCGGCACGGGGTCGAGGTACTGATCGCACCGGGTGAGGGCTGCTGCGGGGCGCTGCCCCA
>Ga0302320_10004345_pt1 | contig 32209 bp, 18 predicted proteins | sample Bog_T0_3_FD_202130 | JGI IMG/M metagenome (GOLD analysis project Ga0302320, IMG submission 202130) | Peat permafrost microbial communities from Stordalen Mire near Abisko, Sweden - Bog_T0_3 | ecosystem: Environmental > Terrestrial > Soil > Wetlands > Peat | place: Sweden: Abisko, Stordalen Mire... | reverse complement strand
ATCGCCGCCGTCGCACGGCCCCAGCCCCCCGGCTTACGTTCCGGAGACTCCGCGCCCGCTCAGTCCTCTTCCGTCGTCGTGCTCACCTCGCGCTGCATTCGCTCGAGGACTCGGCTGAACGCGTCGATCGCGCGCGTCGTCTCTTTGGACGCCTGATCAATCAGCGCGAGGAGCTCGGGCGTAGCCATCTTTCCGGCCGCGCTCTCGATCTCCGTCACGGTCACGAAGACGCGGTTGGCCCCTACGGCCCCGGCGCTCCCGCGCAAGCGGTGGGCGATGCTTCGCACGCGGTCCAGGTCGACGCCCTCGGCGGCCGCTCGTAACTCCGCGATCCTCAAGGGAACGTCGGCGCGAAACGACGCGGCGAGATCCGCGATGAGCGACGCTCCGGAGGTCTCCTCGAGCATGCGAAGGTCCTCGAGAACCTGGGCGTCGAGCACGTCGGTGATCCCGGAACGCTCGGTGCCATCCGTCGCTTGCTCGTATCGCTGCCGGAGCGCTGCGGCGAGCGCCTGGGGGCGAACCGGTTTGGTGATGTAGTCGCTCATCCCGGCCGCGAGGCAGCGCTCCCGATCGCCCGGGAGAGCGTTGGCCGTCATGGCGATGACGCGCGGCTTCCGCGTACCGGCAACCTCGAGGATCCGCCGCGTGGCCTCGAACCCGTCCATGTCGGGCATCTGAACGTCCATGAGGACGTAGTCGAACCGCTGGCTTCGAACGGCTTCGATCGCTTGCATCCCGCTGCCGACGGCCTGGACGGTGAGGCCGAGGCGCCGGACCATCTCGAGCGCGACGCGGCGGTTGATCTCGTTGTCGTCGACCACGAGCGCCCTGCCGGCCACCGCGTCGGGGGCCATCGGCGGCTCGAGGTCGGCGCCGGAGCTGTGCCGCGCGGGAGCGGGACGACCGGCGAGGAGCGCCTCCATCACCTCGAGTAAGCGGGCAGTCTTTACCGGCTTCGATACCGTCGTGACCAGCGGATCGGGGGGTGAGGCGGCCCGGTTGGGTGAGCTTGCGCGGGGGGGGACGAGGAGCACGATCGGGACGTCGCCCCGCGCGCCCCGGAGCGATTGCACGGCGAGCGTCCCATCGTCGAGACCGCCCAGGTCGAAGAGCACGATGTCCACCTCGTCGGCCGCGACCGCCTCCAATGCAGCGGGCAGGCTTGCGATCGGGGTGGCAACGAAGCCGAAGCCTATGAGGTGGCCTGCGAGTAGACCTCGCGCGGTCGGGTCGTCGCCGAGCAGGCAGACGCGCGAGCCCACGTTGATGGGGAACGCGCGGAGGTGCGATTGGGCGAGCGCCTTGCCGACGATGGAGAAGTGAAATGTCGAGCCCCTGTTGGGCGTGCTCTCCGCGCCGATGGTGCCGCCGAGCAGCTCGCTCAAGCTCTTGCAAATGGCGAGACCGAGGCCGGTGCCGCCGTACCGACGCGTCGTCGTCGCGTCGGCCTGCGTGAACGGCGTGAACAGGTGCTGAAGGCCCTCGGCGTCGATGCCGATGCCCGTGTCGTGCACCGCGAAGGTCACCTCGACACGCTCGGCGTCGAGCGTCGTGGCCTCGATGTTGATCGTGACGCTGCCTTTCGCGGTGAACTTGACGGCATTGCCGAGGAGGTTGACGAGAATCTGTCGGACGCGCGTCGGGTCGGAAAGGACGGCGGCGGGGCAGTTCTCGGAAATCTCGTAACCGATCTCGAGCCCCTTGCCGAACGCCGAGGCGGCGACCTGATCGAGCGCCTCTTCGACGACGTGGGCGAGGTCCACCGGCGCGGCCTCGACGTCGAGCTTGCCGGCCTCGATCTTCGATACGTCGAGAATGTCTCCGATGAGCGTGAGGAGCGCCTCGCCGCTCGAGCGGATCACGTCCAGGCGCTCGCGCTGGTCGGCGCTCAAGTCGCTGTCGGCCAGGAGCGCCGCCATCCCGATGACGGCGTTCAGCGGCGTGCGCAGCTCGTGGCTCATCGTCGCCAGGAAGTCGCTCTTCAGGCGTGCCGCGGCGAGCGCGGCGTCCCGGCCGCGCGCGACCTCGAAGCGAAGGCGCAGCAGCTCGGTCGTCTCGTCGGAGACGCGTACGCCGTGCTCGATCACCATGCCGAGGAACATCGTCATGGCGAAGCCGCCGAAGAAGCCGAGGCGCGTGCCGAGGAGCAGCAGGCGCACGCAGCCGGGAGCCATGAGCGTGGCCGCGAACACGGCGTTCGCACGACGATCCATCGAGAGCGCGACAGCGCCGGAAGCGCCCACGCCGATGACGGCGGCGATGGTCACCGGCGCGAGCTGGCTGCGCGACGGGTCGGCGAAGAGGACGACGAGGAGCGACCACACGAGGCCATCGAAACCGAGCGCCAGCGTGTACCGGCTCGCCCACGTGGCCGAAGACGCGCTCTCCTTTCGGCCACGGCGCAGGACGTCGAGCGCGAGGCGCACGGCGGCTGCCGCAGACTTCAGCCCGAACCAGGCGACGAGACCGACGTGACTGCACTCGGTCCACAGGAACACGCAGATCAGGAGCGCGAACGGAATGCCGACCAGAGGGGGCACGCGGTTACGCGCGAAGAGCATCTCGACCTGCTCATCGCGGACGCGCGCGCCGACGGGGCCGAGCGACGACGGAGTCGCGCGCAGCGGGCGGCGCTTGCTCATCGGTCCGTCATCGTCGCACGCGCTCCAGCGCCGCGTCCGCTCTTTCCGACCGCTCCTGCGTCAGTCGACGCGCGCGACACGACCCAGCGCGGCTGCGAGGTCGGAGAGCGTGAACGGTTTCCGTAGATGGGCGTCCATCCCGGCCGCGATCAATCGATGTTGCTCTTCGTCGCTCACGTGCGCCGTCGCGCCGAGGATGGGTAGGTGCTCATCGTGCACCGTCGCCTCCCGCGCACGGACCCGGCGCGCCAGCTCCAGACCGTCGAGCCCCGGCATTTCGAGGTCGGTGAGCAGGAGATCGAAGCGCTTGTGCTGCAGGAGCTCCCACGCTTCGAGTCCGTCGTTCGCCACGGTCGTCGTGTGGCCGAGGCGCGCGAGCATCGCGAGGAGCACCTTCTGATTGACCGGATTGTCCTCGCACACGAGGACATGCAGGGCTCGTGTGCGAGCCGGCTCCCGGCGAAGTGGCGGCGGGGCGCTGACGGCAAGAAGCTCGACGGGGCCGGCGCTCGTGGCGCTCTCGGCGCGCGGGAACGCGAGCTCGACGCTGAACTTCGAGCCGCGCCCCGCGTCGCTCTCGACCCGTATGGCTCCCCCCATGCGACGCGCGAGGTCGCGCACGATCGCCAACCCGAGCCCCGCCCCCCCCTGGATGCTCGCGTCGGCGACCGACCCTTGCGTGAATGGCTCGAAGATCGCGGAGATGCGATCGGCCGGGATGCCTGCACCAGTGTCGGCGACGTCCAGGACGAGCCTGTCGGGATCGGTCGGCACCTCTCGGAGGCGGACCTCGATGCGACCCGCCTTGGTGAACTTGAGGGCGTTGCCTACGAGGTTGAGGACGATCTGCGCGAAGCGACCGCGGTCACCGACGCGACGCTCGATGATCCCGGGCTCTGCGCGCGCGACGAACGCGAGCCCCTTGCCGCGAGCCTGGGCAGCGAGCGGCCGGAGGACTTCGGAGAGCGCCTCGTGAATCGAGAAAGGGCGGTGGTCGAGCTCGATGGCATCCGACTGGGCGCGCGCGATGTCGAGGACGTTGTTGAGCAGAGAGAGGAGCATGCGCGCGGATTGCTGGGCCGACTCGATCTGCTCGCGTACGGCCGGCGACGCATTTCCCTCCAGGGCCATGTCGGTCATGGCGATGACGCCGTGGAGGGGCGTCCTGACCTCGTGGCTCATGTGGGCGAGGAAGCGGGTCTTGACGAGGTTCGCGCGCTCGAGCGAAGCCGCGGTCTCGGTGAGATCGCGCGCGCGCTGCTGCGCGACGCGCCGGAACGCCCACGTCATCCCGAGCAAGAGCAGCGCGAACACCAGCGCCGCGGCCGCGTGCTCGATCGGCGATTCGCCCGCGGCATTGGCGAGCACGAGGCGCGGCTCGAGGAGCGCGGCCAGCGGAAGGAGGACGATCGTGATGACGGTCCAGACGACCGCTTCGCTCCGCCTCCCCAGGAGCAGGACGGCGAACCCGATGAGCGCCAGCCACCACTTCGAAGAGCTCATGCCGTACGCGACGGGAATCAGCAGCGCGATCGTGGCGAGGCCGGCCGTCCCATGCACGGCGACCGAGGAGCGTGCGGCCGGGTTTCCCCGGTACCAGAGGTAGAGCGCTCCGAGGGCGAGCGCGGCGCCGGCGTTGCCCCACCAGGGGGTCGCGTGCCCGGTCGCGAGCTGCACGGTGAGACGGAGCGCAGCGAAGAGCACGCACGCGACCATGACGGCCACCATGCCGATGCCGAGGAGCGCTCCCCTGTCGCCGACGATGTCTTCGCGAGGTTCGGCGGGCACCTCAGGCACGACTTTCAAACTAGCAGCAGGCGGAGAAGAAAATGGGCATGCAGTGAGGGCGGAACCGCGAACGCGGGAGCGCTGTACGCGCAGGCATACCTTGCTCGATCCCGTGGCGGTCCTACACTCGTCGGTCCATGACGAGTCCCGTGCCGTTCCGACCAGCGCCTCCGGGGTCGAAGATCGCTCTCGTCGTCGACGACGACCCCACGATCTGCACGCTCGTCGCGACGACGCTCTCGCAAGACTTCGCCGTCTACGTCGCCGACTCGGCGCAGCGCGCGATGCAGCTGCTAGTCGAGCTCGTAACGCCGCATCTCGTGGTCTGCGACGTGGCGATGCCGGCCGTGGACGGACTCCAGTTCGTGAAGCGCATCCGCTCGTTACCGAAGCTGGCGAACACCCCCATCATCTTCCTCACCGCGAAGGCGATGCCGATGGACGTCGTCGCGGGGATCAACGCCGGGGCGCGGTACTACATGACCAAGCCGTTCAACCCGAGAGACCTGCTGGAGAAGGCGCGCAAGGCCACGGGGAAGTGAGCGCGGCGAGCGGTCACGAAGACCGTCGCCGCGCGTGCAATCACTTCACCGGGCCAGACGTCGGCGGCGGCTGCGGGACCGAGGTCACGGGGGTCACGCAGGACGAGAGATCGAACAGGATGAACTCGATGGCTTCCTCGTCGGGCGCGAGCTTCTGCGGGTAGGAGCAGCCGGTCGGCACGGTGTGCCCCTTGCCCGAGTAGTCGTTCGACGCGGCGCCGACGTGGAGATCGCTGTACACGACGCGGCCGCAGTAGTTGGGTACGCCGGCGTCGTTGAGCGGGGCGTTGAACGGCATGTCGAAGGAGAAGTACTGCGAGCTCACCGACTCGCCCGCGCCGATGGTCGACGGATCGGTCGCCGCCCACACCGTCGAGACGTTCGTGGCGCCGACGACGCCGTCGAAGCGGCCGGCACCGTTCGGAATCGCCAGCTCCCCCTTGGGCATGCCGTCGGTCCCGAGCGCGCCGACGTTACCGAGCCAGGTCGCGAGCGCTTGCCCCTCCGGGAAGGCGGCCCCGCTGGCGAGAGTCGTCTGGATCTTCGCGGCGACCGTCTCGCCGTAGTCGTCGGTGGCGCCAGGGCCGCCCGCGCTCGCGAGCGCCCAGTTCGCGACGTTCGGGAACGGCGGCGTCGGCTGGCTGGACTGGTCGTCGTAGAAGAACGCGTAGTGGTAGTGCGACGCGAAGACGCGCCCGCCGCCGTTCACGTAGTCCGCGACCACTTGCGGGTTCGGATTCGTCGTCTCGCTCCCCTCGCACGACAGAAGCACCACGTCGTACCGATTGATGTCGCCGTCCTGGTCCCAGAGACCGCCAGGTCCGGGGCTCGACGGGCCCGCGGGGCCCTTGGTGTTGTTGCCGCCGGTCCCCTGGAAGATATGGATGTGCGCGCTCGTCGAGGTCGGATTCCCCGAGTACTCGCTCTCCGCGACCCCGATGCGCGCCAGAACGCACTCGAGGCTGTCGGTTCCTCCCGTCGACACGGCGATGTTCGGAATGTTCGAGAACTGGGTCTCGGTCTGGGTCTTGGGGAGCGTCAGCTTCGCGGGGAGCAGCGTGTCGGCGTCGTTGTCGGCGCACTGCGCGACGTTCGGGATGACGAAGTAGTTTCGCCACTTGCCGATCTGAACGACGATCGGGATGTTCGCGCCGTCGGGAGCGTTGTTGATCGTGAAGCTCCCGTCGGGCGCCGTGATGGCGTTGGCGACCGGGCTGCCGGTGTACAGCGAGTCGCACGAGCAGGACCCGGAGTTGATGCCGTCGGTGATCGGCTCGGGGCTGGTGGCGGGCACGTAGGCGACGACCTTGTAGAGAGGGTTGTTCCCCGCGGGGTCGTAGATGTGACCCGAGATCGTGGTCCCTTGCGGTCTCCCCGAGCACGAGTGGATCTGGCACTGCACGCCGACGCAACCGCCGCCGCTGCCGGAGCCCGAGTCGCCGCCGGGGAGGAGGATGGGCGGGTTGCTTCCGCTGCCGCTCCCGCCGCTTCCACCACCGTCGGAGACGTTGCCCGAATTGCTGCTACCGCACGCCGGGGCCAACGCCATGGCCGCCAACGCTGCGACGCAAACGACACTCGTCACGATCGACTTCGAATCCATTCGCGCCTCCGCAAGCGCGGAGAGTTCCGCGTAGAGGAACTCTACTTCACGGGCGGCGCGGGGGTAGGCGACGGCTGCGGTTTACCGAAAACGGCGCAAGCGGACAGGTGAGGCAGAAGGATCTAGGACTCGCTCGTCATGGTGACGGGATGATCCAGTTCTCGGTCGCGCACTTGATGTGGCCGCCGAAGGTCATCGCGCCAGCGCGCGGCGCCGTTGCTAGCTGAACCATCCGGATCGCGTTCATCTCGAACGACGTGTTGAAGGTGCGCGCCAGTCGGTCGATGTCGTCGACCGTCGCCGGGCGTTTCGGCGAGAAGCCGAAGTGTCCCTTACCAACAGCGAGTCTTGTGGAAGGGCGATCGACGAAACGCCGTAGTCGATTCTCGCAAGGGGTCATCACGACGAGGGAGCACGTCGTCGCGACGAGCAGGCCCGCGCGTGCGCAGTCGAGGGGTGGTCCGGGTCCTGACGTGGACACGTGGGCACTACGACGTGGACCCGCGGGATACCGAGGGATTACCCCCACAGGGGCACGCGTGGGTCGGTGGGATACCGAGGGAAGACCCCCACGCGTCGTGACGAGGGAGCCTCGGGGTCCTGTCGAGGGATGGAGGGATACGCGTGCAGAGTCTGCCCGGGTCCTGACGTGGGCCGGTGGGCGTCACGACGATGGCCACTGGGATACCGAGGCATTACCCCCACAGGGGCATACGAGGGTCAGTGGGATACCGAGAGGAGACTCCCTCGGGTCATGACCATGGAGCCCACCGGCCCACGAAGGGGATGGTGGGGGTAGAGGTCAGGTATCCCAGGGGTGATCGTCAGGGACCGAGCAGCGCGTCTCGCCCGTGCTGCCCGGGTGGCTCGGTACCCGGCGCGAAGCTACTTGATGGGCGGCGGCGGCGTCACGGGCGGCTGCGGGATCGCAGTCACCGGAGTCACGCACGACGACAGATCGAACAGCATGAACTCGAGCGCGTCCTCGTCGGGCTGAAGCTTCCCGGCGGTGCAGCCCGTGGGGCAGCTCCCTGACCCCTCGGCCGAGTCTTCGCCGGTACCACCACCGCCACCACCGCCGCCGCCGCTCACGTGCAGATCGCTGTAGACGATGCGACCGCAGTAGTTCGGGGCGCCGCCGTCCGTGTTCGCAATGCCACCGACGGGTGTGTCGAAGGAGAAGTACTGCGTGCTCGCGGGGCTGACGCCCGAGGCGGTCTGCGCCCACGGAGTCGAGATGTTCGCCGACGAGACGGTCGCGTCGTGGCGTCCAACCGCGATCGGGAGCTGCCCGCCGGTCTCGGCTCCGACGGTGGTGTCGAGCCACGTCTGGAGCGCTTGCCCCTTGGGGAACGCTGCGCCGCTGGGAAGCGTCGTCTGAATGACCGCGTTCACGGTACCGGTGTAGCTGTCGCCCCCTCCGAAGCCACCGCCGCCGCCGGTGCTCCACGCGGCGAGGTTGTCATTCGCGAACACGGACCCCGTGCCAGTGAACCACTGGTAGTGATAGTGCTCCGCGAACACGCGACCGCCGGCCGTCGTGTACGTCTGCATCGCTGCAGTGCTCCCAGGGATGTTCGATATCGAGGTCGGGGAGCCCTCGCAGGAGAGGAGCACGATGTCGTAGGACTTCAGCTGATCGTAGGAAGTCCAGAGACCCGAGTCGCTGGTGACCGAGCTGCCCGCCATCGACGGCGCCCCGCCGCCTCCGCCGACGAAGATGTGGATGTGCCCAGTGCCACCGGGCCCCGACGTGTACTCGGACTGATCGACGCCGACGCGACTAAGCAGACACTCCAGCGTGTCGGCCTTGCCGGTGGAGACCGCGATGTTCGGGATGTCTTGCTCGAGACCCATGGTCGGCCCGGGGGTCGTGCTGATGCCCGCCTTGCTCGGGAGCGTGAGCTTGCTCGGCAGGAGCGTGTCGAGGTCGTTGGGCGCGCACTCCGAGACCGTCGGGATCTTCAGCTGCGTGCGCCACTTGCCGATCTGCACGACGAGCGGGATGTTCGTTCCGTCCGGCACGTGGTTGATCGTGAAAGAGCCGCTCGCATCGGTGACGGCCGAGGCGATCGGCTCGCCGGTGTACAGGTCGTCGCACGAGCACGACGAGGCATCGATGCCCGACGTGATCGGCGCGGGGGTCCCATTCGGGACGTAGACGACGACGTCGTAGAGCGGGTTGTTGCCCGCGGGATCGTAGACGTGACCGGTCATGGTCGTGCCGTTCGTGCTGCCGGTGCAGCTGTGGATCTGGCACTGCAGACCGACGCAACCGCCGTCGCCGGCGGGCACCTGCTCGCCACCGTCGCCGAGGGTCAGAATCGGTGTGCCGCTCCCGGAGCCGGAGCCGGAGCTGCCGCTTCCGGAGCTGCCGCTGCCACTACCACCGCTGCCGGACCCACCGCCCCCGAAGCCGCTGCCGTTGTTGTTCCCGCCACAGGCGGGAGCGACCGCAATGAGCGCGGTGAACAGACCGACGAGCGACGTGCTGGTGACAAGCGACCTGTGCTTATTCATTGGATTTCCTCGGATCCCTCACGCGGCATCGTGATGTTTCTCACCGCATGCGCAAGGAATGTCTGCGTCTCGTCTCAAGCGTGCGATGCGCACGAAAAGATCCAATGGTCGTCGCGCCTGCCACCCGCCGCGCGAATTGCGATGCCACGGTGGAATGACACTCCAGCCGCCTGTGGTGCCGACTCGTGCGTCGTTGCGCGTGTGGTCGCGTGTCGGGGCGACGACGCTACGCGAGCTCGCGCAGCTTGCGGAAGAACGCGACGAGATCGTCCTCTCCGCCGCTCGCGATGAAGCGAAGGACGCGACCGAAGGGCCACACGCGCTTGCCAGCACCGTCGCGCGTCGGAATCGACATCGCCCAGTAGCCCAGCTCGGTCGGCGCGATGTCGATCCACTCGGCGTCGAGCAGGCGCGCGAGGAGCTCGCTGAGAAGCGCGCCATGAAGCTCGGCTTCGCGCGCCTCCTCGGGGGTCGCGACGACGCGCGAGCGGAATCGTTCCGCGAGATGGCGCTGCATCGCCGAGACGACGCGGTTATCGAGCCGCAGCTCGAGCCCATCGTCGTGGCGGTACCGCCGAGCAAGCTCGCGCGCGTCGAGCGTGAACCGGACGCGAGCCTCGAGCGGGGTGCGCGGCGCGATCTGCGCGTCGCCGGTGGCTTCGGTCGCGCCTCGCGGGAGCGGGAGGGTCTCGATGAGGTCGGGCTCGTCGATATCGACGCGCGGAATCACCGGCGCGCGTGGCATCGCCCCCGCCCTCGGGGGCTCGGAGGCCAGCGGAGGGAGCGACGCCCCGCGCATGAAGCGCTGGGACACGGTGCGCGGCGCGACCGGCGTGTGCTCGATGTCCTCCGGACGAACGCTCTCCTCGCGCGGTGCGCGCAGCGCCGTCGGCCACGGCACGACGGCCTGCATGACCCGCGCGCTCGGGCGCGTCGACGGCGGGCGGTCGCTCGTACGGGCAGCGGGGCGGTCGCTCGTACGGGCAGCGGGGCGGTCCGGCGGTGTCGGGATGGCGCTGCCCATGACCGCGGGCACGGGAGGAGGAGGAGGGGGAGCGCTCGTGCGCGCCGACGCCATCCTCGGAGGGAGCGGCGAGGCCATGCGCTCGGGGGGCGTGAGGTAGCGCCGGAGATCGCGCGGCGGCGGCTGCGACTGTGGAATCTCGGGGGGCGTGAGGCTGCGCGGGCGGGGGGGCGGCTCGCTCTCGACGCGAGGATCGCGCGAGGGAGCCTCGGGCGAGGAGGCGACGACAGGAGGGGGTACCGACTTGGCGATCGGCGACGCTTCGCGCGATTCGTGCGGGTCGCGCGACATCGGAGCTGCCCTCTCGAGCGGCACCGTAGGCGTGTACACGCGAGCGGGCGGGGGTGCCCTTGGAGCGCGCGGAGGCGGGTCGCTGGCCGAGCGCGGCGTCGCCGGAAGCGGGGAGCTCAGTTTCTTGGGAACGGGTGTCTCGGCACGCGGAGCGGGGTGCGATGCGGATGGCGGCGGGCGCGACGCTCGGACGAGATCACCGCTGCTCGATGCTTCGAAATCGCGGACGCCGATCTCCTCGAGAGGGACGCGCGGCGTGCGGAGGATCGCTTCGGCGGCGATCCGGAGCTCGTCGTGAACGCGCGGGTTCGAGACGAGGTCGCGCGCGAACGGGAGCGCCACGCGGGTCTCGCCGGCCGCATTCCAGGCCTGCGCCGCGAGCAGCTCGACCTCCGGGAAGTTCGACATCGAAAGCGCCAGCTCGCCGATGCGCTGCGCGATCAACCGCGGCGACTCGTGGCCGAGGGCGAGCGCTGCGCGCGCGCGGAGGTAGATCGTCCCGGGCTCGCGTCCCGTGGCAGCCTCGCGTGCCTCGACGCGCGCCAGCGCAGCGGCGGCGTTACCCCGCATGAGCGCGCGATCGATTTCCCAGAGCTCGGGGTCGGCCAGCGGTCCGACCGAAGGGCGCGGCCGCTCGTTCAGCAAGCGCCCCAGCCGAAGGACGTGGTCGCGGGACTCGTCGGTCGCGCACTTCACGAGCCGCTCCTTGAGCACCGCTTCGATCGCCTCTCGACTCGGGCCGTCGCTCGCATGCGCGGGCGCCGGTGCGTGCGCGGACAGCTGAAACAGCGCGCGCGGCACGGCGTCGATCCCGGCGATGGCGTGACGTCGCAACGTTCGCTCGCCGAGCCGGAGCGAGTCCGCCGAGCCGGTCGACAGGACCACCGGCGTGTCGCGCGCGACCTCGAGGAGGAGCGCCATGAGGGACAGCGCCTGCAGTACGCCGCTCGCGCGCGCGATGCCGGCGTCGTTCGCGAGCAGCGGCAAGTCGAGCCAGACGCCTTCGTAGCGCCGGAGCGTCGCGTCGTAGGTGCCCCCGTCGAACAGCTCCGCAGGCCCGGCGAGCCCCACGAGCTTTCGAACGACCGGCCCGCGCGCGTACGCCTCCGCGACGCGGCCCCGAACGAGCGTTGCGCACTCCTCGGCGATCTCGCGCGTCACGCCGGCGCCGGCGAGCCGGCTCGCCGCTTCGCCCGCGGACGTCCGATAGCCCGACTCCCGGAGCGTGCCCCCGTCGCCCTGCTCGAGCTCGACGTCGCTCGGGTCGAAGAGCGCGAACTCGGCAGCGGGCGGCCCCTCGTCCGACACGAGCACCCGGCGCGAACCGATGTGAAGCGTGCACGCCGCCATCTGGAGCGAACACTATCATGCCGCGTGCGCCCCAACGCCAGGCGCAGGCGCGCGCATCGGCCGCGTCCAAATCACCGATCGCGATTCTCGAACACTCACCCGCGACCCTCACCCCCCGAGCGTTTCCTGCGACGCTCACGTGCCCCTCTCCCACGAGGGGAGAGGGGGTTGATCGCCGTGTTTTCTCCCCCTCTCCCCTCGTGGGAGAGGGGCGCGCTCGCCCCGCTCGTGGAGCTGGCGGGGGTGAGGGACGCTCGGAGTGTGCGTGCGCCTGATCGAGAATCAGGCTCCCTGACTCTAGAACTCGAACGACAGGCCGAAGACCAGCGAATTGCTCCCGACGTAGAGGGCGTGGGACTGCCCGATGCCCGTCAGGTCGCTCATCATGAACTCGGCGAAGATGTACGTGTTGTTGATGCCGGTCGACTCGTCGAGCTGCTGGGCGGAGTGCGGATCGATGACCCCGAGCGAGAACTGAAGCCCCGCGGCCAGCTGCGTTCCGAACGTGTGCCCCTCGCCGAGCGTGCCGGTGGGCCCGACGGACGTTCCCGCCGTGTTCGACGCGCGCCAGAGCGCCTCGCCGAGGCCCGCCTTGGCATAGGGAACGAAGGGGACGTGGAGGTCGCGCATGAACGTGTCGACGCGAAACACGGCGACCAGGTACAGCGGCATGATCGTCAGACTGGTCGTCTCCTGGGACGCCGGAAGGCCGTTGTCCGTGCGCTGCGCGATGCCGGTGGCGTTCGTGTAGCCGACGGAGACTCCCGGGCCGAGCGTACCGAGGTGCGGGATGCGGATCGCTTGCCAGTCGAACTCCATGGCCAGCTCGTAGCGCTGCGACGAGCCGAATACGGCAGCGTAGGGCGTGCCGTGAAGCGTCGGATCGGAGTCCACCTGCGGGTTGTAGAGGGCGACCCGGACCTCCATCTCGAAGTTCTGTGGGCTGCGCCCCGCGTCGGGTCGCGCGATCTCGAAGGCCCCGTCGTCGGAGGCGCGCGCGTCGGCCCCGAACGCCGACAGGAGCCCGGTGAGCGCAATGGCGCCGAATCCGATCCACGCGCTCTTCACTTACGCCTCCGCCGGCGAACCATCGCCACAATCGATGCAATCATCAACGCTCCGAGGCCGCTGGTTCCCGCCGGCGTTCCGGCTCCTTCCGCCGAGCAGAAGCCGCCGCCGGCGCGTCCTCCCGCTTCGTAATAGAGCTTCCAGAAATCATTCACGGGCACCGGCTCTCCGCATGGCACGTTCGACAGCGGCCCCACGTTCCCTAGCGCATCGACGGCGGCCACGGCGACGTTGTAGTAGACGCCGTCCCGCAGGTTCAGCAGGTTCACCTGCGACGAGGCCGGCCCCCCCTGTCCGCAGAGGTACTGCGAAGGGGGGGGGAGCTTCATCGCGCCCCCCGAAAGCAACTGCGTCCCCGCCTCGTCGGTAATCGTCGAGGCCTCCTCGTAGGTCGTGACTCCCGCTTCGTCGGTTACGGCCGTGACCCCGGCGGTGCCCGGCACGAGCACCGAGGAGGACGAGCATCCGCCCGGCGCGGGAATCCCTGCGTCGTTCAGCTTGACGCCGCACGCGTTTCCCCCCGCGTCGTCGAGTATGGTGGGGACTGCGCTGTCGAAGGATGAATCGACCGACGAGTCTGCGGACGAATCGTCGTTTGCGTCCACGACGGCCGAATCGACTGACGAGGAGTCAGGCACCTGGGCGGGGCACTGCCCGTTGTTCGTCGGTGCGTCGACCGCCACCGTTGCCACGCCGGAGACGTTGCCGGGCGGTGGATCGCAGTACACGTTCCACCCCTGCGTGTCAGGGTCGCTCGTCGGCGGGATGTTGACGATGAGGAGATCCTGGCCGACGCCCAGCGAGATGTTCCCCTGAACGTCGCCCGCGCGCAGATCCACGGTGAGCGGGTACGGCTGCACGTTGCCGTAGGGGTTGCCCTGGGCGTCCGTGAAGAAGAAGTAGACGGTGATCGCCGTCGCGCCCGTCGCGGTTTGGCCCTGACAGACCTCCTGCGTCGCGGCTGCGTAAGAAACGATGTGCGACGTCGTGAACGCCTGCGAGACGATGTCCTCCATCCGCACGTAGACGTTGTACGGATTCGAGTTGACGATGACCGGCGTGATGAGCGGCCAGCACACGGCCGTCGCTTCCGTCTGGCGGTTCGCGAGCTGCGAGCAATCCTGCGTCCCGGCCCAGATGTTGAGCAGGTACGTGCTCGCGTACGAGAGGTTCGAGATGGCGAGATCGAACCCGTAGACGAGGTTCGCCTGGCAATCCTCGAAGTTGAGGTCGTTGACCAGGACGCCGCTGGAGTGCGGGTTCTCGTTCGAGTTGTCTGCGCTCGTCACCCTGTCGGGCTCCAGACGCTGGACTGCGCCGTTGATGCCGGCCACCGAAGGGGCCGAAGACGTCGTCGTCTGCGCACGCGCCTCGCCCGGCGCGAAGGCGAAAGCCCACGCGGCTGCGAACGCGAAAGCAAAGACGAGCGAAAAGCGGGCGCGCATCGAAGTGTCGGAGGAGCATACCGCATGCCATCGGCTCGGCCGCGCGACTCGTCGGGTATTCACGGCGATTCGTACCGATGGGGCACCTCGGGGCTCGGTCAAGCTGGCAGGCGCGCCGCTCCGCTTTCGCTTCGCCTGACATTCTGGCAGAACCCGCCGTACGCCCATGGCCAACGTGATCCCGTCGCATTCGTCCCGTCCGTCTGACGATCCCATCTTCGCGCTGAACAAGGAGGCGACCGCCCGCCGCGAGCGCGGTGAGTCGATCGTGAACGCCACCGTGGGCGCTCTCCTCGACGACGACGGGAAGCTCGCCATCCTCCCCAGCGCCGCGCGCTCCGTGCATGAGGTGCCCGCGGTCGAGTGGGCGACGTACGCGCCGATCGCGGGGACACCGGCGTTCCTTCGCGCGGTCATCGACGATCTGCTCACCACCGAGCCCAAGCTCCGCGCCACGGCGATCGCGACGGCGACCCCGGGCGGCTCGGGGGCGCTCCGGCACGCCATCGCGAACTTCCTCGAGCCCGGTCAGTCGATGCTCACGACGAGCTACTACTGGGGCCCGTACCAGACGCTCTGCGACGAAGCGGACCGCAAGGTCGCCACGTTCCGGATGTTCGCGGCCGACGGCTCGCTCGACATCGAGGCGCTCGATCGGGCGCTCGCGTCGCAGCTGGAGTCGCAGAAGCGCGTGCTCCTCTTCTTGAACGACCCCTGTCACAACCCGACGGGCTACTCGATGCGCGCGTCGGAGTGGCGCGCGGTGGTGGAGCGCCTGCTCGCGCGCTCGTCGCAAGGGACGATCACGCTGCTCGTCGACATGGCCTACTCGGCGTATGCCGCGAGCGACCCGCGCGCGTTCCTTCACGAGCTCGAGCCGCTGCTCGGCCGGGTGGGGCTGCTGTTCGCGTGGAGCGCATCGAAGTCGTTCACGCACTACGGGCTTCGCGTGGGGGCGCTCATCGCGTGCGTCGCCGATGAGAAGGAGCGCGCGCAGACCGAGAATGCGCTCAGCTACTCGTCGCGCGGCACCTGGTCGAACTGCGTGCGCGGCGGGCTCGCGGCGATCACGCGGTGCCTCACCGACGTCACCCTGGCGAAGGCGTGCGACACCGAGCGAGAGGCGTTGAAAGCGCTCCTGCGCGCGCGCGTATCGGCGTTCAACGCGCTCGCGCCGGCCCACGGGCTCCGGTATCCGCGCTACGAGGGGGGGTTCTTCGTGACCGTGTTCCACGAGGACGCGGTGGCGAAGGCCGTGGCCATGAAGGAGAAGGGGGTCTTCGTCGTGCCGCAGCGCGCGCCGGCGGGGGATCAAGGGTCGAGCGCGCTCCGCGTCGCGCTGTGCTCGGTCGCCGAGCGAGACGTGGAGCGACTGGTGGACGCGCTTCGCTAACCCCGTCCCCCGTCCCCTTCCCCGCAAGCGAGGAAGGGGCGTCGCATGGCCCAACGGTCGGAGCGCGGTCGGCCGGGTGACTCGCTACCCGAACACCCGCTTCACGAGCTGCCCCTCGCGATCCAGCGCGGCGAGCTGGTCGGATCCACCGATCGAGTCGTCACCGATGAAGATCTGCGGCACGGTCTTCTGCCCCGTCTTCTGCACGAGCCACGTCCGCTTCTCGGTGTCGTTCGACACGTCGACCTCGTCGAACGCGACGCCTCGCTTGGCCAGCAGCGACTTCGCCCTGACGCAGTACGGGCAAATCTTCGTCGTGTAGACCGTCACCTTCGCTTGCTGCTCGGACATGGTTCTCCTCGATCCCTCAACCTAAGCACTGGATGCCGGAAGGGCGAGGGGGATCTCCCGGCCGCCGGATACGCGCATGCTAGGCTCCGTTCCCGCTTTCCATGGCCGCCGAGCAAACGATTCACCTCGAACGATATGCCCCCGATGCGAAGGCGCTCGTCGCCGGCGCCCAGGCCCTCGCCGACGAGCGAAAGCACGCGCAGGTCGAGCCGATTCATCTGCTCGCACGCGCGCTCGATCGCGATCCCGGCGTCGCCGAGGTGCTCAAACGGGCAGGCGCCGCCCCGACCGACGTCGCTAGCGAGGCCGAGGCCGCGCTCGGACGGCTCGGGAAGACCGGAACGGGCCTGGCGTACCTGTCGGGCGCGATGCTGGCGCTGCTCGCGCGCGCCGAGAAGGAAGCTGGCGCGACCGGGACGGTCAACGTCGAGCACCTCCTGAACGCGCTCGCGCAGGAGCTACGCGGGCCGGCCGCCACGGTCCTGCAGCAGTTCTCGATCGGGCCGGGGTCGCTGCGCACGCACATGGCCGCGCTCCGCAGCGTGCCGCGCGACGTGCAGCCGGGGCCGGTGGTCGATCGCGCGTCGTTCACGACGGATCTCGTCGAGCGCGCGCGGCGCGGTGAGTTCGATCCGGTGATCGGGCGCGACGTGGAAGTGCGCCGCCTGCTCCAGATCCTCGAGCGCCGGCACAAGCACCACCCGCTGCTCGTCGGCGAGCCCGGCGTGGGCAAGAGCGCGATCATCAACGCGCTGGCGCTGCGCATCGCCGCGGGGGACGTGCCGGAGAACCTCGGCAAGCTGGCGATCCTCGAGCTCGATACGGGGGCGCTGGTGGCGGGGGCGAGGCTCCGCGGAGAGATCGAGGAGCGACTGAAGGCGGTGGTCGCTTCGGTGGCCAAGGGGGGGAAGTCCGGCGGCTCCGACGCGCTCCTCTTCATCCGCGGGATCGACTCGCTGCTCGGGCAGGGGGCGGCCGGCAGCGGCGTGGGCGATCTGCTGAAGCCGATCCTCGCGCGCGGCGACGTTCGCATGCTGGCCACGACGACGCCCGAAGGCGTTCGCAAGATCCAGGAGCGCGATCCGATTCTGCTGCGGCGCTTCACGGTGCTCGGCATCGAGGCGCCGACCGCCGACGAGACCATCGAGATTCTCCGCGGCATCGCCACCCGGTACGAGGCCCACCACAAGGTTCAGATCGGTGACCCCGCCGTCGTGAGCGCCGTGCGCCTCGCGAAGCGGTACCTGCAGGATCGCGCGCTCCCGGACTCGGCGATCGATCTGCTCGACGAAGCCGCGGCGCGAAAACGCGTCGAGCTCGACGGCGTGCCGGCAGAAGTAGACGACGCGATCCGGCGCCTGGCGTCGCTGAAAGCGCAGCGCGCGTCGCTGGCCGACGACGTGGACGCGATGAGCACCAAGACGCGCGAGCGCATCGACAAGGAAATCGCCGAGCTCGATCCGCAGGTCATCACGATGCGTTCGCGCATCGAGTCGAAGCGGAACGTGCTCGCGGCGCAGGGCGCTCTGGCGCAAGAGGTCGCGACCCTCGAGGCGCAGCTCGGCGAGGCGCGAGAGAAGCAGGACTTCGCGCGCATCGGCGAGCTGGAGCACGTGGGGATTCCCGAGGCGAAGAAGAAGCTCGAGGCGGCGCAGGCGGCGGTCACGAAGGTGCTCGGCGAGAACCACGAGCCGCGCGCGAACAACGTCGTGACCGAAGAGGACGTGGCGGTCGTGATCGGGGAATGGACCGGGATCCCGGTCGCCAAGATGCTCGAGACGGAGTCCGAGAAGCTGCTCAAGATGGAGGAGCGGCTGAGCGCGCGCGTCGTGGGGCAGAGCGAAGCGGTGCGCGCGGTGTCCCGCGCGGTACGCCGCGGGCGCGTCGGCCTTCGCGATCCGGGCAAGCCCATCGGATCGTTCTTGTTCCTCGGGCCGAGCGGCGTCGGCAAGACCGAGCTGGCCAAGGCGCTCGCGGAGTTTCTCTTCGACGACGAGCAAGCGATGACTCGCCTCGACATGAGCGAGTTCATGGAGAAGCACATGGCGCAGCGCCTCGTCGGCGCGCCGCCGGGCTACGTGGACAGCGAAGAGGGGGGCTTTCTGACCGAGGCCGTCCGCCGGAAGCCGTACAGCGTGCTGCTCTTCGACGAGGTGGAGAAGGCGCACGTCGACGTCTTCAACCTGCTGCTCCAGGTGCTCGACGACGGACGCCTCACCGACGGGCGCGGACGCACGGCCGATTTTTCGAACACCGTCGTCGTCATGACGAGCAACATCGGGTCGAAGCGCATCCTCGACACCGATCCGAAGATGTTCGAGAGCCCCGAGGGGCGCGAGGCGCTCGCCGACGTCCTGCGCGACGAGCTGAAGGCGTTCCTGCGCCCCGAGTTCTTGAACCGCATCGACGACGTGGTGCTCTTCCGGCCGCTGTCGAAGGTCGACCTGCGCGGCATCGTGGACATTCAGCTGCGCCGGCTGGAGAAGCTGCTGGCCGATCGCGAGCTGCACCTGTCGCTCGATGACGCGGCGAAGAACGCGCTCGTCGACCTTGGCTACGAGCCGGCGTTCGGCGCGCGCCCGCTGAAGCGCGCCATCCTGAAGAAGCTGCAAGATCCGCTGGCCGAGGAGATCCTCGCAGGCGGCTACCCCACCGGCGGCGTCGTGAACGTCGGGCTCGACGGAGAGACCTTCACGTTCAAGAAGGCGTGAGCGAGCGCATGCACGTTCACCTCGTCGGTGTGTCGGGTACGGGCATGGGCTCGCTGGCGATCCTGCTCCGCGAAGCGGGGCACGACGTGAGCGGCTCGGACGTGGCGTTCGATCCGCCGATCGGACCCGAGCTCGCAGCCGCGGGGGTGACGTGCCGCAAGGGGTGGGACGCGCGCAACCTGGAGCCGCGTCCCGATCTGGTCGTCGTCGGGAACGTGATCCGGAAGGACAACGCAGAGGCCGTGGCCGCTGAGGCGATGGGGCTCACGCGCACGAGCATGTCGCGCGCGCTTCGCGACCAGTTCCTCGTCGGACGCAAGCCCCTGATCGTCGCCGGCACGCACGGCAAGACGACGACCGCGACCATGTGCGCGCACGTGCTGCGCGCGGCGGACCGCGATCCCGGGTGGTTCATCGGTGGGGTCCCTCGTGGCCTCCCCGCAGGCGCGGCGATCGGCTCGACCAGGCGCAAGCTCACGGACCGCGGTGCTCCTCCGTCGCCGTTCGTCGTCGAGGGAGACGAGTACGACGACGTGTACTGGAGCAAGCAGCCGAAGTTCCTCGACTACGTCGGGGTCGGCGCGGAAGACGTGGCGATCGTGACCAGCGTGGAGCTCGATCACATCGACGTGTACGCGAGCGTCGAGGCGTACGAGGAGGCGTTTCGCGCGTTCGTGCGCGCGGTGCCTTCGCAGGGGCTCGTCGTCGTCGACGCGCGTGCCGTTCGCGCGCGCGTGATCGCGCAACAAGAGGCGCGCGCGCGCGTCGTGTATTACGGGCTCGACGGCGACGACACGGGCGACGTAACCCCGACGTGGTCGGGAGCGATGGCCGCGAACGACGCGGCCGGGAACGCGCAGTTCGATCTGTTCGCAGGGGGCGTGTCGTGCGGGCGCTACGCGCTCCGCGTGCCGGGCGCGCACAACGTTCGGAACGCGATCGCGACGATCGCGGCGTGCGCCGAGGGGTTCGGGGTCGACGTGCGCGGGACGCGGAGCGCGCTGGCGACGTTCGAAGGGGTGAAGCGACGGCAGGAGCTCCTGGGTGAGCCGGACGGCGTGCGCGTGTACGACGACTTCGCCCACCACCCGACCGCCGTGGACGAGACGTTGCGCGCTCTGCGCTCGCGTCATCCGGACGGCGCGCTGTGGGCCGTCTTCGAGCCGCGGAGCGCGACGGCGTGCCGCGCGCTTCATCAGCGCGAATATGCGCGCGCGTTCGACGCCGCCGACCGTGTGATCTTCGCGCCGCTCGGCCGCACGAACATCCCCGAGGGGGAGCGTCTCGACCTCGAGAAGCTCGCGGGTGAGCTGGGTGCGGGGAAAGCGTCGCTCGCGAGCGGGGTCGACGCGATCGTCGAACGGATCGGGCGCGAAGCGCGCCGCGGGGACACGATCGCCGTCCTCTCCAACGGGGCGTTCGGCGGCCTTCACGCGCGGCTGCTCGCGGCGCTTCAAACGCGGAGCGCGCAATGAGCGCCGGGACGCTCGAAGGGCGCGAGCAGCTCCTCGCCGTCGCACTGGCCGCGGCGCGCGAGGCGGCGGCGTTCGTCCACGCAGGGTGGCGCAAGCACCCGCGCGCCGAGCACAAGGGGCGCGTCGATCTCGTCACCGCGTTCGACCGCGAGAGCGAGCACCTGCTCCGCGAACGGCTCACCACGCAGACCCCGTTTCCCGTCGTCGGCGAGGAGGCGGGGGGCGAGCGGGCGAGCGGCGAGCACGACGCGACGTGGTTCGTCGACCCGATCGACGGCACCACGAACTTCGTCCACGGCCACCCGTTCTACTGCGTCTCGATCGGGCTCTTGCGGGGTGAGGTCCCGGTCGTCGGCGCCATCGTCGCGCCCGCGCTCGGCGTCGAGTGGACGGGGGTCGAAGGGGGAGTCGCCAGGAGGAACGGCGAAGCGTGCCACGTGAGCGCGGTGGCCGACTTCGGCGGCGCGCTGCTCGCGACGGGCTTCCCCTACGACCGCTCGACGAGCGACGACAACAACTTCGACGCCTTCGTCGCCATCAAGCGCAAGTGCCAGGCGGTGCGTCGCTGCGGCTCCGCGGCGCTCGACCTCTGCCTCGTCGCCGACGGGACCTACGACGGCTACTGGGAGAAGAAGCTCGCGCCATGGGACTGCATCGCGGGCGCGGCCATCGTCGTCGCCGCCGGCGGGTGCATCTCGAACTACCACGGCCAGCGCGCCGACCTGCTGAGCGGCCAGCTGCTCGCGACCAACGGAGCCATCCACGGCGCTCTCGTCACCGAGCTCCAGAAGGTCCCCTCAACGCACTTTCCGCCGGCTCCACGCTACCGACGCTGACCGAAGAGCGGCTCGCGCGCGGTCCGCGTTCGACCAGAGAGGTCTCAGCTCGCCATGGCGCGGAGCGCGAGCTCTGCGTCCTCGGCGGCCAGCTTGTTGCCGGCGTTGACCGCGATGGCTCGTAGCCGCTCGTACTCGGCGCGCGCGCCGTCGAGGTCGCCGCGGCGCTGGAGCAGCTGGGCGAGCAGAGATCGGCCGCTGATCTCGTCCCACGTGTAGTCGTTGGCCTCGGCGTAGCGAATGCCCTGCGCGAGCTTCTTCTCGGCTTCGCCGTCGCCCGCGAGCGCGTCGAGGTACGCGAGGAACATGCGGTCGTGACTCGCCAGGCGCTCGTAGCCGGCCTCGTCGCAGAGCGCGAGCGACTGCTGGATCGCACCGTAGGCGCGCGCGAAATCGGAGAGGCGCGTGAGCAGGTCGCCGAGGTTGTGCAGGTTCACCGCCACCTCGTACGTGAGGCCCAGCGCGCGCGCCTTGTCGATCGCGCGCTCCGTCGCGGCGGCCGATGCGCGGAAGTCCTTGGCGAAGTATTCGATGAGGCCGCGCAGCTTCTCGCGCTCGCACTGCGCCGTCGCATCGTGCGGGAGGAGCGCCTCGGCTTTGGCCAGGTGCGCGAGGGCCTGCCGGCGATCGCCCATGGCCGCCTGTCCTTGCGCGAGGCCGACGTGCACCTTGTGCTCCTCGTAGCTGTCGCCACCGGTCGTCGCCAGGCGTTGCAAGCGCTCGAGCGTCTCCAGCGATCGCGTGAAGTCCCCCTGCTGGCTCGCCTGCTCCGAGTACGAGACGAGCACGGCCTTCAGCTGTCTCTCGTCGCCTTCCGCGAGCTTCTCCGCTTCGTCGAAGCGCGTCCGCGCCAGGTCGAAGCGGTGCAACGCGCCCAGAATGCGCCCGGCGTCCACGCGGGCCTTCACCCGCACGGGCACGCTCGCCGTTTCGTCGAGGCGAGCGATCAGGCGATCGCACATCTCCTGCGCCTCGGGCAGCCACCGCACCAGGCGCACGGCCGTCGCGAGGCCGTCGAGCCACGAAGCGAGCGTCCTCGCGTCGCGCATGTTCACGTTGGCGAGGTCGATCGCGCGTGCATAGTCGCGCGCGGCCGCTTCGAGCTGGCCCCCTTCGAGCCGTCTCGCGGCGCTGAGGGCGAAGTACGTGGCCGCACGATCGCGGTCGCCCGCTTCGTAATAGTGCGCGGCGAGGCGATCGGACTGCTCGCCCACCTTTTCGCCGAGCACCTCCTCGAGCGCGTGGGCAGCAGCCGCGTGCATCTCGCGGGACGCCTCGAGCGTCAGAGCGTCGACGACGACCTCGCGAACGATGGGAGAAGAGAAGCGGAGCCGCGACGGCCCGATGTGCGCGAGAAAATCGCGCGACTCGAGCGCTGCGAGCGAGCGCTCCAACGTCACCATCGGCTGACCGACCATCTGCCCGAGCACGGCCGCGTCGACCGGATCGCCGAGCACCGCGGCCGCTTGAAGCGTCGCCTTGTCGTGCCCGGTGAGGCGCGACACGCGCGACGCGACCAGCCCGCGCAGCGTCTTCGGCAACGCGAGGTCCTGCCCCACGAGCTTCATCGTGACGATCTTCCTCTCGGCGACGGTCACGGCGCGTGCATCGACCAGCCCCTTCAGGACCTCCTCGATGAACTGCGGATGCCCTCCCGCGCGCTCGCGCACGAAGCGGACGAGATCGTCGGGGGCGCTGTCCACCCCCAGGCGCAGCGCGACCAGGCGCTCCACGGACTCCGCGTCGAGATCTCCCAGCTCGAGCCCCGTATGCGAAACGAGCTTCTCGAGCGGGTGCGAGAAGCCGGCGCGCGCGGCGAAGGCGAAGACGACGCGCGCGCTCTGGAGCCGCTGGAACACCGATTCGAGCACCAGGAAGCTATCGGCATCCATCGCGTGCGCGGCGTCCCACGCGAAGAGGTGCGGGCGGTCGTCGCACAGGCTCACGATCATTCGGGCGAGCGCGTTGCGCAGCGGCCCTTTCGCGTCGGTCGTGCGTCGCGGCACGGTGGCGCCGAGCGCCTGAAGCACCGCGGCGACCTCTTCGTCCTGCAGCCCCAGCGCACGCAAGCGCGGCTGCACGGCCACGATTCGCTCGTTCGCGTCCCCCTCGGCCACGCCGCACAGGGTCTGCAGCATCGCCGAGATGCCGGACTCCGGCAGCTCGCGACCGCGCGGCGGACACGTGCACAGGTAGAAGCCGACGTTGTAGCTCCCCTTGCGAAGGCGCCGCTCCACCTCGTAGAGGAGCCGCGTCTTGCCCACGCCGTGGTCGCCGCGAATCGTGAGCACGCGTCCCTGGCGTCGCGTGCTCGCCGCGAGGACCTCGCCGATCACGCGCAGCTCTTCCTTTCGTCCGACGAAGCGGCCGAACGTCTCCGACGGGCCGCGCACCTCCTTCACGAGCGCAGCCTGCTGCGAGGCTTCCTTCCCGTCGCCGAGAGGATCGAACGAGAACAGGTTCTTCAGCGGCCGGAGGGCGGTCGCCGAGACGGCGCACCGCCCTTCACGCAGACGCGCCAGCTCGCGCGCAGTGGCCACCAGGCCGCTGAGCCGCTCGTCGTCCGTCGGCTCCCCCTCGTGCGAGACGTGGATCCGCGCCGTGTGCACGCCGGCGCTCGCCTGCCGCGGCCCGTCGAGCGCACGCAGGGCCACGAGCGCACACCGCGTCGCGATCTCGGTGTCGCGGCCATCGGGGTCGTCGAGCCCGAAGAGCGCGGTGATCTGCTCCGGATCGCGCCGCAGCACGCGACCTCCATAGCGACGCACGATCTCGTCGGCCCTGTTGGCTTGACCGTCCACGTCGCGCGCAGGGAGCTCGATGACGAGCGCCGTGACCTCGCGACGCTCACCCATCTCGGCCGCGCGATCGATCGCGACGTAGCGCACGCCGAGTTCGATCCGCGAGACGCTGGAGGCGACACGAGACGTCGGCACCTCGACGGGCGTGCTCTCGGCCCCGACGGACGCCACGTCGCGGTCCATGAGGTCCGGCATCGCGGGCGGGGCCATCGTGTCGTCGATCGAACGGAAGCGACCGACGAACTCGGCGAGATCGTGGGCACCGTAGCGCCGCCCCTGCGCGTACAGGAAGGCGACGAGCGCCTCGTACATCTTGCCGGCGTCCTGGTAGCGGTTCGCCGGGTCCCTCGCCATGGCCGTGGCCATGATGGCGACGAGCTCGGCGGGCACCTCGGGGCGCAGGAGCTCGACGGGGGGGAACTCGCAGGCCTGCACGCGGCGAAGGGTCTCGAACGTCGTCGGCGCGCTGAAGGGGTTCACCCCCGCGACGCACTCGTACAGGATGACCCCGAGCGAGAAGAGGTCGCTCCGCGCATCGACGTTGTCGCCGCGCGCTTGCTCGGGGCTCATGTAGCCGAACTTCCCCTGGAGCTTGCGCGTCTTCGTGTCGCCTGCGTCCTGCGCTTCGAGCACGCCGCGCGCCTTGGCGATTCCGAAGTCGGTGACCTTCACCTCGCCCTCGAGCGAGAGGAGGACGTTCTGCGGGCTCACGTCGCGATGGACGATGTTCAGCGCGCGAAGCTGCTCGTCGCGTCGGCGGTGCGCGTGGTCGAGCCCTTTGGCGACCTCGGCCGCGATGAAGACGCACATGTCGATCGGCAGCGGGATCTGGCTCTTGCGGACGCGAGCGAGCAACGTGGCGAGGTCGAACCCGTGCACGTACTCCATCGCCATGTAGTAGGCGCCGGCGTCCCCGTTCTTCTTCGCCTCCCCGGGGGCGGCCGCGTCCCCGAGCGGAGCGATGCCGAGGTCGAAGACCTGCACGATGTTCGCGTGCGATAGCCGAACGGCGAGCTTCGCCTCGTGCACGAAGAGGTCGACGAACTCCTTGCTCTTGGCGAGCTCAGGCAGGATTCGCTTGATGACGACGACCTTCTCGAAGCCCTCGACGCCATAGCTCTTCGCCTTGAAGACCTCGGCCATTCCACCTTGGCCGAGGCGTTCCAGGAGGCGGTATCGTCCGAACGAGATCGTCACGTGTCGCCTCGCCCCGTCCTCGCGGAACGTCGCGGGTCCGCGGAGCGCCTGGCGGGGCGTCGCTCGAAAGTCTGATGGACCGTCTGCACGGAAAAAGTCGCCCCCCGAAAGACACGCATCGCTACCCGAAGATTCCCCGCGAACAGTACCAAGTTAAGGCGGCGATTCCTGGGAAATCCTAGGGTGACGGAGTGGTTTTGGGCGTGGTCGACGTGCTCTTCGCACGCACAATGTAGATGGGGTTGGTGAAGGCACGCGGTGGTACGGGCATGAAGGGGAGAACGTCGTCCATCGGGCGCGTGCCGCGGACGACGACGACGACGTAGGCGTTCGGCACGTCGGGCACCGTCACCGAGACGTCGGCGTCGTACCGGATCGTCCGCGCCTCGACCTCGGCGCGGTCTCCGAGCTCGGGACCGAGCGCGAGCGGACGAGGTGGAATCTGGATCGTCTCGACGGATTTCCCCGCGACGACGATCTCCGCGCTCGTCACGTCCACCCAGGGTGCGGCGCGCACGCGCAGATGACCGTGCAGGACCGTGGCTTCGGTCGCGAGCTCGTCACCCGGATGGGCCCCTTCGAGATCGAGCTCCACGAGGGGACCGCTCGTCACGAACGAGTGCCCGGTACGGATCGCGGTCACCACCGCCGAGGTCTCGATCGGCTCTCCGTGATCGCCCGCCGCCGCGTCCCCCACCGCGGCCATCGTGCGTGGGTACCCGGCCCACTGGTACTGAATGCGGTGGGAGTCGCTGCTCCCCGTTGCGGCGTATCGATGCCCCTGGTCGAGCAACGCGAACCAGTCGCGCAGGACGATCTCGACCGCCTCGGGGGTCCGTGACTCGTAGCCGTTGTAGACCTCGAGCGTATCGAAGTCGGTGCGCATGCCCATCGGCGGCGGCCGCTTCGGATCGAAGTGGAAGACGTCGAAGTAGCCGATCCCCTTCGACAGCCGGGGGTGATTCACCTGGAGCACGGCGCCGGGCGCGGCCTTGCGGGCGAAGTTGAAGACGGCGTTGGGGTTCGTCCCGCGGTACGGGGGAATCTTGCCGCTGGTGGGGTATGGGAAGAGGCCGAAGTGGCCGAAGCGCGGCTGGTAGGTCGTGATCTCGACGCCGGTCACCGTGGCGAGCTGGTGTGCGAGGTCGAGCACCTCGAGAGCGGGCGCATAGTCGCCGACGATGTTGTGCTCGGACGGGACGGCGAAATCGATCCCCGCGGAGACGAGCGAGAGGACGCGGTCCTCCACGAGCACCGGTGTGTCGAAGCTCGGTCGCGCATGCACGTGGAGGTCGCACCCGACGACGCCGGGGGTGGGGACGACGTGGCGGAGCGCGAGGTCCACGCCCTCGCTGCGACCGCTGGCGACCTCGATGGTCTTCGCGTCGATGCTCCACTCGATCCCCTTGGTGGCCGACACACGGTACCGGCCCGTTGGGAGGGGCGTCGTGACGGTGCCGTGGAGCGCGTCGATGATCGGTCCCGCGCCCGACGCGCGGTAGTCGGGCCCGAAGCTCGGATCGAGCGTGCCGTCGATGCCGTGAACGACGAGGCGCGCGACGATCGGTTGTCCGGTGTCGCCGTCGCTGACGCGCGCGGTGAGCTCGCCTCCGGGAGAGACGTCGAGTCGGAGGTCCCACGGGGTACCGGGGCGGAACATGACCGGAGTGCTCGCGCGCGTCGGATCGATGGCGGCGTACCACTCGACGACGGACGGCGGGACGAACAGCTCGAAGCGTCCGCCGGGGTCCACCTGGGCTCGCACGCGGAGCAGCCCCTCTGCGTCGAGGCCGAACACGCGCGCGCGTTCGGTCGTACCGGTGACGACGCCGGCGACGCGCGCGGTCGGCTGGCCCGTGAGCTCCGCGAGCGTGCGCCAGATGGCCGCGCTCGACTCGGCGAAGGCGAAGCGGAGGCCCACCTGCACCGAGTGGTCGCTCGTCGCGGCCTGCGCCGAGGTCGTCGCGGCGATGCGCATGGGGGCCGACGAGTCGTCGACGCCGTCGGCGATCCCCTCGACCTCCAGCGGCCCGCTCGCCGGCGCGATGCCGATGGCGTACGGATCGGCATCGATCTCGACGACACGCGCGGCCGCAGGAGCCGTCGAGCCCAGGTCGGCCATCTCGCCGACGCCGCTGACGAACGCGCTTCGACCGTTGGCGGGCACGTCGAAGCGGAGCGCGAACTGGTGGACCGCGGTCGCTTCGTCGGGCTGCACGGCAAGATCGACGGCCAGCGCGCCCGTCGCGTCCACGTGCAGCGCGACCATCGCGTCGAAGGTCTCCTCACCGATCGCAATGCCGAAGGACGCGCCGAAGGCGTTGCGTTCGGTCGCCCGGTCGGCCGCGCGCTCCAGCGTCAACGGTCGAGGCTCGCCGTCGACCACGAGCACGAGGTCCACGTCGCGCGCGACGACGCCATCCCGGGTGCGCGCGACGATGCGCCCGGTGCCGGGGTTGAAGACGTACGAGGCGTGCGGCGCGGCGAGGCGAACCGCTGCGCCGTTCGCGCGAAGAGCGCGCGCGTCGATCGGCTTCATCTGGCGAAGCGATGCGCGCGCGACGCCCCACATGATCGACGCGGCGACGACGCCCGCCGCGAGGGTCTCAGCGAGCGAGCGCGCAGACACGTACGGATTCTTCGCTCAAACGCCGCCGAAAGACAAAGCGCTCGCGCGCGTTCCTTCGATCGTAGCGAGCCTCTCACGCTCGGAGCTGACGCGGAGACGGATCACGAGTGCAGGGTCGCCTCCGAGCGCGCCGGACGCATCGTCGCCCCACTCGACCACGACGATGGCCCCTTCCGCGCGTCGCTCGCGGAGCCCCAGCCGGGCGACCTCGGCGGCGATGCCCGCCGGGCTGTCGAGCAGGCGGTACAGGTCGGCGTGAAGGAGCTCTCCGCGCGGCGTCGCGTACTCCTGGAGCAACGTGAAGGTGGGGCTGGCGACGGCGACGCGCGCGTCCACACCGAGGGCACGCGCCAGCGCGCGCGCCAGGAACGTCTTGCCCGCGCCGAGGTCGCCGCTCAGGAGGACGAGATCGCCAGGTGCGAGGACACGCGCGACGTCGCGCGCGAGGCGCACGGTTTCGCGCCGGGACGAGAGCGGTCGCTGGATCATTTCTTCCGCGCGTCGCACCCTAGCGCAGCCAGTCGCGCCATGGCCTTCTGGGCCGTCACCGAACGGGGCTTCGCGTGCTCCCACCGATCGCGCACGACGCCGTACGCCGCGCACGCGCCCGCCGTGTCCTTCTTCGCCTCGCGCGCTTGCCCGAGGAAATAGTGGGCGCGTGTGGACTCGAGCGGATGATCGACCGGTGAGCAGTTCTGGGTCGCCCGCTGGAGGGCTTCGAGCGCGTCATCGACGCGGCCGGCGAGCAGGTCCGTGCGTCCGACGTCCGCGCCCAGCAGCGTGAGCGGCGTGAACGGCGGAAGCGGCTCGTAGGCGGCACGCTTCTCGAGCGCGCCCTTCCCTTCCGCGGGAGTCTCCGTGGGGACGGCATAGGCGTAGAGCCAGATGAAATTGCGAAGGTGGGGCACGACGCGCGCTTCCCATCGATCCACGGTGCGCGCGAGCTCGCGATCGTAGACGGCCTGCGTGATGGCACCGACGTGCAAGCGCGCCGCGAGCATCATCGGCGTCGGCTCCTTCGACATGGCCCAGTCCTCGAAGCGTGCGTTCGGCTCCCAGCCGTCGCGGCCGTCGAGGTACGTCTGCGCATCGGCGGCGGCGTCCGCGGTGCGCCCGGACTCTTCCTCGATGAGCACGAGGAGCCGCGCCACCTCGCCGTGATCGGCTGCGACCGTGCTGTCCTTCACCGCGTCGCTCCATGCACGCGCGGCCGTCTCCGCGGAGACGAAGTCGCCCGCGAGCAGGTCGACCAGGATCGCGTCGGTTCGTTCCGACGGCCCTCGCGCCTCGGGGGCAAGCGCCTCGTGCTTCCGCTGCAGCAGCTCGCGCACGCTGCTCAGCGAGGACCCCTCCGCGTAGAGCGCGTTGGCGAGCAACTGGAACCCGGACTCATACGCGGGATCGACCGTCACCATGCGCCGCGCGTCCGACTCCATCGCGGCGCACTGCCCCTCCTCGCCGTGCAGCCACGCCTGCTCTTCGAGGCAGCCCAGCTCTCCCGGTATCAGATCGAGGCACCGTTCGATCGCCGCGTGCGCGCGCTCGAAGTCACCGCTGTAGTCGGAGTGATCGGCCAGGATCTCGAGGGCGGTCGGCTGGCTCGGATCGAGGCGGAGCGAGGTCTCCATCTCGGGGATGTGCGCCTCGTAGCTCCCGAGCGCGTAGATGAGCGCAGAAATCTCGAAGTGGATGCGCGGGTCGTTCGGGAATTTCTTGGCGGCGTCCTGCATTCGCGTCAGCGCTTCTCGTCGGTCCTCCGGATCGCGCTGGAAGAGCGGCTCCAGAGCGGCGAGGTAGGCCTGATTGTTCGGGGCCAAGGTCGCGCGCAGCGCCCACGCTCTGTGAAAGTACGCGCGGCCGGTCCGCGGGTCCTCGGAGTTGCACTGGGCCGCCTCGAGCGCGGCGCGCGCGAACGTGAGATCGGCGTCGGTCGCGCGCCGGAAGTCCCCACACGCCAGGTCGTGCCGCCCTTCCCGCTCCTCGCGTGTGGCCTGGTCGAACAGCGTGACGGCCTCGGGTTTGGGCGCGTAGGCGGCGGCGCTGGCGCTTCCAGGGGTCGTTCCCTGGCCCACGCCGCGAGGACCGCGATGCAAGAGACCCCATCCGATGCCCACGACGGCGAGCAGGGCGAGCGCGGCCAGCGAGATCCCCTTCCGCTTCCGCGCGGGATGCACGAGGCTCTTCCCCGTCGTCACCTTGGCGAGGAGCTCGAGGCTCGGCACGTTGGCCGCGAGCAGCGTCGGCAGCGAGCCGAGGTCGGAGCCGGAGTTGAGGCTCGCTTCGAATGCGTCGAGCGCAGCGGCGAGCTCGCGCCCGCTGGCGAAGCGCCGCTCGGGATCCTTCTGCAGGCACGTGAAGAGGACGAGCTCGACGGCCGCGGGGATCGCCGTGAGCGACGAGGGGGGAGCGGGTTCGTCGCGGGCGACGGCGACGAGGGTCTCCATCACCGACGTCCCCTCGAACGGGCGCCGCCCCGTCAGCATCTCGTAAAGGATCACGCCGAACGAGAACACGTCGCTCCGTGCGTCGATGCGCTTGCCGGTCGCCTGCTCGGGCGACATGTACGCGGGCGTCCCCATCAAGCGTCCGGCGGTGTCGTGCGAGGCCGTGTCGTCGAGCCCCTTCAGGCTCTCGGCGTCGTCGACGTCGAGGAGCTTGGCCAGCCCGAAGTCGAGCACCTTCACCTCGCGATCCTCGTTGAGCATCACGTTGTCGGGCTTGAGGTCGCGATGGACGATCCCCTTCTCGTGCGCCTTGGCGAGCGCGCGCGCGATCCCCTTCGCGATGCGCACGCACTCGGGGATGGCGAGGCGCGCGCGCGCGAGCTCGTGACGAAGCGACGTCCCTTCGACGAGCTCCATCGCGATGTAAACGTGCCCGCCGCTCTCGTCGACCTCGTACACGGCTGCGACGTTGGAGTGGACGACGGCCGCGGCCGACCGCGCCTCGCGCATGAACCGCCGCCTGCGCGCTTCGTCGCGCATGGCGTCGTCCGGCAGGACCTTCAGCGCGACCGGGCGCCTGAGCCGCTCGTCGATCGCGCGGTACACGACCCCCATGCCCCCTTCGCCGAGGCGTCCCACGATGCGAAAATGATCGAGCGTCGCGCCGACCAGATCCGACGAGGGCGAACGTTGCTCCAGCGGAGACACAGGAGCGAGGATACGCGCCGTTCAGAAACGGATCACGAGCCGCGCGCCGCCACCGGCCAATCCGATCGGCGCGGTCCCGCCCATCGCGTAGGCGACCGTGGGATACACCTCGATTTGCGCGCTATTGGAGAACGCCCAGATGACGGGCAGCGCGCCCCGCAGCAGGTAACGCACGTCCTCGTCGCCGCCGAGGTCGATGAAGACGCCGAACGCTCCTTCGAGGCCCGCATATAGGTGCGCGGACCGGCTGAGCACACCCAGATAGCGCGCGCCGGTGTCGACGCGGAGCGAGCTGGGCACCGAGGATCCCGCCGCCACGTCGGTCACGAGCTCGAGCCCCGGAACGCGCTGCACGGCGTACAGGGCGGTCAGCGTGAAGAAGCCGGCCGTCGATGCTCCGCGGGCGAGGCTCGAGCGTTGGAACGCGTCGACCGCCTCGCCACCGACGCCGACGGCGAAGGGGTGCGCCATGCCGTACTCCTCGTTCTCCGGCTCGCGGACGGGCGGCGAAGCGGCCGGAGGAGGCGTGGTGATGAGCGCTGGCCGGGTCGTGGTTACGACCGCAGCAGCAGGGGGAGGTGCGGGGCCCTGGTCCCACGGCGGGATCGCGTCGCCGACCCCCGGCTGACGGAGGAGGAGCGTGAGCATCTCGGCGATCTGGGGCGCCGCCTGGCGCGCGTCGATCTCGCGAACGAGCGACTCGACCCGACCCGTCGCCACCTGACACGCCTCGAGCTCGAGCCGGTAGGTCCAGCCGTGCGCGTCGATGTGCCCCGCCACCGTCCACTGCGTGCCGGCGATCTGCCCGGCAATGCGGTACTCGGCGCTCGTGTCGGGAGTGCCGTCCTGCACGGAGGCCTCCGCGGCCGCGAGCTCCGCGTCGCTGGGGGGCACGTCGTGCAGGAGGCCGACGGCCTCGCGCGTGGCCGCCCGCGCGGCGTCGAGCTGGGCGTTCGTGGCCCCGCCGCCGCTCGGGTAGAACCGGAGCACGGCGACGCGATCGGCGGCGAGCGCGCGCGTGGACGCGAGCGCTACCGCCGCCACGATCGCCGCGACGACGAGCGCGCGCGAACGCTGTGAGCTCCGTCGCAAGGTCCCCCCGCTCACCCTTCGGGTGCGGGCTTCCCTGATGAATCCGCGTCGGACGCGCCTTCGTCGCTCGTGCGCTCGCGCTTCTTCGGGCTGGGCGCCTCGGCCTTCGTCACGGTGAGCGCCGCCTCGGCGTCCTCTTCCGACTCGTCGGCGTCCCCGCTCTCTTCTCGGTCCCCGCGCTCTTCGCCCTTCGGAGCGCCCGCTTCCCGGGCGAGCTCGATCGCCGCCCCCGGTCCGAGCGTGTCCGGGCTCATCGCCCCCGCCGGCAACTTGCGCGCTTCGTCGGCGTACTGCGC
>Ga0302320_10004344_pt1 | contig 32211 bp, 29 predicted proteins | sample Bog_T0_3_FD_202130 | JGI IMG/M metagenome (GOLD analysis project Ga0302320, IMG submission 202130) | Peat permafrost microbial communities from Stordalen Mire near Abisko, Sweden - Bog_T0_3 | ecosystem: Environmental > Terrestrial > Soil > Wetlands > Peat | place: Sweden: Abisko, Stordalen Mire... | reverse complement strand
GCAGGAGGTCCCTGGCTGGGGCTTCTGCGTCACCGCCGACGGCGTGCGGCGCATGGCCTTCCCCTGGCCCGAAGCCCTGGACGACGCCTTCCTGGAGCGCTGCCGGGCCACCGCCGCGCGCCGGGCCGGACGGGCCACCGTGGTCCCGGCGGGCGGGGCCCGGGAGATCCAGGTGGGCCCCGGCCTGCCGGTGCTGGCCCTGAGGCGGGCCGGCCCCCTGCTGTGGGCCGCCCCCAGCGCCCAGGCCATCCAGGACCTGCCCGAACCCAGGCTCGACCCCGGGCTGGTGCGCTGGGGGCGCGTGGACCTCCGCGCCGTGCGGGGCGAAGCCGGCCGCTGGGCCCGGGTGGAAGGCCCGGCGCGGCCGGAGACGGTGCGGCCCCTGTCCGACCAGGTGCTGGGACTGCTTGGCTGGATGCCGTCCTTGACCTCCCTGGCGGTGGAACGGCGCAGGACCGCCGACGGCTGGGAGGAGCGGGTGCAGTTCGGAACCGGGCCGTGAGCCTGGTCCTGGCGGTCCTGCTGGCCTTGGCCGGTCCGGATCCCCGCCTCACCCTCTGGCGGCTGGAGCCCGGCGCCGCCGAAGCAGAGTCTGGCGCCGCCGAGGCGGAGTCCAGCGCTAAGGACCAGCCCCTGGCGGTGGGTTCGCTGCTGAAGCCGTTCCTGGCCGAGGCCTGGGCCCGGGCCCATCCGGGCGAGCCCTCGCCCCGCTTCCGCTGCGGCCCGGAATCCGGCTGCTGGTTCCGGCCCGGGCACGGGGAGCTGGGCCTGGCCGGGGCTTTGACCGTGTCCTGCAACACCTATTTCCTGCGCCTGGCCGAGCAGACGCCCCTGGATGTCCTGGCCGCGACCCTGGCGGCCGAAGGCTTTCAGCCCCGTCCGCAGTCCGCCCGGCAGGCCCTGGGCCTGGGCGGTCCCGACGGCATCCTGACCATCACCCCCTCAGCCCTCCTGCGCGCCTATGCCCGCCTGGCGGCCGAGCCCTGGCCCGGGGCCGAGCCCATCCGCCGGGAGGTGCTGGCCGGCCTGCGCGAGGCCGCCCTCACCGGCACCGCCGGCCGCCTGGGCCACCGCGGCTTCTGGGCCAAGACCGGCACCGTCCCGGGGACAGACCCCCTGCACACCACCGGCCTGGCCCTGGCGGTGAACGACGCCGGCTGGGCCATCCTGGCCCGGCTGCAGCCCGGCCGCGGGGCGGAGGCCGCCCAGGCCCTGGCCGACCCCATCCACCAGTTCCGGCCTTGGGCCCAGCCCAGCCCGCCACCGCAAAGGGCCACGCGGCCCGCCGTCCCCTGGACCGATCCCGGGGCGAGGGTCCGGGTGCGCCTGTTCGAACTGCTGAATCCCCGCGGCTGCCGGGTGCGCAACCTCGGCCCCGGCCCGGTCCTGTGCGGCGACGGCTACCTGGGTCCCGGTGCCGACCGCGAGCTGCGCCCCGGGGACAGCGCCGGCCCCGGCCTGCTGGCCGTCACCGACTGCGGAACCGGCCTGGAGCGGCGGTTCCAGGGGGAGGTACGCCGCTCGGCACGGGGGATCATCGCCCGCATGTCCGCCCGGGAGTATGTCTCCGGGGTCATCGCCGCCGAACTGCCCGGCGACCGCACCTCCCTGCGTCTGGAACTGGGCGCCGCCGTGCTGCGCTTCCTCGCCCGGGGCCCCCGTTATCCCGACGCCGACGTGGGCGACAGCACCCGCAGCGCCTATTTCACCGGCCGGGGGCCGCGCCCTGTCTGGTCTGCGGGGCGCCTGGCCCGCACCGAGCCCCAGGACTCCGGCCTGTCCGACCCCGACTGGAACGCCATCTGCGCCGCTGCCCGACTGCCCGGCCCCAGCCAGTGGAGCAGCGACAACGGCGGCCGCCCCCTGTCGGCCCGGGCGGTGTGGGGCGGCGGGGACGACGATCCCGGCCCCCGGGCCGCCCCCGCCTCCCACGCCTGGAGCCGCACCTGGAGCGCCGCCCAACTGGAGCAGGCCTTCGGCGCGCCGGTGGACGCCATGGCGGTGGCCAGCGAGGACGGTGTCTGGGTGCTGCGGGTGCGCCAGGGCGGCCAGAGCCGCAGCTTCAGCTACGACCAGGCCCACCACCTGCTGGCCCGGGTCCTGGGCTGGGGCGCGCTGCCCAGCCCGGCGGACACGGTGGAGCCGGTGCCGGGCGGATTCAGGGCCGCGGGGGTGGGCCTGGGCCACCGGGTGGGGTTGTCCCTGAATCCTGCCCCTTGAAACCGGTGCGGGAGCCCGGCGGGAGCGCCCCATCCAGGCCCTCCAGGGTCTGGAGGACCACGTCCAGATAGGCATTCTGGACGTCCAGGAAATCAAGGTGGACGGCGGCGGTTGCCCCGGCCCGCGCCAGCAGGGCTTCCACCTCCCGGCAGTCCTCCAGCGCGGCGTCGCGGCAGGCAGCAGCCTCTTCCGGCTTTGCCGGCTTGGCCTTGCGGAGCCACCATTCGCCATTGCTGGTCCAGTTCATGGCCGAGGCCAAGCCCAGGCGCACCAGGCCCTGGATCGCCAGGGCGTCAGCTTCCTGGTTCCGGATGGTGCCGACCCCGAGCGCTTTTTCCGCCTTGGCCCGGCACAGGTTCACCACCGCCAGCCGCCTGGGCGAGTGGGGGTGGACCCGGTGCCGGCCCCGTTCCAGGTGCAGGTCGCGTTTCCGGGAATAGAATCCGGCCTCCGTCCAGGCCGCCCGGGCTTCCGCCCGCCGGAGGTTGGCCCTGGCCAGCATCAATTGCCCTTCGGCCTCGGCCCACTGATCCCAGCAGCCTTCCGCTCCGGCCGCCCTGGCCAGGGCCGCGTCGCAGGCCGCCATGGCCGCCTGGACCCGGAGCTGGTTCTGGCGCACCCGGTGTTCCCACTCCGCCACCTCCTGTTTCCCGACGGGCAGAAGGGCGAGTGGGTCCATGGCCAGCCCCGGCAGGACCGAAGTCAGGATGCCGGCCAACGACCAGGACCAGCGGCTTCCCATGGCTCACCTCCGACGGCGCGTATCCCGCCCTGTCCACCCAGTGCCGGTAACGCCCCGGATGGATTCAAGAAAGCGCAGGTGATTTCGTAACGACACCTAATACCCTCCTCCCGACGACTGGGCGGGCATCCTCACGATCATGCAGAATACCAACCGGGCCAGCGGGGTGGGCTACAACCTGGCCACCAGCGTCCACGCCGACACCGAGAAGAGCTCCATCGCGGTGTTCGCGTTCCAGAACCCCGGCGGTTCGGCCCTCACCACCCTCATCCCGTCCATCTCGGGCTACACCGTGGATCTGCCCAGCAACAGCCTCACGCTCCAGGGCAGCTTCGGTTCCGGTCAGGGCATCGTGACCCTGGACGACGATTCCCTGACGGTCAACTCATGGTCGAACAGCACCATCACCACCGTCCTGCCCTCGGCCAGCACGGGCAAGCTGCAGGTATACAGTCCCCTGTCCCTGAAGAGCAACAAGTTCCCGTACACCGAACCCAACTCCTGGATCGGCACCTGGGCCGGCTCGGTGAGTTCCTCCTGCGGCTACTACTCCGGGCCGCTCACCATCACCATCTCCTCCACCGGCGGCGATGGCCTTCAGTTCGCGCTGAGCGGGGGTTTCCCAGGCTACGCCGGCACCTGGTCGGGAAACATCGCCTACTCGTCCGACAACTCGGTGGTGTTCACCCTCTCCGGCAACACCATGTCCGCTGTGGAGAGCAATTCCTGCCAGGATGGAACCTATCACCGGCAATGAGCTGATTCCGCCGGTTCCCAAGAGCCAAGGGGGAGCATGCCTGTAAGCGCCGCCAGCGGAGACGGGGGGCCTCGGCCCCGGGACCTGGTCCGGCTCCACCTCGCGGTAGCGGGCTTCGGCTTCGCGGGGGTCTTCGGCAAGCTGATCGGGTTCGGGCCGGCGGCCATCGTGGCGGGGCGGGCCGCCTTCGCGGCCCTGGCCATCGCCCTGGCCCTGGTGCTGGGGGGCAGGGCGGGGGCGATCCTCCCCCGGGGCGGCCGGGAGCGGTTCGGCCTGGGCCTGGGCCTGCTCCTGGCGGTGCACTGGTGGACCTTCTTCCAGGCGGTGCAGGTGGCCACGGTGGGCATCGCCCTGGTGAGCTTCTCCACCGCGCCCATCCTCCTGCTGGCCATGGAAGCCCTCCGCCGCCGCCGGTGGCCGGGGCTCCGTCCCGCCCTGGCGAGCCTGCTGGCCCTGGTGGGGGTCCTGGTCATCGCGCCCTCGCTGCGCTGGTCGGACGCGAGCGTGCGGGGCATGGCCTGGGGCATGGCCTCGGGCGGGACCTACGCCCTCCTGGTGCTGCTGAACCGGCCGCTGGTGGCGGAGGGCTCCCCCTGGCGCCTGGCCCTGTGGCAGAACGCCGTGGCCGCCCTGGTGCTCAGCCCCGCCCTGGTCTCGCTGCCCCGGCGTCCGGCCCTTGGGGAATGGGGGCTGATGGCGCTGCTGGGCGTGGTCTTCACCGCCGGCACCCACGGCCTGTTCCTGCGCAGCATCCGCACGGTGAAGGCCCACCTCGCTGTGCTCACCTGCACCCTGGAGCCCGCCTACGGCATGGCCGCCGCGGCGGTGATCCTGGGGGAGCGGCCCGCCGCCCGCACCCTCCTGGGCGCCGCGCTGATCGCCGCCGCCGTGGTCATGGAGCACCGGGGCGAAGCCGGGTGATCAGGGTCCAGTTCGCGGAAGGTGAGGACCCATTCGTCGGAGACTCGCCTAGGTCGTTTGCCGAAGAAGTATGTCCAGAAACGCCTTGACCAGTTTGCTGTCCTGGTCTGCCAGGGTGAACGCCACCAGGCTTGTTTCCGAGGCCATGTCCGCGATCGGGATGAAAGCAACGTCAGATCGGGTGTTTACCGCAAGAGAGGCGGGAATCAATGTGAAACCGAGTCCAGCGGCCACAAGTCCCATGGCCGCATGCACCTCGTTGGCCACCTGGCCAATCTGGGGCCTGAAGCCAGCCTTCATCATCATGGGCAGCAGGTCCTGGGAATGTCGGATGCACGGATCCTTGGGGTAGTGGATAAAGGGGGTGGCCAACAGATCGGGGAGATTGATCAAAGGCCTTTCAGCAAGGGGATGATTCCCCGGCAACACCATAAGGAAAGGCTCTTTGCTCAGGAGGGTTTGAGCCAGATCTTCGGGGCATTCGAAAGAAGTGTAGAAGCGCGAGAGCCCCAGGTGGATTCGGCCGTTGCGCAACTGCTCGGGTTGTTCATCTGTTTGCAGTTGCAAAAGATCAATCTTCACATCGGGGAACACGGCACTGAAGGCTCTGACGGCGGTGGGCAGAAGCGAACACATCGTGGACGTGATGAAACCTATGCTGATCCATCCATGCAGACCTGTCGCGAGTCCACGCGCCTCTTCCTCCAATCGGGCGCCTTGCCTCAAAAGATCCTTGGCGCGAGGGAACACGAATTTCCCCAGAGTGGTGAGTTCCCACGGCCGTGTTTTCCGATCGAACAGGGCTCCGCCCAGTTCGTCTTCGAGTTGAGCAATCTGCATGGTGATAGCGGTCGGAGCGACAAAAAGATGCTTTGCCGCCTGCACGATGTTTCCGGCGTCGACAACTTCGCAAAAATACTTGATTTGCCGCGAGTTCATTGTGTTCACGGCTCTGACCGCGTCCGAAGCCATGTTCGACCTGGTGCGCGCTGTCGCCGAGAACGTGGGAGGCACCAACATGGTGACCACGGTCCTGGAGCACCCCTCCGCCTACGACCCGATGGTCCTCTATGCGGACCGGCTCGGCAAAGAACTCCGGATCGCCCGAAGCAATCCCGTCACCGGCGGGGTGGACGTGGAGGAGATCATCCGGCTGGTGGACAAGGACACCTGCCTGCTCAACGTCATGTTCGCTTCCAATATCTCGGGAGCCATCTTTGACCTGGAAGCCATCGTGGCCAAAGCCCGAGCCATCAAGCCCGATTTGTTCATCTTGGTGGATGCGGTCCAGCATGCCCCCCACGGCGTCATGGACCTCAAGAAAACCCCGGTTGATGCCATAACATTCGCTCCCTACAAATTCTTCGGCTCCCGGGGCTCGGGAATCGCCTGGCTATCCGAGCGGATGGCGGTCCTGCCGCACCATAAACTTGCTGCCAAGCCAGTTCGGCGTGCTGACTGAAATCGTCAATTATGTGTGTTGGATCGGCAGCAAATTCATGAACAGTACAGACCGGCGAACCTTGTATGTTGTCGGAATGACGAGAATTGCATTGCACAAACAGGCCTTGATGCATTTGATGTTCAATGGAAAAGATGGCCTGCCGGGACTCAGGGAAATGGAAAATGTTGAAGTGTTTCTGGATTACAAAGATTTAGAAAAACGAGACATTATTATTGCAATTGGATTCAAAAATATCGGATATGTCAGCGCCGTACAAGAATATGAAAAAAGGGGTGTCATCGTATACGAGAGAGTCGTCACCAGTCTTTATTCAAGCAGAATGCTTAAATCATTCAATATGAATGGAGCCGTCAGGGTCTCGCCTCTGCATTGTAATTCGCCAGAAGATATCGTGAAATTCTTAGAAATTTCCGCAGAAATAGCCAAATTGTGACTGTCAATAGGATTATTTCCTTCAATCAACCATAGAGATAGGAGAAGCCAATGAGCGCATCCCGTAAAAAAGGCATAGGCCTCAGCAGTCAAATCCTAATAGCTTTAATCCTTGGTGTTGTTTTTGGATTGTGTTTCCCGCGATATGCCATGGCTCTCAAGCCCGTGGGAGACATTTTCCTCAGAATGATTAGAATGATTGTTGTTCCTCTTATATTCAGCGCACTGGTCGTCGGAATTGCCGGCACCGGGGATTTCAAGCGTCTGGGCCGGTTGAGTGTCAAGACCTTCGTGTGGTTTGAATTTGCAACCACGATCGCCTTGTTCATTGGCCTGGTGGTCGCCAATGTGCTGAAACCCGGCCTGGGAGTCAATGTCGGCAACGTCGGTGACATAAGCACCGCCAGCGCGGCTGCCAAGAAAACAATCGACATGATGGCAATGGTGATCGATATCGTGCCAACCAACATCGTCGACTCCATGGCCCATGGCAACCTGCTGCAGATTGTCTTCTTTTCTGTGTTTTTTGGTGTAGCGACTGCAACCGCGGGCAAGCTCGGAGAACCCGTCGTGAAGTTCGCGGATAGTGTGCTTCAATGCATGTTCCATTTCACCATGTATGTCATGAAACTTGCCCCGATTGGCGTTTTCGGCGCCATCGCATTCACGGTTGGCAAGTACGGCATTGTCATGCTCCTTCCTCTTGGCAAGCTGATTCTTTGTTTGTATTTCTCGCTCATTGTCTTTATTCTGGTCGTATTGGTCGGTGCTTCCTTGCTATGGAGGGTTAATTTTTACCATTTGATGCGAGCGCTGAAAGAGCCCCTGATGCTGGCATTTTCAACTGCGTCCAGTGAGACGGCATTGCCAATCCTTATCGAAAGATTGCAGCAATTTGGTATTCCTAAATATATTGTTACGTTTGTTGTTCCCACAGGATATTCATTCAACCTCGACGGCGGAACCCTGTACACCACCATGGCGGTCTTGTTCATCGCCCAGGTTTACGGTGTTCATTTCGGCTTGGGTCAGCAGATCCTCTTGGTTCTCACTCTGGTCATGGCGACCAAAGGAATGGCTGCCGTTCCAGGCGCGGTGCTCATTACCATTGCGGGGACGGTTGCTGCTTTCGGACTGCCGGTGGAAGGGGTGGCCTTGATCATGGGGGTCGACCGCATCATGGATATGGGCCGGACTGCCACCAATGTCATCGGCAACGCGGTTGCAACGGTCGTGGTGGCGCGGTGGGAAAAGGCCCTGCCAGACTCGGTACTGCAGGAAGCCTACGCCAAAGACTTCGACGAGGTGGCAGAAGCAGCGGCAGAATGATCACCGTGCGCACGGACACCATCGACGACGAAGTGCTCGACGCCGCCGGTCCGCAGTGCCGGACCTTCGCGAACCAAAGGAGCCAAGCATGACCCGATACCCTATCTACCAGGTCGACGTCTTCACCGACGTCCCACTGCAGGGTAACCCCGCCGCCGTTGTGTTCGACGCCGATGACATGCCCGCGTCGACCATGCAGGCCATCGCCCGGGAGATGAACCTGTCCGAAACAGTGTTCGTCCTGCGCCCGACCCATCCGGAGGCGCATTACCGGGTAAGGATCTTCTCGCCCGGGCAGGAATTCCCCTTCGCCGGCCACCCGACCCTCGCCACCGCTTTCGCCGTGCTGAAGAAGGGCGACCTGTTTCCGGATGGCCGCGTTCCGGAGGTGCTGTACCAGGAATGCGGCATCGGGATCGTGCCGGTGCGGATCACCGGCAAGGAAACCGAGGGGCGGGTGTTCACCATGACCCAGGGCAGGCCGCAGTACCAGGAGTCGGGGGTCAGCCGCGGGCTCATGGCTGAGTTGCTGGGCTGCCCGGAGGAAGCGCTGGCTTCCGGATCGTTCGAGGTGGTCTCCACCGGCCTCCCCTGGCTGATCGCCGAAATCGCCAGCCAGCCCGCTCTCTCGGCCCTGAAACCCAACCAGGGCCGGATCGCTGAAGTCTGTGCCGGCCTGGAAACCCCTGGCATCACCGTATTCTGTGAGAACCCAGCCAGTTCAACGGCGCGGATCCGGCTGCGGACCTTCGCTCCGGTGGTCGGAGTGGCCGAGGACCCGGTCTGTGGATCAGGCAATGGCTGCGTCGCGGCCTGGCTGGCCAGGCACCGGCACGCCAACAAGAATACCTTGGCCTATACAGCGGAACAGGGAGTGGAGATCGGTCGGCACGGCTGGGTGCACGTGGCCGGGACCCGTGCCGGAGACACTTGGTCCATCGAGGTGGGAGGTGCGGCCGTGAGCGTCCTCTCCGGCACCATCACCCTCCCCTGACCCTCCCTGGACCAGATGATCAGGCGCCGCCCAGGGCGATGTCTTCCAGCAGCATGCTCAGGCCGGCGCTGCTGCCGTACCAGCGCAGGTCGTCCCCCAGCGCCACGATCCGGGTGAGGAAGTCCTTGAGGTTGCCGGCAAAGGTCATGCGATCGACGCTCTCGGCCAGTTCGCCGCCCCGGATCCGCACCCCCGAGGCGCCGACGCTCAGGTCGCCGGACACCGGATCCACCGTGTGCAGGCCCATGATCTCGGTGATCAGCACCCCGTCCCCGGCCATGCGGTAGAGCTCGGCCACGCTGCGGTCGCCGGTGCGGGGGAACAGGTTGAAGGTGGTGACCCCGGGGTTGCTGCCGGCGCCGCGGCTGGCGGTGGCGGTGGGCGCCACGCCCATTTCCCCGGCGGTCTTCAGGGTGTGCAAGTAGGTGCCCAGCACGCCGTTCTCGATGAGCACGTTCCTCCGGGTGGGCAGGCCCTCGCCGTCCCAGGGCTCGCTGCCCAGACCTCCGGGCAGGCGGCCGTCGTCCACCAGGGTGAGCAGGGGGGAGGCCACCGGCTGGCCTAGCTTGCCCGCGAACAGGCTGCGCTGCTTGAGCACGGCCTCCGCCGACAGCATGCCCGCCACCAGGCCCAGGATGTCCAGGCTCACCTCCGGGTGCAGCACCACCCCGTAGCGGCCCGAAGGCAGCGGCGACGGTTTGAGCTTGCGCTCGCCTTTCAGCGCCGCCTCCCGGCCGATGGCCCGCAGGTCCACGGCGTCCGGATGCCGGCCCATGTCCCAGTGCCAGGCGGCCTGGCGGTCCCCGTCCTGCTCCACCGCCAGTTCGATGCTGGCCGAGCAGGAGGAGGCCAAGTCATGGGCGCGCACGCCCTTCTGGGTGAGCAGCAGGGTGGCCCCGGCGCCGTCGGCCCAGGTGGCTTCCCGCACCGCGGCCACCTTGTCCGACGCCTTGCGCGCCTCGGCCTCCAGGGTCATGGCGCGCTCGATGCGGGCCTCGGGGGTGAGGGCGTCGCCGCGCCGGTCGTGGCGGCTGGGCAGGTCGTCGCTGCCGGCGGGGTCCGCCTGGCGGATCCAGGGATCCTCGTCGCCCAGGGCGGACAGCTGCCAGGCCAGGGCGAACAGGTCCTTGAAGTCCGGGCGGGTGAGGTCGGTGCTGGTGGCGATGCCGGTGCGCAGGCCCTTGGGGCCTCCGCGCAGGACCCGCACGCCCAGGCCGCCCCGCTTGCTGGTGGTCAGGTCCTGCAGGGTGCCGTTCTGGACCTTGGCCCGGCGGCTGCGGGAGACGCTGACGAAGGCCTCGGCCCCCTCCGCGCCCAGGGCGAGGGCTGAGCGGATGCCGTCCTGGAGCCGCTGCTCCAGGGCCTCGCCCAGAAAGGATCGGAAGCTGGATTGGTCGGACATCAGGGCAGGGCCTCTTTGAGGAACTTCTGGTGGATCTGGTAGGTGGCCGCGTCGAAGCAGACCAGGGTCACGAACCGGGGCAGGGTGTGGTCGGCCAGCCATTCCAGGATGGTGCCGATGGCCACCGGAGCCGCCTGGTCCAGGGGGAACTGGGGCTGGGGCCCGGCGCCGATGCTGGGGAAGGCCAGCGACTCGATGCCCCGGGCCTCGGCCAGGCGCAGGCAGCTGCGGTAGCAGTGGGCCAGGGCTTCCCGCTCCCCGGCGGTGCCGCCCACCCAGATGGGCGCGACGGTGTGCAGGATGTAGGGCGCGGCCAGGCTGTGCCCGCCGGTGATGCGCGCCTCCCCCACCGGGCACTCGCCCACCTCCAGGCACTCCAGGGCCAGTTCCGGCCCCGCGGCCCGGTGCACCGCCACGTGGACCGGCCCCCCGGCCAGGAGGGTGTTGTCGGTGGAATTGACGACGGCCCCCACGCGCATGGAGGTGATGTCGCCCAGTTGGAGCCTGAAGCGGTTGGTCATGGTCGGCACCGGGATCTGGGTCATGGTTCAAAGGATAGCGGGAAGCGCCTCCGCCGTGCCGCCCACAGTCAGGGCAGGGCAGAGGATGGTGGGCATGGCGTCGGACACCGGGACCCCCTGGCCGTCCTTGCCGCAGGTGCCGATGTCGAAATGGCGCAGGTCGCTGCCGATGCGGGTGAGGCCCATGAGCACCTCGGGGCCGCAGCCGATGAGGGTGGCGTTCTTCACCGGGTACTGCACGGCGCCCCCTTCCACCCAGTAGCCCTCGGTCACCTGGAACACGAAGTTGCCGGTGACCGTGTCCACCTGGCCGCCGCCCATGTGCTTGACCAGGAGGCCGCGCTCCAGATCCTTGACGATCGCCTCGGGGGCCTCGAACCCGGGGGCCAGGAAGGTGTTGCGCATGCGCGGGATGGGGATGTGCCGGTAGCTCTCCCGGCGGCCGTTGCCGGTGGGCTCGACCCCCATCCTGCGGGCGGTCTTGCGGGACTGGAGGTAGCCCTTGAGGATGCCGTCCTCGATCAGCACCACCCGCTGGGCGGGCCGGCCCTCGTCGTCGCTGGCGCTGGAGCCGCGCTTGTGCGGCAGGGTCCCGTCGTCGATGATGGTCACCCCGGCCGCCGCCACCTTCTGGCCCAGCTTGCCGGCGAAGGCGCTCACCCCGGCCAGGGCCAGGTCGGCCTCCAGCCCGTGGCCGCAGGCCTCGTGGATCATGGTGCCGCCGGCGCTGCTGCTGAGGATCACCGGGAAGGTGCCGGCGGGCGCGGGGCGCGCGGTGAGGGCCTGGAAGGCCAGGCGCACCGCCTCCAGCACGGTGCGCTCCACCGCCTCCGGGGTGAACAGCTCGAAGCCGCTGGTTTCGCCCAGGGACTGGTAGCCGGTCTGGAGGTTCTCCCCCTCGCCCACGGTGACATTGAGCCTGAGCATGCTCTGGATCCGGCGGTCCTCGGTGAGGGTGGCGGTCCAGGCGTCCCCGGCGCGCTCCGCGGCGGCGATCCAGACGTTCTGGGTGCTGTCGCCGCAGCCCAGGGACACCTGCCGCAGGATGCCCGGCTTCAGGGTCTCGCCCCGGTTGCGGGCCAGGTGGTTGGCCCGGCGCACCAGGTCCACCTTCTCGGACAGTGGCACCACGCCGGGTTCCCGCTCGATGGGGCTGGGCTTGGGCAGGAGCTGGGGGACCAGGGCCGGCACCGGCTGCGGGATGCCGGTGCCGGGGGCCGCCAGGGTCCGGGCGGCCTCCAGCAGCTCCTCCACGGTGGGGGCGATGAGGTCGGCGAAGCGGGTGGTTTCCCCGTCCACCAGCCTCAGGCTCGCGCCGAAGGTCTCCGCGGCCAGGATGTCCTCCATGCGCCCGTCGTCCATGCCCAGGGCGCAGGACCTCCGGTGCTCCACGAACACCTCCCCGTAGTCGCCGCCGCGGCCCAGCAGGGCGGCCAGGATGGCGCGCAGCTGGTCGGGGGTGAACGGGGGCGCCACCGGCGGCCGCCATTTGCCGGCGCGGGCCGCCTTCCAGTGGGCCAGCAGGGCCGCCTCCGCCTGCTTGAGCGGCTCGTCCAGGTCCCGGCCGTCATTGTGGAACACCCGGTCGGCGTGCAGCACCTTCTCGGCCCCCGCGGACTGGGCGCGGATGCGCCCCATGGCCTCCTCGTGGCCCAGGCCGTCGCGTTTCATGAGCCGTTTGAGCCGCATCGGCTCCGGAGCCTCCACCACCCAGAGCGCGTCGAAGATATGGGCCTGGCCCCGCTCAACCCAGAGGGCCGCGTCCAGCACCACGCCCTTGATTCCCACGGGCAGGGCCGCCAGGCGTTCGGCGAGGCCGGCCTCGATGCGCGGGTGCAGCAGCGCCTCCAGCTGGACCCGCTGGGCCGGGTCGGCGAACACCAGCCCGGCCAGTCCGGCGCGGTCCAGGGCCCCGTCCGGCCCCAGGATCCCGTCGCCGAAGGCCAGCACCAGCTCGGCCAGCCCCGGCGTGCCGGGCTCCACCACGTCCCGGGCCACCTGGTCGGCGTTGATCACCACCCACTCCGAGGCGGCCAGGCGGATGGCGGCGTAGGTCTTGCCGGCGGCGATGCCCCCGGTGAGCCCGACGATGGGGTAGGGGGCCTCGGCGAGGCGCGTGTTCAAGCTGGTCATTGCGGAAAACTCCAAGGACAGGCGGAAGATGGAACGAAAGTACCCCGCAAACCGCGCGGGAGGTCCGAACAGTATGCCCCGGAATCCGGACTACTCCACCCCAGATAAGGCAAGGAGCCTACCCCTAAGATTCATTGTTTATTTCCGTGACCACCCGCGGGACCACCTGCTTCATCAGGTTCTGCAGGGTGACCCGGTAGAGGTCGACATAATCCGTGCTGTAGACCGTGTTAATGAACTTTTCCTTGAAACCATCCGCATCGGCGTTGTAGGACGAGTTGACAACAATCAGTTCCCGGGCCAACCGGGAGGGCTGCGACCAGGTGGCCCAGGTGCTCAGCCGCATGGGGGTGGACCAGATCATCCCAATGCAGATCCCTTCCACCAACATCCACATTGATGGCATCCTCAACCTGGCCTCCCACGATGTGGCCATGGTGCTCGCTCAGCAGGTGCCTTACGATATGTGCCAGGCCCTGCGGCGAAAGGGCTTCCGGATCCTGGAGGCGCCCTGCACCAGCGAGGTGACCCGGACCTTCGGCTGCAACTTCGTCGCCATCCGGCCCGGCCTGGTGGTGCAGCCGGAAGGCAACCCGCGCTGCCGGGAACTGTTTGGGAAGAACGGAGTTGCCGTGATCCCGGTGGACTTCTCGGAGATCATCAAGGGACGCGGCGCCATCCACTGCGCCACCGCCTTCCTGAAGCGCGGCTGAGCCGGTTCCGAGTGGATGAATTTGAAGCTTGTTCCTCGAGGCACCGGGATCTAGCCTCACATCCATACCTGACAGGAGCAGACATGGGCAGCCTATTGCTGGTCAATGGACAAATCCATACGCAGGATCCGGCCTGCGCCGGAGCCACCGCGGTCGCCATCCGCGACGGGCGGTTCTTGGCAGTGGGAGGCGACGAGGTGCGGGCGGCGGCCGGGCCCGGCGCGCGGGTGATCGACCTGGGCGGCCGGCGGGTGCTCCCGGGCCTGACCGACGCTCATTTTCACTATTACGACTGGGCCCTTGGCCGCCAGCGCGTCTCGCTGACCGGGGTGCCGTCCTTGGCCGACCTGCAGGCGCGGGTGGCCGCCGCGGTCCGCGCAGCCGCCCCGGGCGCCTGGATTCTGGGATTGAACTGGAATGAGAACGAATGGAGTGAGCGGCGCCTTCCGGCCCGAGATGCCTTGGACCAGGTCGCCCCGGATCATCCGGTGCTACTCTGGCGCACAGGCCTGCACTTGGCCCTGGTCAACTCCGAAGCCTTGCGCCGGGCAGGGATCGGTCCCGGCCATACCGACCCCCCCATGGGCGTGATCGACAAGGACGCCGCCGGCCGGCCCACGGGCATCCTGCGCGACCTGGCCATCAACCTGGTCACGGCGCGGGTTCCCGACAGGTCGGACACCGAGGTGGCCCGCGCCTTCCAGGACGGCTTCGGGATCCTGAACCGGATCGGTCTCACCGGGATCCAGGACCAGCGCCTGATGGGAGCCCCGGAGGGAGCCCAGGCGTTTCGGGTATGGCAGGCCCTCAGGGCCGAGGGCGCATCCACCTTGCGGGTCTGGATGAACCTCCCGGGTGAGCGGCTGGAGGAGGCCATCGCCCTGGGCCTGCGCACCGGCATGGGCGATGACTGCCTGCGGGTGGGACACTGCAAGTACTTCGCCGACGGCGCCCAGGGGGTGCACTCCGCCTGGATGCTCGAGCCGTACGCGGACGAACCCACCACCGGCCTGCCGCTTACCCCCATGGACGCCATCGAGGACGCCCTGCGCAAGGCCAACGCCGCTGGGCTGGCCATCTCCGTACACGCCATCGGCGACCGGGCCAACCGGGAACTTTCCCTGGTGTTCCAGCGGGTCCTGGAGCAGGGACTGCCCTCCCAGGTGCCGCCCCTGGCGCCGCACCGCATCGAGCACATGCAGCTGATCCACCCCGAGGACCTGGCCCGGGTCAGCCGGCTGGGGGTGGCTTCCTCGGTGCAGCCCATGTCGGTGACCGACGACATCCCGATGATGGCGCCCACCATCGGCCCGCGCACTTGCTTCGCCCACGCCTGGAGATCGATGCTCGACGCCGGAGTGCTTCTCGCCTTCGGCTCGGATTGCCCGGTGTCCGATCCCAACCCGTTCAAGGGCATTCACGCGGCGGTGACCCGCCGCCGGGCCAACGGCAGCCCCCGGGAGGGCTGGCACCCGGAACAGCGGATCACCTTGGAGGAGGCGGTCTGGGCGTACTCCATGGGGCCCGCCAAGGTCACCGGTCGGGACCGGAACCAGGGCAGCATCAGCCCCGGCAAACTGGCCGACCTGGTGGTGCCCGACCAGGACATCCTGACCATCGACCCCATGGCGATCCAGGAGGTCAAACCGGCCTTGACGGTGTTCGGCGGCCAGGTGGTGTTCGAAGCCATGTGAATCCCGTGACATCGAAGTTCCGGGGGACTTGATTGGATGACGTTCGGTGGGCAGGAATCCGCAGGCCTGTTGGCCCGGACGTTGAACGCTTTTCCCGGGGAGGATCCGATCTCCACGAACTCCACCGTGGTCAGGCTTTATTAATCTAAATATTCTAATTAATTGACTTAAATAATAAAAAAAACATTTGTCCGCACTTGACAGGGAATGGATTCGTCATAAATTGTTATAAACAAGCCCATAAATGGATCCATTTAAAAACCCGTTTCCCGATCCGATCCATCATCGCTGAGTTCGGCGTTCATTGATTTTGTAACTAATTAACTCAGGGAGAGTTAAATGAATGTATTGCTTCTAGGGGTCGGCCTCCAGGGCAAAGCGGCCCTGCATGATCTGGTGACAAGCGGGGTAGAGGCGATCGTCGCGGCGGATCTCGACCATGAAGCCCTGGCCGGATACTGCCAATCCCAAGGCTACGGAGGGCGAGTCCGGTGCGAACGGGTGGATGCTGCCAATCCGGAAAGTGTGGAACGGCTGCTCGACCTGAAACCAGACGTGGTCATCGACCTGCTTCCAGCGAAATTCTGCCCCATGCTGGTCCATCTGGCGGTCAAACACAAAACCCATCTTGTCAACACTTACTACGTATCCCCGGAGATCAAGGCGCTTTCGGCCGAGGCGGTTGACAACGGAGTCACGATCCTGCCGGAATTCGGGATGGACCCGGGAATCGACTTGGTCTGCCTTGGTCACACGGTGCGCTGCCTGGACACGGTCGAAGGCCTGGCCAGCTACGGGGCCGGCTTCCCGGAACCGGCAGCCGCAAACAACCCCATCAAGTACAAGGTGACCTGGACCTTCGAGGGAGTCCTGAATTCCTATATGCGGCCCGGTCAGTTCATTCGGAATGGGAAGATCATCACCTTCAGTGGAAGGGAGATGTTCTCGCCCGAATACTTGCATCGGCTCAATCTGGAGGGTCTCGGAGAGCTGGAGGCCTTCCCGAACGGGGATGCACTGAAATACCTTGAACTGCTGAATCTGAGCAGCACGTCCGTGAAGAACATGGGGCGGTTCGTATTGCGCTGGCCCGGTCACAGCGCATTCTGGAAGACCTTGGTCGACCTCAAGATGCTCGACGAGGGAAGCATCGAAGTGGACGGCGTGGCGGTGGATCGGCGGAAATTCCTGATGGCCAGCATGGAACCGCTCCTGCATTACGGCCCGGGGGAACGGGATGTGGCGGTCATCCGGATCGACGCGGTAGGGCTCAAGGACGGCAAGAGGATCCGGGTGGTTACCGACTGCATCGATTTCAGGGATTTGAAGACCGGTTTCACGGCCATGACCCGGACCGTCGGTTTCACCACCAGCATCGGCGCCCAGATGATCGGGAGGGGGCAGCTCCGGAAGCGGGGAATCCTGACGCCGGTGAGCGACGTGCCATTTGATCTATTCGCCGAGGAACTGAGGGGACGCAATATCGAGGTCCATACGAAAATATCTCCGGTTTCGGCGAATGGGGACCAGGGTGCCTTCCCCCGGGCGGGAACATGGTGACCTTTGGACCAGGAAAAGGGCATGGCCAGTCTGACCCTCGGAATGTCCCACCGTGCCTATGCATCAAAAACCAGGGTTTGACAGCCAACCAGAATATCAATAGCATGCAAGCGTCATCCCCCCTCTTTTTTACCTACGCGCCGCCGCTACGGGCATTCCAGGCCTTAGGTATATCCAGAGCCAAGTTCCATGCGAGGCCGCTAGACAGGCTGTCTTCCATTTCCCCGGACTTCCGTTCAAGGGTCGCCTTCCATCCGGAAGTCCCGCAGGTTTCCAACCCTGAGCCGTGCAATCGTGCCACGGTTCCAAGTCCTAAAGGAGAAACTTATGGCTATCTGCTCCACCCTGAAAATGGGAGTGACGAGTCTCATCCTCGCGGCCGCACTGCCCCTGTGTGCGGCCTCGAAAGGGACGCTGGTCATCGGCCACTGCACGACCATGACCGGGTCTGACGCCTACGTCGCCCCCGGCGCGGTTCCGGCTCTGGAAGACGAGGTGGCGAAGATCAATGCCGCCGGCGGCATCAATGGCTGGATGCTGAAGATCATCGCCTACGACAGCCAGGGCCTGCCGGCCGAAGCCGTGGCCATCACCCATCGCATGATCGACCAGGACAAAGTCATCGCCATCGTCGGCCCCAGCAACTCGGGTTCGGGCATCCCCATGGCCAGAATCGCCGACGCGTCCCACGTGCCCATCATCGCCACCACGGCCACCAACGTCAATGTCACCGTGGACGAGTCGGGCAAGGTGCATCCGTACATGTTCCGGGTGTGTTTCATCGACTCGTACCAGGGCACAGCCCTGGCCGACTACTGCTACAACAAGCTGGGCAAGCGCAAGGCGGCCTTCATCACCGACGTGGCCTCCCCCTATACCGTGGCCCTGCACCAGTTCTTCAAGGACCGCTTCACCAAGCTCGGCGGTCAGGTGGTGGTTGACGAAGGCTACAACAGGGGTGACCAGGAATTCCGCGCCCAGCTGTCCAAGGTGAAGGCCTCCAAGGCCGACGTGCTGGTGGCCTGCGCCGACAACTACAAGGACCCCGGTCTGATGGCCAAGCAGGGCAAGGCTCTCGGCCTGAAAATCCAGATGGTCGGCGGCGACGGCTGGATGGTGGAGGATATCCTCCCTTACGCCAGCAAGGAACTGGACGGCGCGTTCTTCACCACCATCGCCTCGGTGGATGACCCGGCCTTCGCCAAGTTCAACGCCGCATACAAGCAGGCGCATCCCGGCAAGGAAGCGAACATCTGGGGCTACCTGGGCCTCGACTGCATGAAGATCATCGAGAACGGCATCAAGCAGGTCACCGCCAACGGCGGCGCCTGGAGCCAAGAGAAATTCCGGGACGTGATCGAGAACGCCAAGGACCTGCCGGTCTTTACCGCCCCCAAGTTCAACTTCGAAAAGGCCACCCACAACCCTTACAACAAGCCCGTCCTGATGATCCAGATCAAGGATGGCAAGTTCAAGCCCATGGAATCCTGGGCTCCTAAGAGCTAGCATTCCTCACTTCCCTGACCCGGCGGGCCGTGAGGTCCGCCGGGTCTTTTAGTGAATGATGCCCAGGTAGCTGGCCTGCACCCGAGGATCCGCCAGGAGGTCCTGGCCGCGGCCTTCGAGGGAGATGTTACCGGTTTCCAGGACGTAGGCGCGGTGGGACAGCTCCAGGGCCAGGCTGGCGTTCTGCTCCACCAGCAGGATGGTGAGCCCCATCTCCTTGTTCAGGCGGACGATCCGTTCGAACAGGGCGTCGATGACCACCGGCGCCAGGCCCAGGGAGGGCTCGTCCAGCATGAGCAGCTTGGGATGGGACATGAGCGCCCGGGCCACGGCCAGCATCTGCTGCTCGCCCCCGGAGAGGGTGCCACCGCGCTGGTACAGGCGCTCCTTGAGGATGGGGAACAGGGAGTAAATGCCCTCCAGGGTGCGGTCGATCTCCTTCTTGTCGGTCCGGGTGTAAGCGCCCGCCAAGAGGTTCTGGCGCACGGAGAGCGGCGCGAAGATGCGCCGGCCTTCGGGCACCAGGGTGATCCCGGCCCTGACCGTCCGGTGGGCGGCCTTGGGCACCGGGACGCCTTCGAAGAAGATGGTGCCGGAACTGGGGCGGTGGACCGAGGCGATGGCCCGGAGCAGGGTGGACTTGCCGGCGCCGTTGGCGCCGATCACCGAGACGATCTCGCCCTGGTTCACGTGCAGGCTGACCCCGTGCAGGGCGCGGATGCCCCCGTAGTGCACTTCGACCTGGTTCACTTCGAGCAGGGTGCTGTCAGTGGACATTCTTCCTCTCCCCCAGGTAGGCCTTAATGACCTGCGGATCGTTCTGGATTTGTTCCGGGCCGCCTGTGGCGAGGTTGGCGCCCAGCTGCATCACGTAGATGCGGGATCGCCGGCATAGGTCCATCACCACTGCCATGTGGTGCTCGATCATAATGATGGTGTAGCCCTGAGACTCGTGGATCTGGCGGATGAGATTGACCAGGTCCTTGCATTCGTCCTCGTTCATGCCCGCGGCCGGCTCGTCCAGGAGCAGGATGCGCGGCGAGGCGGCCATGGCCCGGGCGATCTCCAGGCGGCGCTGGAGGCCGTAGGGCAGGCTTCCGGCCCTGGCGTGGGCGAACTTCTCCAGGCCCACGGTCTCCAGCAGTTGGTGCGCCCGGGCCCGGGACTCCTGTTGCTTCCGGCGCGCCCGGGGCAGCCGCACGAAGGCCTCGAACAGCGAGTACTGCGGCGCGCTGTGGATGCTCAGCTCGACGTTCTCATACGCAGTCATGAAGGGGAACAGGCGGATGTTCTGGAAGGTGCGGCTGATCCCCCGGTGGCAGAGGCGGTCCGGGGACAGCCCGCGCAGGTTCTTCCCCTCCATCAGGATCTGCCCGGACGTGGCATGGTAGGCGTTGGTGATGAGGTTGAAGACGGTGGTCTTGCCGGCGCCGTTGGGGCCGATCAGGCCCACCAGTTCGCCCGGTGCCACGGCCATGTTGAAGCTGTTGACGGCGCGCACCCCACCGAAGTCCACGGTCAGGTCGCGCAGCTCGAGGATGGGCGTGGAAGAAGGAGTTTGGGAGTCCATGGCTACTCCATGCCAGAGGCGGGATTGCGCCGCCAGAGCCGGGTGATCCATCGGGAGTTCATCTGCACGTAGCCGAACAGGCCCTCGGGCCGGAACACCATCACCACCACGAACAGCAGCCCGTAGACGATGAAGCGGTATATGGCGAAGGTCAGCAGCAACTGGGGCACCGCCACGATCAGGATCGCCGTGATGGTCGGGCCGATCAGCGACTGGATCCCGCCGAACACCACCGCCGCCAGCAAGTCCGAGGAACGCTGGATGCCGAAGAAGGACGGGTTGATGTAGCCGAAGTAGAAGGCCAGCAAGGCGCCCCCAATCGCGGCCAGGAAGGCGCTCACGAACAGCGCCAGGAGCTTGGTGCGCAGCAGGTCCACGCCCATCATCTGGGCGGCGGCCTCGTCCTGGCGGATGGCGATGCAGTTCATCCCGTACTGGGAGGTGACGAACATGTGGGTCACCCACAGGGCGATCAGGCACACCAGCACCACCACCGCCCAGTCCGGCAGGAAGGTCATGTCCTTCAGGAGTGGCAGGTCCATGTAACCGTAGGCGCCGCCCAGCCTGATCTTGCCGATGCTGTGGATGTTGTTCAGCAGCAGGCGCAAGGCCTCGGCGAAGCCCAGGGTGGCGATGGCGAAGTAGTCGCCGCGCAGCCGGCTGCGGAAGGCCGGGTAGCCGATGCCCAGGCTGATGATGCCGGAGAACATGCCTGCCCCCAGCAGGCACGGGACCAGGTGCCAGCCCAGCTCCTTGGCCAGGATCCCGCCCATGTAGGCGCCCAGGGCCATGAACCCGGCGTGGCCGATGGAGAACAGCCCGGTGTAGCCGGTCAGAACCGCCATGCCCATGACGGCGAGGAGGTTGCACCCGCTTAGAATGGTGATGGCTTGCAGGTATCCCATGGGTTCAGTCTCCCTGCTTCACAGTTTTTCTTCCATGCTCTTGCCCATGATGCCGTTGGGCAGGAACAGGAGCATGACGATCAGGAACGCGAACGAGAACATGTCCCGGTAGGTGGAGGAGATGTAGCCGGCCACGAGGGTCTCCAGCACGCCTAGGATCATGCTCCCTATGACGGCGCCCGGCAGGCTCCCCAGCCCGCCGATGATGCTGGCGATCATGGCCTTGATGGTGATGCTGCCCATGGTCGGGTAGACGGCGTACTTCATGCCGAAGAACAGCCCTGCCACGGAGGACAGCACACCGGTGATGGTGAACACCGCGATGGCCACGGCGTTGTTGTTGATGCCCATCAGGGAGGCGGTGAGGATGTCCACGCTGCTGGCCAGGATGCCCAGGCCCAGCTTGGTCCGGTACAGGAATCCCCACAGCAGCACCAGGACCGCGGCGGAGATGACCATGGCGATCAGGTCCATGCGGCCGATGGAGATGCCCCCCAAGAAGATGGGCTCCAGGTCTTCGAATGGGAACCGGCGGAACAGCCCGCCGTAGATGAGGTTGAGGGTGTTGACGATGGCCAGGTTGACGCCCATGGCCGAGATCATCATGAACAGCCTGGGCGCCTTGCGCAGCCGCAGGGGCCGGTAGGAGGTGGTCTCCACGGTCACCGACAGCGCGACGGTGAGGCAGATGGAGATGATCACCGCCAGCCAGAGCGGCAGAGCCAGGGAGATGATGGCGCTGAACCCCATGAAGGTGCCGAACACCATGAACCCGTCAAAGGCCCAGTTGGTGAAGTTGTACACGCTGTAGACCAGCGCATAGCCAACGGCCAGCAACGAGTAGATGGCTCCGATGGAGATCCCGCTGACCAGCTGCTGTTGAAACAGTTCCCAATCCATGCAACGCTCCTTCGACGAGTGGGAGGCTGGCGATCCGCCAGCCGGCATCCCGGTCTGAAACCATGGTTTGAATAATTGACTGCCAGGCAGGACTAGAAAATAGCCGCAGATCACAACCCCAGGCGCGATACGACTTCAGCTGGCAGGACCGTTCGCGTTACATGCTGTTGGAATTTCAATTTTGGAACACTATACAACAAAATTGGCCGCCGGCCGAGCCCATTGCTTTGCCTGGATCCAAGGTGTTCCATGAAGACCTTCGCAACCAGCCGTGAGTCGGTCCAGGCCAACCCAGTCTGGCCGACCAAGCTTACCGGCGGTTGGAGGAGATGAACGCATTTGTCCTGGAGGCCGACCCCTAGCAGCAATACATTCATTTAACTCTCCCTGAATTAATTAGTTACGAAATAAATGAACACCGAACTCAGTGATGATGGATCGGATCGGGAAACGGATTTTTAAATGGATCCATTTATGGGTTTGGCTATAACAATTTATGACAAATCCATTTCCTGTCAAGTGCGGATTCCTGTGCACCGAACGTCATCCAATCAGGTCCCCTTGGACTTCGATGTCAGCGCTGATGTAGACCCTGCTCCCGCCGGGCTCCCTTCCCTCAGGCAGCCCAGATAGGTGTTGGCATTGCAGTGAGTGTAGTAGTCGATGACGGCATCCATCACCGGTCGGGGCACCTGGGTGCCCCCGGGACCGTCAAAGAAGGCAAGGGGCTGGCCTTTCTGGGTCCGCCGAAGGGCGGGGAAGGCTGTCCGGCAAGTGCTCAGGGTCAGGTTGGCAATGGACATAAATATCTCGCCAGGAATGGATTATCATAGTCTATCCGGTCTCTGGTATAGTATTGGCATCCTTTTGATATCCTAGCCTTTCCTCCCACCAACGGAGACTCCCATGTCCCTCGCCCCTAGTCTCGTCGGACTGCTCACCCTGGACGGGAAGGTCGCCCTGGTGACTGGCGCCGCCTCCGGCATCGGCCGCGGCATCGCCCTCCGCCTGGCCGAAGCGGGCGCTGCGGTGATGGTGCTGGATGTCAACGAGGACGGCGGCCGGGAGACCGTCCGTGTGATCCAGGAGGCCGGCGGTCAGGCGGCTTTCCAGCGGTGCGACGTGCGCTCCCAGGAGGACTGCCGACGGGCCTCGGAGGAGACGATCCACCGGTTCGGCCGGATCGACATTCTGTGCAACAACGCCGGCGGCGGCAGCATCATCAACACCGGCTCCGGTTGGGCCCTGAAGGGCGGCCCCCGGGCGGCCTCCTACTGCGCCGCCAAGGGCGGCGTGATGAACCTCACCCGGGCCATGGCCATCGACTTGGGCCGCCATTGGATCCGGGTCAACGCCGTGTGTCCTGGCGACATCGACACCCCCATGCTCCGGGACGAATGCGCCCAGCTGGGCGAAGAGCCCAAGGCCTTCATGGCGGAATCGGCGGTCCGGCCCCTGCACCGGGTGGGCAGCCCCGAGGACGTGGCCAACACCGTGCTATTCCTGGCCAGCGGACTTTCCACTTGGGTCACCGGAACCCACGTGGTGGTGGACGGCGGCGGCATCGCCTAGCACTTTCAATGGGAGGGGAGCATGCGTGGGTTGAGGAACAAGGGGGTCCTGGTGACCGGCGGCGCAAGCGGCATCGGTGCGGCCACCGCCGCCCGGTTCCTGGAGGAGGGGGCGCAGGTCTGCGTGCTGGACCGGGATCCCAAGGGCAACGACGCCATCCAGGCCTCCCTGCCGGGCCTGCGCGCTACCATCCGCTGCGATGTGACCCGGACCGAAGAGGTACGGGCCGCCTTCGATCAGGCGGTGGCCCTCATGGGTGGGGTGGATGTGGTGATCAACAACGCCGGCATCAGCATCCGCCACCGGTTCCTGGAGATCACCGCCGAGGACTGGGACCGGGTGCTGGCGGTCAACCTCACCGGCGTGTTCCATGTGGCCCAGACAGGCGCCAGACACATGATCCAACGGGGCAAGGGGGTGATTCTCAACACCGCCTCCACCAACGGCATCGCCGGCTACCCGTTCTACGCGGACTATAATGCCACCAAAGCCGGGGTGATCGAGCTGACCCGGTCCATGGCCCTGGAACTGGCTCCGGCTGTGCGGGTCAACGCCGTGGCCCCAGGCTATGTGCTCACCCCCATGCAGCGGGCCGAGTACACCGATGAGATGCTGGAGGAAGTGAACCGCAAGCTGCCCCTCGGCCGCCACGCCCTGCCCGAGGAGGTGGCGGCTCTGTTCGCGTTCCTTGCCTCGGATGACGCTGCGTACATCACCGGCCACGTGTACTGCCTGGACGGCGGCGAACTGGCCGGAGGCCTCGCCAGCCGCTAGGCATCAATTTGCCAAGCCAAGTCAATTCCATGTCTTCCGCCGGTTCGAAGCGGCACATTCCGTCCTCCGTACCTCTGGGTCCAGACGGATCATGCGGAGAACTCGCGAAGGTTCGAAGATGAAAAGCATACAATCCCATTCCCAGGAGGTACCTATGGCGCAGGAATATCGCGGCCATCCCTACATCCCCAACTCGGTTCCGGCCGTGAAGGCGGAAATGCTCGAAGCCATCGGCGCTGGCTCGATCGACGATCTGTACGCCGACATCCCCGCCGGGCTCCGGTTCACGGGCGTGATGGCCATCCCCGAGGCGATCGAAGCCGAATCCGAGCTGCGCAAGCACGTGGAGGGAATCCTGGCGAAGAACACCTCCTGCGCCGAGGTCACCAGCTTCCTCGGCGCCGGTTGCTACGACCATTACGTGCCCGCCATCTGCGACGAAGTGAACCGGCGGAGCGAATTCCTCACCGCCTACGCCGGCGAGCCGTACGAAGACTTTGGCCGGTTCCAGACCTTGTGGGAATACCAGAGCCTGATGGCCGAGTTGCTGGACATGGACGTCTGCACCGTGCCCACCTACGATGGGTTCCAGGCCGCCTGCACCGCCCTGCGCATGGCCGGGCGTTACACCGGGCGGGACTTGGTCCTGGTGGCCGGCGCCATCGGCCCCGATAAGCTCAGGGCCATCCGCAACTACTGCGAGCCGGTGATGGCCGTGCGGACCCTGGCCACCGATCCCCGAACCGGCCTGGTGGACCTGGACCATCTGGGTTCCCAGCTGGACGCCACCGTGGCCGCCATCTATCTGGAAAACCCAGGCTATCTTGGCGTTCTGGAGAGCCGCGGGCAGCAGATCGCGGATCAGGCCCACACCCATGGCGCTCTCCTGGTGGTGGGGACCGAGCCCAATTCCTTGGGCGTGCTGACGCCCCCCAGTCAATACGGGGCCGACCTGGTCTGTGGCGACATCCAGACTCTGGGCAACCACATGAATTTCGGTGGCGGCCTGGGCGGCTTCATCGCCTCTCGGGACGAGGAGCGCCTGATTATGGAATACCCCAGCCGGCTGTTCGGCATCTCGACCACCGAGGCGCCTGGCGAGTATGGCTTCGGGGACGTGGCCTATGACCGCACCTCCTTCGCCCACCGGGAAAAGGGCAAAGAGTTCGTGGGCACCGCCTCGGCCCTGCACGGCATCACCGCCGGGGTCTACCTTGCCCTGATGGGCCCGGCGGGCATGCGCGAACTGGGGGTGCACCTGCTCCAGAAGGCCCAGTACCTGGTCAAGCGCCTGGGCGAGATGTCCGGGGTCAAAGCGCCGGCCCTGGCCGCGCCCTTTTTCAAGGAATTTACCGTCGACTTCAACGGCACCGGCCGCACCGTGGCGGACATCAACCGGGCCCTGCTGGCCCAGGGGATCTTCGGCGGAAAGGACCTCTCCGCGGACTTCCCCGCCCTCGGCCAGACTGCCCTCTACGCGGTCACCGAGCAGATCAGCCAGGAGGAGATCGACCGCTTCATCACTATGCTCGCCGCCACGCTGGGAGGTAACTGACATGACCTTCAAGCGCACCTTCAAAGTCCGCACCCAGTTCCATCAGGCCAAATGGGATGAGGAGCTGATCTTCGAGCTGCACAAGCCTGGGGAGCGCGGCGTGGCCGTCGCCCCGGTGGAGCCGGGGATCGCCGCCGAAGTGGGCGACGGGATCTCGGCCCTGCCTCCGGCCCTGGTCCGCAGGACGCCGCCGGCCTTACCCGAAGTGGCCCAGATGCGGGTGCTCAAGCACTACCTGCGCCTCAGCCAGGAGAACCTGGGCGGCGACCTGAACATCGACATCGGCCAGGGCACCTGCACCATGAAGTACAACCCTAAGATCAACGACATCCTGGCGGCGGACCCGCACTTGGCCAGGCTGCACCCGCTCCAGGACCCGGCCACCGTCCAGGGAGCCCTGGCGGTGATGCACAGCCTCGACCTCTACCTGCGGGAGATCTCCGGCATGGACCGGTTCAGCCTGCAGCCGTCCTCAGGGTCCGCGGCGATCCTGAACATGGTGTCGATCATCCAGGCCTACCACAAGGATCGCGGCACGGCCGGCAGCCGGGACGAGATGATCACCACCATCTTCAGCCATCCTTCCGACGCCGCCGCGGCCGCCGTGAAGGGCTACAAGGTCGTCACCCTGTTCCAGGGCGCGGACGGACTGCCTACGGTTGAGGATCTGCGCAAGGCGGTCGGCCCCCGTACCGCCGGGCTGCTGATCACCAACCCCGAGGACACCGGGATCTTCAACCCGCGCAGCTATGCCCTCGACTACGACCTGCCGAAAAGCATCGGCAAGACCCGGGCCTTCTATGGCACCGTGCAGGTGGCGCTCAAGGCCTACGCCTGGATCCGGGCCCTGGGCGGGCGCGGCCTGCGCGAGGTGTCCGAGATCGCCGTTCTGAACAACAACTACCTCCTGGAGAAGATCCGGCGCATCCGCGGCGCATCCGCGGCGCATCCGCGGCGCATCCGCCCCCTATGCCAAGGGCCGCCGGCGCATCGAGCAGGTGCGCTACAGCTGGGAACAGCTGTACCAGGAAACTGGAGTCACCACGGAGGACATCGCCTACCGAATGGCCGACTATGGTATGCACCTGTGGAGCAGCCACCACCCGTTCATCGTGCCCCAGCCGTTCACGGTGGAGCCCACCGAATCCTATTCCAAGGAGGAGCTGGACGAATACGTGGCGGTGCTGGAGCAGATCTCCGCCGAGGCCTACGCGGATCCCCAGCTGGTCAAGACCGCCCCCCACCGGAGCGTGTGCCGGCGCATCGACCCGGCGCCGTTCGACGATCCCAAGCGGTGGGCCATCACCTGGCGGCTCTATCAGCGCAAGGCCTGGACCGGGAGGGTGTCAGCCCACGGTTCGAGATTCGCAGCAGAACCATGACGATTGAGCATCGTCCGTTTTGAAAGGGCCCGGCATGCCGACTGAAGCCCATCCAGAGATCCAGACCTTGCTCCAGGAGCTGGTCGCGGTCCGCAGCGATACCGGCACCACCCAGGAATTGGCCATGGCCGACAAACTGCTGTCGGTGCTCCGGGCCGACCCTTATTTCGTCCGGCACCCGGAGCGTTGCGGGGCCTTCGAGCAGGGGGACGTGCTGCACCGGCCGGTGGTGTGGGGGTTGCGCCCGGGGCGCACCCCGCGCACGGTAGTCCTGCTAGGACACTACGACACGGTGGAGATCGACTGCTACGGCGCCCTCAAACCGTACGCCACGGATCCGCCCGCCCTGAAGGCGCGCATGCGGCAACAGGAGATCCACGATCCGGGCCTGCGCCGGGACCTGGACGACGACGCCTGGGGCTTTGGCCGGGGCATGGCCGATATGAAGGCCGGGCTGGCCATCAACCTGCACACTCTGCTGACCCGGGAGGAGGGGGAGGCCGGGGTGCTGTTCCTGGCAGTGCCGGACGAGGAACGGATGTCCTCGGGGGCCATCCAGGCGGTCCCCCTGCTGCACGGCCTCCAGCAGCGTTTCGGCCTGGACTACCGGCTGCTGGTGCTCACTGAGCCCGAGACCACCACCGGAGAGGACCTGGGGGTGGTGCGGGTGACCGGAGGGGGCACAGGCAAGATCCTCCCGGTGGTGCTGGCCAAGGGGGTGCTGACCCATGCCGCCCGCATCCTGGAGGGCCTCAATTCCGCCCTCATGCTGGCGGAGATCGTGCGCAGCGTGGAACTGGACACCGGCCTGGTCTCCGGGGACCGGGGCCAATTCGTGCAGCCCCCGGCCACCCAGATCCTGCGCGACCTGAAGTCCGGCTACGATGTTTCGGTGCCGGAATACTCGGCGGCCTGCTTCAACCTCATGTTCTTCCCCACCCGGTCTCCGTTGTCGCTGCTGGAGGACCTGCGGAGGATTTGCGCCAGAGCGGTGCACCGGGTAGTGCGGCGGTACCACAAGGCCTTCGATACCATGGTCGGGATGGGCGCCATGGCCGAGACGGCCCGCCAGCGGTTTGTTCCGGAGGTCCTGACCCTGGGCGAACTGGAACGGCGCCTGGGCGGAGCGCCGGACTTCGAAGCGTTCCGCCAAGCCACCCTGGACCAGCTCCAGGACCAGGTGCGCTCCGGGCGATGCGCCCTTCCGGACGCCAGCATTCAGTATCTCAAGGCCATGGCCGAGCGGGGCGCCTTCCCCGGGCCGGCGGTGGTGCTCGGGATCTCTCCGCCGTACTACCCGACGGTGAGCAACACGGCCATCGGCAAGGACGTCGCCCCTTACCTGGAGGGACTGGACGAATACCTGCGCACCCGATACGCCAGCCGCCTGGAATACCTGCCGTACCGCCCCAGCATCACCGACCTGAGCTACACCTCCTGCCCGGATCCCAAGGCGGAGCGGTGCCTGCTTGACAACGTGGCTCTGGCGCCGGCCCTCTATGATGTCCCGGTGGAGCAGATCGCTCAGCTGAACCTACCGGTGCTGGCGTTGGGTCCCAACGGACGGGAGATCCACCGGGCGGGAGAGCATGTCTACCTGCCGGACGTCACCGGGCGGATCCCGGACGTGGTGGCGGCGATCATCGACCGCGTCTAGGAATGCCTTCCAACGGGTTCGGTTGAAAATCATGGTACCGCCGGTCTCGGCTTTCCATCCGTAGCCGGACACAGGCTTCCGTCCTCCTGGAGGTTGCCATGAAGGTCGATCGGATCGTGCAGGCGCCCCATGTGTACACCCTGGAAGGGGCAGGGGTCGGGTACCGAGCGGACACCGCCCTGGTGATCGATCGGGGCAGAATCATCGACCTGGTCGAAGCTGCGACCGTGGCCGACCGCTACCAGACCGAGGGCAGCCTGGTGCTGGACCACCATGCGTTGTTCCCGGGCTTCATCGACGCCCACATGCACATGGCCATCTCCATCCTGCGGGGACTGGCCCAGGATACCGGTCACTGGATGATGTACGGTGTGCAGCCCTTCATCGCGCCGCTCCGGCCCGAGGACCGCAGGGTCGGCAATCGGCTCGCCCTGGTGGAGGCGGTCAGGGCCGGCACCACCACCCTGGGCGACTTCGAGGGAGACATGGAGCCCGTGTGCGAGCTGGTGGCCCAGGTGGGCGTGCGGGGCAACCTGGCCCAGACTATCCGGGACGCGGAGCACCGGACCTACACCGTGGGTGAGCTGTACCACTTCAACCCGGACCTGGGGCGGCGGAGCCTGGAGAGCAACCTGGCCCTTCACGACCGCTGGCACGGCAAAGCCGACGGCCGGATCCGGATCCTGTTCGGGCCCCAGGCCGCCGATTTCGCCAGCCGGGAGTTGCTGCTGGAGGTCCAGCACCAGGCTAAGGCGCGCGGCGCCCGGATCCACATGCATGTCCAGCAGGGCGACCGGGAGACCCACCAGATCGTGGCGCGCTACGGCCAGCGCCCGATCGAGTGGCTGCGGGAGATCGGCTACCTGGACTCGAGCCTGATCGCGGTGCATCTCACCGACGCCGACGCCCAGGAAGCGGCGGTGGTGGCGGCCAGCGGGGCCTCCATGGTGGTCTGCCCGGGCTCCATCGGCATCATCGACGGCATCGTGCCGCCCTCGGTGGCATTCCAGGAGGCCGGCGGCCTCTGCGGGCTGGGTTCGGACCAGGCGCCGGGCAACAACTGCCACAACGTGATCAACGAGATGAAAATGGTGTGCTTGTTCAACAAGATCAAGTACCGGGATCCGGAGTGCATGCCGGCCTGGAAGGCCCTGCGCATGGCCACCATCGAAGGGGCCCGGGCGATCGGCCTGGGTGACGAGATCGGCTCCCTGGAAGTGGGCAAGCGGGCCGACTTCATCGCCATCGACCTGACCGCGCCGTCCATGCTGCCGGTGTTCCGCAAACCCATGCGCAACATCGTGCCGAACCTGGTCTACAGCGCCCGGGGCAACGAGGTGGCGCTGTCGGTGGTGGACGGCCGGACCATCCTGCAGGACGGCAAGGTGCTCGGCATCGACGAGGAGACGCTGGCGGCGGACGCCGCCCGGTGCGCCGAGGTCATCGGCAGCCGGGCCGCACCGGAGTTCTGGGCCATCGACGGCTCCAACGCCGCCTTCATGCGGGAAGGCAAGCTCTGAACGGCCGGATGCCAGCGGTCTCTCTGGAGCTTCCCTCACCCAGGAAGCTGATCCGTTGCCCTAGGTTGGATGTCAAATTGGTGTCAGATCTCGACGGTGGCCTCCTGCAGCCGGATGCCTTCCGACTCCAGCTCCGCCAGGCATGGCCCGTACACCTCCGGCAGGGTGGGCATCACCAGCCCGGTGGTGGGGATCCGGCCTTCCAGGAACAGCCGCGCCACGATGGCCGGGGGCAGGCCGGTGGTGCGGGCGATGGAGGAATCCCCGTTGGGGATGCCGAAGTCGATCAGGGTGGAGGTGATCCGCCTGCGCTTGCTGGTGGCGGGGTAGAAGGCCACGAATTCATCCTTGAGAACGACCAGGTCCCGTTCCTCCGGGCGGTAGTAGAGGCGCTCGCCGAACAGCAGGCGCACCAGGTCCCGGCTGCAGCCGCAGGAGGCCGGGATCGGCCGGTCATCGAACAATCCCAGCCACTTCAGGCGCAGGAAGATGGCCGAGGCCGGCCGGAGGCCCAGCTTGGCGCACAGGGCCGCTTCGGCGCCGGGGGGATCGGCGGCGCCGCAACGCTTGGCCAGGAAGGCACGGAAGGTGAGGCCTTCGAGCTTCTCCCGCTCCTGGCTGAACAAACCCAGGGCGTTCATGGCGACAATGGTCTCGCTCCAGCCCACATAGCGGAAGGTGGCCCGGAAGATGGTCGTGGCCTCGGGGATGCCGTAAGTCTCCAGATACGGCAGGGAGTCGGCGTTGGCGTACACCTCGAACCAGCCAAGGCCTTCCACCTCTTCCAGGAAGGCGTGCTCGTAGGTGACCCCGTCGAGCCATTCCACCAGCTTGCCGTCCATCATGAAACTGGCGGTGCGCCGGGAGGCGCCGATGAGGCTTTCGGGCGCCCAGGACAGCTTGTAGCCCCATGGGTTGGTGTTGGCCTCGGCGGACGGGATGGCGCCGCAGATGGACCTGTACGACTCCACTCTGCCGCCTTCCGCGTGGATGGCGTTGATGCTCTTGGCGGCGGACATGTGGTCGATGCCCGGGTCCACGCCCAGTTCGAACATCCAGGAGAGTCCCGCTTCCTTGACCTGAGGCTCCATGGCCTTGACGGCAGGGTCCACGTAGACCGGGTGCACTAGGTTGGCGCTGGCCTTCAGGCAGGCGGGGGCCACCTGGTTGATGCTTTCCGCCGGAAGCAGGTTGATGACCAGGTCCGCCTTCTGGGAGGCGATGAAACCGGCAAGATCCTGGGGAAGGATTTGGTTCAAGGCCGTGGTGCGGGGGTGGTAGCCGGTGACCCGGGCCAGGCTCTCCCGCACCGCCTCCACGACCGTCAGTTTCAGCCACTCTTATTTCTGCAGATACTGCACACAGGGCCGGGCGACGCGGCCGGCCCCCAGGATGAGCACATGTTTCATGATGCGACCTCCTCCACAAGGATCGTGCGGAAACCATGACAAATCTTTCAATTGGACCCAGCTAGTTATTAAAGAGATTAAGAGAACTCTATACTAGCATCATGGAAACAGCCCTTGTGGCCCTGAGATGCGCCTCGGGGTGCGTCCAGTTCCATCGCCAGGAGAACAAGTCCACCCTTGATGCACAAGGAGACATTAAATGAGCATGGATTACGACAGTCTAGCTGCGGAATATGCCCAGCACCGCCGCATCCACCCGGGAGTGCTGAAGCGCCTGATCGAGGGTGGGCAGTTGACCTTCGCCTCGCGGATCCTGGACGTTGGCTGTGGCACCGGGAACTATCTGGTTGCCCTCGAGCAGACCGTGGGCTGCGAAGGCTGGGGGATCGAACCCTCAGCGGAGATGATGACGAAGGCTAAGGCCAACGCGGCATCCGCCCGAATCAAAGAGGGAAGGGCGGAGTGCATGGACTTTCCCGACGGATTCTTCGACCTGGTGTTGTCCGTGGACGTGATCCATCACGTGGAAGACCGGCCCACTCACTTCCAGGAGGCAGCCCGGGTCCTGAAACGGGGTG
>Ga0302320_10004343_pt1 | contig 32211 bp, 17 predicted proteins | sample Bog_T0_3_FD_202130 | JGI IMG/M metagenome (GOLD analysis project Ga0302320, IMG submission 202130) | Peat permafrost microbial communities from Stordalen Mire near Abisko, Sweden - Bog_T0_3 | ecosystem: Environmental > Terrestrial > Soil > Wetlands > Peat | place: Sweden: Abisko, Stordalen Mire... | reverse complement strand
CTAGCATAAAGAAATTTATTCGCGAGCGAAACTACCTGCAACTGCCGGATCCCGACCATTGTGCGGTGATTGAGATGCCGGAGTTTCGGCGGGGAAATTCGCTCGCTTACCTGGATAACGCGCCGCCGCTGGATCCCAAAGCGGAGTCGTTTTATGCCGTGAGCCCGCCGCCGGCGGATTGGACGCCGCCGCAGGCGAATAGTTATTTGGAGGAATATAACCGGTACATGCTGAAAATCCTGACCATTCACGAGGCGTACCCCGGCCACTATGTGCAGTTCGAGTATGCGAGCCACCAGCCCTCTTTGATTCGGCGGGTTCTGCAATCGGGACCGTACGTGGAAGGCTGGGCGGTTTATGGCGAAATCACCATGCTGAACGAGGGGTTTGGCGAGGGCGATCTTCGTCTGCGACTGATGCAATTAAAGTTTTATTTGCGGGCGGTGGCCAATTCCATGCTGGATTACCAAATGCATTGCACGCAAATGACGGATGACGAGGCGATGAAATTCTTGACTGAGGATGCCTTCCAATCGGAAGGCGAAGCGAAATTGAAAGTCATTCGGGCGAAGCAAAGTTCGGTGCAACTCAGCACTTATTTTGTCGGGCGCATGGCGCATTACCGGTTGCACCAGGCCATCGAGCGGGAATTGGGGGACCGCTTCAACCTCGCGCGTTATCATGAGGCGGTTCTGGTGCAAGGGGCGGTGCCCGTTAAATATCTTCCCGAACTGGTCCGCCGCCGGTTGAGCGCCTCAAATTAATTTATGGAAGTAAACGATTTCCAGGAGCCCGTTCCCTCCCACTTGGTGCCGCCGCAAGCAGCCATGAGGCAGAAGCACCCCCGCGGGCTCTACACGCTTTTCTTCACGGAAATGTGGGAGCGTTTCAGTTATTACGGAATGAGGGCATTGCTGGTGCTGTTCATGGTGGATGCGGTCCGGGGCGGCTTGGGAATGGATGATCGTACGGCGACGGCGATTTACGGGATTTATACGGCCACCGTTTATTTGATGTCACTTCCGGGCGGCTGGCTGGCTGACCGGTTGTGGGGAGCGCAGCGGGCGGTCTGGTACGGCGGCATCATCATTGCCGCGGGCCATTTCACCTTGGCGCTGCCTTGGACGCATTCCTTTTATCTGGGATTGGTGTTCGTCGCGGTCGGCAGCGGAATTCTCAAGCCGAATATGAGCGGCATGGTGGCCGAACTTTATCCGGAAGGCGGCGCCCGCCGGGACGCCGGTTTTACGATCTTTTACATGGGGGTGAATCTGGGGGCGGCGCTCGGGCCGATGGTTTGTGGCTGGCTGGCGAAATCGATGGGATGGCGCTGGGGTTTCGGCGCGGCCGGAGTCGGAATGGTGCTGGGCCTGACCCAATTCCGGCTTACCCGGCGGGCTTTGGGATCGGCTGGGCTTAAACGGGGGATTGAAAAACCCTTTATCGGGGCGGAGCGGGCCATTTTCTTCGGCGTGGTGGGCGCCCTGTTGATCGGGTTGCTTTTGGCGATGAGCGGCTTCGTGAAATTGAACCCGGTCTTCCTGGCCCAAGGCATGACTTACGTGATTCTGACCATCGCCTTGTTGTTTTTCATTTATGCCTTTGGATTTTGCGGATTGAATAAAATCGAGAAAGAGCGCGTGGCCGTTATCCTGGTTTTATTTCTGACTTCGGCATTATTTTGGGCCGGCTTTGAACAAGCCGGCTCCTCGTTCAATTTGTTCGCCGAAAGATATACCGTAAGGTATCTGAGCTGGTTTCATTTTGAAGTTCCCGCCGCCTGGTTTCAAACTTTCGGCCCGGTCTTCATCATCACGCTGGCGCCGCTATTCGCTTACTTATGGGTCTGGCTGGCGCGGCGAAACCTTGAGCCATCCATTCCGGTAAAATTCGCTTTGGGCCTGTTGCTGTTGGCTGCCGGATTTCTCGTTATGGCCGGGGCGGCGACTGTAGTGGCGGGCGGCCAAAAAGCATGGCCGACGTGGCTCATTATGACGTATTTGATTCATACGTTTGGCGAGCTATGCCTGAGCCCGGTGGGATTGAGTTCCGTAACGAAACTCGCGCCGCGCAAATTGGCGGGGCAGATGATGGGCGTCTGGTTTTTGGCGAGTTCCTTGGGCAGTGTGTTGGCGGGCCTCCTGGCAGGAGAGTTCAATCCCGACACGATTCAGCACTGGCCGGTGATGTATCTTAAAATAGTGATTTTACCCGTGGTGGCGGCGGTGATGTTGCTGGTTTTCTCCGGCCCGATCAAGCGGTTGATGGTCGGCGTGAAATGAATGGATTTCAGTTCTCTCCGTCAGCCCGCCGAAAAAAGTACACGCCGAAAGAGAGGAGAATAATTTAATCGCAGAACGCAGAAACCAATCTCATTTTAAGCCACGGACTAAACACGGATCCGAATTTGAATTTCGACAGAGTTGAAGAAGTTGAGGGGATTAGTATCGGAATTGTCAGCCGCAAAAGAACGCAGAGAACGCCAAAAAAAATGAGTTCACGCGGAGGCGCGGAGAGGACGAAGAGCGATAGTCTCCTCATTGCGACAAGAGGGCGCCGCGTTGGGATATCTCAGTATATTTCCGAGGTCCCACAGCGAAAGCATCCGTAAGGTTCAATGGTTCAAGGGGTGAGCTTTATTTCGGGGAATTTTAAAATGGGGGCCATTGCGATAGGTGCGGGTGGATTTCTAATATGGCGGAATGAAATTCCGATGGCATGCTTGCTTTAAGTTGCCCGGGATGCCCACTGAAAAAAGCGGATGTGTTCAAAAGCATTTAGATCGATTCTCGGCTTGGGTTGCAGAAGTAGCCAAGGTTGGTTGATTACGCCATGAAATATTTTAGTTTTCTCCTCGTTCTGCTCTGGCTGCTGCCGTTAAGCGCTGGTGCGGAAAGTGTCGCTTTCGATGCTCCCGGGGCGTTCAATCCGATTGTTCCGGGGTACTTTGCCGATCCGAGCATCAAGAAGTTTGGGGACTTGTTCTATCTTTATGCCACCACGGACGGCAATGGCGGTGGCCGCGGGCCTTCGCAGGTCTGGGTTTCCGGGGATTTTGTGAACTGGACGCTGGTGCCGATGAACTGGCCGGTCGGAACCGATTTCTACTGGGCTCCGGACATCATTAAGCGGCCAGATGGCCATTTTTATTTATACTACAACCAGCCCTGCATGACGTTCGGAGCGGTGGGCGATTCGCCGATTGGACCTTGGACGCCGCTTGGGGGCGGAGAGGGCCTGGTGATCCCAAATTATTTGGTGAAGAATGTCATCACCTTGGATGCCCAAACCTTTGAGGATAAGACGGGCGATGTGTATATGTATTGGGGGACTTGGGGAATTTATCCCAACAGCGGCTGCGGCGTGGGCCGATTGAATTCCGACATGAAGTCATTCGCGAAGCTGGGCAAGATTCCCAATACGCAGGCCCGGGATTTTTTCGAAGGACCATATATGCTGGAACGGAACGGGGTTTACTATTTGATGTATTCGTCGGGCGATTGTCATAACAGCACTTACCGGGTGCAATATGCGGTTGGGGCCAGTCTGGACGGCGAGTTTAAGATGGGACCGAATAATCCCGTTCTTTCGACCTCTGAGGACCATACGGTGGATGGTCCGGGGCATCATTCCGTGCTCCGATTAGGGGACGAGTACTACATCATCTATCACCGGCATGACTTGCCCTACACTCCGGACGGCATGCAGCGGCAGGTTTGTGCCGACCGGCTGGTTTTTGAGCGCGATGGTGTGATCAAAACGGTGGTTCCAACCCACCAAGGTGTTGGGTATTTGGGGACAAATTCCGAGCCAGAGCCCAATTTGGCCCGAGGCCGGAGGGTCATGGCTGATTCATTTTATCATGACTCGCTGCGGAATCATGATTTTAAGCCGGAATATGCCGTGGACGACAACAATGCCACGCTCTGGCGGCCGGCGGACAATCATATGGGGCACTGGCTGATGGTGGATTTGGACAGCCCCCAACGTATTCGCCGGGTTCTGACGCAATTCGAATATGCGACCTGGTTTTACCAATATCTGCTGGAGTATTCGGTGGATGGTGAGCATTGGCAGGTGTTTGCGGATCGCCGTCAGAACACGCGGTGGGGCAGTCCGATCGTGGATCGCGGGGATGCCATGGTGCGTTATTTGCGTCTGACCATAACCGGGGTGGAAAAGCCGGGGTTGTTCGGCGCGGTTTGGAATCTCAAGGTGTTTGCTGATGATCGAAAAGATCCGATGGAGGATATGGCTGACCGCGCATTTTTTAATGATCAGGTCGCGATCAGTCAGGCCACGAGGGTGCCCCGGGCTTGGACTGCGACCAACGAGCCGGACGCGGCGCCGCTCATTTATTTGGAGGCCGCCGGAATCGCCGCTGGATCTTCGGTCAATATCTGGACCAATCAGGGCACTTTGGGAGGTGAATTCCGGATGGACACGGGTGCGGTGAATGTTGGGGTCGCCAAGGGCCGGAAAGCGGTCCGTTTTTCGGGTCGTGAGATGATGACCGCCTCTTTTCGGGCGCCGCGCGCTTTGTCCGGCAATAATAGTTTTACTGTGGCCGCGTGGGTAAATAATCCGGAGATTGCGGGGAGCGAGTGTCTGGTCAGTTGGGGCGGACACAACGGTCCGGATGCGACCACGGCCCAGATTAATTATGGCAGCAACCGAAATTGGGGTGCGGTGGGGCACTGGGGATTTGCCGACATGGGCTTTGGCGAAAGCGTTCCGCTGGCCGGCGACTGGCATCATCTCGCCATCGTATACGATGGGGTGGTTGAGCGGGTTTACGTGGATGGAGTGCTTAAAAATGCCGCAGCGAAGATGTTGTTTGTAAATGAAGGTGAACCGATTTACTTGGGCGCTTCGGCGCCGGGCACGGAGTTTTACGACGGTTATCTTGCGTCATTGCGGATATTTGATTCGGCACTATCAGCGGAAGAAATTGGGAAATTATATGCGAATGCGCCGGTAGGAGACGTGTTGGTGCAATTGGATTCGGCCCGATTGGATTATGGCGTCCTGACCAATTGGGTGAATACCGGCGCGACCGGGGTAGCTTTTGTTACGGGCACGAACCCGCCTACGGTTGAAGAGGTCGCTCACCGAATGGCGGTGCGGTTTCATCCGGGCCAAGCCTTGCAACCCTGGCCAACGTCCACCAATGGATCGAGTTCATTTGCCTTGGTTGCAACGATCGCGAGCCAATCCGGGGGCCGCTGCCAGCCGGTTGGATTTCTGCGGCCGGATGGAAAATCAGCGCCGATCGAGTTGTCGCTGCCGGATACGGGGTGGCATCAAGTCGTTTGTGAGGGCGAAAGTTTCACGATGCGCTGTTATGTGGACGGCAAATTTTTGCTGGCCGAATCGCCGCCGAAGGGTGCGGTAGGCGAAAATATTGTTTTGGGGGGAGCGGACTTCGATGGCGCCGTTTCCGGGCTGCAGATTTACCGGCATTCCATGACCGATGATGAAATACAGCGACTGTTTGTTTCTTGGCAGCGGGAATGGACGGTGCCGGGGGCCGCATTTGCGATTGCACCGCGAGCTTTGGGGCCGACAGTTCTGGGCATGACGGCGCAGCCATCGGATGCCGGTTCCGCCGGTATGCAGTATGACTTCATTGACAGCAATAATGGATCACAAGGCAGTGGCTGGCAGGCGCAACCGTTCTTCCTGTCTGACCGGATTCAACCGTCAGCCGCTGGATCTTATCAGCTAAAAGTGCGGGATAGGTTCGGCAACGTCTCGGCCACGTCACCGGCTAACGTTCCGGCAATCGATCCCATCCATTTCAAATTGGTTTCGGATGATTTCAGTGAGAAGCACGATTACATCGTCCAAGGAATCACCAATGCGGTTTGGAACGGTTTAATCGGCGACACGAACGCGGAAATCGTCGGTGCGGGGGACGGGGTTTTGCGGCTGCAATCGCGGAACAGTTTTTGGGATGGCAACCAGCCGCGCGGCCCTTTCCTTTACCGGAACGTCGAGGGCGATTTTCTAGTTCAAGTCAAAGTGGCGGATTATGCCGGACTGGCCAATCGCCAGCCGGTGGGCGCGGATGACGGCGGGTTGATGGTGCGCCTCCCCGACTCCACTGGCGGGGAGAATTTCGTGCAGCTGACGTTTTTTCCGCCATGGAACCAGGGAAACATGTGGACCAGCATGGTGAACGGGAGCCGTTACCAAAAAGGGAACATGCTGGGTTTCGATGCCCATCCGTATCTGCAAATCATACGATTGGGAACGCACGTTCATTTTCGGACGAGTTCGGCTGGCACGAAATGGGAGGAAATGCCGGAATCGCCCGTGGATCGTCCGGACTTGGCGGGAAAACCAGTGCAGGTGGGATTGGCTCACGCCGCCTATGGGGATCAAAGCAGTTTTATCAGTTTTAGCCATTTCCAGCTGGCCGTTCCGAAATGATGCTCTTCGGAGCATCGGTTCGAAAGACCACGGAAAAATCTTGGAAGAATTGCGAGGGCTGGGTTCCGCTAGAATTGGACGCCATGGGCCGACCGATATTTCGCGGGCGACATTCCCAAAGTTTGCCGGAATTGGCGGGTGAAAGCGCTTTGATCCGAGTAGCCGCAGTCCAAGGCAACCGTCGCAACCGGATCATTGGTTTCCAGCAGCAGTCGAACCGCGGCTTCCATCCGGGTCTTTTGGATCAACTGTCCGGCGGTGAGCTGAAACAGTTTTCGGATACGCTGTTCAAACTGATACGCCGAGAGACCGGCTCGCGCGGCCAAATCCGCGACCCGCAGAGTTTCGCTGTAATGTTTCTGGATATATTGAATGGTGTCGGCGATGGCCGAATAGTCTTCGCTGCGCTCGTTCGTGGAGTGCAAATCCCGGGAAATGCCCACCAGGCCAATCACCAGGCCTTGACGATTCCGCAGCGGAAGCTTGTTGGTCAGACACCAACCCCGGCCGCCGGACGCATAGAAATGGAGCTCAAGCTGATTCAAGATGGCGGCGCCATCCTTCAAGACACTCTCGTCCTGGGCGCGATAGGTTTCGCCCAGGGGCGCGGGAAACAATTCATCAGTTCGCCGGCCGACCAGCTCATTTTTTTCATGGCGGTCGCAGCGCTCCACGAGGGTTTGATTGACGACGACATACTCGCAACGGCGGTTTTTGATGAAAAAGACCACGTCCGAGAGGCAGTCAAACAGGGCTTCGCCGGTAAAGGGATCGGCGAGTTGGGAGAAAAGCTCGGTCTGCAGGGGATTGGGTTCGTGGGCTTTCACCGTTGTGCCAAAATACTAGTCGCCACTCGCTTCCCGGACAAGACGTTGTTGGCATTTCGTGACAGAATGAGTCCGGTTAATATTAACTATGATTCGTCAAATCAAGATCATCGATTCCCACACGGGCGGCGAACCCACCCGGGTGGTGGTGGCGGGCGGACCGGATCTGGGTTCCGGGCCGCTGGCTGAGCGTCGGGAAAAATTCCACCGGGGCTTCGACAATTTCCGGTCGGCGGTGGTCAATGAGCCGCGCGGCTCGGACGTGGTGGTAGGAGCACTGCTGGTGCCCCCAACGGATGGTTCCTGCGTGGCGGGGGTCATCTTTTTTAACAACGTGGGTTATCTCGGGATGTGCGGCCACGGAACCATTGGCTTGATAGTGACCCTGGCGCACTTGGGGAAGATCAGCGCGGGGGAGCACAAGATTGAAACGCCCGTGGGCGTGGTCACCGCGACGTTGCATCCGAATGGCGAAGTGTCCGTGGCGAATGTCCCCAGTTGGCGCACGAAAAAAGCCGTCACCGTGCAGGTGCCGAATCTTGGGCCGGTGACCGGGGATGTGGCGTGGGGTGGCAACTGGTTTTTTCTGGTGGAGGAGCACGGCCAGGAACTGGCGCTGACCCATGTTGAGGCGTTGACGGAATATTGCTGGCGGGTGCGCCAGGCGGTGAATGCGCAAGGGTATCCGGAGGTGGATCATATCGAACTCTACGGGGCGCCGCGAACGACTGGCGCCAACTCGGTAAACTTTGTGCAATGCCCGGGCAAGGCCTATGACCGGTCGCCTTGCGGCACGGGCACCAGCGCCAAACTCGCGTGCCTGGCGGCCGACGGCAAATTATTGCCCGGCGACCGGTGGATTCAGGAAAGCCTGCTGGGCAGCTCTTTTAGCGGCGAATACCTTTGGCTGGATCGCGCGACCGGGAAGGTGGCTCCGGTCATTACCGGCACCGCCTTTGTGAATGCCGAGGCCACCCAATTGCTGGACGAGAATGACCCCTTTTGCTGGGGCATACGCCCGTGACCAAGGCCTACGACATCGCGATTGTCGGAGCCGGCATTGTTGGCGCCGCGTGCGCCATGGAATGTGCCCGGAACGGATTGCGAACGGTCGTCTTGGAGCGGGGATTTTCCGGATGCGGCACCTCGGCTGCCGGTATGGGACACGTCGTGGTGATGGACGATTCGGACGCCCAGTTTGACCTGACCCATTATTCGCGGCAGCAATGGATAAAATTTCGCCCGCAGCTGCCTGCCACGGTGGAATTCGATGCTTGCGGCACTCTTTGGCTGGCGGCCGATGAAGAGGAAATGGCCGAAGTTTATCGGAAGAAAGCTTTTTATGAAGAGCGCGGGGTGCGGGTGGAGGTGCTTGATGGCGCCGCGGTTGTCCAAGCGGAACCCAATTTGCGCGCCGGAATGGCCGGAGGATTGCGGGTGCCGGACGATGCGGTGGTTTATCCGCCCTCTGCCACACACTACTTTCTCGAACAAGCGCGGAAATTTGGCGCGGAGATTCGCTTCGGAGTTTCGGTAAAGACGCTGCTGCCCGACGGGACGGTGCAACTGGCCGATGGCGAAAGGGTCCACTCGGGGCGATCCGTGAGTGCCGCCGGACCCTGGTCGCCGGAATTGATGGCTGGCTTGCCAGTGCGCAAACGGAAAGGGCACTTGGTTATCACGGATCGAAACCCCGGCTTTGTGCGCCATCAAATTGTGGAATTGGGCTACCTTAAGAGCGCTCATTCCTCGGACAAAAGTTCCGTGGCTTTTAACATCCAGCCGCGGGTTACCGGACAGATGTTAATCGGATCTTCCCGCCAATTTGACGAAGAAGATGACTCGGTAGACCATGCCATCCTTGATCGGATGCTCCGGCGGGCCATTGAATATATGCCCAGCCTGGCAAATCTTTCAGCGATTCGGGTGTGGACGGGGCATCGGGCCGCCACGCCGGACAAGTTGCCGTTGATCGGCCCAAGCTTGTTAAGCCCGCACGTCTGGCTGGCGACGGGACATGAAGGGCTGGGAATCACGACGTCGTTGGGGACCGGACGTTTGCTGGCGGACCTGCTGCTGGATCGCCCGACTGAGATCGCGTCGGAACCTTTTTTGCCGAGTCGTTTTGCCAAGAAAGAGGTGGCGCATGAGTGACGGGGTTCAAGTTTTTGTAAACGGTCGGGCGGTGGTGGTTGCGCCGGGAACGGTGGTCGCCGCGGCGGTGGCCTTGGCGGGGGAAACTGAGTTCCGCCGTTCGCCGCTCGGATCGCCCCGGGGACCGCTTTGCGGCATGGGGGTGTGCATGGAATGCCGCTTGACCATCAACGGCCAAAGCGAATGCCGCAGTTGCCAGACCCTTTGCGAGACGGGTATGAGAGTTCAGACGCATGACTGATCCTGCTTTTCAATTTGAAGTCGTGATCATTGGCGCGGGGCCGGCCGGAATGGCGGCCGCTTGCGCCGCCGCGAGCAGCGGCAAGAAGGTGGCGTTGATTGACAATACGCCGTGGTTGGGCGGTCAGATTTGGCGGGGCGAGCAAGGGCATCCCACCATGCCGCAGGCGCAAAAATGGATTGAAAGCGTTCGCCGGTCGGGTGTCACCGTGCTGGAAAATACCAGTGTCATTGCGAAGCTTGAGGAACACAAATTGTTGGCCGAACATCCGAATGGTCCGCGGGAGATTTGCTGGCAAAAATTGATTGTGGCCACGGGTGCCCGGGAATTATTTTTGCCGTTTCCAGGCTGGACCCTCCCGGGCGTGTTCGGACCGGGCGGATTGCTGGCATTGGTAAAGAACGGCTGGCCGATTGCCGGCAAAAAAGTGGTGTTGGCCGGCTCGGGTCCCTTGTTGTTGGCCGTGGCCGACGGGTTGAAAAAGCGCGGGGCGAGCATCGTTTCGATGGGTGAACAAGCGCCCCGGGAGCGCTTGCTGCGCTTCGGTCTGCGGCTCCTGCGGCATCCGGCGAAAATAATTCAAGGTCTTGGGATCAAGAAGCGGTTGCTGGGCGTGCCTTTTCGTTATGGAGTCTGGCCGGTCAAAGCGCATGGGGGGGAGCGGGTTCACAGGGTTGAACTAACGGATGGGCAGCGATCCTGGACGGAAGAATGCGATGTTTTGGCCTGTGCGTTCCATCTGGTGGCAAACTTGGAACTGCCAATGTTGCTCGGTTGCAAGGTGTCGCAGGGCTTTGTCATGGTGGATGAATGGCAGGCGACCACGGCGGCAAGCGTATATTGTGCGGGCGAGCCAACCGGGATAGGCGGTGCGGATTCAGCGCTGGTAGAGGGGCGGATCGCTGGTTATGCGGCCACCGGGCAGTTGGACCAAGCCCGGGCGCTGTTCGCGGAACGCCGTTCCTGGCGCCGGTTTCAGGCGGCGCTGGCCGAAGCCTTTGAGCTTCGTCCCGAGGTAAAAAAACTGGCCAGCAACGAAACGATTTTCTGTCGCTGTGAGGATGTCAGTTTCGAACGCGTGCGAAATTTTAGCGGCTGGCGCGAGGCTAAGCTGCTCACCCGTTGCGGCATGGGCGCGTGCCAGGGACGCACGTGTGGGGCCGCATCGCAATTTATTCTGGGCTGGGGGATCGAATCCGTTCGACCGCCCGTGATGCCAGCCCGGATCAGTAGTTTGCTCATCAAGAACTAATAGGATCATGATATGAAAATGAAATGGACCGGGGTAATTCCCGCAATGACGACGGCTTTTAAATCCGACTACAGCGTCGATCACGCATTCATCGCCAAACATGCGCAATGGCTCATCGAGAATGGCTGTACGGGCATTGTGGCCTTGGGATCGCTGGGCGAGAGCGCCACGTTGCGATTCGAGGAAAAGGTGGAAGTATTAAAGACGCTGGTGGCGGCGCTCGGGGGCAAAGTTCCGGTCGTGGCCGGGATTGCCTCGTTGAGCACCCTGGAGGCGGTGGCTCTCGCCCGGGAGGCGGAAAGCGCCGGATGTTCCGGCTTGATGGTTTTGCCGCCTTATGTTTATTCGAGTGACTGGCGCGAAATGAAATCCCATATCCAGCCGGTCATCCGGGCGACAAACCTTTCCTGCATGCTCTACAACAATCCGGTGTCGTATAAAACGGATTTTCTGCCCGCGCAGATCGCGGAACTCGCGGAACAGCACGCGAATCTACATGCCGTCAAAGAATCGAGCGCGGACGTGCGGCGGGTCACGGCGCTGAAGGCTTTGTGCGGCGACCGGTTGAATTTGCTTGTCGGCGTCGATGATCTGATCGTGGAGGGAATTCGGGCCGGCGCCTCGGGCTGGATCGCGGGATTGGTGAATGCCTTTCCCAGCGAATCAGTGGCCCTATACCAGTATGCGATCAAGGGCGAAACTAAAAAGGCAGCTGACCTCTATAGCTGGTTTTTGCCGCTATTGCGCATGGACACGGTTCCGAAATTTGTTCAACTCATCAAGCTCGTGCAGCAGGAAGTCGGGTGGGGTTCTGAGCGCGTTCGCGCTCCGCGATGCGTGATGGCGGGGGCCGAGCGAAAAGTTGCCCTGGAGACCTTGAAAACCGCCCTGGCGAAACGTCCGAAAATCTGAAGCAAATGAACCTACAGGGAGTCTCCATCATCGGATCCGGTCGCGGAAAGCCGTCGGGTGCGCCTAAATCGGCGGTTAATCCCGCCACCGGGGCGGCGATCGGCCCGGATTTTTTCTGGGCAAGCGACGAGGAGATGAACACGGCGGTTGCGCTCGCGGAAAAAGCTTTTCGCGAATTCGGCCATTGGCCGGGCACTCACCGGCGCCAATTCCTGAACCACTTGGCGGAATTGTTGGAAGCCAACGGGCCGGCTATCATTGAACGCGCCCATTTGGAAACGGCGCTTCCGATCGCGCGATTGCAGGGCGAACTTGCCCGGACCGGCTTTCAGATGCGCCTTTACGGCGAGGCTGCGGCCAGCGGGCTGAGCGCTGGCGCCCGGATCGATCATGGAAATCCCGATCGCAAGCCGCTGCCCAAGCCGGACCTTCGCTCTCTGATGGTGCCGCTGGGCCCGGTGGTGGTCTTCAGCGCGAGCAATTTTCCGCTGGCGTTTTCGGTGGCGGGGGGGGACACCGCGTCCGCATTTGCCGCGGGCTGCCCGGTTATTGTTAAACCTCACCATGGGCATTTGGGGACATCCGAATTGGTGGGCACCCTCATTCAACAGGCGGTACAGGAGCGCGAGGCGCCGGAGGGATTGTTTTCGATGCTCTATGGCGATGGCCCGCAATTGGGTATCTCGTTGGTCCGACATCCGCTGGTAAAAGCGGTGGGATTTACCGGCTCCCGCCGCGGCGGCCGGGCCTTGATGGATGCGGCGGCGGCCCGTCCGGAACCGATTCCGGTTTTCGCGGAAATGGGAAGTATCAATCCCGTGTTCGTGCTGGCGGAGGCGCTGGCGCAACGGGCGGAGCCAATCGCGACAGGTTTGCATGGTTCGGTGACCATGGGCGTCGGCCAGTTTTGCACGAGTCCGGGTTTGGTTTTTGTGGAATCGTCGCGCGGCGCCACGGAATTTCTGGCGAAGCTGCAGGATCTTATGGCTCATTCACCGGCGGGCACCATGTTGACGGCCGGGCTTTGTTCGGCTTACCAACACGGGGTGGAAACAATTTCCAAAGTGCCTGGCGTGAAAACCCTGGCCGGGACTAACGGTGATTCGGGACCAGGCAAAGCCCAAGTCAACGCCGCGCTATTTGTTACCGATGCGGAAACATTTCTTAATTCCGAAAGCCTGATGAATGAAGTGTTTGGGCCATCGACCCTGGTGGTGGAATGCGCAACGCATGCGCAGATGGTGGCGGCGGCGGAACGGTTGGAAGGACAATTGACGGCGACGATTTTCGCCACGACGGCGGAATGGGCCGCCAACAATGAATTGATCGACGTTCTGCAAACCAAGGCCGGGCGCATTCTTTTCAATGGCTACCCTACGGGTGTCGAGGTGGCGCACGCGATGACCCATGGCGGACCCTATCCGGCGACGGCAGACGGGCGTTCCAGCTCCGTGGGCACACGCGCCATCGAGCGGTTTTTGCGGCCGGTGACGTTTCAGAATTTTCCCGACGAGGCTTTGCCGGAAGAATTGCAGGAATCAAATCCGTTCCGGATCCTGCGCTTGCAAGATGGCGTTTTGGTGGTTCCGTCAGCAGCATAAGTCGGCCGCCGTTCAGCGAAGAACCGGCGGCACAAAAGTGGATTTGCAGCAGACCGCAGTGTGTTTCACGCATATGCAAAAGAATATTTTGATATATGTTCTCATTTCAAGGAGGGGCCTTTTTCATGAGCCCTCGAGGTTGGCTGATCGTGCTTTTTCCGCGAGAGGTTCAGTTTATTGAATTATGAGAATGTTGATCGCTGTAAAGAGGGTGGTTGGATGGGTGTGTTTTTTGTCGGGGGCGATCCTGTGTCCGGCGCAGGCACTCTACACTGACTCATTTAATGCCAGCGTCAACTATCTCACCAATGGAATCGCGGGTACCATTTGGGACGGAGTTTATTTTGGCGCCGGTGAATTCAACAATACCGGTGTGCTGGGCCCGGGCGCGACGATTCAATGTGATGCCAATATCACCGCGGCGGCCAAGCTGACGTTGCAAACCACGGGAACCGCTTGGGAGAATTTGGATGACGACGGCTTTTTTCTCTTCAAAGTGGTGTCGGGGGATTTTTCCGCCGTGGTGCATGTGGTCAGTCCTTACAATAATGCCGGGTATAACACCGCCGGGTTGCAGGCGCGGGCATTTTTGCCGGACGGCGATCCTCTGAATGCCGCCGAGAATTTTGTGTCCTGGACGCGGTTCGACGAATATGGTTTTGCAAATTATCTCCGTAGCGAGGTTAACGGCGGGGTGGCCCAGATCAATCCGGGAGATTATCCCAATACGAATTATTGGCTGCGAATGGATCGCGTGGGAGGAACAAGTTTTCTATTTTATGAAAAATCAACCAAGGCGGAGGGGTGGCAATCCTTGAGTTTTCCGTCGCCAGCGAACGGCAACCGGTTAGTGCGCACAGATCTGGCGGGCAAGTCGCTTCAGGTCGGAATCATGCACGCCACCTTTAGCGGGCTGCTGGGGGTTCAATTTACGGATTTCAGTCTGAGCGTTTCAAATTTGAGCCTGGCGCCGGCGCCACTGCCCCCATCCCATTTGACGATTGTTACCAACGGGAGCGGCGCCCCGGATATTTCCTGGGCGCCCGGCGCCGGCAGCGCGGGCAGCATTGTCGTAATGTGGCCGGCAACGAACTCGGTGGATCAGGAAATTCCTTCCGACGGATTCAGCTATGGCGGCAATGCGAGCTATGGCATGGGAAGCAGCCTGCCCGCCGCGGGTTATTTCGTCGTATATGCCGGGACAGCCACGAATGTGACGGTCAATAATCTCGCGATCAACACCGTCTATAACGCGGCGGTCTTTAGTTATTCCGGTTCCGGGAGCTCGACGACGTACAATCACCGTCCGGCGGTGGGCAGTATCACCCTCCCGCCGAACCAGATCTGGGCGCAAGTAGGCGTGGCTTCCCCGGGGGCCACCATCACGTTTTCCGCCAATCCCGGCAAATGGTACTGGTTGCAGTATTCGGATTCGCTGAGCCCGGCGGACTGGCACAATGTGGTTCCCGGACCATTGCTGGCCGCAGGTTCGGTCATGAGCATAGCGGATCCGGATGCGGGTTCGACGCCACAGCGGTTTTATCGATTGCAGGAAGTTGACTCGGCTTATGCCACCAAAGTGAACTCGGGCAAAATCGGGAGTTTGCAATTTAGAAATGACGCTTATGCCACCGAATATATTAATGGCGGGCTATTGGGAAACGCCCAGATCAAGTACCAGGCTTTCGGCAAGACGGCTTGGAATCCGGTGCAAACGTCAACCTTGAGCGGAGTGGCGTCGGTCACATATTCCTCGCAGACGAATGAGGATGGCGCGCAGTACGTCGCCCATTATGTGATCACGAACGGGCTGGCGGGCGCGTTCATCTTTGAATCCCAGTTTACCCTTCATCAAAGCAACGTCATCTGGACGTTAAATTTGACCAATACGGCGGCGCAACCGTTGACGGTGGGCGATCTGGCTTTGCCTCTGCCGATGAACACGGTTTATTCCAGTGTCACCGCCAGCACGATGAAGCACAGCTTTATCTCGGGGTCGGATTCTTTTGTTTTCTGGATGCGTCCCGACAGTGTGGGACCCTATCTTTTGATGACTCCGGATGCGCAAACCGGGCTTGAATACTGGGATGTTCTCGCGCCGTCGGGATATGAAGTTTATATTCATTCGTCGGTTGCGGCCACCAATGCGGCGTCGGCATATCCCGCGGTGACCACCCAGGGTTCTCGCTGGCGGCAGCCCAATACCAAGCTGATCCTGGCCGCCAACGGCTCGCAAACCTACAGTTTGAAGTTTCAGTGGGTGAATAATTACGACGCCATCCGGCAGGCGCTGGTCAACGAGGGAAAAGTGGACGTACATGTGGTGCCGGGCATGACGGTGCCAACCAATCTTTTCGCGGAATTTGCGCTGAACACGACGCAGGCCATCACGAGTGTCACCGCCGAATTCCCGGCCCGGACGAGTCTTCAATTTCTGGGGGCGACCAATGTCAGTGCCAACGCCTACCAAGTTTACCAAGTCCAGTTTTCCAAATTGGGAGAAAATGAACTGACGATCAAGTATGGCAACGATCAAACCCTGTATCTGGAGTTCTTTGTCACGGAACCGTTGGAAACATTGATCAAGAAACGGGCCGCGTATTTGGTCAGCCACCAAATCATCACCAACCTGTGGTATAGTGGCCTGTTTTGTGACGAGAACCTGAATGATGGGCAACTGATCACGCCGGACAACCACGATACGCTTGGCACCAGCTTTCAGGTCTACGAAATCGCGAGCGACGATGCGGGTGAATCACGGCCCGCCTATTTGGCGACCAAAGAAGCGCTTTATCCCGTGCAGAGTGAGGTGTCGGCGCTGGATTATTACGTCACGAATTTCGTCTGGGGCGGTTTGCAATGTACCACCAGCGAAAGCACTCCTTACGGCGTTTATGGTGTGCCCGACTGGCATACACTGCGAACGAATAATAATTTAAGCCTCGGTCGCGGTTATGATTACCCGCATATCGTCACGATGTACTATGGGCTTTATCAGGTCGCAAAGAACCATCCCGAAATCACGACGGCCTTGACGGCCGGGCAATATCTGACGCGCGCCTGGGGAACGGCCATGGCGATGTGGAGTTACGGAGGCGGGCAGGCGACACAAGTGGGGTTGATGAATGAAGTCGTCATTCCGGACGTGATTAATTCCTTGCGGACCGAAGGGTTATCCATACAGGCGTCCAGTCTGCAGGCAAAATGGGAAACCAAGGTGAATTATTACGTGGGAGGCAATGCCGACTTGTTTGCTTCCGAATATGCTTTTGACGCCACTGGATTTGAGTCGCAGGAGGCGTACGCCAAATATGCCATGCAACATGCCGGCAGCGATCCGGCGATGGGCTCCACGAATTTGGCCGCATTTCTCGCCCAGTTGCAACAGTTTGAGGTGAACCAAATCACGGCCAACGTGTTCGATCGCGGCTGGCTGGAGACCGCCTACTATTATTACGGAAGCGACTACCGCGGGGACATGGGCGATGACTTTGTGGTGACCTATATGGCGCAAATGGGCGGATGGGGTTTGCTGGACTATGCGTTGAATTACGCCACGAATGCCACGGATTATCTCCGGCTGGGTTATGCCTCTTATCTGTGTGGCTGGTCCACCATGAATTCCGGCACGGCTGATTCCAACTATGGTTTCTGGTATCCCGGGGCGGCCTATGACGGCGGATGCGGCGGCGGTTTTGAACCGTCCCCGGCCCATGTCACGTGGTTGGGGGGCCAGCCGATGCATCGCGGCCCGTGGTATTATTCGGCGGAGGAGAATTTGGGCTTTTGCGGCGCGATTCGGTCGGGAGCCACCATTCTGGCGGATGACCCGATCTTTGGCCGTATTTGTTATGGCGGCAGTTGGACGAACGCGGCCGACGGCATTGAAGTGGTTCCGCTGGATGGCGTGCGCCAGCGTTTTCACGCCATGCTGCAAGGCGGCAAACTGCATTTGGTGCTAAACCATGATCGTTTTGCCGGCGGGCAAAAAATTGTGGTTCAACCCAACTTGTCCGGGATGAACTTCAACGTTGAGAGCGACAATCCGGCCGCTCATTCCGTGTCCATCCAAATGGGGGTTCCGATCACTGGTACATATACCGTGAGTGATGTTCACGGGATCGCTGCGACCACCAATTTGACGGCCGGTCAGTTGACGGCGATCTCGTTGCCGATGGACGCCGGCGCTTCACCGCAATCCTTTGTGCTCACATTGGCCCACTAATCCCTATGTCAATGACTGCGAAGCAACCTCAGCGGCGAACGGGATCAAAATGGTGTTTGGCCATCACGATTCTGATGCTGGCAGGATGTTGCTCGGTACGGGAACGATCCGAGCCACCGGAGACTTATTCCTCGCTTTCGCCCGGTCAGGTCATCCAGGATAGCGTGGGGGCGCTGGCTCAACCGTTGCCACTTTCCGATGTGCGGTTGACGGGCGGGCCGCTGAAACACGCGCAGGATTTGGACGCCCAATATTTGCTCCAGCTTGAACCGGATCGGATGCTGTATTATTTCTTCAAACGGGCCGGTTTGGCCCCCAAGGCCAAAACAGGATATGGCGGTTGGGACGAAGGCGACACCGCCCCGGACGCGTTTACGCTCACGGGCCACATTGCGGGACATTACCTTTCTGCCGTCAGTGAGATGTGGGCGGCCACCGGCGACCCGAGGTTCAAAGAAAGGGCCGATTACATTGTCTCAGAATTGAAATTGGTACAGGCGGCATATCCGGACGGGTATTTAGGCGCGCTGCAAAACGGCCATGAACGCTTTGCACAGGTGGCCCGCGGCGATATTCGTTCCGGAGGGTTCAACCTCAACGGGTTGTCCTCACCCTGGTATGTGCAACATAAGATCTTTGCCGGCTTGCGCGATGCCTATCGCTACACCGGCAACCGGGACGCTCTGGAAGTGGAAATCAAATTCGCCGGCTGGGCCGAGAGCGTGGTCAAACCGCTCACCGATGAGCAGGACCAGAAAATGTTGAACACGGAATTCGGCGGCATGAATGAAGTGATCGCCGACCTTTATGCCGATACGGGAGACCCGCGCTGGCTGGCCTTGACTGATAAATTTGAACATCGGGCGATTATCGAGCCTTTGTCCCAGCAGAAGGATATTTTGGGCGGCAAACACGAGAACACCCTGGTGCCAAAAATGATCGGCGATTTGAAACGGTACATCTACTCGGGAAACAAGACCGACGGAGCGGCGGTGGATTTTTTCTGGAACCAAGTGGTGTGCCATCACAGTTTTGCCACCGGCGGGCAGGGGCATGACGAGTACTTTTGGCCGGCCGACCAATTGAGCGACATCGTGAATGGCCGCGACGCGGAAACTTGTCCCGTCTATAATATGTTGAAGATGACGCGGACACTGTTCGCCATCCAGCCCGATATAAAGTATGCCGAATTTCAAGAGCGGGCGATATTCAATCATGTGCTGGCGTCCATTGATCCGAAAGACGGCCGGACCTGTTATATGGTTCCCGTCGGCCAAGGCGTGCAACACGAATATCAGGACATGTTCCGGGACTTTACCTGCTGCGTGGGCACCGGCATGGAAGACCATGCGTTGCTCGGTGACGGGATTTTCTATGAGTCGGGTGCCAAGCTTTGGGTCAATTTGTATGCCCCGTCTGTGGTCCAATGGAAGTCCCAGGGGTTGGCCCTGGAAATGAACACTGATTTTCCCGAAGGTGGAACGGTGACCTTGAAACTGACGCTGAAGCACGCGAAGCGGTTTACCCTGGCGCTGCGCCGTCCGGCATGGGCGGACCAGGGTTTTACGCTGGCGATCAATGGCAAAGGCTTGCGTGACCAATCCTTGCCGGGATCCTATCTCGAGCTTCACCGGCTCTGGAAGGACGGAGACACGGTTTTGATGAACCTGCCCCGCACCTTGCGCGAGGAACCCTTGCCGGACAATTCGCACCGGGTGGCGTTAATGTGGGGGCCGCTCGTTCTGGCCGGTGACCTTGATCTGGACGCCCCGGAGAGTGGCTCCGCCGGCCATGCGGACCTAAGGGAAGACGTGCCGATTTTTGTGGCAGCCGACCAACCCATCGCCGATTGGCTCAAACCCGTATCCGGCCGGCCGGGAACCTTTCGTTCCGCGGGGGTGGGGCGGCCGAAAGACGTTACTTTCGTTCCGTTTTATCTTCTGCCCGAGCGCACCTATGGGATCTATTGGGACTTGTTCACGCCCGCAGAATGGCAGCAGAAGGCGGCGGAAATCGCCGCGGAGCGGGAAAAACAGCACCAACTGGAACTGGCCACCGTGGCCTATGTCCAGCCCGGCGAGATGCAGGCGGAACGCGACTTCAACGAGCAGGGCGAGGATACCTCGCCGGACCAGGTAATGAACCGCCCGGCGCGGCGGGGCCGGAACTGGTTTTCCTTCGATCTGGCCGTCGATCCCGATCACCCGATGGCGGTTGTGGTTACGTATTATAGCGATGAGTGGCGCAAGCGGACTTTTGACATTTTGGTGGATGGCCAGCGGGTCGCGCAGCAGGTGGTGGAGAAGAAAGGCGAAGGCCATTTCTTCCAGGTGCAATATCCGCTCGCAACCAATCTGACCGGTAAAAAAGCGAAGGTGACCGTCCGTTTCCAGGCCACGAACGGCAATGAAATTGCCGCCGTATTTGGCATCCGGATGGTGCGTCAGAATGAGAATTAAGTAAAATAATTCTAAAAAGTAGTTTTTTTTAGAGGGTGGGGCCGGCGGTGCATTTTTAACATTCAGTGGTGCATTTGTGTCATGGGCAAAAGTTAAGATTGTGTTAAGATTTTTTACGGTTGGAATATTGTTGCAAGCAATGTGGTGAAACAAAACAACCGTCTGCTGGTTGAAAACCGAAACGTCCGTCAAGGAAGCCTGAGAAGCATCAGCAATAAAATCATGAATAAATGTGTTCGGCAGACCCTGACCGAGAATCCAAAGCCGGCGATGCAGGGCACCACTCTTGCCCCTGGGGATTCCCGGCCCCGCGCCCGCCGCGGTGGGTTCACCTTGATCGAACTGCTCATTGTCATTGCGATCATCGCGATTCTGGCGGCGATGCTTTTGCCAGCGCTGGCAAAAGCCAAGGCAAAGGCGGTCCGCGTGCAATGCATGAGCAATATCCGGCAGCTTGGTTTGGCGTGCCAAATGTACGGCAACGATTTCAATGGGAAGCTGCCGCAGATGACCGGTGGAGCTTACGCCTGGGATGTACCCGTGGGAGTGGCTGATTTGGCGATACAAAACGGGGCCGTCCGTAACGTTTTCTATTGTCCCGCGAACCCGGATCAGAACGTCGACGGACTTTGGAACTACGGCGGTTACCACGTGACGGGGTATGGCTTTACCTTTCCGGGCACGGCCAGTGTCGATCCGACCAATCAGAATCCAACGATGACCGGCCAAGCGATTCCCACATTGGGATCGGTCCCGGTTACGGATCGGGTTTTGTTGGCGGACGTGGTGATATCCTTGCCCAGCCAGAACAATGTCAGGCTGGAGGGGCATTACCAGTGGACTCATATCGAGGGAGGCTACTCGGCGCCGGGCTGGAGCGGCCATAGAACCAGCCATTTGAATTCAAACAACACTCCCGCGGGCGGCAATCTTAGCATGTTGGACGGGCACGTCGAATGGCGTAAATTTGCGCCGATGGTTCCCCGGACCGACGTTGGTGGCACTAGCCCCACTTTCTGGTGGTAAGCCCAACGAAAGCCCAAACTGAAAACTATTTCCGAATACTCCGCCAAAAACCAACCCTAAAAAAACAAAACCCAACATGAAAGTAAAAACGATCAGTTGTTTTAGCCTATTGATAGCCTTGTATTATTTTGCCCTCATGTCGGCGGCTAAAGCGCAGGTGTTTGCCGATAATTTCAGTTCCAATCACAATTATGTGACCCAGGGTGTGGCGGGCACTGCTTGGAGCGGCGTCAGCGACGGGCTGGTGGATCCGGGCACGGTTTCGGTTTGGGATGCGAACATTAGCGCTCCGGCAACCTTGACCATCACCAACAGCGGTGGATATCAGGTCGACGGAGGCGATGGTCCGTTTCTTTGGAAAACCGTGACGGGCGATTTTACCAACGTCGTTTACGCCAACCTTGCGCAAATCAATTACAACTTTGCCGGGTTGCTGGTTCGGGACGCGGTTTTGACAAATAACTGGATCTATGTCGCCCTTTTCGCCGAATATGGATTTGAATTCGACATACGTGACACCGTGAATGGAGCGAGCGCGGAAACAACCTACAGCGGACCGAGCTATGTGGAAACCGACCCGGCGACGTGGCGCCATTGGATAAAGATCACGCGGGTGGCCGGGGTCTTGACCGCCTTTGCCTCGGCTGACGGTGTCAACTGGGACCAATTGTATCAATCTGCCCGCACCGATCTGGCAAACAGCGTGCAGGCGGGTGTGTTTGACTCCACGTATTCCGCAAATGTATGTTCCGCTCAGTTTAAGAGTTTCAGCATTACTGGACCCGGGGTTGACGCGGTGGCGCCCCCCACGCAAGCGACCAGCCTCACCTTAAATCCGGGCATCAATAATTTTCAGGCTTCGTGGACGCCGGGCGCTGGCAGTGCCGGCAGTGTTGTGGTGGTACGCGCCGCGCTCCCGATTACCCGGCAGCCGCTGGATGGCATCACTTACACGGGTAACACGACGCTCGGAAACGGCGATACTTTGGGTGAATCCAACTATGTTGTGTATGTCGGCGCCGCCACGGGTATCACCGTGACGAATATCATTCCCTATACTGCATACACGGTGGCGGTGTATGCCTATTCGGGCTCGGGCGCCTCCACCGTGTACGCCCTGACAAATACGCCGGTCGCCACCGTGGTTCCTAACGGAACCCCGGTTGGCATCGCCATTTCATACGGTGCGACGAACGCGGTGGCGGTGGACGATTCGATTCAGGCGCAGGTGTCGCTTAATTTTGACAATGGCAGTTCGATTGACATCACGGGAACTGCGACCTACAGTTCCGCCAATACCAATGCCGCGCTGGTGAACGCGGCCGGGCTGGTTTCCGGCCTGTCGGCCGGCACGGTGGCAATCACTGCGCAATATCAGACTTTTTCGACCTCCAGCAATTTGACGGTCGTCAAACTTCCCGTCACGGATGATTTTAGTGTCGCGCACGACTACCTCACTCAAGGAATTGCGGATTCTTATTGGAGCGGGCTGTTACTGGGCACAAATGATGTGGACACGAGCGTGGGTGAAGTCGCAGAAGGACCCACCACTACACTGGTGGCTGATGCGGGGATCACCCAGGCCGGGCGCTTGACGGTGGGAACGCACGATTCCGGTTTTGCCTCCGGTGCGGACTCGGGTTTCTTCCTTTATCGCCACGTCAGCGGAGACTTCAGCATGGCGGTTCAAATTGCAAGTTTTGATTCGAGCAATGCCACGAATGCTTACCATATGCCTGGAATCATGGTGCGGGCTCCTTTTACTTTCAATTACGCCGAGGAATTCATGCAATGGGTGTCATTTAATGAATATTCGATCGGCAATTTCTCCCGGAGGATGCTGGGCGGCGCTTACGCCGAGGTGTTCCAGCAGCCGGTTCCGGCGGAACCATTCATAATGATTCAACGCCAGACGAATACGTTTAGCTTCTACCAAAAAGTGCATGCATTGGATCCATGGACGTTGGTCGCCAGTGAGGACCATCCGGAACTCGCCGGAGTCGTGCTGCAAGTCGGCCTGGTGGACCAAACGTTTACGGCCAATGTTGCCTTCACAAAGTTTGCCAACCTTGTTCTAACGACACCGGGCGGAATCACCAACAGTGTCAACGCGGCCGCGGCACCCACTGGTTTAACTCTCAGCAGCGCCAGTATCGGGCAGGTTTCGGCCCGGTGGACGCCGGGAGTGGGCAGTTCCGGCAGCATCGTTATTGCGCGGCCCTTTTCGCCGATCACGCGGCAGCCTTCTGATGGCGATGACTACTCCCTCACCGCGAGCAACGATATTACCATGGGGCAAAACCTGGGGGCTTCAAACGTTGTGGTTTACGCGGGATCGGGTAATTCGGTTCTCGTGTCGAATCTGCCCATCGCGAGCGTTTATTTCTCCGTTTATTCCTATAACAGCGTTAATGGCACCAACTACTACAATACCAGCGGCGCCCCGTTGGCAAACATCGTAACGTTTGGGCTGCCCGCGATTACTGCCGAGCCACCGGCCGCATTCACCCGCTACGTCGGAGAGAGAATCTCGATTCCGGTCGGCGCGTCGCCCGGAAGTTATCAGTGGCAGGCGAACGGCACTAATCTGGTTGATGGCGCCCGCGTTTCCGGCAGCGCCACCACGGTTCTAACCATCAATGACCTCGCTATTTCTGATGCGGGAAATTACACATTCATCAACACAAATCCAGCCGGCTCGATAACCAGCGCGCCGCCCACGGTAGTCACAGTTTTAGAACCAACGAACTCCAGCGAATTGTCCGTTCTTGCGGACGGCCCGTGCGCGTTCTGGCGTCTGAACGAGACCGCAGGCACGATTGCCTATGATTATGCGGGCGGCTTCAACGGCATTTACGATCCGACGTGTGTCTTAGGTGTTGCCGGCCCCCGTCCGGTGAACGGATTTCCCATTTTCGAGGCTGGCAATACGGCGGTGCAGTTTGACGGCAACGCGTCGGTAGTGACTTTTCCCGCCTTGACCCCGCCTTCCGAATCGGTGAGCAACCTTACGATTTCAGCTTGGATCAACCCGAGTGCTTACCCGGCTGATCGAGAGGGTATCGTAAGCTTCAACGCTCCGGCCAACACCGCCCTGCGGCTGTATGGTGGGACCACCGGCCTGAGTATATTGTACAACAACACCGTAACCCCAACGCTGATGGTGCCGCCACTCAATCAATGGTCGTATGTCGCCATGGTTATCACCCCCAACGGCGCGACCTTTTATCTGGCCACCAACGGAGGCTGGCAGGTTTACAGCGATGCGATTGCCCGGGGACCGATTTCGTTGAATGAAACGGGTTATATCGGTTCGGACCGGGTTATTAGCGGCCGGTATTATGCTGGCGTGATTGACGAGGTCAGCATATTCAAGAGCGCCCTTTCGGGTTCTGCAATCACCAATCTATTTAACGGTATTGCGGCGCCGCCGGTGGTGACGCTGAACCTTCAGAGAACGCCGACAGGCGTTCAGTTAAGCTGGCCCCAGGGGACATTACTCCAAGCAACCAACCTGTTTGGACCTTGGACGCCAAGCCCCGCCACGTCGCCATTCTCCGTCACCAACCCCGTGGGAACCCAGTTCTTCCGGGTTAAGGTGCAATAAAGTTTTGGCGGGATTAAAATGGCCTCCCTGGAAGGGCCGGAGCAATCCGGCCCTTCCTTTTTGGATTTGTCTCGTTTCGGGAAGTCTCTCCCCGTTGAGGGGCGAGGGGATCCGCTGGTTGGCGATGGTGGGGCGACCTGATTCGGTTCGAGGGTTGAATGGTGAAAATGGTTTTGGGGAATTCTCTTTGCCCGGTCCGGGTTGGGCCGATCTAAATGCGAGCTCGGAGCCTGGCTATGCCAGGCTTCCCGTGGTCCGCCGTCATCTCCCCCGCCTTGTTGCGAGCGAATCATGATTTTTGTTTGTGAATGCGGATTTTCCCACTAAGATCAGCATCACACCCGCAGTAAAGTCTGGCCTGGCGCGAGGGTCAGCGGCGTTTTCTGGTGGATGGCCGGATGGAATAAATAGTTATAATGAATGATTTATGGCACATGGAGTGGCAGCACGTTTTTCCAATCCGCGGGAACTTTTTGATTTTGCTTCTGTTCGTGTTTATGGCCAACCAAGTTCCACCGCAGGATCTGACGAGCGGACTGGCAAGCCAATGGGTGGGAGACGGTTTCAAATGGAATCAAATATGAAAAAAACACTCGTCGTTTGCATGGCCATTTTCGCGATGAATCTGGCGAATTTCTCGATGGCGCAAGACGTCGGGCGGGTTTCGCCGGCCGCTTTGCCGCTGCCATTGCCATCGGCAAGGCCCGTTTCTCCGGACGTATTGCGTTCGAAAAATCCGTGGAACCTGCCGATGACCGGCATCTGGAAGTTCGCCCTGACCCACGGGAGCATCACCAATGGGGAGTTTGTACCGTCCGCCGCGGGTAAAATGGGAATCACCGCCTCGAGCAACGAAGAGAGGAACCCGCCGGAAAACGCCTTTGATGGCACCAATGAAACGCGCTGGTGCGCGAGCGATGATAGTTTTCCCCAATGGCTGCAGGCGGATTTAGGCAAGGTTCAGTTGGTTACCGGCGTCAAGCTTGTCTGGGAGAAGCCGGCGGGCGGCTACCAGTGCCGGATTGAAGGCAAAGATACCGGGGGCAAATGGGTGACGCTGGCGGATGCCTCGGCTGCTCCGGGGGGCGGCGACGGCCCGCTGACCGTGACCCCGGCGGAGGTGCGTTGTGTCAGGATTACCGTATTGGGGCAATCGGGAGATTCCTGGGCCTCCCTCCGTGAGTTCGAAATTCATATTTCCCAAGGTGGTCAGGATACAGTTTGGCGGCCGGCCGTTGAGCAGACGCCAGTTCCCTCCGGGGTTGCCCGGGATGAGTTCGCCTCCCTCAGCTTCAATGATCGGGCGTGGGACAAGCTGCCTGTGCCATCTAATTGGGAAATATATGGTTATTCCGTGCCGACGTATGACTCCGTGGATAACACGGTTGGCCAATATCGGAAATGGGTTAAGGTCCCGGGATCCTGGGCTGGCCGGAAGATCTTCTGGCATTTCGACGGAGCGCTGGATGGCGCGGAAGTATTCATCAACGGTGAAAAGGCCGGCTACCACGAAAGCGGCTACACCGCCTGGAACATTGATTTGACTGGACTGGTCAAACCGGGGCAGCTCAACTTGTTTGCCGTGCGCGTTTCCAAGCACGTTCCATCTTACGACTGCGAGACCGGCGACTTCCAGTGCATGGGCGGGATTTACCGCGACACTTCGCTGATCGCGGTTCCGGAAACCCACGTCGCTGACATCACGGTACAGACGCCGCTGGCTCCGGATTACCGGACGGCCACACTGAAGGCGGAGGTGCAAGTGGCGGGCACGCCCGGAGAAGCGGTCGCGATCACTGGTGAGCTGATCGAAGCGAAAACACAGAACAAAACAGGGGTGGAAATCTCCGGGCAGGGGAACATTGGCACCAATGGCACCGCCACGATTACGATGACCGCGCCGGTAATGGCCCCGGCGCTCTGGTCGGCCGAAAAGCCCAATCTTTACTATCTCGTCATGCAGGTTGCCTGCGCGGGGAAAAATATTGAACGGGTGGAACAGCGGTTTGGATTCAAGCAAATCGACTTCAAAAATAATGTGCTCCTCTGGAACGGCCGTCCCATCAAATGCACCGGCACCTGCCGGCACGACTATTGGGCGGACAAGGGTTTTGCGCTGACCGAAGCGAATTGGGAACGGGATCTGACCCTGATGAAGGCGGCGAACATCAACGCCGTGCGCACCAGCCATTACAATCATGCGCAGCGTTTTCTGGAGCTCTGCGAAGAAAAGGGCATCTATATTCTGGACGAAATTCCTTACTGCTGGATTGGCGACCACGTCAAGGACCCGGCCTACGCTCCCTATCTTTTGCAACGGGCCACGGAAACATTGGCGCGGGATAAGAACCGGCCATGCGTGCTGGCGTGGAGCATTGGCAATGAAAATGCCATGGGCCAGGATTCGCAGGACGTCATAAATCTGGTCAAAGCCACCGACCCCACGCGTCCCGCATTCGTTTCCTGCCTGAGTCCGCACGATGTGAAGGGGCAGCTTTGGCAGGACGATCATTATCCGGATCCGGGCACCGTGGATGACCTGATCAAACACAACCGGCCGGCGAACTTCTCCGAAAACCCGCACATTTTCTGGCAGCCGGAGACGGAAAACTACGACCCGGGCACCCACGATTTATGGTCGGAGGCGCTGGGCGGTGTTTGGAACAAAGTCTGGACCGCGCCGACGATTTTTGGGTCGTTCATCTGGGAATGGCAAAATCAGGGTATTGCGGACAAGAATGCGCCGGCGCCGCACGCCGGCCCGTGGGGACCGGACAATCTGAGGCAGGAGAATGACAAGGGAATCGTCACTGCCTATCGGGTTCCCAAACCCGAATGGTGGATCGTCAAGCAGGTTTATAGTCCCGTCGGGTTGGGCGTGCGCCCGCTCCCGGTTTCTCAGGGAATCTTCACCGAACCGATTGCGAATCGCTACGCGTTCACCGACCTTAACGAGCTGGCTTGCAAATGGACGGTTTATAAGGGCGCAAAAACTCTAAAACACGGCGTGCAGCATCTAGCTTGTCCTCCCGGGCAATCGGTCGCAGCGTCCTTCCCCGCCCCGGTCGGCGCCACGAAGCTGCGGCTGGAATTTGACCACGCCGATGGCACGTCTGTGGTGGCGGTGAACCTGGCGGTTGCCGGGGCGCCGGTCCCCGCTCCGCCAGCCGCTCTCACTGTTGGAGAGGCTCTGACCAGCCAGGAAAGCGCTGAAACACTCCAAGTTTCGAACAATCTTCAGCAATTCACCTTCAACCGGCAAAACGGCGCCATCGAGTCCTGGCGTGTTCGCGGCAAAGACATTGTGGTGGGGGGACCGGCCTTGAATCTGGGAGAGGCGAAACGAAGTGACGAAAAATCGTTCTATCGCGCGACGAATTCGCCCGTAATGGATGGCGCTCAGGTTTCAGCGGCGTCGACCGGCCACGCCGGCGGAATCCGCGTTTCGGTGAAGGCAAAAGTCCGCGCTTCGGTCAACGGCACTTCGCTGGGAACGCTCACCTCCACTTATGATATCAAACCCGATGCCGAGGTTATGGTATCGTGGAATCTGGATTGGACCGGCGCCGATCAGGATCTCTGGGAGGAAGGATTGAAGATTACCATGCCTTCCCGCATGAAGCACATGCGCTGGTTTCGGGATTCCTATTTCACAGATTATCCGGCCGGACAAATTGGCGAGCCCTCCGGCGAGTGTTCCGCCAATGACATTCAGTTTCGCGCCTCAAAACGGAATCTCCATTGGCTGACGCTCACGGATGATGACGGCTATGGCGCGGTGCTTTTGCCATCGGGCGGACTGCCGGTCATTGGCCGGGCCAATTCCAGTTCGGGCGAGGGCACGATCCTGTTTGCGAGCCGGGAAGTCTCCGGTCCCAAGGATTTCAGCGGCAGCTGGGTTTCCGCGCATGATATCAAAGCCCGCAAAGGCAAACCATTGTCTGGATCTTTCACCTTGCGGGCGATTGTGCCATAAGAGACTTTCTGAAAACCGGTTTTTGGCAGCGGCGGGGATTTTCCGGGTGCGCGGGCGGCGTGGGATGAAACCGACGGATCAGTTTATCGCCGCAGCCTCAAGGATCCTACGCAGAGTCTCGCCGGCGGGTTCGGTGAATCGAAAATCTGCGAAATTCGAAATGGGGGTGGTTTCCGGATTGATTTCCACCACCGGGATTCCGCGTCTGGCGGCAGCGGCGACCGGTTCAATAACATACAAAAACAGACTGGTGGTTCCGACCGAGAAGACCAGGTCAAATCCTTTGTTTTGCTCATTTCTGAAGGCGTCAAGGACCGGCTGGGGCAGGTTTTCGCCGTACAGCACAATGTCGGGTCGCAAAATGGCCTGGCATTGCGGGCAGCGCGGGAGTTTTGCGAGCGTTTCGTAGGTTTCCCGGTGGGCGTGATAGTCGCATTTTGTGCAAATGATCCGCCGCAGGTTGCCATGCAGTTCAAAAATATTTTGCGAACCAGCGCGTTGATGCAGCTCGTCGATATTCTGCGTGGCGACATACACCTTGCGCCGGGGCGTTTGGAGCGCGGCCATGGCGCGATGGGCGGAGTTGGGCAGCTTCCCGCGAATGCTCAATTCCAGCAGGAAAAAATATTTCCAAGATAACTCCGGATTTCTTTGGAAGGTCTCGGCGGAAAGAACCTCCTCGAAAGGAAGGCCGTCTTCCGTCATTCCATCCGCAAACGCGGCGGTGGCTCCCCGAAAGGTGGGGATTTGGGATTCGGCCGAAACCCCCGCGCCGGTGATGAATAGCACGCGCCTGGCATCCTGCAAAAGTTCTCCCACCTTGGTGAAATCACTTTTCATTTTTCGCGGGTTTAATGATTTTGATCCAATATCCGGGGACATTCATAGACTCCAGCCTTTGCGATATTCGGCCTGCACATAGCGGTTGGCGTCGGGCAAGTTGGTGATCTTCAGGTTCGCGGCATCCCACTCGATACGGGCGTCCATCCGTTTGGCAATGTTGCCCAGCAGACACGTCTCGGTTAGCGGTCCGCTATAGCCGAAATGGGCGCCCGGTTGCAGACCAGACTTCGCGGCGTTGACCCAGGCCATTTCGTGCGAGCCTTTCACGCGCGGCAAAGTCTTGGGCGGACGCGTGAAGGCCTGCATGGCCGTTTCCGGAATCAGCCGGGGGCTGTCCCCGTAAACCCCGCACATCAAGATTCCGTGACTGCCTTTGAAAATGACGCCGCCTTCCTCCGGCATGTCGCGACCGTCCTCAAGGCTCGCCGGGCGGGGTGCCCGCAGGCCTTCGTACCAGGTCAGTTTGACGGGTGGCAAGCCTGCGCGCGCCGGAAATTGAAACGTTACGATGGCCGAAAGCGGATGAGTCTCGGGGTTCAAGCCGCAGGAACTTGCCTCGACGCTGGTCGGGGGACCGAGTTTGAGCGACGCGACGACTGAATCGAGCGTGTGGGCGCCGCGATCGCCCATCATGCCATTGCCGAAATCCCACCAGCAGCGCCAAGTTTGCGGATGATAGGCCGGATGGTAAGGACGTTCTGGTGCGGGACCGAGCCAAAGATCCCAGTTCAATTTGGCGGGAATCGGGGGAGTGTCGCCGGGCCGGCCCGCGCCCCACTTGGAACTCCAACTGGCGTGGCCCCAAGGATAATACGACAACGAACACCAGGCATCCACTTCCCGAACTTCCCCGATGGCACCCGCCCAAATCCATTCGCAGATCAGACGAAAACCTTCGCTGCTGTGGCCTTGAATTCCCATTTGCGTGGCCACCTTGGCTTCAGCGGCGGCACGGGCGAGCAGGCGGGCTTCATACGGATTATGGCAAAGCGGCTTCTGGCAATAGACATGTTTTCCCGCTTGGATGGCCGCCATGGCGATGACCGCGTGTGTATGATCCGGGGTGGCTATCATCACGGCGTCGATGTCCTTCTGTTGGTCCAGCATCTCCCGGTAGTCCGTCCAGACTCTTGCCTTGGGATATTTGGCGATCACGTTGGCGGCGTAATCCAGATCGACATCGCAGAGGGCCACGATGTTCTGGGACTCGAGATTCACGAGGTTATTGGCTCCCATGCCGCCGATGCCGATGCCGGCAATGTTCAGTTTTTCCCTCGGCGCAGCCTCACCCGAACCGGCCGCAAGGTAACGGGGAACTATCAGAAAGGTGGTGGCGGCTGACACGGAACGTAAAAACTGGCGGCGCCCGAACTGCCGGGGAGTTGGACTGGTTGAGTTTGGTGGGCTCATAAAAAGTTCTGGCATGGAGCATTACATGTTTGAATGCATCCGCGCCAACAAAGGTTGTAACACTTTCCAAACGTTGTCCGCGACGATTTGGTGGCCCGGCACATTGGGATGGATGTGGTCCGGCTGATTTAATTCCGGCTTGCCACCCACGTCCGCCAGGAGGAAAGGAATGAGTGCGGCATGGTTGTCGGTGGCCAGATCGGGAAAAATTTTCCGGAAGGCGGAAGTATAATCGTTGCCCATATTGGGGGGCATCTGCATCCCCGCGACGACGATTTGAGCCTGGGGAAACCTTTGCTTCACCCGGTCGATGATGGCCTGAAGATTGGTTTGGGTGGCGGACACGGGCAGGCCCCGCAAACCATCGTTGCCCCCCAATTCGAGAACCAGCACGTCAATCCGCTGCTTGAGCAGCCAATCGATGCGCCCAAGACCATCGGCGCTGGTGTCGCCACTCACGCCAGCGTTTACGACGGCGTCATTCCAACCGGCAGCTTCAATCTTTTTTTGGATCAATGCGGGAAAAGCCTCCTCAGGATCCACGCCCAGCCCGGCGGCGAGACTGTCGCCGAGGAAGACGATCTTGTGGGGCAAAACCGGGGCAGCGTCCGCTGCCGACAACGACAGCACGATCAGGAGAACTGGCACAAGCCGGCGCCTAAGGCGGTCAGAAAACTTTGAGATGACTTTCATGGTAATCGCAGAGACACTTCATCAACGAAGTATGAAATGTCTTCAAGGTCAATGATCGCTGTTTTCCGCATGATTTGTCCAAAGACTTTTTGGTATTTGGCGCCAGCCGGTTGCGCGGGCGGATCAATTGAGGTATGGAGAGAGCCATGAATACCGGCGCCATTTTGGAGGTGGAGGGTTTAACCCGACTTTATGCCAGCGGAAATGGCATGCTGACGGTGGTAAAGGACATCAGCTTCGCGCTTGCCCCGGCGGCGACGTGTTCCATTGTCGGCCCATCGGGCAGTGGCAAAACCACTTTGATCGGCTTATGTGCCGGCCTGGACCAGCCGACCTCGGGTGAAGTTCGCCTGGATGGCATCACCCTGGGCGCCCTCGACGAAGATGGCCGGGCGAAAGTGCGGAACGATCTGATTGGCTTTGTCTTCCAGACGTTTCAACTCATTCCGACACTGACCGCGCTCGAAAATGTAATGGTGCCTTTGGAACTGCGCGGGGAGCGTCTAGCGCGCGACCCCGCCATTGAGCTCTTGCGTCGCGTGGGCCTGCT
>Ga0302320_10004341_pt1 | contig 32228 bp, 23 predicted proteins | sample Bog_T0_3_FD_202130 | JGI IMG/M metagenome (GOLD analysis project Ga0302320, IMG submission 202130) | Peat permafrost microbial communities from Stordalen Mire near Abisko, Sweden - Bog_T0_3 | ecosystem: Environmental > Terrestrial > Soil > Wetlands > Peat | place: Sweden: Abisko, Stordalen Mire... | reverse complement strand
GGCTGCCCAGCGGGCGGCCCTTTGGTTTATGCGGCGGAGGCTGACGATGAAACTGCGCATCTTGCTGGGTGTCTTCTGCGTGCAGGCCGTGCTGGCGCAAGCGCCCGCAGCTCCGGCCCCTCAGGCTCCGACGCTGAGCACCAGCACCACCCTCGTCCTGGTGCCGACGCTGGTCAAAACGAAGACGGGCGAAGCGGTGTTCACGCTGACGGCGCAAGACTTTGTGCTGACCGACGACGGAGTGGAGCAGACGCCCACTCTGGAGGAGGACACGGGCAGCCAGCCGCTGGCCCTGGTGGTAGCGGTGGAGACGGGCGGGTCGGGCGCGCGCCATCTGGGCGACTACCGCAAGCTGGGCACGTTGATTGATGCCATTGTGGGCAACGTGCGGCGCAAGATGGCAGTGGTGGCCTTTGACAGCGCGCCTCGGGTGGTACAGGAATTCACCCCGGACCTGAATCTGGTCGGAGAGACGATTGGCGGGCTTGAACCCGGCGACAAAGGGGCCGCGATGCTCGACGGCCTGAAATTTTCCGTCGAGTTGCTGCGCTACCAGCCGCCCGCTTATCGGAGAGCCATTCTGCTCATCTCCGAGACCATGGACCATGGCAGCCAGACGCAGATGGATGAGGCGCTGCGGGCAATCGGCGATACGAACACGGCGATTTACAGCCTGGCTTTTTCAAGCGCCAAGGCGGATGCGGCGCATTATGCCAGTCGGGAGCTGCCGTTTCAGTCGGGCGCCGGAGGGACCAGGCTCGAAAACGCGCATCCCGGGCCGCCTCACGGATGCATGGGCAAGGACCCGGACCCGGATGCAACCCAGAACAAGGCCGTGCAGGCATTTGACTGCCTGGGCCTGCTTGCACAGCCGCTGGCCCTGGCCAAACTGGCGGCGATTGCCGCCGCGGACGGCCTGCAGCGCAATGCGCCGGAGACTGTGGCGCGGCTGACCGGGGGCGAGTTTTACCGGTTCGGCGACGCCAGGAGCCTGGAGCGCGATCTCCTGGCCGTTTCAAATCACCTCCCGAACCGGTATGTGCTGAGTTTTCATCCGGTTGCGCCGCATGCGGGATTTCATGCGATCTCACTTCGACTCAGGGATCATCCGGACCTGGTGGTGGAGGCGCGGAACGGGTACTGGGTGGATGCGGATACGTCCCCATCCCCTGCTCCCTAACCGCGTTTCTGCTAAAGTTAGGCATGGTCCCCTCACGCCAAACCCCGTGGGAATAAGGGTTTTGCGTAGTCTATGGGGGCTCGAAATGAACCCCCCATGCCCCACGATCTGCCAAAAGCCTACGACCCCACCGCGATTGAAGACCATTGGGCGGAGTACTGGGTGCGCGAGAAGCTGTTCGCGCAGCCTGCCTCCGCCACGACAGCCAAGAATCAAGGCCTGGACGGCCAAGCCTACTCGATTCTGCTGCCGCCGCCCAACGTGACCGGCCGCCTGCACATGGGCCACATGCTCAACCAGACGGAGATGGACATCCTGACCCGCTGGCGGCGCATGAGCGGCCGCCGCGCGCTTTGGCTGCCGGGAACCGACCATGCCGGCATTGCCACCCAGATGATGGTGGAGAGGCAATTGACCACGGAAGGCAAGACGCGCCAGGAACTGGGCCGCGAGGCCTTTGTGGCGCGGGTGTGGGAGTGGAAGCGGCACTACGGCGGGGCCATCCTGGACCAGATGAAGCGGCTGGGCGCGTCGGTTGACTGGCAGCGCGAGTACTTCACCATGGACGAGAACCTGAGTGCGGCGGTGCGCGAGGCGTTTGTGCGGCTGCACGAGCAGGGGCTGATCTATCGCGGGGCATACATCGTCAACTGGTGCCCGCGCTGCCAGACCGCCATCAGCGACCTCGAAGTGGTGCATGAGGAGCAGAAGGGCCACCTGTGGGAGATTCGCTACCCGGTAGTTGGCGCTAACGGGAAGGATACCGGTGAGTTTTTGACCGTTGCGACGACGCGGCCGGAGACGATGCTCGGCGACGTGGCCGTGGCCATTCATCCCCAGGACGAGCGCTACCTGCACCTCCACGGCAAGAAGCTCCGGCTGCCGCTGATCAACCGCGAGATTCCTATCGTCCTCGACGAGTGGGTGAGCCGCGAGTTCGGCACCGGCGCGGTGAAGGTCACCCCGGCGCACGACCCCAATGACTTTGCGCTGGGCAAGCGGCACCATCTGCCGTCGATCAACGTGATGGACCCCACCGGCCACATCAACGCCGAAGGCGGCGTCTACGCCGGCCTGGACCGCTATGCGGCCCGCAAGAATATCGTCCTGGATTTGGAAGAGCAGGAGCTTCTGGCAGGCATCAAGGACCACACGAATAACGTGGGTCACTGCGACCGCTGCAAGACAGTGGTGGAGCCGCGCCTCAGCACGCAATGGTTTGTGAAGATCCAGCCGCTGGCCGACAAGGCCATTGCCGCGGTGAAGCAAGGACACATCCGATTCACGCCGGAGATGTACGAAAAGACCTACCTCAACTGGATGGAGAACATTCACGACTGGTGCATCTCGCGCCAGTTGTGGTGGGGCCATCGCATCCCTGCATGGCACTGCGCGGACTGCCACAAGATTACGGTGGCGCGTGTGGACCCGACGGCCTGCGCGCATTGCGGGTCGGCGAAGATTGAGCAGGAGACCGACGTGCTCGACACCTGGTTCTCCTCCGGCCTGCTCCCGGTCTCGGTCTTCGGCTGGCCGAATATCACGGCCGCGAATCGGGCAGACTTCGACAGCTTCTACCCGACCAGCGTGCTGGTTACCGGCTTCGACATCCTCTTCTTCTGGGTGGCCCGCATGATCATGCTGGGCTGCTGGTTTGCCGAAGAGGTGCCGATGCCGGATGGAAGCAAGCGTAGCCTCGCGGATTCAGTTCCCTTCCGCGAGGTTTACATCCACGCGCTGGTGCGGGATGCGAACCGGGAGAAGATGTCCAAGACCAAGGGCAACGTGGTGGACCCGATCGAGGTCGTCAAGACTTACGGGACCGACGCGGTACGATTCACACTGGCTAGCATGGCTTCGCCGGGGACAGACATTGCCTTCAACGTCGCGCGCACCGAGGGCTACCGCGCCTTCGCCAACAAGATTTGGAACGCCGCTCGCTTCCTCTTCATGAATGTGGATCGGGCTGCGGAGATCGGCATTACGGTGGACCCGGCAGCGCTGGGCGCCATGCCCGCGGCCGCAGCGGATGCGCCGCTGGAGACGTGCTGGATTGTGGCCGAACTGCACGCGACAGCGACCAAGGTGAATGCCTCGCTCGAAGCTTACCGCTACGACGACGCGGCCAACACGATCTATCAGTTCTTCTGGGGCAGCTTCTGCGACTGGTATCTCGAAATCGTCAAGCTGCGGCTGGACTTTGCCGAGACGGCCGACAAGGCCGGCACCAGGGCCGCGCTCACCACGCTGGTGCAGGTGTTTGAGGCAGCGCTGCGGCTGCTCTCGCCCTTCATGCCATTCCTGACAGAAGAAATCTGGCACGCACTGTATGACGGCAATCCCCCGGCAAAATCCATTGCGTTGACGCGGTATCCACAGGGCGAGGCTAGATATCAGATGGATTCTGAGCTTTCCATTGCTGAGCCCGTAGTACAGGATTGGCTTGATATGTACAAGGTTCAGCCTCTAGTCGTTGATATCCGAGCGCAACGAAAGGCAAGGGGGGTACCCGAAAAGGAGTTCGTTCCGCTGCTCTTGTCCTTCGACACATTGATGGACAGGCAGATCATCGAGCAGAATGCAGACCTAATTAAATTCCTCGGGAAAGTGACCTCGATTGAATTCAACGCCCAGGGAATCGGCAGCACCGCGGGCGCAAGAGCCGGAGCCGGTTGGACCCTTGATGTTGACTACGCAAAGCAAATCGACGTAACCTCCGAGCGGGTTCGCCTAACTAGGGAAATTGCACAGTACGAGAGGGGCATAGCCACTGCGGAGCGCCAGCTAGCGAACGAGAGCTTTCTGGCAAAGGCTCCTGCAAACGTGGTCGAGGGGCTCAAAAAGCAGGAAACGGAGACTCGTGTGCTGCTGGAAAAGGCTCGGGCCGCGCTTGAAGCACTGCTGCACCAATAGCCCTTTTGAGGACACCCGCCGGCTTATGTGCGGTGAAAGGGAGGCAAAGATGAAGGCACCGTTGAAGGCATCAATCATTTTTATGGGATGTTTTCTTTTCGTGCCAGCCCTTTATGGCCAGTATGGCCAGGTGAAAATGCAAGGTTGGTGTGCTCGCAAGGTAGCAAATGATATGGAGTCGACACGAAAGGAACGACCGGCGGTTTTTGCCACTATTAGCAATTATTTGTTTGAGTGGAGCAAGAGTCGCCAAGCTTGCGTGATCGTAATTCAGTATCGAACAGAAAAAGATGGCCGCCCGATGATTCAAATCCTCGCCACGAATGCCATTACCATGCAACCGATGGAAGGCTACAAGAACGTATTTCTCGTGCCGAAGGGTGGCGCGAAGCAAATCGAGGATGCGACAAACCTTCTTTTCGAGAAGTACTCACATTAAGCGGAGACTCAAGTCGAGACTCCACAGGAAGCAAAACCATGGACTGGAAGAGCAGCCGCGTTGAAGCATTGCTGGAGCAGGCGCTGGTGGAAGACATGGCCGCCCGCGACACCACCACCAACCTGACCATCGACCCGGAACTGCGTGCCACGGCCTCCGTCATTGCGCGCCAGGAGCTGGTGGTGGCAGGGCTGGGCGCGATTCCGCGTCTTCTTGAGATCTTTACGCATCTCGACAAGCGGCCGCCCGCGCAGACTCGCTTCGAGGTCAACTTCAATCCGGAGATCTTTGACGGCGTGCGCGTACACGAGGGCCAGGTGATGGCCGTCATCCGCCATAACGCGCGGGTGCTGCTCAGCTGCGAGCGCGTGATCCTGAACTTGATGCAGCACATGAGCGGCATCGCCACGCTGACGCGCGAATTCGTCGATGCCATCCACGGCACCCACGCCCACGTGCTCGACACCCGCAAGACCGTCCCCGGCCTGCGCGCGCTGGAAAAATACGCCGTGCTCTGCGGCGGCGGCACGAACCATCGCCTCGACCTGGCCAGCGGCATCCTCATCAAGAACAACCACATCTCCTTGGGCGGCGGCCTGCCCAGGGTGCTCACGCGGGCGCTGGAGTCGCGCAAGCTCGGCCAGCGCGTGCAGGTGGAGGTGCGCAGCCGCGAGGAGCTGGAAGAAGCCCTCAAATACGGCGCGGAGGCCATCCTGCTGGACAACATGACGCCCGCGGAGGTGAAGTACTGCGTGGACCGCATCAAGCAGTTCATGTCCGGGCAGACGGAGAAGTGGATTCCCACCGAGGCCTCGGGCGGCATCGTGCTCGGCAACATCCGCTCCTACGCTGAGACCGGCGTGGACTTCATCAGCGTCGGCGCGCTCACCCACTCCGCCAAGGCCGCCGACATCTCCATGAGCATCGCCGCGGAGACAGAATAGCCGTGTACGATCTGGCGGCGCTCGGGACGGATCTTGATACGGCGCTCGCGGGCACGGCGTTTGCGGGCAACCTGCATTTCCTGCCGGTCACCGACTCCACCAACACAGACGCCATGGCTGCCGCACGCAGCGGCGCGCCGCACGGGTCCGTCTATTTTGCCGATGAACAGCTTGCCGGGCGCGGGCGCGGCGGCCATGCATGGCACTCGGCTGCCGGAGAGGGCCTCTACGTAAGCGTGCTGCTGCGGCCATCCGTACCCCCGGCCAGGCTGCCGCTCTTGCCGCTCATTGCCGGCCTGGCCGCGGCAGACGCCATTCACCGTGCAACTGGCCTGAAGGCCGACCTGCGCTGGCCGAATGACCTCTTGATCGGCCCGCGCAAGGCCGGCGGCATCCTCGTGGAAACACGAAACTCGTCCGAAGGTCTGCCCCACGCAGTGGTAGGCATCGGCATCAATGTCCATCAGCGGGAGTTTGCCGCAGACCTGGCCACGCCCGCCACCTCGCTGGACCTTGAGGCTGCCCGCCCGGTCTCGCGCCAGCAGTTACTCGTGGCCCTGCTAAAATCGCTGGAGCGTGAGGCCCTCGGCCTCGAGGATACAGGCGCTGCCGAGTCCATTCCCCGGCGCGTGGAGCTGGCTTCCACCTGGGCGCGCGGACGGCGGGTTCAGGTGCATGGGCCGCAGGCCTGCACCGGGACGACGGCAGGGCTGGATGCGTTCGGCTTCTTGCTGGTTCTGACGGCGGATGGTCTTGTGACGGTGCAGACCGGCGGGATTCGAGCCGCGGAGTAAGGCGAACACAATGCTGCTTGCAATCGACGTAGGAAATACCAACACGGTGCTGGGGCTTTACCGGCTGGATGGCGAGAAGGCTGAGCTGCCGGGGTCCCCTGCGACAGGTCCTGGTCGCTGGGGTGGTGAGTTGGCCGCGCACTGGCGCGTCACCACCCATCGCACCCAGACCTCGGACGAGTACGGCGTGCTGTTTGTCAACCTGTTTGAGATGAACGGGCTGAAGCCGGCCGCGGTGACGCACATCATTGTCTCGTCGGTGGTGCCGCCGGTGGATTCCACGCTGCGCCAGGTGTGCGAGAACTACTTCAAGCTGGAGCCCTTGTTTGTTGAGCCGGGCATCAAGACCGGAATGCCGGTGCTGGTGGACAATCCCGCGGAGCTGGGCGCGGACCGTCTCGTCAACGCCATCGCCGCCTTCGAGCGCTACGGCGGCCCGTGCATCGTGGTGGACTTTGGCACGGCCACCACCTTCGACGTGATCTCAGCCAAGGGAGAGTACCTGGGCGGAGCCATCTCTCCAGGCCTCGGCATCAGCGCGGACGCCTTGTTCTCGCGCGCTGCGCGCCTGGGCCGCGTTGACATCCGCCGCCCAGCCAAGGTCATCGGCACCAACACCGTCACCCACCTTCAAAGCGGCCTCTACTACGGCTACATTGGGTTGGTAGACGGGATCCTCGAACGCATGATCGCCGAGTTGGGCGCGCCCGCGCGGGTCATCGCCACCGGCGGCCTGGCACGGCAAATCTCAGAGGACTCGCGCTTCATCGCCGAGATCGACGACATGCTCACGCTCGACGGCCTGCGCATTCTGTTTGAACGCAACCGCGCAATCAAGCCGCGCAGCCGCGCGCACTAGAGCCTGAATTGCAAAACTACTTCAACTACTTCACCGAGATCGAAGACCGCTTCCAGCAGCGGCGCGGCGCGCTGCTGCTGCTCTCCACGCTGGACTGGGCCTTGATCGAAACCTGGCGCGAAGCGGGCATCCCGCTGGATGCTGCCCTGCGCGGCATTGACGCGGCCTTTGACAAGTATGAAGCGCGCCAGAAGCGCGGGCGCATGCGCAAAGTGAACGGCCTGGCCTGGTGCGCGCAGGCGGTGATGGAAGCGGCCGAAGAGCTGCGCGAGGCCTCGGCCGGCACCGCAACCGCAAGCGCCACACCGCGCGACTCCGGCTTTGAGCAGGAGCGGGTGGCCGCGCACCTGGAGTCAACCGCAGCGGCGCTCGACGCGGCCACCGTTGCGCCGGAGGCCTGCACGACAACGGCCGTGCGCTTACGTGAACTGGCCGGGGCGCTGCGCACACCCGACGCGGAGAACGCCGCGACAGAAGAGAGCGCAGCGGCCAACGATCTCGAAGCCCTGGAGCGGACCCTCACCGTTCTGGAAGAAAAGCTCTTTGCCGCGCTCACGGCTGCCGCGCCGGAGGAGTTGCTGGTGGGGTTGAAGGAGCATGCGGCTCGCGAACTGGCTCCCTATCGCGCGCGCATGGGCGCCGTGCAACTGCGCCAGGTGGAGCGCCAGTTTGTGCAGAAGCAACTGCTGGTTCACTACAACCTGCCACGCCTCAGCCTGTTCTACATGAGCCAGCAATGAAGACGCCCGCAGGCCAACCCGCCGCATCCCAGCTCGCGAAGATCGAGAAGCCGATCTATGGCGGCGCGTTCCTCGCCCGTCTCGACGGCAAGGCGGTGTTTGTGCCCCTCACACTGCCCGGCGAAGAGGCACGGGTTCGCATTACCGAGAGCAAGCCGGGATTCTCTACAGCCGAGGCGGAGCAGATTGTGCAGGCCGCGCCGGAGCGCATCGCGCCCGCCTGCCCGCACTTTGGCCTGTGCGGGGGGTGCCACTATCAGCACGCGGACTCCGCCACGCAGGTTGGCTGGAAGCAAGCGATCCTGCGCGAGACCCTGGAGCGCGGCGGCGTGCCCGTGCCAGCGGAGATCGGCGTGCTGGCGGCGGATTCGCCGGGCCACGCGTGGGGCTACCGCAACCGCATCCGCCTCGCGTTGGACGCAGCAGGCAACCCCGGGTATCGCGGCCGCCGGTCGCACGCGGTGGTTCCGGTGAGCGAGTGCCCGATCGCCGCTCTGCTGCTGGTGCAGGCGACACAGGCCGCGGCGCTGCTTGCGCGGGAGTTTGCGTTGCGCCCCACGGAGATCGCGCTATTCTGCAATGCGGACGAGTCCGCGCTTTTGGCCAGCGTCTTCACCGCCGGTCCTGCAAAGGCGTGCTTCGACGAGTTCACCAGCGCCTTGCAGCAGCAAATCCCCGCACTCATCGGCGCCGAACTAGTTGCCGAAGGCCGGCCAGCCAGGCGCGGCCGTGCAGAACCGCCGCGCACCTTCGCGCAGTGGGGCGCAACTTCCCTCAGCTACCGCGCGGCTGGCTTCGACTATCGCGTGGACCACGGCGCGTTCTTCCAGGTGAACCGGTGGCTGGTGGACGCGCTGGTGGAACTTGTGACCTCCGGGCAAAAGGGCGCGCTGGCCTGGGATCTGTTTGCCGGCGTGGGCCTGTTTGCGCGTCAACTCACCGGCAGCTTCGGCCGCGTGGTCGCCGTGGAGTCCGCGCCCTCCGCCACCCAGGCCCTTGCCGCAAACCTGAAAGGAACCACCGGAACCGCGGTGCGGGCCGCGACCCTGGACTTTCTGCGCAGGAACCGCAAAGGCGGGCGGCCCGATTTGATCGTCGTGGACCCGCCGCGCCAGGGCCTTGGAGCAGAGATAACTGCGCTGCTTGGAGAGATTGCTGCGCCGGCCGTGGTCTATGTCTCCTGCGATCCCGCAACTCTGGCGAGAGACCTGCGCGTACTGACCGGGACGGGCTACGACCTTGAATCCGTGACACTGGCCGACCTGTTTCCGCAGACCTTTCATCTGGAAACAGTGGCCCATTTGCGCCGCGCCTGATAGGCTTGAGGGCCAAAGACTGTTTCATTTTTTTGCAGCACCTTCCCAGCATCTGGTTTTGAGCAAAATGAGCTTCAAGACTCGTCGGCTTTTCAGACTGGATGCCAGGCGCAATGGAAGCTGCTTCCTACAATCCCGCGGATCGCTCAGAACGCCCTGCCCGCGCCGGCCTTGACGCGGTGCCGCTGTTTCATGCCGCGTGGCTGTTTGCAGTCGGAATTGCCGCAACCCACTGGGTCTGGCTCAGGCCCGGTTACATCTTGGCGGCGCTGGGCCTGGTGGCGACGTTGTGCGCAGCGGCAGCAGTGGGAGCGCTGCGGCTGGCGTGGCTTCCTCTGGGCGTGCTTTGGCTTCTCCTGGGCGCCTGGTGCGCGGAGATGGAGCCGCAGCCAGCTCCCGCACCGATGCTGGGCGCTCTCTCTGACGGGCTGGCGCGCACCACCGAAGGCACAGTGGTGGATGCCGGCCCCGTTCGTGGCGAAATGGAGGAAGATACCGAAGGAGAGGCTTCTACCGCGCCTTCGCAGCGAATCGATCTCAATGTCTCCTCCCTTGAAGTGGTGACCGACGATGCGGATCAGCAGGCTCCGGTGGAGGGCGTGGTCCGCCTGAACGTGCACTGGCCTTTTGGCGCAAACGAAGCTGGAGCTTTGCAGCCGTTCCGCTGCGGTGACCGGATTCGCGCGCTGGTGCAGTTACGGCCGCCGGACGACTATCACGATCCCGGCGTCTGGAGCCGGGAAGAGTACCAACTTGCCCAGGGCATCAGTTCGTCCGGCACGGTGAAGATGGCCCGCGTGGACCGCCTGGGCCGCGCACCCGGCCTGCTGATTGGCTGCCGCGTCCGGGCCCTGCAACACGCTTCAAGCGCGCGCCTGCTGGCCTTGCCCGCGGCCATGCGCCGGCTGCCCGCGCCCTTCCGGCTCAGCCAGGATGACGCCATCATGCTGGCGGCCATGGTCACGGGCGACCGCACCTACCTGACCCACTCGCTGCGTGTGGGTTTTGAGCGCACGGGATCGTTTCATATGCTGGTGGTTTCCGGATTCCACCTGGCCATCGTGTCCGCCAGCATCTTCTGGGTCACGCGCCGGTTGAGGCTGCCCCGCGTTCCGGCAACGCTGGTCACAATTGCTGCTTCTTTCGGCTACGCGCTGTTTGCCGGATTCGCCCTGCCCGTGCAGCGCTCGCTGTGGATGGTTTCGCTTTACCTCCTGGGCCGGCTCTTCTACCGGGAGCGCAGCCCCATGAACACCATCGGGTTTGCTGCCCTGTGCCTGCTGGCGGTGAACCCGCTGAGCCTGTTCGACTCCAGCCTGCAGATGACGCTGCTGGCGGTGGTGGCCATTGGCGGCATCGCAGCCCCGCTGCTAATGGCTACGATTCACCCTTATCTGGCGGCGACTCGCCAGCTGCGCAACGCGGCACAGGACGTGAAACTGGCTCCGCGGCTGGCCCAGTTCCGGGTGCTGCTGCGCATGGTTGCAGGCCGGTTGCAGGCGGTACTGCATTCGCGGCGGGGAACTGGACGCGCTTCCGGTTTGGAGCCCGGCGAGAGCGAGGAACACCCGCAGATGGCCCTGTTCCACTATCAGGTTGCGATGTTGAAGGCTGCATTTCAGTTGGCAATCCACGGCGATCCTTCCGGAGCCGTTGCCTGGCGCATCTTTCCCGGAATCATCGGCTTCGTGCTTCGGCTGGCTGAGCTACTGGTTGTTTCCCTGGTAGTGGAGTTGGCGATGGCGCTGCCGATGGCCCTCTACTTTCACCGGATTACCATCTTCGCGCTGCCGGTGAACGTATTCATCTTGCCGATTCTGGCCGTGTTGATGCCGGCTGCGCTGGTCACGCTGGTGGCGCTGTTCTTGTGGCCCGCCGTCGCCGTGATTCCCGCCACTGTGGTTGCCGTGTTTCTCCACTTCAGTGTGTGGCTGGTGCGAGTCTTCGGCTCGCTGGCTTTTGGCGATTTCCGCATTCCTGCGCCGCTCTTGTGGCAATCGCTGGCATTCTGCGCGCTGGTGGGCGCGGCAATCTGGCTGGCGGGCCGGGCCGCTTCCACTGGCGCTGGTTGGCAGCGCGGGCTGGCCTGGGCCGCGTTGGTGACGGGCGCTCTGACGGCAGTGGTTCCGCGCGCGGTTCAGCATCCGCCCGACGCGCTGTTGGTAGAGGCTATCGACGTGGGCCAGGGCGATTCGCTGTTGCTGATCACGGCGGACGGCAAGACACTTCTCGTGGACGGAGGCGGGTTTGGCGGCGGGCCGCGGCAGGCTTCGCAGGAGTTTGACATCGGGGAGGAAGTGGTTTCCGAGGCGCTTTGGGCGCGGGGAATCAGGCACCTGGACACGGTGGCGCTGAGCCACGCGCACAGCGACCACATGGGCGGCCTGCCGACCGTGCTGCGCAATTTCAGGCCAGCCGAACTCTGGGTGGGGAACAACCCGCCGGGCGGGCCCTACAACGCTCTGCTGGACCTGGCTGCGGCGCTTCATGTGAAGGTGCGACGCCTCCGCGCGGGCGACACCGCCGGGCTGGGCAGCGCGCAGGTGAGCGTATTGGCGCCCGTTGCCGGCTACCAACCCAAGAGCGAACCCTCCAACAACGACTCGCTGGTGTTGCACGTTGCCTACGGCGCAACCTCCGTTCTGCTGGAAGGGGACGCCGAAGGTCCTGTGGAAGACGCCATGCTGGCCGAGCCCGGCCTTCAGAGCACGCTGCTCAAAGTGGGCCATCATGGCAGCAAGACCTCTACGCATCCCGAGTTCCTGGCCCGCGTGGCTCCGCAATGGGCCGTCATCTCCTGCGGACGGCATAACCGCTACGGGCATCCCAAGGAGGAGGTGCTGGAAGCGCTGGAGGCGGCGCACGTGCGCACCTACAGCACGGATATCAGCGGGATGGCTTGCTTTCGGCTGGATGGAAGATTGGCGGCGGACCTGCCCTGTGAAGGGCCGCGTTGAACTCTAGAACCGCATCCTGACCCCCACCTGGATCTGCCGCGGACGGTAGAAGTTGGTGGCGTTGATATTGAGGGGCTGGCCGAAGGCGGTAGTGTTGGCTTTGGCTCCGTTCAGGTACCGCAACGTGGGGAACTCCCCCGTCAGACTGCCGGGCTCGATGGAGTACCCGACCGTCTCAAGCTCGGTGACGTTCTGGTGGTTGAAGAGGTTGAAGCTCTCGGCCAGCAGTTCAACTTCGCGCTGGCGTCCCAGGTTGAAGCGCCGGCCCACGCGCACGTCGACCTTCCATGTGGCGGGATAGCGGAAGGTGTTGCGGCCGATGTTGTACGCAACGTTGTCGTCGCCGAGGCCGTAGACGCGGTTGTCGCCTCCTGAGCCGTTGATGCTGGGCCCCAGCCCGACAATGGCGGCCCCGCTGGTGGCCTCAAACAGCCCCGGCAAGGACCCCGCGGTGCGCATGGTATAAGGCAGGCCGCTGCGAAAGTGACCAATTCCTGACAGCATCCAGCCATTCGCAATGCGGCCCAGGTTGCCGTGGAGCTTCCAGGGCGCCTCCCAAACAAGCAGCGCAGAGGCGGAGTGGCGCGTGTCGAGGTTGCTGGTTCCGTATTCCAGGCCGAAGTGAGCCGGGTCTAGCACGTCGTTGCCCGCCACCAGAGTGCTCTCGTTGGGGTTCCAGTCCATGGCGTGGGAGTAGGTGTAATGGGCATGGAAGCTGAGGCCGCGGCGAGCATAGCGCGAGACCCGGATCGTGGCCGCCTCGTAGGTGGAGTTGGCGCGGCTCTCGATCTGGGTAATCTGCTGGTAGTCCGGGCAGGGCCGCCCCGGGACTCCTGTGATCGCCGGCGGGTAGTACGAGCAGGTCCCCTTGGTTCCCGGCCACGAAGCGTAGAAGGGAACCGTGAGTTGGGTGGCCTTGATGGGACCTTTGCCGGTTCCGTCGATCACCGAGTAGGTGAGTGTCTGCGTTGGAGTGAGAGGGTTGATGTTGGTGTCAATGGAGATGGGCAGGCGGCGGCCCAGACTGACGACGGCACTGGCCGTCAGTTGCACCCGGCCGGGCAGGGTCTGCTCCACTCCGGCCACAGCCTGGTGGATTTCCGGGTTACGAAACTCCGGCGCAAACTCTACCGCGCCAGGCTTTACCACGCTGGGAGGCGGCCCTTGCAGCACGTAGGGGAAGGGCGGCGCATCGCTGGTGTTGGTGGCGGAGTTAAAGCCCTCCAGCGGGCGGAGAAAGAAGTTTAAGTCGCCCTTGAGCGAGCCGGTCTGGGTGAGTGCGGTCTCAACCGTCGAGTTCTCCACGCGGCCAAAGTAGAAGCCGTAACCCAGCCGCAGCACCGGCCAGTGGCTCTCCCCGGTTCCCCATGCCAGACTGAAGCGCGGACCCCAGTTGTTGCCCAGGCTGGGCAACCTTTGCGTCAAGGGCAGCTCCGGGTTGTGGAGCATCGCGAGCACCGGCGGCAACTGCTCCCGCTCCCAGCGCAGGCCCGCAGAGAGCGTGAGTGGCTTATACGGTTGCCACTGCGCGGTAGCATAGCCCGCCCAGTCGTTGGTGCTGAGTTGCCAGTCCGTGGGGCCCATGGTCTGCGAGTAGTAGGAGTAGCACGGCAGAGCCCCCAGGCCGCGCAGCTTGCCCGCCGGGTCCTGCCAAACCTTGCCCGTCTGGTCGCAGCTATGCTCGGCGGCCGGGTCCAACTCACCTGCGAGTCCGTATTTGCCAAACGCCAGCGCGTCACTGGCAAAGTTCTCCGCGTTGGCGTAGGTATAGGTGCCGGTCTGGTTGCGCAGCAAGCTGGTTGCGTCCGCATTATGCCCCAGGCTGAATCCCGCCTTCACCAGCAATCCGCCGCGAACCCAGTCCAGCGACTCCTGCGCTTGAATGAGGTGTTCGTCCGGATATCTGCCAGCGCCGAAGCGCGCCGGATTGCCGATGGTGAAGCCGTAGCGCCCATCGACGACGATCTCTGGCAAGCGTCCCCAGGCGTTTGGTCCCAGCAGGGTCTGCTCAAAGGCCGAGGGCGTCTCTGCCGGCGAACTGAGGACGGTGCGGCCCGCCGAGGCCTGGGTCACGGCCAGCAGGTTGGGCGTGACAAACGCCTCCCAGCGCCCCAACAGCCACTCTTCGCTGGCCCGGCTGGAACCGAAGCTGCGATTGCCGTAGGGCTCCGCGGTGCGCGTAAGGCCGCCGCCAACGGAGATCCACCGGGCGCCTGTGCCCTCCAGCGTGAAGCGGTGCCGCTCTGCCGCTTCCCAATCCAGGCGGACGAAGCCAGTCCACTGCGTCGAGTTCCTCGGCGCAGGGCCCAGCAGACCGGCCAGTGTCTCCAGCATTACGGAATAGACACCCAGCCCGGCCGCCACCGGGTTGGCGCTGCCAAGGCCCATCCGCGAGGCCAGAGCCTGCATCTGGTTCTCGGCGGGCTGCGCAAAGAATTGGTCAGGATGCTTGACCGTGGCCACGCCGGGGTCATTGCGCTGGTAGCGATCGAGGGCTGCGAACCAGAAGAGCTTATCGCGGCGGATGTGGCGTCCGAGCCCAATGCCCCAGGTGGTCTCGCGGTCGGGCGCGGTATAGGGCTCCGCGGTGAACATCGGGACGGCAAGCGCTGTGGCCGGCGCGGTCTCCTTGACCCATTCGGTGAAGGGGTTCTGCGCACTCAACAGGTTGGAACGGTCAAAGAGAAATCCCTGGCCGTGGAGGCCGTTGCCGCCGCGCTGCGACTCGATGTCGATGCGGCCGCCCGCGGCCCGCGCGGCTAGGGCGCCTGCGTTGCCAGCGGCGGATTGGACTTCGCGGATGGCGGTCTCGCTGATGCCTGGGCCGGCTCCGTGGGCCCATGCTTCGCCCTGAGCACCAAATGCCAGCCCTTTCGGAGAACCATCCATACTGATTGCGAGCGCGCCAGCCCCCCCGCCACTGAGGGAGGATTTGCCTTCACCTCCGTCCGCCGTTTTGGCTGCCGGGACGTCCTGGACGAAGTCCTGCCAGCGGCGTCCACTCGCGGGGAGTGCCTGCACCTGGCTGACAGACAAGGTCGTGGCGCCTGGTTCCGTGGCGGGGTCGGGAGTACGGAAGACCGCCAGTACAGGCTTTTCCGGCGGCAGGGCAGACTGCTTGGCGGCATGGAGGGCGTTTGCTGCGACCCGCAAGAGGACGGCGCCGCCCACGCCCGTCCAGGCAGCGTCCGTTGTGGCTGGAACGGGGGTTGCGGAAGCGAGAGTGCGTCCCTCCGCGCCTGAACAGGCTCCGAAGAGGCCCTCCTCTGGAGCTGGACACGACTCTAGTCGCGCTGTGAGTGCCGACCCAACGACTGAGGCTTTGGCCCCCGGTCCATCCCTTTGGATCTGGTTGCCCTGGCTCGTACCCTCTTCTGGAACCACTAGAGCCCCCGTTGATGCTGCTGTCGCATCAGCGGAGTTTAGCCGCGCGCCTTCCTCCGCCCCGAGTCCCTTCGCAATTACCAAGGGACGCGGCAGCGCGGGAGGCGGCCAGGCGCGCGCGATCAGCGGAACAGTCCGAGGCGGCTCGATCTGGGGCGTCTCGGTCGGCGGCATCTGCCAGCCGGGTACGTGAAGCCCGATAAAAGCTATGGGCTCAAGCGGCTCTGCAACCAGTTCCGCAGTCACCGGAGCCCTTTCCGGCTCGATATCGTGGAAGACGATCTGGATGGGGTGCGGCGGAGGGAATTCGAGCTGAAGGGCCGTCTGCACGCGCGCATCGTGGCCCGCGTCGATCAAGATGCCTTCCACGGCGCCCCGGCCCAGCTCCGGGCTTTCGGCCAGAAGCGTGTATTCGCCCGCGCCTAGCCCAGCGAAGTGGTAGGCGCCGCTCTTGCCGGTAACGGTCTGCGCCTGCTCGCCGGTGGCCAGATTACGGACGGTAATGGTAGCGCCATCCAGAGGTGCGGAGTGAAGGTCGGTAAGGCGGCCGGTGAGCGAGCCGGTAGCTTCCGCGGCGAGGGATACGGGAGACACAGGCTGCGCAAACAACGCCGCTCCCGCGCTGAAAAGCAGCGCGACCAGCGCCAGCGGCCTTTTCCACCTTTGCCCTGCCCCTGCCATCGAGATACTCGCTCGCGGCAGATCCCGGGAAAAAACCCTCTAATCTTCACCCCTGGCCTGCTCTTGCGGCAGATCCAGGTTCCACGACTCCCGCAGGGCGGTAAGAACGGGATTCCTCCGTTCTTAGCCGCTGCGGCTGGCCAATTCCTGAAGACGCAAGCGATTTTAGCCCTTAAAAGGTAAACTGAAAAGACGGCATGTTGGATTTATTCCAGCCAATGCGTCCCGGAAAGCTGATTTCTGATTCCCCATGTTCATCGATGAAGCAAGAATTCGAGTCAAAGCCGGCGACGGCGGCAACGGCTGCATGGCCTTCCGGCGTGAGAAGTTCGTCCCGCGCGGCGGCCCCTCGGGCGGCGACGGCGGGCGCGGCGGCGACGTCATCATGGTCAGCTCGCAGCGCCACAACACGCTGATTCACTTCCGCTATAACCCGGAGCACAAGGGCCAGCGCGGCGAACACGGCCTGGGCTCCAACTGCAGCGGGTCCGACGGCCGCTCGGTCACCCTCAAGGTCCCCGTGGGCACGGCCCTCTATGACCAGGACACCGGCGAGCTGATCCACGACTTCCAGGAGCCCGACGAAGAGGTGGTCATCGCCAAGGGCGGACGCGGCGGGCGCGGCAACCAGCACTTTGCCACCGCCGTCCACCAGGCTCCGCGCGAGCACGAGATGGGCCGCCCCGGCGAAGAGCGCACCTACCGGCTGGAGCTCAAGCTGCTGGCCGACGTGGGCTTGGTCGGCTATCCCAACGCCGGCAAGTCCACGCTCATCTCGCGCATCTCCGCGGCCAAGCCCAAGATCGCCGACTACCCCTTCACCACCCTCGAACCCAACCTGGGCGTGGTCACCGTGGGCGAGGAACCGGACCAGGAGTCCTACGTCGTCGCCGACATGCCCGGCCTCATCGAAGGCGCGCACCTGGGCTCGGGCCTCGGCGTGCAGTTCCTCCGCCACATTGAGCGCACCCGACTCCTGCTGCACCTCGTCGATGTCTCAGACGCCTCAGGCCGCCCCGATCCCGTCGAAGACTTCAAGGTGATCAACAAGGAGCTGGCCAGCTTTACCAGCAAGGGAACCAAAGGCGCTCCCGACCCATTTGCCAACGACGCAGAAGAGGACGGCGAACCCGAACACCCCCTGGCCAACAAGACCATGATCGTCGCCGCCACCAAGATCGACTCCGCCAACCCGGAAAAGCTGAAGAAGCTGGCCGCGCACATCAAGCGCAAGAAGCTCGAGTTCCACGCCATCTCCGCCGTCACCGGCCAGGGCATCGACGAGCTGAAGTGGTCGCTCGCCCGCCATTTGCGCTTGCCAGAGAGCAACGACTAAGACCCCGCCCTCACCGGCCGCTTAATCCGCGGCCGGGTGAATCCAGATTGCATTGCCCCCGCCTGAAACCATGTGCACGTTCAGCACCGTCGTCTTGTCCACCGCCTGCTTTGAATAGATCGAGTGTGTAGCTTCCTGGGCGGAGTCCGCCGCGTCGCCATAAATCTCGGCAACGTACTTGCCCTCGCCCAGAAAGCCAAGCGGCGCCTTCACCGTGCGCTCGTCCCAGTTGGTCAGCGAGCCCACATACCAGTCCTTGCCGCTGCGCCGCGCCAGCGTGATCCACTCCATCGGCCTGCCGCTCAGCACGCGCACCTCGTCCCATGTGGCCGGCACCTGCTTGATAAAGTTGAAGGCCTGCTGCCCCTGGTAGTTCTCCGGATAATCGGCCACCATCTCAAAGGGGCTCTCGAAGACCACAAACAAGGCCAGCTCGTGCGCCCGCGTTCCCAGCGCCATGGGCATCGTGTTACGCGCCACAAACTTTTCCCGGTTGGCGTTGCCAAAGGCTCCGGGCGTGTAGTCCATGGGGCCGGCTAACATGCGCGTAAACGGCAGCGTGGTGTTATGCGTGGGAGTTACCCGGCTGCTCCACTTGGAATACTCCTTGCCCATCACCCCTTCGCGAGTTATAAGGTTGGGATAAGTCCGGCGCAGCCCATCCGGCTTGTAGGCGCCGTGAAAGTCGATCATCAGGTGGTGCGCGGCGGCCCGCTCAACCACGCGATGATAGAAGTCCACCATCCACTGGTCGTCGCGGTTCATAAAGTCGATCTTCACGCCGGCAATGCCCCACTTTTCAAACAGCGGAAACGCCTGGTCCATGTACTTGTCTACCGAACTCCAATGCGACCAGAGCCACAGCTTGACGTTCTTCTCCTTCGCATAGCGCAACAGCTCCGGCATGTCGATCTCCGCCGTCACGCGCGTGATGTCGGCCAGCGCCGCGTAGTCCTGCGGCCCGCTGCGAGCAGCCTCCGCCCACCCGGCATCCACCAGCATGTAGGGGAATCCCGACGCCGAGGCAAAGTCGATGTAGTGCTTCATGGTGGCGGTATTCATCCCGGTCTTGAAGCTCACGCTGGGCGCTGCCTGGCCAGACCACCAGTCCCACGCCGACTTGCCGGCCCGCACCCACGAAGTATCTGCAATCTTCGACGGCGGATTGAGGTTCAGCACGATGTTCGACTCGACCAGCCTCCCCGGCTCATCGCCAATCATCAGCACGCGCCAGGGGCTGGAAAATGGCGTGGCTGTTTCCACGGCAACTCCCGGCTCATCCACCCGCGGCGACAGCTCGGCGTGCAGGCTGCCAGAGGCCCATGTGCTGTCCTTGCGCAGGTACATGCCCGCGTAGTTGTCGATGTTGGCCTCGGTGATAGCCACCCAGCCGATTCCCGGCTCCTCCGCCAGCAGGGGCAGCCCAATCAGCCAGTCCGCATGAAGCCCCGTAGCCAGCCGCTGAGTGTATTCGTCTTCGTACGAAGACTGAAACCCCTCAAGAAGCAGCGGATAGGTGGTCGCGTCCATGGCGTAGCTAAACTCGGTAGCCTCGTGCGCGATGCGAACCTGTTTCAGCCCCGCCTGCTCGGGAACGATGTAGCGGAGGGCAGCCCCATCGTCAAAGGCGCGCACCTCAATCGACAGTTTGCGCCCCGATGCATCTGCAAAATCCGCACGAACGGAGTTGTAGCGGTTGCGCACCTGGCTGGTTTTGCCCACCGGAATGGTGTAGGTCTCGTCGGCGCTGCCGGCCTGCGCGCCGGTCAAGTGCATTCCCGGCCCCAGCGCGGCCTGCCCCGCCAGCTCCAGGCCCAGGCGCGAGGCCTCAATCAGCCGTTTTCCGTGGAACTCGACCGCATAGCGAAGGCTGGCCTGCTGCGGCGTTCCCGTGGCTGCGGCTTCAAACAGAAGCACCGTGATCTGCCCGTTCGGCGAGGTGACTTTAACCTTCTCCTGCTCCTGAGCCCGGGACTGGGCCTGGGCCTGAATCGGCGCCACGGCAGAAAGCACAAATAGGCACAGCAGAGTTGCACGCAGACAATGCATCGGTCCTCCAGGCGAACCGGAAAGACAGGAGTCGCTCAGACGCCTTTCCCGGCCACGCGCCAGTATACGCGGACCGGTTTCAGGCAGGCGCGCCGGGTTGCGTTGGCGCCAGCGTCCAGCCCTCGCCGCGCAGCCGCTGGTCGCGATAGACCACCGCAAAGGCCGCCGCGTAGGCCGCGGAGATGATGGCAATCCACAGGAACAGAACGCAGCAAAAGCCCAACCCGAACACAACCAGCGCCGGGATCATTACAGCGTTCCCAGGGTGGAGGTGGCCCACTGCGATGACCGCCGCACCTGCGGCAAACACAATCATCACCACGATGTAGAGAGCAATCAGCATGAGATAGCAGACCGCATAAACCACCACCGCCACCAGAAAGATCCGGCCCTTTGCGCCGCGCGTTAGCTGGCCGCTGCGCCGCAGCGCGTCCGCCGCCGGCAGGCCCTCCCACACGCTCGCCGGGAACGCCAGCGAGAGCCGCATCTCCATCAAGATGGCATAGACACCCGAGCCGGCGTAGAGAAGCATCACCGCCGGGAACAGAACAAAGGCGAGACCAGGATTCATGCCCGGGAACCCCGTGTGGCTTGCCGCCATCACTCCAGCCATGATCACCAGCCAGCACAGGACGATGGGCCCTGCAATCCACAAGCTGCGCAGCACCATCAGCCAGACGTAGCTGCCCGCCCGGCTCCAGGCCACGCCGTACGCATGCCGCAGGGTTACCCTGACGCCAAGATCGGCCTGGATGGCTGCATAGCTTCCCGCGGCCATATAGAGCGCATAGACCGCCAACATGGGTACACACCAAATCAGGATCACGGGGAAGAGAATCCACATGGCGAATGCCGGATCTGAAGGCTTCGGCAGATTGGGCAGCGTGCTAGCCACGAATGCCATAGCCCCGATCACCGCGTACAGCGCGAAGATGGCCCCCGCCGGGATAGAAGCAATGCTCACAAACGAGCGCAGGTGGGTTCGCATCAGTTGGTAGACGCGATCGAGAATCTGCCCGATGGTCATCGGCCCTTGCGGGGCAGCAGAGGGGATTGCCGGGTTGCTCGCTTCTCCCGCGAGGCCTGAAGTCCCGGATTCAGATGGCTCGGTCATGGCTGCTCCTCGCCGACGGCAGGCGACGGCTGACGGGGTCTGCGCTCCCGCATGGATTGCAGAACACTCAATTGCCTTGGAAAACCGGCTTTGAAAGCTTGCCGGGATACTAGCACAGGCGGGGTTGGCTTCGCGGTGAGCCGGTTACCTCCGGCACAACGTGAATTAGTAAACAAATAAACCTGGGCCGCGCTTGCGGTAAACTGGACTCCCGCGCAATGGACCCGTCGAGAAGCTCAGTGAACGATCTTGCGAAAGCTTGCGCCCGCTCCGTCGATGCGGCGGAATGGGAGGAGTTTCTTGCTCGCTGCGCTCCCATGGTTTCTCTGATCGCCATGCGCGTCTGCCGTCTGTGGACGAACCGCACGCAGCCCGCCATGGTGGACGACATTGCCCAGGAGGTCTACCTCAAATTGTGCGAGCAGGAACGGCGCATTCTGCGGGAGTTTGAGCCCCGCGGAGAAGACTCGTTCCTAGGCCTCTTGCGGATAGTCTCTGCCTCCGTGGCCAACGACTACTTCCGGCGTCACACCTCAATGAAGAGGGGTGGCAAAGTGGTAACCATCTCCCTGGACGAGGAACTGGCCACCGGGCAGGCGGCCAGCGCGCGGCCGGCCAGTGCGGTGCACCGGGCGGCGGTGCTTTCTGAGCTGGACCGGCGGCTGCAGACAGCGCCGGGGGCGCAGGCAGCCCGGGATCGCGACCTCTTCTGGCTCTACTACTTGCAAGGCTTTACGGCAGAGGAGATTGCGTCCCTTCCGGGCACGGGGCTGACCGCCAAGGGAGTGGAGTCGGCACTCAGACGCATTGCGAACTGGCTGCGGCAGGAGATCCAAGCGCCTCATCCTGAGTCCGGGCTGGACCCAGGATAAGGCGATGATTGTTTCAGTTAAAGGAATTTCCCCATCGAATCCGGTAAATAGTGTGCACAAATGAAGGATGATTTGAACCCGGACGAAACAAAACGACGGCCTGACAGCCAACCGGCCCCGGCTCCCGAGGATGGGCAGGCAGAAGGGCTTCAGACGTTGCTGGAGGAGCTTTCCTCTGGCGGCGTGCTGCCCTTGCCCGAAGGAACCGGCACCAGCCCGGCAAGCGACCTCGGCCCTTGTCCGGCGCCGGGTGCGTGGCTCCGGCTGGCAGGGGCAGAGCTTGAGCCGGTGGATCCGTCTGAGGCCAATGCGCTGCAGGCCCATGCGGCCCTTTGCGGCGCCTGTGCGGCGCGGCTGCGACAGTGCCTTCGCCTGTTGGAGGAGAAGCCGTCTGCCGAGGAGTCGGCGGAGATGGCAAAGCTGGCTTCGGCTTCGCCGCAATGGCAGAGCCGCATGGCCGCAAAGCTGGCCCGCACACCTGCTGGGGGCTCGCGCGGCAAGGTACTCAACTGGTATGTATGGGCGGGCGCGGGATTAGCGGTCTCGCTGCTGCTCGTGGCCGGCCTCAGCTTCTGGTGGCAGCAGGAACACACCCCGGAGCGGCTGCTGGCCGAGACCTATACCCGGACCCGCATCTTCGACCTGCGCATGCCCGGCGCCGGCTTTGCCGAGGTGACGCCGGCCACGCATCTGCGAGGCAGCGCAACCGGCCGCGAAGCCTCAAAGCTGCTGGATGCGCGTGCCCGAATTGAGCAGCGCCTTGAGACCACACCCGACGACCCGCACTGGCTGCAACTGGAGGCGCGGTCCGACCTGATGGAGGAGAACTTTGACGCGGCCATCGATATTCTGAATCGCCTGATGGCTGCCGGACCGGTGACATCGAGCCTGCTGGCCGATGACGCAGCCGCCTATTTTCAGCGCGGTGCCGCCACCGGGAGCCAGAACGACCGCGCCACCGCCCTGGAGTGCCTGCGCCGGGCCGATGAGCTGAACCCCGCCGACACACTGGTGCTGTTCAATGAAGCCGTAGTGATGGAAGACCGCGGACAGATGATGAACGCCGTGGAGACGTGGAACCGCTATCTGCGCTTTGAGCGCGACCCCCGCTGGCTGGCGGAAGGCCGCAAGCGCCTGCAGGCCCTTGAACAGAAGCTGAACCAGTTGAAGTCTCACCAGGGGCGGATGGAGCAGCACCTGGCCACCCCGCAGTCCATGCTGCAGTTGGCCTCCGACCCATCGGCTCTGGCCAGCCTGGACGAGGAGCTCTCCAGCACCCTGCTGCCCCGGCTGCTGCTTCCAGCCTTCCCGCTGCCTGTCGATCGCTCGCGTGGGTCGCCGTGCGACGAGAGATGCCTGGCCGCACGCACCCTGCTCGATGCCCTTGCCGCTTCCCTCGTTCGCAACCACCAGGACCCCTGGCTCACACAATTTCTTCCTTCCAACTCCACCCAACCCAACGACAGATTCGCCGAGGCCGCCCAGATACTGGCGCAGGCCATTGCCGCCGATGCGGCGGGTGACTTTGCCAATGGAAAGCGGGGCGCGCTGAAGGCCAGTCAGCTCTTCCACAACCAGGAAAACTCGGCCGGTGAAGACCGCGCGGTGGCAGAGCAGGTGTATGCCATGCAGCTGTTGTCCGACATCGCAGGCTGTTACAAGGTAGCCCACAAGCTGCTGGGGCGGAACCCGCAGTTTGCCTGGATTCAGATTCAGGATTCTACCGAAGACAGCGCCTGCGACCCCGCCCCCGGTACCAGCGCGGAGGACTACCCTGGTTTTGTGCGCGCCATGGACATGGCCCGCGATCACCATTACTCCCTGCTTGAAATGCGTGCCAGAAACTGGCTCGGCGCGGCAGCTGTGGACACCGGCGATGTGGAGAACACCTGGCGGATATACCTGGGCACAGTCCACCTGTTCTGGAGCGGAAATTATCCGGCTTACCGGCTGTACACCACCCTGTCCGGACTAGAAGAGGTGGAAGAGTCGACCCCGCGCGTGCGACATGCTCTGCTGCTGCAGCAGGAGGCGGTAGGGACCCTGGAACTCTCGCAAAACCGGGGCCTGATTCCGGCGGAGAGGCTTCACCTGGCGGCTGCGGCCATCCGCGCCGGCGCCGTTGCCGAAGCGCAGCGCCAGATGCAGTTCGCCCAGGACGGTCTGGCTGCCGCGGGCGGCGGCAACTCCGTTCGCGCCTTCCTGGTGGAGAACGAGAACGCCATGGCCGGCCTCTACCTGGACCGCGGCGATACCACCGGCGCGGCAAAGATGCTGGAAGCTGCACACGGCCACATGGCGGGAGAACACAACACCTTCCACCAGCGAGAGTACGCGCTGGCCCGCGGCCGTCTTGAACTCGCGCTGGGACATGTGGAGACCGCGGAGACGCTGCTGCGCGCGGCGTTGATTGAAGAAGAGCGCCTGGCCGCTAAAGGGGGTTCGGTCTCCATTCCTCTCGCCCAGCAGGATCGCGATCTTTACGCGGTGCTGGCCGGTGTGTGGCTGGCCCAGGGTCGCAACGGCACGGAGGTGCTTGCGCTGTGGGAGAGGTATCGGCTCAGGATTCTGGGCAGACAAATCGGCGCCTGCGCAAAAGAGAGTCTTGCCTGCCTTGAACCGGAGCTGGCACAAGCCTTGAAGCGGCTCGGTCCGGACCGGCTGCTCGGGCAAATCGTTCTGTTCGATCGCGTGTTCACCTACCAGGCCACCGCCGAGGGCGTGGACTTCCGGCCAGTGGCAGTGAGCAAGCAGGACCTGCTTGCCGCGGCAGAGTCTCTGGAGCGGGCCGCGAGTTCCCCGGCAACCTCGCAGGGCCCAGTGAATCAGGCCGCGCGGCGGGTGGGCGACGTTCTGTTGGGCGGCCTGCGCGAGACGGGGGATGGCAAGGCCGGGCAGTTGCTGCTTGAGCCGGACCCGCTGCTCGGTAACCTGCCCTGGCCGGCCATTGCCACTGCCGCCGGTCCCATCGGTCTCCAATTCGATCTGGAGGAGGCGCCTTCGCTGCTGCTGAACCCCCGGCCTGACGCCGCATCGCGCTTTGCAGGAAGCCCGCTGGTAGTGGGCGCTTCAGTCGCGTCCGGGCAGAACGGCGCCTTACCCGAGGTTCTGGATGAAGCGCGCGCAGTGGCGCGGTTTGAGAATAGCCCGAACGTCTTGCTTGCGACTCAAGCGACCGAGCCGCAGATCGCGGCTCGCCTGGGGAGTGCGCCGGCTATTCACTTTGCCGGCCACGCCGCGCGCCAGGATGGAGCAACACGGCTGTTGCTTGCTCCCGCGGCAATCAACCCTGGGGCGAGCGGCCCCGACAAGCCATACCTCGATAGCGATCTCTTCCGCCGTCATCCGCCGCGCGCGGCACGGCTGGCCGTATTCTCGGCCTGTTCGAGCGGAAAGAAGGAAGAAGGCTGGAATCACGGCATGGGAGACGTGGTGGACACGCTGGCGGCGCTGGGCGTTCCGCAGGTCGTGGCTACGCGGTGGGAGATCGATTCCAGTTCCGCTGTTCCCATGATGAGCGCGTTCTATGGCGGCCTGGCCAAGGGCCTCACCGTCCCCAGGGCGCTGACCGAGGCCCGCCAATCGCTGATCCGCGATGCGCGCTACCGGCATCCGTATTACTGGGCGGCCTGGTATGCGTCGGGTTCCGGGCAATCTAACCTGGGCCCGGTCTTTCGCGCTGCGCGGTAGATGCGCCTGGAGGTCCCATCCTTGAATCAATCTTGATTCAAGGATGGGACACGAACCAATCCGGCCAACCTCAAGCAAACTGCTCAAGGCTGAATCCGAGCTTGTAAGACTCGCCGTGCGCCAGCAGGTTATCCCAGGTCACTTCGCGATGCGTCAACCCGGCCATGCGGCCCAGCATGCAACTCAGAGCGGTCTCAACCCCGGCCGCAATCTGGTTGTGCGCGGGTCCATTGACGATGCTGTCAATGAAGGTCCGTTCCTTCTCGCGATCGGCGAACTCCAGGTTGTCGCTGAAGGCTCCGTTGGCGGCGAACTTGCCGTTGCCCGCAGTCTGCGACGCCGCATCCTGCCAGGCCCATGCCCTGGCCCCCGTGATGGCAATCGGGCCGGAGTAGACCACATTCGCCGAGCCGCTGGAACCGAACACCTTGAGCCCCGCATCGAACACGCCGTCACTGCCGAACTGCGTCGAAGTGAACGACATGTGTACGTCGCCCGGATACGTAAAGTCCACCTGGTAGTTATCCCAGCAGTCCCCGTAGTGGGTAAGGATGTTGCGGCCGCCCGTGGCCGTAGCCTTCAGCGGGCGCGCGCCCAGCAGCCAGTTGCACAGGTCGATGATGTGAATGTTCTGCTCCACCAGGATATCGCCCGAGAGCGCGCGGTCCCAGAGCCAGTTTCGCAGGCGGTACTCGTCGGAGCCTGCGCCGGCACGCACCTTCTCTGTTGATGCAGGTGCGTTGTAGTTGGCCATGACGGTGGCGATCTTGCCCAGCGCCCCGGCCTTGATCTTCTCCGCGACGGCTGCGATCGGAGGAGCATTGCGGCACTGGAAGCCCACATCCACACTCTGATTCGGCTTCACGCGTTTGGCGATCTCCAGCGCCTGCTTTGCCTGGCGAACATCGATGCCCACCGGCTTTTCGCAGTAGACGTGCTTGCCGGATCTGACTGCACCGTCGAGATGCTCGACGTGAAAGAAGGGGGGCGTGGAGATTTGGATCAGGTCCACATCCGGCGAGGCAGCCAACTGCTCAAATGCATGCGGGCCGTGGAACAGCAGCTTTTCTTCGATGGGTGCGCGACCCAGCCCGGCGTTGAGTTTGTCAAAGTGGGCGCGGCCTGCGGCCAGGTTGTCGACAAACAGATCCGCAAGCGCAACAACCTGCGCCGTGGTGCTCTTGGAGAAAGACTCAGCGACCGAGGTGCCGCGGTTGCCGCAGCCCAGCAGGCCGTGGCGCACAGCAGAGTTGGCCTGGTACCCGAACGCTGTGCGCGACTTCAGCAGAAGTAGCCCTGCAGCCGCCGATGTGGTGTGAAGAAAACTGCGACGATTCATGATGCCCTCGTATCCATTCGAATTGCCTTGATTCTTTGATGGCTCCCGAAGACCATCGAGAATCGGACGCTTGCGAAACAGGGATTACGCATCGGGCGTTCTCTTCCGGGTGAAAGTGCCGTAATCGAACGCCTGAAAGGAGCCGGGTGCGGCGTCATCGATTGCAGCAATGATCTTTGGCAGGTTCTCTTTGATGATGGGTAGCTGAATCGCAGACAGGGCCACGACTGCCAGATGCCTGCCGGTGAGGTTCTGCTCGAAGTTGAGTGTTTGGTCCCCCGTAAGAAGCACATCCATCCCGTTTTCTTCCGCTGCCCGTAACAACTCGCCGTTTTGGAGCCCTGCCCAGCCCATGTAAGTGACGGTGACAACCTCGCGCGGCCCTAAGAGGTTCCGCAATGCATGGTCGAGATTCTCATCGAGCAATACCTTCACAGGGTGGCCTGCCCCCGCCGGCCATGAGCGAATTCGATTAGGCGTTCGATCTGGCCTTGAGACAGCGAAGGAAAGCCCTCGCGCAACTCTTCGACAGTCTCTCCAAGGTCGTAGCTGCCAACAATGGCGTCAGGCAGGATGCGGGTACCGCGCACGATGGGCCTTCCCGAGACTTTTCCGGGGACCTTCTCGATCAACTCGCAGGCCATCCAATCGATCTCTGGATATGTGTCCACGTTCGCCATGCGCTTGCCCTCCTCCTCTTCATCGTAACCCGATTTCCGTTGGACGGATCGCCGCTCCGCTGGGCCCGCCCACCCTACGAGGCCAACACATCGCGCAGGATGGCTTCGAGATAGAGCTTCTCCTGCTTCACATCTTCAATCTGCTGCGGTCCGCTGGTTTCGCGCTCAATGGTCACCGCGCCCGTGTAGCCAAGCTTGTGCAGCTTGGTAAACACCGTGCGGAAGTCAACCAGCCCCTTGCCGATCAGCACCTCTTCCCCGAGTTCGCTTGGGTTGGTGGGCCAGCGGCCATCTTTGGCGTGGATGCTGCGTACGTGCGAGCCGAGAATGTCTGCCGCGTCTACCGGGTTGGCCTTGCCGTAGAGGATGAGGTTGGCGGTGTCGAGGCCGACTGCGAGGTTGGGCAGGTTCACGTCGCGAATCATGCGCGACATGGTGGTCGGCGTCTCCTGCCCCGTCTCCATCAGGAAGTACTGGCCGTTCGCCTGGCAGTGCTGGGCAACGGCGCGGACCGCTTCAACAGCGCCGGGGTAGAGCGCGTCCGCCGGGTCCTCGGGGATGAAGCCGCAGTGCGTCTGCACCTGCGGAATGCCCACCAGTTTGGCGAAGTCGGAGCACTGGCGCAATGCGTCCATCCGTGCCGCGCGGGTGGCGGGCGGAACCAGGCCGATGGTCGAGGGGCCGCGGGTGAAGTTCCACTCCAGCGGCGGCGGACCCACCACCTCAACCGTCGTGGCGATCACGGAGTACTTGGCCAGCAAGTCGCGGAACCGCGCGGCAATATCGGCCGTGAAGCCGTTGAGGTAGCCGTCCAGCGAGAGGAAGCAGTTGGAGAAGCCCATGTCGTGGACGCGGCGCAAGGTCGCTTCCGGCGCGCCGAAGGGGCTCACCAGCAGGCCAACCTCCATGGGCTTCAGCGGCGCGGGCGCCGGCGCGCCTGTCTGCCCGGCCAGTGCTGCCGCGGGCCTCAGGCCCTCTGCAAGGATGGTGGCGGATGTTGCGGCGAGGAACGTTCTCCGGTCCATGGAGTGTCCTTTCTTGTGTGGAGATCAGCAGATGCAAGGAGCAGTCTGTCTGTTCCAGGTTCCAAGTATAGATGCCTGCGCAACGCAACCAACAGCCTTGCCTCCAATTCCGGAACTGGGGCCGGGCGCTTTGAATCAGAATTAATTTCGTTCCCCATGCTGTTGATGTGAAGCGCCTTATCCGTGATTCCTGGCCGCACGTGCACCGCAGAATGCAACGGACGATTGAGGCGGATCATCTGAGCATGTGTGCATCCAGATGCACGGAGGATTTCAACCATGAAGGTATGCAAACTTGCTCTGCCAGCACTTGCCCTCGCACTGGGAACATCGGCCCTGCTGATGGCCCAGAACGGCCCGTCGCCCCAAGACCGTGACCGGGACCGGCAGTCCGCCGATCATGATCGCGGAGGCTGGGATGCGCCACCCCAGGAGTTCCGCGATGTTCAGCGCCGGGGTTTCCACGATGGCATCGAGGCCGGCCGCAGCGACTTTGAAAGCCGCCATCGCCCGGACGTTGACCACCGGAGGGAGTATCGCCGTCCGCCGGTTGCACCGCGCGATCGCGACGCCTATCGCGAAGGCTTCCGCCGCGGCTACGACTCTGCCTTCTCTCACTTCCGCGAAGGCCACGATCATGATCGTGACCACGATCGAAACTGATCTAGCCCATCCCAAATGCAGCAAACCCGGCCTTCCTGGGCCGGGTTCGCTGCATTTACGGTCGGTCACGCGCTATTCGAGCTTCTGGACCACGGTGCCATCCGGCGGAGGCGTCACCTGGAACTGGTCGTCGGTGAGCTTGATGTTCTCTGAGATCTTCTCGACAGTGAGAACAACCTGGTACTCCTCCAGCGGGCGCCGGATGGTCACCTTGGATGGGTACCTGCCGGAGCCGAAATCCCCATAGTTGTCATAGAAGACCTCGGTCTCCAGGTTGCCCTCTTTGTCGTAGAGATCCTGCTGATAAGGCAGCAGGTCGTCGCGGTGGAAGGTGATCACGCGGACCGGCGTCAACTGCGCGCTGCCCGAATTCCGGCGCATGATGCTCAGGATGTACTCCGGCACCGAGTAGAAGTGCTTGCGGGCCTCATCTTCCTGGGTGGCAACGTCTGCGGTGACCGCATAGAGGTCGTCCGGCTCAAGGCCGCGCACCACCAGCGCGTCCAGGAAGAACCCCGGACGCATGTTTTCCACCGTGCTGGCGGACTTCTTCTTCAGCGCATTCAGGCCCTTGTAGAGCTTGTTCTTGCTCGGCACATACAGGCTGAAGGTCTTGCCGTCGCTGGCCATGTCAAACATCTTGGTGCCCAGCACCGGAACCTGGCCCACGACGCGCAGCATCTCCGGCTTGCGGATGAGAATATGGCCGCGGAAGGTGGTGTAGTCCTTGGCCAGGCCCTCCTTGCTCTTCAGCACGCTGGCCTGGATCTCGACCGTTGCCGTCAGCGTGTCCATGGCGCCCCAGCGCTGGTTGAGTTGGGCAACCAGGTTTTCCGGCGCGGTAGTTTGCACCGAAATCGGCGGCTTGGGAATGGGCAGCCTGCGCGTGGTGGAAAGGATAAAACATCCGGACAGCGTCAACGGCAAACACAGCGCCGCAACCGCAGCCAGGCGGCGGCATGCGTTCGCGTTCGAAGACGCGTTCCGGCATACGTTCCACGCCGCGCTCATCGCGCCCCCGCCTTCTTCACGGCCTGCCGATAGCCGGCCACGTTGTGGTTGTGCTCTTCAATCGTCGCGGAGAACAGCGATCCACCCTGCGCATCGGCCCCGGCGGCCACAAAGTAGAGATAATCCGTCTTGGCCGGGTGCATGGCGGCCCTCAGCGACCGCAGCCCCGGATTCGCCACCGGCCCCGGCGGAAGCCCCGCATGAAGATAAGTATTCCACGGCGTGTCCCGCTTCAGGTCGCTCTGGTAGATCGCGCCGCGCCACTTGCCTTCCACTTCCAGCCCGTAGATCACTGAGGGGTCGGTCATCAGCGGCATCTTCTTTTCCAGGCGATTGGCAAACACGCTGGCCACCAGCGGCCGCTGGGCATCCAGCGCCGTCTCCCGCTCCACCAGGCTGGCCAATGTCACCACGCGATGCACATTCCCCTTCAATCCCAACTGCGCCGCCACCACCCGGAAGCGCCGCACCATGGTCGCGCAAATCTGTGCCGGCGTGGCCTTCCGCGCAAAAAAATACGTGTCTGGAAACAGATACCCTTCCAGGCTGGTTGCCTCCGGGTCCAGGTCCGCTATCAGGCCTGCCTGGCTCGCCTGCGCGTCAAGAAACTGCTGCTTCGTGCCAAACCCCGCCTGCTCCAGCCGGGCGGCAATCTCAAAAATGTTCGCGCCTTCCGGAATGATGACGGTCTTGGTAAAGACATCGCCACGCACGATACGCGCGTAAACCTCGGTCACCGTAGCAGGGTGATCGAACCGGTACTCCCCGGCGCGCAGGGTTCCCCGCTTCCACCAGCGGAGCAGATCGAAGGCATACCGGCTGCGCACAATGCCGGCCCGCTCAAGTTGCTGGCCGATTCTGGCTGTGGTTGAGCCGGTCGGCACATCCACAAAGGTCTCCGTCTCGGGACCGAAGGGTGTGACCAACAGCCACGCCCCAGCCCCGGCCACTAAAAGCAATACGCAAACGGCCGCAAGAAAGATTCCCGCCGCACCAGAACTCTTTTTCTTTCTGTTGCTTCGCCTGCGGGCAGCCATTCGGTTTGCTCTTGACCTTTCTCTCTATAAGACGCGATCCATGCCTTCGCGGACTCTCTTCCCTCGATTGTACCGGGAAGGAAGGGCGAAGAAGAGGGATTTCTTCAAGAGGCTGCTGGCATTAACCTGATTGAGATGAACCAGAAACCTGAAGTCGCCCCGCCGTTGCGCTACCTCGGCCTCGATGTAGGCAACCGCCGCATCGGCGTCGCCGTCTCCGACGAGCTCGGCCTCACCGCCCAGCCGGTGCTGACCCTGGAGCGCCGCCGCCCAGCGCCCGGCATCTCCAGAGACGACCTCCGCTCCCTGGCCCGGCTCTGCCGGCGGTTCAGCGTCGTCGGCATCGTCGTCGGCAACCCCGTCCACCTCTCCGGCGAGCCCAGCCCCCAGGCCGCCAAAACCCAGGCCTTTGCCGCCGAGCTGGGCGCGCTGGCCGGCCTCCCCATCCACCTCTGGGACGAGCGCCTCACCACCCGCGAAGCCCACCAGATTCTTTACGAGGCCGGCCACGCCCGCCAGGACCACCGCCGCGTCGTGGACCAGGTAGCCGCCACCCTCATTCTCCAGTCCTTCATGGATCAGAGGCCAGGGATCAGGGAACAGGGAACAGATACGCCGGACCGCCCCCCGGCCGATTGAACGGGAAAATCCAGGGCGCCGGGAACCAACCGGGCCAGTCCCTCCCCTGACGAACCTCCCACCCGCGACCGCACCCCCACAGTGCGGACCAACCCGCAAAAACCACGCATTCTCATCGCCTCACGCCCGCAACCCGCCCCGTTTCACCCCCCTTCCGCACAATCGGCGGTCAATTCTCAACAACCCTTTCGCTTGATTTGGCTAGTTCTTCGCAGTTGATTTCAATTGTTTGACCGTCTGGCTGGTGTAGGCCTACGAAAAGTGCAACCACCTAAGCGATCATTCGCCCCGTTTCGCGCTCCCCCTGTGCGAACATTCAGCCTGCCCTCGCAACCACCTGGGCCAACATTCCGCCCCACGCCCAACCCCCAGGGCCGACGCATATCAAACTCCCAGTAAATTGAGCAGGTAGGAGTTGTCCCAAGCGGCATGGAGGCGTTTTCCTTTGATGCTTCTTTTTGCGGATTTGTCCTGTTTGAGCATGTTGAGTGCGATGCGCTGAAGGACGGAGAAGTTTTCGGCGGCGTGGCCGGCTCGTTTGCGGCAGAGGTCTTCGTTAAAGTCCA
>Ga0302320_10004340_pt1 | contig 32232 bp, 23 predicted proteins | sample Bog_T0_3_FD_202130 | JGI IMG/M metagenome (GOLD analysis project Ga0302320, IMG submission 202130) | Peat permafrost microbial communities from Stordalen Mire near Abisko, Sweden - Bog_T0_3 | ecosystem: Environmental > Terrestrial > Soil > Wetlands > Peat | place: Sweden: Abisko, Stordalen Mire... | reverse complement strand
TGGCGATTGCGGCGCAGCCGGGGGTGATCTTCTGCTCGTTCGGCGACATGCTGCGCGTGCCGGGGACCGACAAGGATTTGTTCCAGATCAAGGGCGAGGGCGGCGATGTGCGGGTGGTGTACTCGCCTCTGGATGCCGTTGAAATCGCTCAAAAAAATCCACGCAGCGAAGTTGTCTTCTTCGGCGTGGGCTTTGAGACCACCGCTCCAGCCAACGCCATGAGCGTGCATGTGGCCAAGCGCCGCGGCCTCAAGAACTTTTCTCTGCTTGTTTCCCATGTTCTCGTCCCGCCGGCCATCGCCGCCATCCTCGACTCACCCGGAAACCAGGTTCAAGCCTTCTTGCTCGCTGGTCACGTGTGCAGTGTGATGGGCTACTGGGAGTACCCGCCGCTGGCGGAGAAGTATCGGATTCCCCTGGTGGTTACCGGCTTTGAGCCGCTCGATCTGCTGGATGGAATCCGGCGCGCCGTGATTCAGCTTGAAGCCGGCCGCCACGAAGTGGAGAACGCCTACGAGCGCATCGTCAGCTACGACGGCAACCAGCCCGCGCAGCGTCTGCTGGCCGAGGTTTTCGAGGTCACCGACCGTGCCTGGCGCGGTATCGGCGTGATTCCGAAAAGCGGCTGGCGGCTCAGCCCGGCCTACCGCGAGTTTGACGCCGAGGAGCGCTTTCACATCACCGGCATTCATACCCAGGAGTCGGCTCTGTGCCGGGCCGGAGACGTGCTGCGTGGGGCCATCAAGCCGGCCGAATGCGCCGCTTTCGGCAAGGAGTGCACGCCGCGCCATCCGTTGGGCGCGACCATGGTATCGAGCGAAGGCGCCTGTGCCGCCTACTACAACTACGGCCGCTTCCTCTCGGGGGAGGAACTCGCAGGAGCGGGATCGGGGTTGACCCGTGGCTGAAATTTCCAATGTCGAAACGCCTCAAGCCGCGAGCGGCGCGCCGGATTTTTCCAACTGGTCCTGCCCGCTGCCGCTGGTTGGCTACCCTTCCATCGTGATGGGCCACGGCGGAGGCGGCAAGCTGGGCAACGAGCTGGTGGAGCACCTGTTCCTTCCCGCCTTTCGCAACGCGGCCCTGGAAAACCTGGGCGATGCAGCCGTGCTCAACTTGCCGAGCGGACGGCTTGCGATGAGTACGGACTCGTTTGTTGTGCAGCCCTTGTTTTTCCCTGGCGGATCGATTGGCGAACTTGCCGTGAACGGCACGGTCAACGACCTGGCCGTCTCCGGCGCCATTCCAAAATACCTGAGCGCGAGTTTCATTCTGGAAGAGGGATTTCCTCTCGCCCAGCTCGCGGCCATTGTTGAAGCGATGGCTGCCGCGGCTGCTACGGCGGGCGTGCAGATTGTCACCGGCGACACCAAGGTGGTGGAGCGCGGGCACGGCGACGGCTGCTACATCAACACCGCCGGCATCGGCGTGCTGCGCGAGGGAATCGAGGTCGGCCCGCATCGCGCCAAACCAGGCGACGCGATCCTGGTTTCGGGAACCATCGGCGACCACGGCATGGCCATCATGAGCGTACGCGAGGGCCTAGAATTCGAGAGTCAGATCCGCTCCGACTGCGCTGCGTTGAATGGCATGATCGCCGCTGTTCTGGATGCTGCCGGAGCTGCCATCCACGCCATGCGCGACCCCACCCGCGGCGGTCTTGCCTCCACGCTGAATGAGATTGCCCAGGCCTCCGGCGTGGGCATTGCGATCGACGAGGCCTGCCTTCCCGTCCGCACCGAGGTGCAGTCGGCCTGCGAGCTGCTCGGCCTCGATCCGGTCTATGTTGCCAACGAAGGCAAAGCGGTGTTCTTTGTGGCCCCCGAGTCGGCGGAAGCTGCTCTGGCCGTCCTGCGCGCGCACCCGCTGGGCCGCGAGGCAGCCTGGATCGGCCAGGCGACCGCGGAGCACAAGGGCATGCTGGTAGCGCGCACCGCCATGGGCGCCAACCGCGTCATCGCGCAGCAGATTGGCGAGCAGTTGCCGCGCATCTGCTGAGAGCAGCGGCCGGGCCGCGAGCCGGCGGGCCAGTGCCTCTCCGGTGTATCCATTTGCTCAGTGCGCTTCGCTATCCCCATGGAAGACTCCAAATGAAGGTTGCGGGCCGTCTTGGTACAGGGTTGACCCTGCGACGGACGAGAAATGGAGATGCAAATGGGACTGATCATTTTAATCGTGATTCTGGTGCTGGTGTTTGGCGGCGGTGGAGGCTACTACGGCTACAACCGTTGGGGATACGCGGGCGGCGGAGGCATCGGGCTGGGCACCATTCTGCTCATCCTGCTGGTGTGCTGGCTGCTGGGAGTCTTCCACTAGAAAGAAATGCGGGCGCGGCTCGGTTTCGGAAGGCAATCACTCGATTGCCGGCTGAGGTTTGTGGATTCCCAGGTCTTCCGCCGCGGCGGAAGACCTGGGAAGTACAAGTTCACGCGGTCGTGGTACTAGTAGAGCGCCCGGCCCGCTGATCTGGAATTGCCTCACAGTACCTTCGTAAGGAAAACACGCTAACAGTTCAGCAAGCCGCCTAAGGGGCGGCTCATTCGCGCCGATGAGTTAGGGGACGCTAAGACTGCGGGGGCCGTTTCCCCGGCGGTCTGCGATTTCGCTCGTCGTGTGAGGCTGTCGATGCTGAGTGCGGTAAGGGTCCGCTCGCTGTATGCTCCTGTACTCTTTGTTGCCTTCTGCACTGCAATCGCAATCGCTCAACAGCCGAACCGAATCGTGGGGCCGATCGATGAGAGGCAGGTAGTTACGCTCACCGGCAATGTGCATCCGCTGGCACGCGGGGAGTTTGACCGGGGCGCGGTGCCGTCCGATACCCGGCTCGATCGCATGGTGTTGCAACTGCAGCCCTCGGCGGCCGCGCAGGCGGAGCTTGATGCTCTGGTTGACGCGCAGCACGATCCGGCCTCGCCCCTTTTTCACCAGTGGCTCACGCCATCTGAGTTTGGAGGGCGTTTCGGCGCCACCGCGGCCGATGTGGCGAAGGTGACCGCGTGGCTGCGCGGGCACGGATTCACCGTCGATGAGATTTCCCCCAGCAACCGGCTGATGATTTTCTCAGGCACCGCGGCCGATGTTGTGGAGGCGTTTCACACCGAGATTCACAGCTATCGAGTCAACGGAGTGGACCACATGGCCAACGTTGAGGACCCGCAGATTCCGAGGGCCCTGGCCGGTGTGGTGAGCGGCGTGCTTTCCCTGCACGACTTTCGCCGCAGCTCCGAGATCAGCGCGAAGAGGCCGCTTGCTCCTCAGGTTGGGAAAGCCTCGGGCGAAGTGCGGCCGGAATATACAAGCGGGTCTTCGCACTATCTGTTTCCGGCGGATTGGGCCACCATCTACGACTTGAATTCGGTGTACGGCGCCGGGAAAACGGGGTCGGGTGCGTCGATTGCGATTGTGGGGCGCAGCAACATCAATGCGTCGGATGTAATGCAGTTCCGCTCCGCCTCGGGCCTGCCGGCCAACCCGCCCAAGGTGATCTTTGTCAGCGCCAATCCGGGACTGGTCTCCGGCGATCAGGATGAGTCAACCCTCGATGTGGAGTGGAGCGGGGCGATCGCTCCTGAGGCGACGGTGAATTTTGTGGTGGGTGCATCCACGGCTACGACAGACGGCGTGGACCTTTCGGCGCAGTACATTGTGAACCACGCCACGGCGCAGGTGGTGAGCACAAGTTATGGCAGTTGCGAGCAGGACATGGGCGCCAGCGAGATGGCCTTCTATAACGGGCTGTGGGAACAGGCAGCAAGCGAGGGGATCAGCGCGTTTGTATCTTCAGGCGACTCCGGTGCGGCGGGTTGTGACGGCGGTTCGTCGACGACCGGAACCATGGCCGCAGTGAATGGCCTGTGCAGCTCTCCCTACTCCACCTGCGTGGGCGGAACGGAGTTCAACGAGGGATCGAACCCGGCCGAATATTGGTCCGCGACCAGCAACGCCTCGAATTACGAGTCGGCGCTGGGCTACATTCCGGAGGCGGTCTGGAACGAGAGCGCGCTGAACGGCGGCTCCGGGCTGTGGGCATCCACCGGCGGAGCGAGTGTGGTGTACCAGCAGCCGAGCTGGCAAAAGGGTGTGAGCGGCGCCAGTGCGGCCAACGGGATGCGGACAGTGCCGGACGTGGCTATGACCGCGGCCGGACACGACGGATACGCGATTGTCGAGAACGGCAGCTTCTGGATCATCGCCGGCACCTCGGCGGCTTCGCCCTCGTTTGCCGGGGTCATGGCGCTGGTGGTGCAGTCGCAGGGCGGCAAGGGGCAGGGCACTGCGAATCCCGCGCTCTACGGGCTGCTGAGCGCGGCCAAGAATCCATTTCATCCCACGCCTTCCGGCAACAACAACGTGCCGGGAGTGCCCGGATTCACGGCCAGCGGTGCGGCGTACAACCTGGCCACCGGGCTTGGGTCGGTGGATGGAGCGGTGCTGCTCAGCAGCTGGGCCGCGGGCGGGGGCGCGACCACCGGCGCGAACTTCGCCATGACCCAGTCGGCCAAATCCGGCACAGCGCAGACGGGCAACAAGGTGACCTTTACGGTAGGCGTAACGGAGAGCGGGACGGCGAAGAATGCAGTTTCTCTCACGGCGCAGGCGGCCGCCGGCGTGACGGCCACGATCAGTCCCGCGTCGATTACGCCGGGCACCTCGGCCACGGTTACGGTCACAGTTGGATCGACGGCCACGGCCGGAGCGCAGAATGTCACCATCACGGGCTCGAACTCCTTCGGCAGGCAGACCGTGACCTATGCGTTGACGGTCACCGTGCCGCCATCGCTTACAGTGACCGCCGCGTCGAGTACCGCGTCGGTGGCGCCGGGCGCGTCTGCCGCGGTGAACCTGACTGCCGCAACGGGCGGATCCTTTAGCGGGAACATTACCTGGAGCGTGAGCGGTCTGCCGTCAGGCGTGAGCGCTGCGTGGTCGGCGAACCCGCTCATGCCTGCTTTGGGATCGAACCCGGAGACACTCAAGCTGACGGCGGCATCGACCGCAAAGGTGCAGTCGGCTGCGCTGACTGTGACGGCCACGGGCGATGGGCTGACGGCGACGAGCAAGGTTACTGTGCAGGTGATACAGTCCGCTGGATTCACGCTGGCTGCTTCGCCGGTTTCTGTCTCAATGCAGTCTCTCGGGACAGCCGCGGTAACCGTGACGGCTACCCCGATGGGCGGCGCGGCTGTGGCAAGCAACGCTGCTGGATCGAGCATCGGCATTGCCTCCGGATTGCCCAAAGGGTTTACGGCGGCATGGGGCAAGCCGAGCCTGACCTCGGCCGGCACGGTGGCGTGGACGCTGACGCTGACCGGCAGCGCAAGCGCAGTTGCCGGCTCGTCTACGCTTGGCCTCAACGCCCAGATCATGTCTGTGACGGGACAGGCATTCACGGCCACGTCGACCGTGCCCATAACGGTCACGCTCACGCCGCCCACGCTTTCGCTTACCCCGGCCTCGGCTTCGCTTGCCGTGGGGCAGGGCAAAAGTGTGACCGATGTTGTGACCCTGGCAGGGAATGGAACCTTGTCCGGCGCGGTGACCCTGAGCGTGAGCGGGCTGCCCAGCGGAGTGACGGCTACGTGGAGTTCCAGTCCGCTCACACTGAGCGCCGGAAGCGCGAAGAGTACGCTGACGTTGACGGCGTCCGCGCCGGCGAAGCTGGGCTCGGCAACGGTGACCGTGACGGCCACGGGCGATGGAGTGTCGGCAGCGAGCAAGGTGACCTTGCAGGTAACGCAAGGCGCGGCGCTGCAACTGGCGCTCTCGGCAACGTCGCTTTCGATGGCTCGCGCTGGGACGGCTTCGGTGACGGTGTCGATGACCGAACTGGGCGGGCTCAATGTGCCAACCACGCTGACCTTGAGCGGGTTGCCGAATGGGGTGACGCCGGCGCTGAGCAAGGTGAACTCCGGGGCGGCCGGCAGCGAGAGCGGCGTACTGACGTTTACCGGGAGCTCGAAGGCGGCGGTGGGAACGTCGACGCTGACGGTTGGGGTAAGCGGCATCAGCAACGGTGTCACCTATTCAGCAACTGAGGCGCTGACTCTTTCGCTCAGATGAACGCAGCGCCCTGTCAACGCTCTCTGCTGCGTTATCCCGCTTTTGCCGGCCTCTTTCGAGCAGCTATGATCGATGGGTTCCGGCTCCGCAGTTGAAGAGAGCCGGCCCAGGAGCGATCAATGGTCAAGTGGGCGGGGTTGGCACTGGTGGGCCTCTGTGCGGCAGCAGCGGCAGGCGCGCAGCTGACAGGCGGCGGGGCAACGGCATGCACCGCACTCGGCAGTCTGAGTCTGGATTCCTCACAGGTGGCTTCGGCTTCCGTCGTTGAAGCAGGCGCGCTGGTTCTCGACGCCCAACAACCCGATCCCATCTTGAAGAAGCTGCCGGCGTTCTGCCGTGTGGTTGCGGTCTCCAAGCCATCGCCCGGCTCCAACATCCGCATCGAGGTCTGGCTGCCGCTTGCGGGGTGGAATGGGAAGTTCATGGGCCAGGGCAACGGCGGCTTTGCCGGCTCCATTGGCTACCGCGGCCTGGCGGTCGCGGTGCTCGGTGGCTTTGCCAGCGGCGGCACCGACACCGGGCACACCGGCGGGGCCACCGACTCAGGCTGGGCGCTGGGCCACCCGGAGAAGGTGATCGACTTTGGCTATCGCGCCGTTCATTTGATGACGGAGTTGAGCAAGACGGTGGTGGAGAAGTTCTATGGCGGCGCGGCGCAGCACACTTACTTCAGCAGCTGCTCCGATGGCGGGCGCGAGGCGCTGATGGAGGCGCAGCGCTTCCCTGAGGATTACGACGGCATTCTGGCCGGCGCACCGGCCTTCAACTGGACCAGCCTGCTGAGCCGGGGAGCGCAGCTGAGCCAGCAACTGCGGGCCGGGCCGGAGAACTATCTGCCCGCGGCCAAGGTGCCGGCCATCAGCGACGCGGTTCTGGCGGCATGCCATAAGAACGAGCCGGGGCCGTATCTGGCCGATCCGCGCAGCTGCCGTTTCTCGCCCGACGCGCTGCTGTGCAAAGGCGCGGAGACCGCCGCGTGCCTGACGCCGGCCCAGGCCGCCAGCGTGCAGGCGCTCTACGCCGGCTCCTACTTGGCGGACGGCAAGCTGGTTTATCCCGGCCTGCTGCCCGGAGGAGAACTGGGCGACAACGGCTGGCCTGGCTGGATCACCGGTGACTCACTCGACTCCAGCGCCGGCTCGGCCTATGGGGTTGGCTACTTTCGTAACGTGGTCTATTCAAAAGCGGATTGGCAACTGAAGGACTTTGAACTGGGCCGCGATCTGAAGATGGCCAAGGAGAAGACCGGCCAGGCGCTCGATGCGGTCAACCCGGATCTGCGGCCCTACCAGGCGCGCGGCGGCAAGCTGATTCTCTATCACGGCTGGAACGATGCGGCCATCTCTCCGCTGGCCACCATCGACTATGTGAAGAGCGTGGAGCAGGCCGTCGGCCGCGAGCAGACGGATTCCTTTGTGCGGCTGTTCCTGGTGCCCGGCATGCAGCACTGCGGCGGCGGGCCGGGGCCCACGGACATTGGGCAATGGGGGCCGAGCTTCGACCCGGCTCTGGACAATGCGGCGAACAATATCACCTTTGCGCTGGAGGATTGGGTGGAAAAGGGCAAGGCTCCGGAGCAGGTGATTGCGCGGGGGAGTTTTGAGGATGCGGGCAGGAAAGTTGCCTTCGCGCAGCCTGTCTGCGCCTATCCCAAGGCCGCTATGTACAAGGGCAGCGGCGACCGGAAAGACGCATCGAGCTACGTTTGCGCGGGGAAGTAGAAACGGCCGTCCTCTCAGTCGAACAGCGTGAATGCCTGCTCAATGCGCGCCGGCAGAGCGGCGGTGTCGCTGCCGAAGGAATAGTGGATTTCGAGTACCACGGCAGGCGGCGTGGGGAGGGCCTTGATGGCCTTCACCGTGGCCGGCCAGTCGATGTTGCCGTCGCCCGGCCACAGGTGCTCGTCTTTCACGGCGTGGTTGTCGTGGACGTGCAGGGTGGCGATGCGGCTGCCCAGGGTGGCAATGGCCTGGGCCACGCCCACGGTGATGTGCGCATGGCCCAGGTCCAGACAGATGCCCACGTTCTTCTGGTGGCCGAGCTCGAGAATGGTGGCCAGGTGCTCGGGGGTGGTGGGCTCGCTGGTCAGGTTTTCGACCAACAGGCGCACGCCCAGGGGGTGGGCAAAGGCGCCCAGATGCTCCAGAGCCGTGATGGCGTACTCGACCGTGCGCTGCGACCAGCCGTCTTCGCGCTCGCCCAGATGCAACACCATATTTGAAAAGGGGATCAGCTCGGCGGCTTCCAGGGCGCGCTTGATCTCGTCCATGGCGTCGATGCGGCGGGCCTTTTCCGGGTGCAGCACGTTGACAGCAGGAGCGCCGGCGCGGCCCATCTCGCGGTCGGGAAACAACGGCGCATGCATGGAGAAGGGCTTCAGCGAATTGGAGCGGAACCAGGAGGCCAGCTCGGATACGTGCTCCCGGCTGGCATAGTCGAAGTGCTGGCGGGCGGCAAAGATCTCAACGGCCTGGGCACCGGAGCGCGCGGCGAGTTCCAGCAGGCCGGGGTGCAGGCGCTGTTTGAGGAAGAGGTGCGTCGAAAGGACTCGCAGCATGGTTGGGGGGTCTCCCGCATCCGGCAGGCCTGTTCTGAACACATCGGCCGCTAGAGAGTATTGTCTCATTCTCTGAACAGGTTACGGCGCCCAGGGTGTTGCGGGAGAAGGTGCAGAATCCAGAGGATGGGACACAAGAGCCGCTTTGGGAAGAGATTTGGTGGAAGTAGCGCGTACAGCGGGTCCGGATGAACGGCGCGCTGCGACGCAAACCGGCGATCCACGAAGACAGCCGGTTTGCATTGCAGATGCGCAGACTGGGAAACAGGAAATGGGAAGCCGCGGCTCTTTCGGAACTTCTATTGGATAGTAGAGTGCAAACCGATGGAGCCTAGGCAAAAAAGGTCCGATTCACCGAACGGCCAACCCGCCATTCGCTGCAACCACTGAAAGACCATCGTGTGGGCTTTCTAAGGGCTGTGAGCCAGAAGATTAACATAATCTCATCTAGAGATTCGCAAAAAGCGATCAATTTTGAACAGCTGCATGGAATATTTCATTGTTGATTTGATCACGTTGAAATATCCAAGCGCTTCTTCGAGTTTCGCTAATTTGTACGGAGGGAGCGCAGACGTAACTTGGGGAGACTGGCTGCGGACTGGGCTGTTACCCGGAAGTAGCCGGCGACTTGGGGATCGCCGGCTTGCTTCGCGGTAACGCAGATTGGGAAAGGTACGGGGGAATCCGTGGATTTCCGCGGAATTAACCCCTCAATTGCTGCGAGGGTCATGGTGAGATCAGAGCCAAATCGGAGGCCCGGTGAGCCTGATCGCCATTTGTTGAAGCTGTCGAGAGACCACTTTCGGATCTCGCTGACCGCGTCAACACCCACACATTAGCAGATTCAAAATGGCCAAAACTGAGCAATTTTGCACCATTTGCGGTGAATTCGAATGATTTGGTGCGTTTGAATGGGTTGAAAAGTTCCTGCCAGGGTCACCGCTCCCCGTGGGAGACATGCCGATGCGAAAGCAGCCCAGCGGTGAAATTAGCCTGTTGCCCCGGGGGATCCCGACACTTTCAGGGGCGACCGTCAGTAGCCGGCGGCCTTGCCGTAGTGGCTGCGGCGGTCCTGTCCGCCTTCGAGTTCGCCGGTCTTGGGATCGATGGCGATGCATTCCCCATTCGACCAGTGGCCGTCGCGGATGGAGAGGGTGTAACCCATGTTGCGCAGGGCGGCCAGGGTTGCGGGGGCGAAGCCGGGTTCGAGGTAGAGCTTGTCGGGCAGGTACTGGTGGTGGAAGCGCGGGGCGTCGACGGCCTGCTGAATGTTGAGACCGCCCTCGGCCGCGGAGAGAAAGATGTTGGCCACGGTGGTGATGATGCGCGCGCCGCCAGGCGAGCCGAGCACGTAACGCAGTTTGCCGTCCTCCAGAACAATGGTCGGGGTCATGGAGCTGAGCGGGCGCTTGCCGGGGGCGATGGCGTTGGCCGGGCCCTGGATGAGGCCGAACATGTTGGGCACGCCCATTTTGGCGGCAAAGTCGTCCATCTCGTCGTTGAGCAAGAAGCCGAGCGAGCCGGCGGTGACGTGGGAGCCGAAGCTGTCGTTGAGCGTGGTGGTGACGGCGACGGCGTTGCCTTCGGCGTCGACGACGGAGTAGTGAGTGGTGTCCGGCGACTCCGGCTTGTGGCGACCGGCCGAGGTGGGCGCGGGCGGCAGGAATCCGGCGGGACGCACCAGCGCGGGCGAAGCGGTGGCCAGGTTCGGGTCGATGGACGCGCGCCAGGCTTCGGCATAGGGCTTGGCGGTTAGCGCGGCGGTGGGAATCTGGTTGTAGTCCGGGTCGCCCAGGTAGTCGGTGCGGTCCATGTAGGCACGTCGGCAGGCCTCGGTGATCAGGTGCATGGACGCGGCAGAGCGATCGCCCAGGCGCCCCAGGTCGTAGCCTTCCAGGATGTTGAGGGCGCTGAGCAGCACAATGCCACCGGAGGAAGGCGGAGGGGCGCTGATGACGGTGTAGTTGTGGAAGGCGCCTTCGATGGGCGCGCGCTCCACCACGTTGTACTGGGCCAGGTCTTCGAGCGTGAGCAGCGCGCCTCCATTTTTCAGTTCGTTCACCAGCTCATGGGCCATTTTGCCGTGGTAAAAGTCGTCCGGGTCTTGGACGATGCGCTCGAGCGTCCGGGCCAGCTCCGGCTGGCGAAAGGTTTCCCCCTCCTTGTACAACTGGCCTTCGCGCTGGAAGATGCGTTTCGAATCGGGAAACTTGGCCAGGTCGGGATCGGTCAGCTCTTTGGCCTCTTCCGCGGTCAGCAGGAAGCCCTCGCCGGCGAGCTTAATGGCCGGCGCCATCACCCTGGCCAGGTCCAGCTTGCCGTATTTGCGTTCGGCGTAGACCAGGCCGGCGACGGAGCCGGGCGTGGCGATGGAGCGGTAGCCGATCACGCTCGATTGCAGGCTGGTCTCGGGGATGACATTTCCCTTGGCATCTTGATACATGGTCTCGGTGGCAGCCAGCGGAGCTTTCTCGCGGTAGTCGATGAAGGTGGTGCGACCGTCGTGCGTGCGCAGCAGCAGGAAGCCGCCGCCGCCCAAGTTGCCCGCGGCTGGGTGGACCACGGCGAGAGCAAAGCCGGTGGCCACGGCCGCGTCGACGGCGTTGCCCCCGGAGCGCAGCACCTCTACCCCCGCGTCGGCGGCCAGGTGATGCACGGCGACCACCATGCCGTGGGAGGCGCGCACCGGCTGTTCGTCGAGATAGGGCCGGGGAGAAGGAATCACGTTCTTTGTGCCCTCCTGGGCAGGGTGGGGGGCAGCTCCGGAGTTGGCGGGGCAGAGCGCGGCGCCGGTGAGGGCGGCCAGGACGGGGAAGGTGAGCAGCCGTCGATTCATCGTGTGGGGACAGGATAACCCGGAATGGGAGGTGCTTTGAGGATAACCCCCTTTTAGGCCACCCAAAGGACCTCCACTGCGTCCTATTCATGACAGGCAATCGAGCGGCCCGCGGGTTCAGCGCAAGCAGGTTGCATCCTTATCGTGAGGTCATCATGCGTATGCGATGGACATTTGCAGCAATTGTGGCGGTGGGCCTGGCGTGCAGCGCGGCGGCCGGTGCGCAGGCCCGTGCGGTGAAGAGCCTATCGCAGACCGACGTGTCGGTGAGCCTCTATGGGGCATTCACCGGGACCACAACGGGCGATGGCATTCAACAGAGTCCGTCGAATGCGGCGGGGGCCATGATTGCCGTGCGGCACATCGACAACCCGCTGGTTGGCTATGAAGGGACGTATTCGGTGAATCGCGCCAACCAGGTGTACACGCCGCTCATTTGTCCGGTTACCGGCACGACTCCTGGGTGCGATCCCGCAACGCCGGTCTCTGCCAATGCGCATGAAATCACGGGCGACTGGGTGGCCTCGTTGAAGCTGGCCAACCTGAGACCGTTTGCGCTGGCCGGAGTTGGCCTGGTGTTCAACGAACCCAGCAGCGGGCAGACGGCGACGCACTCCTCTACCAAAGGCGTTTTTCTCTATGGACTTGGTCTTGACTGGGGCCTGGTTCCGCATATCGGCCTGCGGTTCCAGTACCGGGGCAATGTGTATCGTGCGCCCGATCTGACCAATGCACTGGGCTCGAGCACTGCGTTTCTGCACACATCGGAGCCGATGATCGGCGCGTATTTCCGTTTCTAGGCCATCGGCTGCAGCGCGCTGTTTTGCTCAGATCATGACCCGCGCGGGGGATGAAAGTCAGAACGTGCGCAACTTTCCGCGGGAAGCGGTGTCAAAGACTGCGAGAGATCTGTGAGGAGTACCGGGGATCACCCCGGACTCTGCGGCGGTTGGCACACCTGGCGGGTCTCCTGCGATTCCTCCTCTGCCTTCTGCAATCCGCAGTTTTTGCCCTTGGCTGAGTTTCGATTGAACCCGGCCTGCACGGACACGTGTGTGAACTTCCACCCCCCCCATTTTTGAGAAGGATTGACGATGAAGACAAGGTTCGCAAATGCGCGGCAGAGATTCTTTTGGGTATGCGGCTTTTTGGCGATCTGCGCAGTGACGGTTCCGCAAGCGGGCGCGCAGGCAGCGCCCCGCATCCGCGTGGAGATCGACAGTGCGGAACAGGCGACGTTGAAGAACTCGCTGCACCCCATGGCGCGGGCGCAGTATGATGCCGGACGGCTGGCGGCGGATACGCAGCTGAACGGCATCACCCTCACCTTCAATCGCTCCGAGCAACAGCAAGCTGACCTGCTGGCGCTGATGGCGGCGCAGCAGAACCCGGCCTCGGGGCTCTATCATCGGTGGCTCACGCCTGAGCAGTTCGCGGCGCGCTTCAGCATGGCCGACGAGGACCTGGCCAAGGTCGAGAGCTGGCTTCAGCAGCAGGGCTTCGCCATCGACCGGGTGGCGCGCAGCAAGAATGCCATTCACTTCTCCGGAACGGCGCGGCAGGTGGAGCAGGCCTTCTGCACGGAGATGCACATCTATAGGATCAACGGGCCGGGGAACGAGACAAACCGGCATTTTGCGCCTTCCACGGCGCTGAGCCTTCCCGCGGCGCTGGCTCCCACGGTGCTGAGCATTACCAACCTCGACGACTTCCAGCCGCGCGCACATGTGATCCTGAACCGGAACAGCCGCGTCAGGCCGTCGTTCACTTCGAGCCAGTCGGGTAGCGTTTTCTTTGCGCCGGGCGACATCGCCACGGTCTACGACATCAAGCCACTTTACAACGCGAGCATCACCGGCGCCGGCCAGTCCATCACTATTGTGGGCCAGTCGGCCATCCAGGTCAGCGACATTGAGGCCTTTCAAAACGCGGCCGGGCTGAACGTGAAAGACCCCGTACTTTACCTGGTACCGAACACCGGAAACTCGACGGATGAGGCCGGCGGAGACGAGGCTGAGTCCGACCTGGACCTGGAGTGGTCAGGCGCCATTGCTCCGGGGGCGACGGTCAATTTTGTTTACACCGGCAGCAGCTCGAACCAAGGCGCATTCGACGCGATTCAATATGCGATTGAGAACCAGATCGGCACGATCATCAGCAGCAGCTATGGCAACTGTGAAGCTGCCCTGCTCGGGTTCACACTGGAGTCGAGCCTTCAGCAGGGAACTGTGCAGGGGCAGACCGTGCTTTCGGCCACGGGCGACGACGGCTCGACGGATTGCTTCGGTATCGGCGGTCTGTCCACAACCGCGCAGCAGGCAGCGGCTGTGGACTATCCGGCCAGCAGCCCTTATGTGACGGCCATGGGCGGGACCGAGATCTCTTCCACCGCCAACAATGGGGACTATCTGACGGCGGGCAACGGCTATTGGCAGGCTGAAGGCAGCTCGGACATCGCAAGTTCCGCGCTCCAATACATCCCGGAGATTGGCTGGAACGACGATGCGGCCAATTGCGGCGCATCCGACTGCCTGAGCTCCGGGGGCGGCGGGGCAAGCGCGTTGTTTTCCAAGCCTGCCTGGCAGACCGGCGTGCCCGGGCTCTCCGGCAGCATCACCATGCGCGAAGTTCCCGACCTGGCGCTCTATGCCTCGCCCAGCTTTCCCGGCTTCCTTTATTGCAGTAGCGACCCGAGCGCCTGGGGCAACGCACAGTCGGGCAGTTGCGTCACCGGCTTCCGCGACGCCAACGATGTCTATCTCACCGTGGCCGGCGGCACCAGCTTCGACGGGCCCATCTTCGCCGGCATCCTGGCGCTGATCAACCAGAAGCAGGGGTATACCACCGGACAAGGACTCATCAATCCGACCCTCTACACCCTGGCCGCCAACAGCGCCACGTATGCCTCAGCCTTCCATGACATTCCTTCAGGCAACAACTTTTGCACGGCCGGCGCGCCCTACTGCGCCAGCAACGGCAGCACGCTGGGCTTCGCGGCCGGAACCGGCTACGACCAGGTAACCGGGCTTGGCTCCGTGGATGCCAGCAACCTGGCCGCCGCATGGCCGGCCAGCACCGGTCCCACCCTGCTGGCCTCAACCACGGCCATCACCGCATCCAATAGCGCCCCGAATATCGGCGTCTCCGATACGTTCACCGTCACCGTGGCAGCCGCTTCCGGCACGCCCACCGGCACCGTCAACCTGACCGTGGACGGTGGCACGCCGATGGCGGAGACGCTGGCCGCGAACGGTACATTCGTCTACAGCACATCGTTCTCCACCGCCGCCTCGCACACCATTCTGGCTGCGTATACGGGCGACTCGACTTATGCCGCATCCACTGGCAGCGTCACGGTGAATGTGGCCGTGGTCTCGTCGGGCATCGGGACCATCTCGCTGACGCCATTGCCGAGCCCCAGCACGCTGACCGTGACCCAGGGAAACTCCGGCACGGAGACCATCTCGATTACGCCGGCGGGCGGCTATACCGGCACGGTGGACGTGAACTTCGACGCCGGGCCGGGCGACAACGCACTGCAGAACCTGTGCTATGAGTTCACCAATACCAACAGCGCCGGCCTGGGCACAGCGCCCATCGGCGGGACGGCCGCGGTGACCACGCAGTTGATTCTCGACACCAATGCCGCTGAGTGTTCGACCACAGGAGCCATTCGCAAGCCGGGAATGCAGCCGATGCACCGACAGCACTCCGTGTCCACGGCGAAGAAGCCGGGCGGGAATCCTTTGCCCCTGACCGTGGCTTTTGCCGGGCTGCTGCTGGCGGGCTTTATGGGGCGTGGTTCGCGCAAGCTGCGCACACTGGCCGGGCTGATTCTTCTGGCGGCTGTCGGGCTGGCGACCACCGCGTGCGGCACCGGCGTGTTCAACAACACCGTTCCCAATCCACCCACGGGAACCTACACCATCACCATCACCGCGCAGGATTCGGCGAGTGCGAATATTGCGGCAACACCGGCAACGTTCACCTTCGTCATTACGTCCCAGTAGACGGCAAACCGTCAGGGGGGCAGGCATCCGAGCAGGATGCCTGCCCTTTGGCACGCCTGGGGAACCCGGCCAGGCGGGTGCCGCGGCCTCGCCCGAACCATAAAGGGACAGTAATTCTGGTTCTGCTCAAAAGTGTCCTCAATTGCACGGATTGCATCCCGGACGGGGCGTAGCATCTCTGCGTCATGGGCGAACTCTCAATTGAACCGGCCAGACAGATTGTGGGGCCACACACGCATACCGATTGTTTTCTTTCCTGGTTCCGGTCTGGCGCTTTCGCCGTCCTTCCATGCGGGCGTGCCCGTGCTTTCAACCTGGCAGGGCATTCTGCGCCTATGAGTTCCCCTCTGAGCTTTCGGCTCGCCCGGTACCTTCTTCAGGCGGGTGTGCTGGTGTTCGCGGCGGCATGGGGCCAGGCTCAGGATCCAGCCGGCCCCGCGCTGCCGAGCCTGGGTCTACCCCAGATCGTTGCGCAAATCCAACTCCATGCCCAGGCGCAGACCGCCGAACTAAGGCACTACCAGGCGCTGCGCCACTACCAGGTGGACTACCGCAGCTTCTCGGCCCGGATGGATGCGGAGGTGAGTTACGACGCGGTGCAGGGGAAGAGCTTTCGGATCGTCTCCCAGGGTGGTTCACGGCTTCTCTGCGACAAGGTCTTGAAGCGCGCCCTGGAGAGCGAGGTGGAGGCCTCGCGCGACCGGGGGCTGACGGCTCTGAGCGCAAGCAACTACCGGTTTCAGTTGACCGGCAGCGAGAGCGTCGCGGGCCGGCCCGCTTACGTTCTGGATGCACAGCCGCTCACCGCGAGCAAGTTTCTGTTTCGTGGAAAGGTTTGGGTCGATGCCGCCGACTTTGCGGTGGTGAAGATGGAGACCGAGCCGGCCCGCAACCCGTCCTTCTGGATTTCACGAACGCTGATCCACTATTCGGGGGCAAAGGTCGACAGTTTCTGGCTGCCGCGCCAGGTGCGCACCGAAACCAAAGTGCGGATTGGCGGAACAGCCGTGCTCACCATCGACTACGGAACCTACCAGGTCGTCCCCGCGACGCTGCAGGCAGCCAACTTCTAAGCGCTTACCGGTCCCCGATCCGCATCACTCCATCGATCGGTGCTCGGCAGAAGCTGCCTGCCAGCTTCCAGGTTGATCCATCGGCGTAGGTCACCGAGTTCAGCTCGATGGCCGTCGCCGCCGAGAGTCCGGGAACGGTCAGGTCCGCGGCAACCTCCTTGCCGGTACCGGCCGCGAATTGCACGTCCAGCGTCTTCGCGGCGTCTGCCGTGTTGTGGTCAGGCTGCGTCTTGGTTAGCCGCGGCTTGTTGGCCAGGCCGTGCACCGTCACATTGGCTGCGACTATAGGCCTGGAGTCGCGGTTGGCGACGCTCAAATGCAGCATCTGCGCGACGCTCCCGGTGCGGACGCCGTTCACCTCCATCGTGTCTCCGCCGGGGTTGTGCCCGGCGCGCAGCGTGACCGGACAGCCGTTCATCGGCTGCGCCATCTCGCTCATCTGCAACGCAACTCCAGCGGGAGCCTGCGCCGGGCTCGACGTCCCGGTGGCCCAGGTTGCCGAGCCGTCCGACGCAGGGCTGGTCTTTTGAATGACCGCCATCCCTTGGGTCGCAAATCCGGGCTGGCCCATGGTGGTCTGGGCAGCGAGGATACTCGATCCCGACAAGAGGGCGAACCAGACGACGGCGGCACGATTCATGAGAATTCTCCTTGAGCGCGGCGCGGGCCGGCAGAGAGTTTGCAACTGTTGGACGCAGGCGCGAACCCACGGTAACAGGCTACGCCCGCCTCTACGGCGCAGCAAGCGGATGAGCGGCCGGGCATCCAGGTGACCGCTCCGGCGCGTCGGGTTTGCTGTGTTACCGTTGCAATACGGCGTCCTTGAACCGGGCCGGGCTTGGGCGGTCTTCGCTCGATGCTTGCGCATGGCCGGAAACCTGGGGAGCGGCCGAGCAACACCACAAAAGAATGCCCCAACAGCCGGAAATCACATCGCCTTCGTTGCCCGCGAACCCGGCTGCACAGCCTGGGACGGGGCTGGTTTCCGCTGCCGAAGCAGCTTCAGTCTCCGGGGCTACCCCCTCGGGGCCAGGACAGGGCACCGGCGCAACACCGGATCAGCATGGATCGCACCGGCTTCCGCGCTGGCTGGAAGAGACGGAGGTTTTCCTGCGATTGGTGATGCAAATTTGCCTTGGGCTGTTCTTCTGCTATGCTCCGTGGTTCAGCTATTTGCCGGACTCTGCTGCCTGGTTGCATAGGATTTGGGACCAGAACCCGCTCTTCCTGCAATTTCCAACCCTCGCGATCATCGCGGGCAACGGAGCGGTGCGCGGCATGGTATCGGGTCTCGGGCTTTTGAATGTATGGTTTGCGTTTCAGGATGCGATCCGACATGGGACGGGTAGAAAATGACGGACGAGGGAACAGGGAATAGGGATCAGGGAACAGGAAGCAGCACGCCGGCGCCGCTAGAGCGGGCGCAGCTGGCCTACGAGAATCCGGCGTTTTTGAACAGCGCCGACGGACGGCTGATCCGCATCGTCTCAGAGTACCTGGAGCCGCTGGCGCGCTTCCGCCACGAGCAGATTCAGGACACGGTGGTCTTCTTCGGCTCGGCCCGGTTCCGCGGCCGCGAAGAGGCCGATCACGCCCTGGAACTGCTGGACAACACCGGCTCAACCCAAGCCGCGCCCAGCCACGAGCAGCCCGCCAGCGTTCCGCAAATCGTGGAAGGCACGGCGTCAGCCTTGCAGCGCAAGCGCGCCGTGGCAGCCGTGGAAATGGCCCGCTACTACGAGGATGCGCGGCGGCTTTCGCAAATCCTCACCGCCTGGGCAATGAAGATTCCCACTCGCCTGAGCCGCTTCGTGGTCACTTCAGGCGGCGGCCCTGGCATCATGGAGGCAGCCAACCGCGGCGCCCACGAGGCCGGCGGCAAGACCATTGGTCTCAACATCCGGCTGCCCTTCGAGCAGGCGCCCAACCCCTACATCACGCCCAGCCTCAACTTCGAGTTTCACTACTTCTTCATGCGCAAGCTGTGGTTTGCGTATCTGTCGAAGGCGCTGGTCGTCTTCCCTGGCGGCTTCGGCACCCTGGACGAGATGTTCGAGATCCTCACCCTGGCCCAGACCCACAAGCTGGCCAAGAAGATCACTGTGGTCATCTACGGCTCGGAGTACTGGAAGAAGGTCTTCAACCTCGACGTGCTGGTGGATACCGGCGCCATTTCGCCCAAGGACATCGAGCTGTTCCAGTTTGCCGACACCCCGGAACAGGCCTTCGAGATGTTGCGCAAGGGATTGACCGAGAACTACCTCATCGATGAAGCCGCGGAAGGCAGGTTGGCGACGGTTGCGGTTGCCGACGCGGCCAGCAAGGAGCTGATGGCCGGCTGGACGCTCGAAGACTTTCTCGGCCCAGAGATGGCCAAGACCAGTAAGTAGTCAGAAGCCTATCTGTCCCGCTGCCGCAACTCCTCCCGGGAGAGTGGGCTGAGCTCCTTAAGTCTCTTCCAAGAAATCCTCAGTCTCCAGATTAGAGTCTGCTAGGCTTGAGGCATAAGGAGATAGCCGGTCCGGCTTGCACAGCCCTGACCCGCGGGGTCGAATCAGCGCGCATACTTATTCAAATTGTTTCCTCGGGGAAATTCAGGGGCATTCAAGCTGGTTTGCAAAGGGCTTCTGATAACTTTGTTGATTCCTTCCTCAATTGAAGGGGCATTCGCGCCATCTTAACTTGCCATTGATCAACGGGAGGGGATACTGGGTGCAGAAATCCGGAGACAAACGCGGAGAAGGAGCAGACATGGCCCGATCGAGCATCTCGTATCTGTGGCGCGACCCCCATGCGCCACGCGGATTCCGTACCGGCGTTTCCCTGCATAGCCATACCAACCAGTCCACGGAGACGCTGGACTTTCTGGCCAACTTCGGCAATCAGTATCCTGTACTGCGTCCATTGCTCTTCCGTATGGAGCGTCGCGCCGAGGCCGTGCACGGCATCAAGATCAATTACGCGGCGGCCTACTGGACGCCTCCCATGACTCCGCGGCTCGCCTTTGACCTGGAGCGAACTCAGATTGAGAAGCTCGATCTTGCGCCGATGGTCTCCCTCACCGACCACGACACCATCAACGCGCCGATGCTATTGCGCACAATCCCCAGCGCGCGGCAGATTCCGGTTTCGGTCGAGTGGAGCGCTCCTTACGGCGACCAGTCTTTCCATCTGGGCGTGCACAACCTGCCCAGCGCTCGATCCACGGAGTGGATGGCCACCCTGGCCGATTACACCGCCTACCCGAGCGACCGCCGGCTCACCGAGATTCTTGCCGCGCTCAACGCCGAGCCCAACGTGCTGGTGGTCTTCAATCACCCCATGTGGGACCTCTACCTGGTGGGCCGCGAGAAGCACGAGTTCCTGGTCAACGAGTTCTTGCAGAACAACGGCGCCTTTCTCCACGCGCTGGAGCTGAACGGTCTGCGACATTGGGCTGAGAATCGCGCCACACGTCAGCTGGCCGAGAGATGGCACATGCTGCTCATCTCCGGCGGTGACCGCCACGGCGTGGAGCCGAACGCCACCATCAACCTGACCAACGCAACATCGTTCACAGAATTCGTGCATGAGATTCGCCGCGAGAAGAAAAGCGAGATGCTCTTCATGCCGCAGTATGCGGAGCCGTGGAAGCACCGCATTCTGCAGTCGACCATCGACGCGGTGCGCAACTATCCGGAGTTTCCGCAGGGATCGCGCAACTGGGACGATCGCGTCTACCACCCCGACATGAACGGCGTGGTGCGGCCTTTGAGCGAGGTTTGGCCGGGAGGCAAGGCGCCGCGGGCGATGCGCGCCGTTATCGGCGCCGTGCAGCTGATGGGCCGCGGCCTGGTTTCCGGCGGCCTGCGCATGGCCTGGAGCGAGACCCACCAGCTGCGGCTGGCGCTGGGTGAGCACGACAGCTAACGCGACCTCTCGCGACCTTTTTGAGCAACAGCTGCCATCCTGAGCGACCGCAGCGCAGTGTAGGGAGTCGAAGGACCTGCGGTTGTTCTTCTTCCTGGCATTGCTCACCATCCCGGGTGTCCCCATGCTGACAGAAACCCTCAGTCCGATCTTCACCGAGCCAGCCTTCGGGCCGATGCCGCGTGTGGCCTACTTCCCTGACTCCTTCCACGAGGTTAACGGCGTGGCCCACACCAGCCGCCATTTCGAGGCCTTTGCGCGGCGGCGCAATCTGCCCTTTCTCTGCGTTCGCGCCGGCGACCGCGCCCAGGCCATTGCGGAAGACGGCAACGTGTGGACCCTGGAGCTGCCGCGCGGCTTTCTCTCCTTTGCGTTAGAGAAGGATCTGCGCTTCGACCCGGCGTTCCTGCGCCACATCCCGCTCATGGGCGAAGTGCTCGACCGCTTCAAGCCGGACCTGATCCACATTACAGGGCCCAGTGAGATAGGCATGCTGGGCGCCATGCTGGCCAACGAGATGGACCTGCCGCTGGCGGCAAGCTGGCACACCAATGTGCACGAGTATCTGGCGCGCCGGTCGGACTGGCTGGTGAAGCTGCTGCCGCGCCAGTCGCTGGTGACCGAGCAGACCATTGAGGATCTGACCCTGGCTGCCGCGGCCCGGTTCTACTCGATGGCGCAAGTGCTCTACGCACCCAACCCCGACCTGTGCGCCCTGCTCAAACGCGTCACGCGCCGGCCATGCCAGCTGATGCCGCGCGGCGTGGATGCGGAGCTGTTTCATCCCGACAAGCGCCGGCGCGCAGCGGACGACCGCGACCACGTTCTCGGCTTTGTGGGGCGGCTCTCCGTGGAGAAGAACGTGGCGCTGCTGGCGCGGGTTCAGGAAGAGCTGGAAGCAGTGGGACACCGGAGCTTCCGCTTCCTCATCGTCGGCCACGGCGGCGGCGGCGAAGAAGCGTGGCTGCGCGAGCGGCTGCCGCGCGCGGAGTTCGCAGGCGTGTTGCGCGGCGAAGCTCTTGCCGCGGCTTATGCGCAGATGGATTTATTCGTATTTCCGTCGCATACCGACACGTTTGGCAATGTGGTGCTGGAGGCGCTGGCCAGCGGAGTGCCTGCCATCGTCACGCCCGATGGCGGTCCCAGGACGATTGTGCGCGACGGTGTGACCGGCTGGATTGCCGAGGACGCGGATTTTGCGTCTGCGGTCGCAAGCGTACTGCGCAATCCGGAGAAGCACGCCGGGATGAGGATCGCCGCACGAGCTCATGCGCTGACCATGAGCTGGGACGCGGTGTTTGAGGGCGTCTATGCAGGGTACGAGGCGATGCTGCCGGAGAGGCGGCGGGTGTAGTTCGTGCTCGCCCACCCCAGGCGGAAAAACAAAGACCCGCCAAGGATGGGGCACCCAACTTATCATCTTCTATTGAATGAGCATCTTGAAGAATCCTAGTGAAACTGTTCGCCGCGGCGAGTGTCAGGGCACGACTTTAGTCGTGGCGGAAGATCAACAAAATCACGTTGGGCTTTAGCCCCTGCGGCGCTGTTTTCAGCTACTTGCAATTCCGCAGCGGCTAAAGCCGGAATCCAATTTGGCCATTTGCGGCACGACTAAAGTCGTGCCCTGACACAATCTACGGTCTGAAGGCAATTTTGCAAGTGGCGCGAACAACCTATGCTTTCGCGGCTATCTCCCCAATGGCACTTACTAACTTGTCCAGGTCGGGCAGCGGCGTATAGACGTGAGGAGTTACACGTACACAATTGATGTTTTCCCAGCTGATGCCGACGGTGTGGATCTTGTACTTATCGAAAAGGGCGGTCGACAATTGGCCGGGAGTCATGCCGTCGATGCTCACGCCGCAGATGGCGCACGAGTAGCGCAGATCGAGCGAGGTGTGCAGCTTGACCTTGGGGATGGACTGCACCTGTTTGGCCCAGTAGTTTTTCAGGTAGCCGATGCGCTGCTCTTTGCGTTTGTTGCCGATGCCCAACTGGAAGTTGACGGCCTCGCCGATGCCTTGCTCAATGGGGAAGCTGCGCGTACCCAGGTCTTCAAACTTGCGAATGTCGGCTGAGTGGGGCGTGCCGCTACAGACGAGAGGCCACAGCTTCTCAATCTTTTCGGCCTTCACCCACATCATGCCGGAGCCGATCGGCGCCGAGAGGAACTTATGCAGGCTGGTGCCGAAGTAATCGCAGTGCAGGTCGGGGATCTTATAGTCGAGCAAACCGAAAGAGTGCGCGCCATCTGTTATTACTTCGACGTTATGCGCATGAGCCATGTCGGCTATCTTGGCCACGGGCATGGTCTGGCCCACCCAGTTAATCATGTGCGTAACATGGATGAGCCGGGTGTTGGGAGCGATGGCCTGCTCATATGCTTTGACGATGACGTCATCGTCTTCAATGGGGAAGTCGAAGCTGATCTGTTTGTAAATGATTCCGTCGCGCTCGGCGCGCTGGCGATAGGCCTCGATCATGTGCGGATAGTCCTGCTTGGTGCCGATGACCTCGTCGCCGGCCTTGAGGGGAAGGCCGAAGATGATGGAGTTGAGCGCCTCGGTGGCATTGCGGTCGACGGCAATCTCGCCCGGCTGGGCGCCGGCCAGGTGGGCCAGCTTTTCGCGCAGCGGCTCGCGGCCCTGATCGAGGATCTGCCACATGTAATACGACGGCCCTTCGTTGGCCAGCTGGTTGTAGCGTTCGACGGCCTGCTGCACCACGATGGGTGAGGGCGAGACCCCGCCATTGTTGAGGTTGATGATGTCGGGGTTGACCGAGTAACAGCGCTGAATGACGGCCCAGAAGTCTTCATTCTGCGCCACCTCCGCGGGGCCAAGATGGACGACGGCGCGCGCGGCGGCGTTGAAATCTGCGGCGTGGGCTTGGCTGAAAAGGCTGCTTGCGGAGAAGGCGCCGGCCAGGGAAGCTGCCTGGCGGAGGAAGGTACGACGGTCACTCGACATCATATGTAGCACTCTAAGCGCTTGGACGCACGACCATCAACGGGAAAATAGCTTAAGCAGATCCGAGGCGCCGGCCGGTCTTGAGATCGAGTGTGAACTGTGTCTCCTTGTCGGTGAACATGCTCCAGCCCTGGCCGTGGAGTTTTCCTTCTTCAATGGCGGTGATGGTGACGCCTTCGTCGCTGAGCTTTTCCGATTGCCAGGCCTGGCCGGTCGCGTCCCAGGCGAGGAGGCCGTGATGGCCGACGAAGAGCAGCAGACCCTGCGTGGGGAGTGCGAGAACTTGAAGGACTGGCCGATAGGCGATCATGGTGAAGCGCTCGGGTGCAGCGGTTTGGATGATGTAGGCGTAGCCTCCGGAGACGGCGCAGATCTCCTCCGGATTGGGGCAGGCCCACAAGCCGGTTGGCACGGCTGGATCGCGAAAGCCGAGGGCACAGGTGGCGAGGAACTCCTTCGCGGAGGGCGAACGTTTTGTTGGCAGAGGCCGGATGAGGACTTCGAGTGCGCCGCGATCGACTTCTTCGGCATCGCGCGGGTAGGTGAAGTGGCGCGGCGGCAGGATGAGGGGGCGCGCGGATAGAATGTCCGCTTGCCAGTCGTGGGGAAATTTCAGATCAACGATCGGCACTTGATTCTTGCCGCTCATATTTGAGCCTTGTATCGAAGAACCCAAATGCGCTGCTCTTCGGTGTCGGGGACAGGGCAGCCGCGGGCGGACTCGATGGCTGCGAGGGCGGAGGAAGAGGTCCAGCCGAAATGAATGAGGGCGCAGGCAGCTGCAATGCTTGCGCGGCCGATGCTTCCCCGGCAATGAATGCCGATGTGCTCGCCGGCGGCCAGCCGGATTGCCAATCGCGTTGCGAATATATGGAAGGAGGGAAGGTCTGCTGGCGTGGTGCGGTCGGGAATTGGATAAGAGACGAAGCTCAAGCCGGTTTTCTCGGTGAGACTTGCTTCCTCCGAGAGGCCGAGCGAGTCAGCTTCTTCCGCTTCGAGCATGGAGACCAAGGCATCAATGCCTTGGCGCTTTAGACGGAGCAACTCGTCTTCAAGCCAGTCGTCGCCGCGAGGCCGCGTCACGATGGCTAACGCCGCTTTTGGATCGCCTTCGATCCAGAAGACATCCTTCATGGCTGCGCCTTGTAGTCGAGGATCCAGAGCTGCTGCTCCTCGGTATCGGGGACGGGACAGCCGCGGGCGGTTTCCACTGCGAGCAGCGCGTTGACGGGAGGCCAGCCGAGGTGGATGAGCGCGCAGGCGGCGGTGACGGTGGCGCGGCCGATGCTTCCCCAGCAATGGATGCCGATGCGCTGGCCGCCACGCAGGCGATGGGCCAGCCCCTCGACAAAATGGCGAAAGGCGCGCGGATCGGGCGGCAGTTGATGGTCGGGAATGGGGTGGTGAAGAAAATGCATGCCGGCGCGGCGGGCCAGCGGCCCCTCGTCTTTGAGTTCAAGCATCTCCACCTGCTCTTGGCTCAGCAGCGAGACCAGGGTATCGATGCCAGCCCGGTGCAGGTTGAGCATTTCGCTGTGGAGATAGCGGCCACCGCGGGGGCAGAGGACAATGGCCAGAGGCAAGCGGACTGGCTTCAATGGAAGCCGCGACGCGGACGCGCGCGGCACGAGCGAGGGGCCGTTGATCCAGTAGACACCGTTCACGCTGGCTCAGACTCCGACGAACTGCTCGATACGGTCGTGGACAGTGGGGATGGCCAGGCCCATGGCAGCGCCTTCCTCAATGAGCGGAATCACCTTGTCGAACTCGGGGCCGGAGTGGGCGCCGGTGATGGCAATGCGGATGGGATGGAAGAGCTGCTTGCCGTTGACGCCGGTGGCCGCCTTGACCTCGTTGATCCAGGCTTTGAACTGATCCGCCGTGATGGGGCCAGTGTGGGTGCGTACGCGGGCGGCGAACTCGCCGAGGACCGAGCGCGCGGAGTCGACCGCGAGAATGGCGGCGTTCTCCGGGTCGGCGTGGGCGGCATCGGGGTCGAAGCCGAAGATGAAGGCCGATTTGACCGGGAGCTGGGCCAGGTGGTCGACCTTGGGCAAAAAGAGGGCAAGCAGGCTGGCGAACCAGGCTTTGCGCTGGGCGATCAGCTCCGGCGAAGGAATGTCGAGATGGATCGGCGGGTCAAGGCTGGCTAGAAGGGCGATGGTCTCGGATGTATAGAGCTCGGACGCGGTCCAGAGGGGAAACACGCCGGGCTTTTGCAGGCAGAACTGGCGCTCGGCCAGCTTGGCGATGCGCTCCGGATCGGCCACCTTGATGTAGTGGCGATTGAGCCAGTTGAGCTTGTCGAAGTCGAAGATGGCCGGCGAGGGGGTGACGCGCTCCAAGGAGAAGAGGGGCACCAGCTCGGCCAGCGTGAAGGTCTCTGTCTTGCCGTCTTCCGCGCCCCAGCCGAGCAGGGCCAGATAGTTGGCCAGCGCCTCGGGCAGATAGCCCAACTGGCGGAAGGTGGAGATGGAGGTTGCGCCGTGGCGCTTGGAGAGCCGCTCGCGGTCCGCGCCCAGAATGGTGGAGAGGTGGGCAAACTGCGGCACCGGCCAGCCGAAGGCCTGGTAGATGGCCACCTGCTTGGGGGTGTTGGAGATGTGGTCGTCGCCGCGGATGACGTGGGTGATGCCCATGAGGGCGTCGTCGATGGTGACCACGTAGTTGTAGACGGGGATGCCAGCGGAGACTCCACTGGCGGAGCGGACGAGGACGGGATCGCTGACGCTTTCCGCGGCGAACTCGACTGGGCCGCGGACGATGTCGTTGAAGCGCAACGGGTGGTCTTCGATCTTCAGGCGCACGGCGAAGTGTTTGCCGGCGGCAAGGTTCCGGTCGATCTCAGCGAGCGAGAGATTGCGGCAGCGGCCGGAGTAGACCTGCGGCAGGTGCTCGGCTGCTGCGAGGGCGCGCTCGGCTTCGAGCTCCTCCGCGGTGCAGAAGCAGCGGTAGGCCTTGCCTTCGGCCAGCAGGCGCTCGGTGTGCTCGGCGTAGATGTGCAGGCGCTCGGATTGGCGGTATGGGCCGTGGTCGCCGGTGTCCGGCTCGTCCACTGCGCCCGGGCCGCCGTCCCACTCGAGGCCGAGCCAGTGCAGGTCTTCAATGAGCTGGGTTTCAAAGCGGGCTTCGCTGCGTTCGAGATCGGTGTCTTCAATGCGCAGCAGGAACAGCCCTCCGGTGCGGCGCGCGAAGAGCCAGTTGTAGAGAGCAGTACGCGCGTTGCCGACGTGAAGCAGACCGGTGGGCGAAGGCGCGAACCGGACACGGGGAATGGTGTTGGTCATGGCAGACAACATGATAGACGGTGGAAATGGCGGATGTCAGGTGGTTCCCGTGGCAGCCGGAGATTCTTGCGCGGCTACAGCTTGGATCAGGAAACGCGCTCTGAGGCAGACGGTCGGGGCAAAACTCACGAGAAGTGCTCCCACCCCTGCGGCTTGAGCGGCTTTGGGCCTTGCGGGGTGAGCAGCGTGATCGTCGAGCGGCCGGCGCGCGCGGGCAGGATACGGCCGATGCGGGTGATCGGGACGCCGGCGATCTTCCTAGGGATACGGGCTGTGGGCGCGGCGGTGAAGAGCAACTCGTAATCGTCTCCGCCGTGCAGGGCGCAATGAATGCTGGCGCCGGGATGGATGGGAAGCAGCGCCGGATCGATCTCCGCGGCCACGCGCGACTCCTCGCAGAGGTGGGTCAGGTCGGTGGAGAGGCCGTCGCTCAGGTCGATGGCGGCGGAGGCCAGAGCGCGGCGCTGCAGCAGGAGTCCCTGAGCGATGCGGGGCTGCGGGTCAAGATGGCGCGCCAGCAGCGGGCTCAGATCGGCGGGAATACGCGCGGGGTGGAGGCCGAAGGTGCTGGGCTTCGATTGCCGGGCCAGCCGATCGAAGTGGGGCAGGGCAGCGGCTCCTCCACCAAGCGAGCCGGTCACGTAGAGCAGGTGGCCGGAGAGGGCGGTGGAGCGGAGCAGGGCTTTTCCGGTGGGCACAGACCCGATGAGGACGATGTCGGCGAGAGGGATGGGGGTTTCGGAGAGATCGCCGCCGGCCAGTGGAGTTTTGTGGGCTGCGGCCAGGACCAGCAGGCCATCGAGAAAACGTGCTGCCCAGGATGACGCCCAGTTGCCTCTGGGGTTGGCCAGCTCACGCGGCAGGCCGAGGGAAAGGAAGGCGGCCACCGGGCGTGCGCCCATGGCGGCCAGGTCGCTCAATCCGCGGGCGATGGCGCGATGGCCGGCGGCTTCAGGGGTGTGCCAGTCGAGGCGGAAGTGGCGGCCGCAGATGGTCAGATCGGTGGTGACGGCCAGTTCGTGACCGGCACGGGGACGAAGGAGGGCGCAGTCGTCGCCGATGCCCAGGCGGAGCGCGCCCGTGGAGCCGGCAGCGCGGCTGCGGATGTGCCGGATCAGGGCCAGTTCGCCCCGCTGGGACTTGCCGACTGCCCGGGCTGGGTGGGAGGTCATTCCTTGAGGATAGGACAACGGGGTGGTCCGGGCGGAATGGCGCGCTCTGTTGGCTCATTCCATGGTTTCCGGGTAGAGGCTGGACCGCTTTCGCCGGTCCAGCAGATGGGCCAGTATGATGGCCCGGCGGCTTGCTCAGTTCCCGCTCCGGAGATTGCCTTTTCTCCGTCAATTGGGCAGTTCCGAAACGGTACGGGACGAGCCGCAGGCCTTGAAGTTCGGGCTGAAGCGGGGTCTGATGGTTGCGTTAAGCCGGGGAAAATGCCTGGGAAAAGGGCAAAATGGAGGACGGTTGTAGTCATTTGGCGCAATTTGCCGATGTAGTCATGAGCTGGATAGTCCATGAATTGGAAGGAATTTCCACCGCGATTTCGTTGACCTGGCATGAGGCGCTTTGGTAGCCTTGACGAACGTTACGAAACAGCGCCCTTCGGGGCAGCTATCTTTGCGGGGCTCAAAAGGCTCCGTTGCCATGCGCTTTACTTGAGTACACGGCGAATTGCGGCCCTGCGGGTTGCAGGGATGAAGGGCGAAGATGCTACGCAAGCGCTATTACATTCTTTTCGTGGCCCGGGATGAAGACGGGCGCGTCCGCAAGATCCCGCTCCCTTTGCACTATGCGTACGGCTTTGTGGCTGCGGCGCTGGTGGGGGCATTTACCATCGTGGGACTTGCCGGCTCGTATACCCGTATGTTGCTCAAGACAGAGAGTTTCAACCAGGTGCGGATGGATCGCGAGAATCTGCGCAAGGACTACAAGCAGATGGCGCAGATTGCCCACGACCGCGATGTGCAGGTGGCATCGCTGGGCGCGCTGGCCAATGAAGTGGCATCGCTCTACGGGCTGAAGCAGAACAAGATGGGAGCCAGCAAGGCTACGGCCGCGGCCAAGGCCGCTGCTGCCCCCACACCCGCCACGCTGGCCATGGCCGACGACGTGAATCAACAACAGGTCAAGCTTTCCTTTGACCAGTTTTATACGTTGCGGGCCCAGGCGCTGAGCGGACAGGTTTCGCGCGCGCTTGAGGGCGGGCTGACGCCGAATTTTACTGGCGATTGGACGCAGTTGGCCGATGCGCCATCCATGTGGCCGGTTGAGGGCCGCGTGGGTTCCAGCTTTGGCGAGCGCGAAGATCCATTCAACGGAGAAGGCAAGTTTCACTCCGGTGTCGACATTGAAGCGCCTTATGGCACGCCGGTGCGTGCGTCGGCCGATGGCGAAGCGACCGGTGAATCGATGGGCGCAGGCTACGGACGGCAGGTGGTTTTGAACCACGGCCACGGCTATGTGACCGTCTATGGACATCTCTCTTCGATTGCCGTGCTGCCCGGGCAGCACGTGACGCGCGGCCAGGTGATTGGCTACGTGGGCCAGTCGGGGCGCGCGACAGGGCCGCATCTGCACTATGAGGTCCGCGTCAACAATACCCCGGTGAACCCGCACAAATATCTGCACACCACGTTTACGCAGGTGGCCAAGCTGGACGGGGATTCCGGCAGCGCAACACCGTAAGCGATTTTTGCAGAGCAAAGGCAGAAGCGGCTTCCGAATGGGAGCCGCTTCTGTTTTGCGCGCAATGGCTATCGCGCGTTGACTGTGCAGCCGTCGAGGGCGAAGTTGATTTGCACGACATTGGGCAACTGGACGTTGATGCTGCCTGGGATCTGGATGCCGGAGACGGTCTGATATTCGAAAGCGATGTGCATCTGTTGGGCATCCGTGGCCGGAACCCCAGCCGGTTGCAGCCGGACATCGAAGCCGCTGACCAGCAGCCCCGGGGGTGTGGACTGGAATGTGGGCGTCAGGCTCGAAGTGGAACCGGCATTGACGAGGGTGAAGTGCTCTAGGAGGAGGTTACGATCGAATTTCTCGGTGACCGAATGGGTTTGGACCGGCGATTTCTGCGTATCCTTCGATTGATCTTTCGATTGCACAACGTACCCGCCGGCGGTTTGTGCGACCTCCATATCATCTCCGCCCAGCGACTCTGCAAGGGAGCCGTCGACCAGGGGGATCCACAGCTTGAGCACGCCCTCGAGGGTGCTCTCGATGCTGCGATGGGCCCGGTCGAGCATGTCCAAAGTGGCCTGATCGCGCGGCTGGCCGCTGTCGGGAGACGGCTGCCAATCGAGGGTCGAGCCGCCCGCGAGACGCGCGTGCAGAGTGACTTTCACTGCTCCAAGCAGGGCTGGCCTGGCGTCGCCGGAAGCGAGTGGAACGCTCTTTCTGGAGGTTACGATGATCTTGTACCAGTCGGGATGCACCTGGCAGTCGAAACTGCGCAGGCCGGATTTGACGGTGGAGCTGTAGATCGCGGTGGCCCTGGCCATGAGCGAGTCGTTGAGACTGGCAGCGGAGGCTGGTTGCACAGGGGTGGTTGCCGTGCCCGGGCCGGCGGGAGCCTGCTGGGCATTTGCGAGCAGGCAGGAGAGAGCCAGGAGAGCGGCTGCGGCGCAAACTGGTGCGGCGATCGAGGGTCTCTTCAAGCGGTGAACCTGCTTACCCCAGCATTGTCGCCATTGCAGGTGCGGTTGGGCAAGGCTGAAGCCCAACTCATTCTTCTGGTCTTTTCGGCACGACTGAAGTCGTGCCCTGTTACAAAGCTCCCACCATGCGCAGCTTTGGCGAGTCTTCCCGATCCCTGTTCCCTGCTTCTCTCAGTCGAAGACCACAGTCTTGTTGCCGTAGCACAGGATGCGGCGGTCGAGGCGCCAGCGGACGGCGCGGGAGAGGACGACGCGCTCGAGATCGCGGCCGCGGGCGACTAAGTCTTCGACCTGGTCGCGGTGGGAGATGCGGGCTACGTCCTGCTCGATGATGGGGCCGTCGTCGAGCAGGTCGGTGACGTAGTGGCTGGTTGCGCCGATGAGCTTGACGCCCCTTGCATGGGCGGCGTGGTAGGGGCGTGCGCCGGTGAAGGCGGGCAGAAAGGAGTGGTGCACGTTGATGATGGACGCGGGATAGCGGGCGACGAAGGCGGGCGAGAGGATTTGCATGTAGCGGGCCAGGACAACGAGGTCGATCGCGTAATTTGCGAGCAGCTCCAGCTGGCGTGCCTCGGCCTGGGCGCGGGTGGCGGCGGTGACCGGGACAAGCTCGAAGGGGATGCCGTAGAAGCCGGCCAGCTTTTCCGCGTCGCGATGGTTGGAGACGATGAGCGGGATCTCGCACTGGAGCTCGCCCGTGCGCCAGCGCTCCAGCAGATCGGCCATGCAGTGAAGATATTGCGAGCAGAAAAGCGCCACGCGGGTCTGGCCTGCGCCGGCGGTCAACTGCCAGCGCATGCCGAGCTCAGCGGCTAGGGGCGTGAACGCAGCCTTGAAGGCATCCAGATCAAACGGTTCCGGGTCAAATGGTTCCGGCCTGTCGAGCGCCCACTCGACGCGCATGAAGAACAGGCCCAACTCGTGGTCCTGGTGTTGGTCGGCATGGAGGATGTTGGCGCCGCGCTCGTAGAGCAGGCTGGCAACGCGGGCTACCAGGCCCTTGCGGTCAGGGCAGTCGATGAGAAGGACGGCGGAAGCGGACATGCTCTCCTCAGCTTAATGCACCACCTGCGGAGGGGCGTACGCTCGCTCTTCGCTCGCAAGGGGTTTGTGCTTTCCCACCCATTCCGCCAGGAACGCTGAATGGATTGGGCACCCGAATTCGCAACGGATCGTGGGTGCTAGTTGCCCGGCTTGGCGGCGTCGGCGGGGGCAGGTGCGGCAGGCGGCGGAGTGGGCTGGTTCTTCGAGAGTCCGCGAATGTAAGTGACCAACCCCCAGACTTCATCGTTCTTGGCGCGGCCCGCATCTTCGGCAGGCATCTTGTCCTTGCCCTTGCGAATGATGTCGAACAACTGCTGGTCGGAGATGGCGGCGAGCGACTTGGGATCGGTCCAATCGGCAAGCGTGACGCTCATGCTGGCTGCCAGGTCGGTTTTTCCGTTGCCGTTGTCCCCATGGCAGATGGAGCAATCCTGGGCGTAGAGCTTCTTTGCTTTCTCCTGCGAAGAGTTGGTCGACTTGACCGGATTGGTGGAAGCAGGCGCAGCGTCTTGAGCCGCGCGTCCAGAAGCGAGCGTGGGCGTCGGCGTGGGGGCGATCACGAAGAGGATCACGGCGGAGAGGAGCAACAAGGGCTTCAGCATGGCAGCCTCCTCAGCCGCAGGCGCCTTTGGCAGGCATCCTGGAGCTGAATGATTTTCACGCCGAATTATAAGCCTATGAGGCGAGCATGCGGCTGTGAGGCAGCTCACAGCGTCAGAAGAGGCCGAGGTCGCCGTCGGGGAGGGGGGCGTGCTTGAGGAGGCCGAGCTCGCCGGCGAGGCGCTCGAGTTTGGCGCGGACGGCGGCGGAGGGCGGGACGAGGGGCAG
>Ga0302320_10004338_pt1 | contig 32248 bp, 29 predicted proteins | sample Bog_T0_3_FD_202130 | JGI IMG/M metagenome (GOLD analysis project Ga0302320, IMG submission 202130) | Peat permafrost microbial communities from Stordalen Mire near Abisko, Sweden - Bog_T0_3 | ecosystem: Environmental > Terrestrial > Soil > Wetlands > Peat | place: Sweden: Abisko, Stordalen Mire... | reverse complement strand
GAGCTTTTCGTAATTCGTAATTCGCAACGGTGGCGCGAACCTCGGCCCAGATCTTCACTATATATGGTAGCTAACTGACACATCTACATAAGCGTCCCCTTGCGGGTGCCGGTTACTTCCACCTCTGATTCCCACAGGGGTTTGACGATGTCGCTCATCATGCCCGGCGGGACAACCACCTTCACCCGCACGTTGCCTTCGGTCACGATTTCAATCTCACCCGATTGCTTGCTGGATTTTTTGGTAGCGTTGGCAATCTGAAGTTCACCGCGCAGTTGCACTAGGTCTTCGTCCTGCTTGCCCTTCTTCTTGTCTTCGTCGGTGAGAACGTCTTTCGGGGTGAGGGCCGGTGCGTCGCGCAAGGCCTGCGTCATTGCCACCTGCTTTGTCTCGCCCCGACGCACGGCGGTGAAGCCCACCATGTTCACCTTCGTGCCGTCCGGCTGAAGGGTGCGAGCGAGGCTCACAAAGTTCCTGTAATAGGCTTCTTCGGCTATCCGCTCCTTGAGCTGGCTTTCATTGCCGCTCGTGTAAAGCTGGAGGCAATCCAACAGCTCGTCGATAACCTGCTCGCCTTGCGATAGCCCCGGAAGGGAGGGTTGCTGCGACGCACCGACACGGAACGTCACCGCAAAACAGGCCGCGCGCGGCACCGACATATACAGCTCCACGTCCCGGGAAAGCTGCCTGTCCCTACGGCCCTTGTCACGGTAAGGGCGTTTCAGCTTGCGCTCTGCCGTGCGGTAGAGAAGCGTCTCGGTGCTGCGCACGCGCCCAAGGAAGACATCCGTCGAAGCCATGCCGAAGCCCACAGATGTTCCAGTAATCGCCATCTGGATTTCCTCTTCGCTCAGCGTGATGCCGCGTAGCTCAAGGTGGCGCTGGAAACTCACCTGTTCGAGAAGGTCTTTTAGCTCACTGGCAATCTCTGCGGGCGGGTCGCCTGCCAGCGCACGGTAAACAAGTTTGGCGGCATCCGCATAGTGGCCACAATCGCGGGCGAGTGTAGCCGCGCTCCTGAAAAGCACAGACCGCGTAGGCTCGGCATGCAGGTCATTGAGCAGTGCGTTCGCCGCCTGGGCCTCCAGCTCATACGCCGAGACGACATGGCCGATTGCGGCCTGCTCGTCGCCCTTTATCCTGGCGATAATGGCAAGGTCGCTATGTTCCATCGCCTTTCGGTGGATGCACTTGATGTCTTTCATTTGACTTCAACGCGGGCAACAGGGATTCCGAACTCCACGACTGCGACGTAACCCCGCGCAATGTGGTCGGTCGGGGCAATCTGGTCTTTCTTCTGTTTTATCCTTGAATCAATTTGCGTCTTCGTTCCAGTGAGAATGCCGGACACCTCAAGGCGCGAAGTCCCTTTCTGGAAGGGAAGGCCATCATAGTCCTTGTTGCCTAGCCAATAGTCAAACCCGGTGCCCTTTACCGAGCGCTCAACGACAACCATCCCGGTGACTTCCTTGACGACAAGGATGGCGACACCGCAGGCTCCACGCGACGCTTATGTAGATGTGTCAGGCGACCACAACATCTAGCTCATTGGGTCCGGCTGCTGCGCCGGGGCATCAATCTAGAAATCACGTGGTTTAGGCAGAGCTTTTCGTAATTCGTAATTCGCAACGGTGGCGCGAACCTCGGCCCAGATCTTCACTATATATGGTAGCTAACTGACACATCTACATAAGCGTCCTCCACGCTCGGTCGCCTCCTGCATGTCGGCGTAGCAGCGCTGGTTCTGGTCATCGACCGGCAGCCATTCGACATGCAGGTCTTCAGTCATTAGCCCGGCTCGCGGCAGGCAGACGCCAGTCTTGTGTTTGCGGTCTTCGAGGCACACGGCGGCAGCTTCCGCCAACGTCTGGCCGGAAGCCGCCGTAAGGCCGGGCATCCCCTCGGCAAGGGCCGCAAGGCTCATGTTCTTTGTTGCCACGGGGGCTCTCGTTGGCTTGGCCTGCTTGGCCGCCTTCCTCGACGGCCCTGCCGTATCCTCCGTGGGATGGCGGGGCCGGGTCGTTGCGGTCTTGGGGGGTTTTCCTTCTGGTTTTTGCGGTTCACTCATAGCCGCGATGCTCCTTGATGCGGCGTCAGCAAGCGTGGGGCGCGTAAGCGCAACGTCATCCGCCAAGGCAAGCTGCTGTGTGCACAGGCATTTCCGGATAGGGCGGGATGCCGCGACGGGTTACCGCCGCGCTGCCGCTTTCTGTAGCTCGTTACCGCCCCCGAGGAAAGCGCCGGTTGCGACGGCGGATGACGCTTCGCTCATCCGCCCTACAGGACGAACCGCCGCTCTCCACCCACCCCCCATCCGCCGTCCGCCGGGAAGTGTCCGCTTCGGAGGCAATGGCCCGGGCTGCTGGATGACTGCAAAAGGTGCAGAACCGACATCGGAACCGCCACCCACCCCCGCCCCCATCCATCCCGAACGCCCGCATCGAGCTCCCATAGGCCTTGCCACCCTCCCCCGCTTGTGCTAGGAATATAATCCATGAGCGCCCAGCCCTTCCCCACCACCCCCAACCTCACCGCATCCTTTGGCGGGACCGGCATCGGCGTCATCCTGTGCAACCTCGCCGCCCTCATCGCCCGCCGCTTCCTCCACCACCCTCTGCACGCCGCCCTCACCATCCCGCTTTGGCAGCATGTCACCCAGGCCGCGCTGCGCCTTGACCGCCTGCTCGCCCGCCTCGCCGCCGGCCCCATGCCGCCGCCGAGGCCCCGCGCCAGCAACCACAGCGGTCCCCGTCGCCGGTCGGCCTTTCCCACCACCCGTGGCTGGCTGATCCGTGCCCTCGGCCCCGAGGCCGCCGTCTGCGCCGCCCAGCTCGAATCTCTGCTGGCCGACCCCGCCGCCGCCGACCTGCTCGCCTGCACCGCCGTGCGCCGCACCCTCGCCCCGATCCGCCACATGCTCGGCCTCTCCCCCGCGCGCCCGCGCCGCGCCGCCGCCGCATCCCCACAGCCCGCTCCCGCGCCGCCGCGCCAGCCCCCACCCCGGCCGGACCCGATCCCGCGCGGCCCCACAATCGACCCGCCGCCCAGGCGCCCGCGCCGCCTTTGGTGGCTCCAGCCGCCCCGCCTAAACTCCGGCTGATGCGGCCCCATCCAGGCCGAAACCCGCACCGGCCCGCTCCGGGCGCCGTCCCCCCGCGCCCGGTAGCTCACCCCCCGATCCATCTGTCAAAGAAACGAACTTGCGTCCGCTTCGGCAGCAATGGCCGAAACGCCGCAATGGCAACAATGGGCGCAGAGCCGCCATGGAGCCGCAGGCCAGCCAGGGCCACTCTCCGCGAGCGCCCCATCCCGCCCACCGCCCGCCTATCCCACCTTGGTAATCGCCCACTTCACCGTCTGCGGCCCGTCCTGGTAGCCGGTCAGCACCACCGCTTCGCTGCGCCTCGGTTCCGTGCCGCCCAGATAGATGCTTTCCTCCAGCGTCAGCCGCGCCCCGTCGGCGCGCAGCCGCCAGCCGCTGCCGGAGGGCAGGCGCAGCAGCACCGCCCCGCCGTCCTGCTGGAGGCTGGCGTCCACGTCCGGGTGCAGATGGAAGCGCACCACATAGGGTTGCGGCGTCGGCGCTTCCACCACGTCCTCGCCGCGGATGTCCTCGCCGCTTTCGGCCACATACAGCCGGCGACGATGAATGGCGTCGAACGGCTTGCGGTAGCCGTCGTGGCTGGCCTCCAGCCAGTGCGCGCCGGCCGCCTCCTGGCGCTGCACCTCGACATGCTCGGGCCGCCTTCCCAGCCCCTCCGGCTTGAGTTCGGAGGAATTGGTGTCGGCGATCACCAGGGTGGAATGCGCGGCGGTGGACCGGCTGGCGTCGCGCCACTCGCCGCCCGCCGCCGGGGCGGCGCCGCAGTTGACGATCATGCGGTCGCGCCCGATCGACAGCTCGAAGCTGAGGGTTCCGGCGTGCCCGAAGCGGTCCAGCCTGGGCGGGGCCGGCACCCCGCAATCGACGATCAGCACCGAGCGCCCGGCCTGCAACCGCTGGAACCCGCCCTCGGGCAGCGCGGTCGGCGCCCGGCCGCCGCGGCCGGCCTGGCCGAGCACCAGTTCCACCAGCGCGGCGGTTTCCTCCCGCGTGCCGTTGAACAGCGCCAGCCCGCCGTCGCCGTGGCGCAGGCTGCGCAGGGCCGGACCCATGCGCTCGATGGCGGCGCCCAGCGCCGACGGCGGTTGCGTCTGAGCGGCCTGCAGCAAGGCGCGGATTTCGGTCAGGTCCTGCAATGCGGCCATCAGCTGGGCCGGGCTGCGCTCGGCGTGGCAGCCATCGGTGAGCACCTGGCGGGCCAGTTCCTGCGGCAGCACCCGCAGCGCCCGGGTCAGGAACACCGCGTGGTCGGGCAGCGCCACCGCCGCCGCGATCAGCCCCTTGAGCGCGGTGAGCGCCCGCGCGTCCAGTTCCTCGGGCGGCAACGCGGCGGCCAGGCTGCGCGCGTCCGCCACCAATCGCCCCATCAGCTTCTGGCGGAACCCGTCATCGGCCGAGGCGGCGAAGAAATCATAATGGCCGAGCCAGGCGGCGATGCGCGCCCCGGCCACGTCCGGCCGGTCGGCAATGGCGTCCAGCGGCGCGGTTGCCATCCAGTCCGCCACCAGCGCCCGCGCGCGCATGCGCGCGGCGTCGGTGCCCAAAGCGCGCAGGTCGCGCAGCCAGGTGAAGCCGTGCGCGGCGGCGCGCAGCAGCGGCGCCGTGTCGGTCTCGCCGAACCCGCCGACACGCAGCGGCGCGGCGCTGCCGCCCAGCGCCAGCTCGCCCCGCAGCAGTTCCGCCCCGCGCACCGGGTCGCCCGGCCAGGGGTCGCGCACCGGCAACGCCGGGGCATCCGGCACCCGCGTCATCCGCAGGCTGGGCAGCCGTGCCATGCGGCGTCGCACGCCGCGCATCCAGCTGCTCATGCGCCGGCGCCGATCAGGCGCAAGGCCCGGGTTTCGCCGGCTGGCGACGCGGGCGCGATGCGTTGAACTGGACGAGACTGGACCATCGTCGGGTTCTAGACAGGGGACTCCGTTTCGCACAAGGGAAGCTTCATCTTCGCACCAATCTGGCAACGAAGAACCCGTCCAGGCCGCCGCGCCCGGCCCACATCGCCGGGGTGGTGCGCAGCGCGCCCTCGGCGGTGATGGCCTCGGCCAGCCCGGGCACTTCCTCCGCGTCCACCACGTCACGCCGCAGCTCCAGCCGCTGCACCGCCGCCGCCACCCGCTGCGGCCCTTCCTCCGGTTGCAGCGAGCACACCGCATAGACCAGCCGCCCGCCGGGACGCAGAACGGCGCAGGCGGCATCGAGCAGACGGTCCTGCTGGCCGGTCAGCGCGCCGATGTCGCGCGAGCGCTTCAGGTGCGGCACGTCGGGGTGGCGGCGGATGGTGCCGGTGGCGCTGCACGGGGCGTCCAGCAGCACCGCGTCCAGCGGCGCGGCCGGGCGCCATGCGGCCGCGTCGGCGGTGATGCAGTCGGCGGTCAGGCCCAGCCGGCCGAAATTGGCGCGCAGCCGTTCCAGCCGCGCCGGGTCGCGCTCCACCGCCGTCACCTGGGCGCCCGCGGCGGCCAGCTGCGCCGCCTTGCCGCCCGGCGCGGCACACAGGTCGGCGATGCGCTCGCCAAGGCGGGGGGCCAGCAGCCGGGCCGGCAGCGCCGCCGCGGCGTCCTGCACCCAGAAGGCGCCTTCGGCATAGCCCGGCAGCTCGGCCACGCGGGTGCCGGCGGGATAGCGCCAGGAGCCGGTCGGCAGCGCCTCGCCGCCCGGCGGGGCGGTGGCGCCCGGGCGCAGGGTGAGGTCCAGCGGCGCCTCCTGCTGGTGCGCCTCGGCAATCGCCCGCGCCTGCGCGCCCCAGGAACTCCACAGCCAGGGCGGGGTGTCCAGCCGCGGCCCGTCCAGCCCCTCCAGCGCCGGCGTGCCGGCCTCGGCCACCCGGCGCAGCACCGCGTTCACCAGACCGGCGAACGGCACCAGCCCGCGCGCCCGCGCCAGCGCCACCGAGGTCGCCACCGCCGCATGCGCCGGCGTGCCCAGCAGCAGCACGCCGGCCGCGCCCAGCCGCAGCACGTGATGCACCGGCGGCGGCGGCGCCTTGCGCAGGAACGGCTCCAGCACCGCGTCCAGACTGCCGAGCCGGCGCAGCGTTCCGGCCGCCAGCCGGTGGGCGGCGGCGCGGTCGCGCGGTTCCAGCGCGGGCAGGGCGTCCAATGCCTGTTCCAGCGGCCGGTGGCGGTCCAGCACGGCGGAGAGCAGATCGAAAACGGCTTCGCGGGTTGGGTCAGTCATGCGGCTACATGCCGCCATCGCCGCCGGCGGGGAAGAGGCGGTCAGTCGGTCACATCCACCCGTGCCCAGGACAGGTCGGGATCGAACCGGGCGATGCTCGCCGCCGTCGCCCCGGTGCGCCGCCCGAGATCCTTCTGAAACAGCACCCCATCCGGCCCGACCTGGAACGACATGATGCCGGAGGCGCCGTAGCGTACCGGCCAGGCGAGCACGCCGAAACCGCCGGTCAGCCGGTTTCCGTCCAGCCAGGATTTCGCCCCGTCCGGCGCGGCCGGACCCTGCGCGGTCAGGATGCGAAAACGATAGCCCTGGAACGGCACCGGCCCCTTCTGCAACGGGTCGAGCGAGTATCCCTCGGCCTCGGCGACCGCGGCCAGGGCGGCCAGCGGGCTTGGGGAGGCGTCGTCCTCGACCGGCCAGTAAAGCCCGTCCTGCCGCCCCGGGCTGGACAGGAAGCGGCGCGCATATTCGTGGCGGCGTTCAAAATAGGCGCGCTGCGCATCGACCACGGCGAGCAGGGTGCGGATCGCCGCGAGTTCATTTTCGCCGATGCGCCGGTCCGCGATGATCTGCGCACCGGCGGCGGTATCGAAATGCCAGCGCCCGCCCGACCGCACCAGCGGAATGGGCGACGGCCAGTCTTCGGCGCCGATGATCAACACGCGCGCATCGTCGCCCTTCGCCTCCAGCCGGTGCGCCGTCTCGAAGGCGGCGAGGAAGCGCTCCCGGGCGTTGTGATCGGCCACCTTGTCGCCCGAGGTGAGCAGCGAGAGGTCGCCGTACACCGCGCGCAAGGCCGCGATGTCGTCCGCCTTGAGCGCCGATTCCAGGGCGGCCAGGGCGGCTTCGGGGGTGGCGTAATCCTCGGCCGCGGCCGGACCGGCGAAGGCGGCGAGCGCGAGCAGGAGGCCCAGCATCAAGCCGGTCCAACTCCGTGCGACCCAGCCGGCCATGACCCGCGCGCCTTTCATCGTTGATTCAACCCGGGGCGGCCACCCCCGCCGCCCCCACCGCCACGCGGCGCTTGTGCCGGCCGGGCCTGCGGCGCGGGCCGGGCTTGCGGTGCGGGCCGAGCCTGCGGTGCCGGCCGGGCCAGCTCCCGGCTCTGCGCCCCGCGGTTGCCGGCCTGGGCGGCCCGGTTGCCGTTCTGGACGTTGAAGGCCGGTGGCGCTGGTCTGGCCGGCTGAGTCTGCGGCGACGCGGGGCGGGCGGCCGGGCCGGGCCTGCTCCCGCCACCGGGCGGCGGACCTGCCGGACGCTGGCCGACGTTGGCGCCGGGCGGCGGACCGCCCGGGCGCTGGCCGACATTGGCGCCGGGCGGCGGACCTGCCGGGCGCTGACCGACATTGGCGCCGGGCGGCGGACCCGCCGGGCGCTGACCGACATTGGCGCCGGGCGGCGGACCGCCCGGACGCTGGCCGACATTGGCGCCGGGCGGCGGACCGCCCGGACGCTGGCCGACATTGGCGCCGGGCGGCGGACCGCCCGGACGCTGGCCGACATTGGCGCCGGGCGGCGGACCCGCCGGGCGCTGACCGACATTGGCGCCGGGTCCACCGGGGCGCTGCACGGCACTGCCTGGAACCGACACCGCCGACCGACCAATGGCGTTGGGCGGCACGCCATAGCCCGCCCGTGGCGGCCCGACCGGACCCGGTGGCGGCCTCCATGTGCCGCCCCCGGGCGGCCGGGGCGGTGGGCGCCAGCCCGGGTTGTTGATCGGCGGCCGGTTGACGTTGATGTTGTTCCAGCGGTTCACGTTGACGTTGACATTACCGCGTCCCCAGTTCGGTGAGCCGACATTCCACAGCGACCCCACGACGGCCACGCCCACCCCGAAGGCGAGGCCCGTCATGAGCGCATTGCCGATCGCATAGCCGGGCGGCGGCGGGAAATAGACCGGTGGGTAGGACGGGTACGGCCAGGCTCCAAACACCACCGTTGGGTTATAGGCCGGCACGTACACGACCTGCGGGTCGGCCGGCTGGATGATCACCGTCTGGCCGTCGGTTTGCACCACCTGCTGCTCGGTGCTGACCAGGCAGCCGGTGGTCTGCGCCTGCCGGCGCAGGCGCTGCACCGAATTCATCACGTCGGCCTGCTGGGTGGCGAAGGCGTAGCCAAGCTGCTGCGTCCAATCCAGCCTGTCGCTCATCATGGCCAGCACGGTGGGAAACGGCACCAGCGACTTCACCGCCGGGTCCCAGGACTGCGCCGCCAGCGCCCGGGTCAGGCCGTCGCCGGTAAGCGCGGCATTGCCCGGGTCGGCCTGCCAGCGTGCCGCCTCCACCACCTGCACCGGCCAGACGCTGGCCATCAGCACCTGGGTCAGCAGCGGGTCCGGATACAGCGCGATCGGCGCCAGCAGGGCGTCAAGCTGTTGGCTGCCGAAAACCGAGTCTCCGGCCGGCTGGGCGCCGGCCGGCTGAGCCAACACGTCGCGCGGGGGCAGCACCCCGGGCGGCACCAGCAGCGCCGCCGCACATACCCATGCCACACCCCGGCGCATCCGCGCGCACTCCTTCGGCCATCGCGACGACGGAAGACTAGGGCCGGGGCATCGCCACTGTCGAGCCGTCCCGCCGGCGGCGGGACACGTCAGCGCGAGGCGTTGCGGAACCGCTCCACCGCCGCCACCAGCGCCCGGCGCACCCCCGGCTCCAGCGCCGAATGGCCGGCATCGGGCACCACGGTCAGCCGCGCCGCCGGCCAGGCGGCGGCGAGCTGGAAAGCGGTCCGCGCCGGGCAGACCATGTCGTAGCGGCCCTGCACGATCTCGGCCGGGATGGCGGCGATGCGATCCATGCCCGCCAGCAGCCCGCCCGGCGGCAGGAACAGGTCATGGGCGAAATAATGCGCCTCGATGCGCGCCAGCCCCAGCGCGGTGCGGTCCTGGGCGAAGCTCGCCACCGTGTCGGGGCTGGGCAGCAGCGTGCTGCACGAACCCTCATAGACCGACCAGGCGCGCGCCGCCGGCAGGTGCACGGCGGGGTCGGGATGGGTCAGCCGGCGCAGATAGGCACCCAGCAGGTCGTCCCGCTCGGCTTCCGGCAGGTGGCCGGCGAAGGTGGCGTGGGCATCGGGAAAGACCGCGGCGACGCCGTGCAGGAACCAGTCCACTTCCTCGCGCCGGCCCAGGAACACGCCGCGCAGCACGCAGCCGGCCACCCGGTCGGGATGCGCCTGGGCATAGGCCAGCGCCAGTGTTGAACCCCAGGAGCCGCCGAACAGCAGCCAACGCTCGATGCCCAGATGCCGGCGCAGGGTTTCGATGTCGGCCACCAGGTCGCCGGTGGTGTTGGCTTCCAGCCCGCCGAGCGGGCGCGACCGGCCGGCGCCGCGCTGGTCGAAGATGACGGTGCGCCAGAACCCGGGGTCAAAGAAGCGGCGGTGCACCGCGCCCGCCCCGGCACCCGGGCCACCGTGCAGGAACAGCACCGGCGCGCCGCTCGGGTTGCCGACCTGCTCCCAGTACATGACATGCCCCGCCGGCAGCGGCAGATAGCCGGTCTGGAAGGGTCCGATCTCCGGGAACAGGTCACCACGCGGCATGGCATCACTATAGGGCCGGCGCGGATGGCGGAACAGGCGGACACGCATTAGGCTGCGCGGGCATGACGGGATTGCTGGACCGGCTGTGGATTGGGCTTGGCGCGCTGGCCGGGCTGACCGGCGTGGCGATGGCCGCGCTGGCGGCGCACGGGCTGTCGCGGCTTGATCCGGCGGCGCTGCGGATGGTGGAAAGCGCGGTGCGGATGCAGGGCTGGCACGCCCCGGCGCTGGTGCTGACCGGCATCTGGGCCGGCCGCGGCGGGAGGCTGGCGCAACTGGCCGGCGCCGCCTTCGCGCTCGGCCTGCTGCTGTTCTGCGGCGCGGTCTATTCGCTGGCGCTGCGCGGCGTCTCCTGGGGGGTGGCCGCGCCGGCCGGCGGCATTCTGCTGATGCTGGGCTGGGCGCTGCTCGGGCTGTCGGCGCTGCGGGCACGGTGATCGCCGCCGCCTATCTCGCGCCCGAGGGGCTGGAAGCGACGCTGGCGGAGGAATTGGCCCTTGCCGGCGTCCGCATCGCCGCCTGGCACGGCCGCCTGGCGCTGTCGCCCGATCCGCCGGTGGCGGCGTGCTGGGCGCTTGATGTGTGGACCGCGCCGCGCGAGGTCGCCGCGCCCTCGGTGAAGGCCGCCGCCGACGGGCTGCGGGCGCTGCAACGCAACTGGGGCGCCTATGCCGCCGCGCACCACCGGCGCACGGCGCTGATCGCCGCCCGGCTGCCGCCGGTGAAGGCGCGCGCCCTGCACTTCCCGGAAAAGCCGCCGGAGTCGCATCTCGGTGCCTGGACCCTGCTCGCCCCCGACATCATGCTGGCCAGCCCCACCAAGACCAGCCCCTTCGTCAACGGCGAATGCCATTTCGAGGAGGACCGCACCGGCCCGCCCAGCCGCGCCTATCTGAAACTGTGGGAAGCCTGCACCCGGCTTGGCGCCTGGCCGTTGCCGGGCGAGCACTGCATCGACCTCGGCGCCGCCCCGGGCGGCTGGAGCTGGGCGATCGCGGCGCTGGGGGCGCGGGTGATGGCGGTGGACAAGGCGGAACTCGACCCGCGCGTGGCCGCCATGCCGGGCGTGACAACGCGGCAGGAAAGCGCCTTCGCCCTGGCGCCGGAGCCAACCGACTGGCTGTTCAGCGATGTCGTCGCCTATCCCGGGCGTCTGCTGGTGCTGGTGCGGCGCTGGATGGCGGCGGGCGCGGCCCGGCGGATCGTCTGCACGCTGAAATTCCAGGGCGCCACCGACCACGCCGCCGCCGCCGTCTTCGCGGCCATACCGGGCGGCAAGGTGATGCACCTGTTCCATAACAAGCATGAGTTGACCTTTGCCTGGAAGGCATAAGCGATCAAGCTCAAGGCAAGCGGGCAAGCTCAAGGCAATCGGGTTGCGGCCGCCGGCGCGGGCCGGCGTCGCCGCCGGGGTGCTGCTGGACCTGATCCGGTCGCCGATTGCCGGTTGATCGGGCGTTCTCACCCAGGCTACGAAACCCGTGGCCCGGCGTATTTTTCGCCGCGCACCACCTCGATATCGGTGAGCCAGGCCACCACGGCGTAGTGCGGGAACCACTCCGTCACCAGCACTTCCAGCAATTTTCCGGCGGTGGCCGCCACGGCGACCACCTCGATGCGCACATTGTCGCCGCCGAGCGAACTGGAGCGAAGGTTGCGCGCGCCCACGCCCTTGGCAGGGCTGAGCGTGTAGCCGAGCGCCCCGGCGGCCAGGATGGCGCGGGTCAGCCGGTCAGCCAGAACCGATTCGGCCACCACGGTCAGCAGCTTCACGGGAACGGTGGACATTGTCGCCTCCTGTGTCGGACCTGCGACAGAATGGACCGAGGGCCGGCCACGCCCAAGCGCGCAGGTTTGGGGTCAGGTCAGCACGGTGGTGCTGGCCGAACCCGGCCGCCGCCGGCCCCCGTCATGCCCGATTGACGTAAAAAATTTCTGACAGTCCATGATTCGGTCATGCGGTGCGAGGCGGCAACGGCCAGGCGCGATGGTATTATCAACGCCAACGCTACAACCTGAGATTAATTTCAGGACAAATTTGAAATTCGTTGGCCGTCGATCCGGCATTTGCTAAAGTTCATAAATCTATGGTTTTAGTACAGTTGCTCTATAAATTCCGTTCTAAGCTCCGCCAGAGTTTCCGTTATTTCCTCCAAGTATCCAGTTTGTGTATAAAGATCCATCGCTCTGGCCTGGGCGCTGCCTTTATGCTTTCCTCCGCATATCTGTGCTTATGTCAAGCTGGCCTTACACATTACGTGCCGGGACCGTTCGGAACCCCGCGCGTTTGATTTCGATCAAAGCGTACGCCCCGCCCACGCGCCAGATTTGTCAGGGCGGTTACACCCGGGAAGGCTCGTCACCGGACATAACAAACGCCGGGCCGGTCAACAGAACCAAGAGGAACAGGGCAGACCACGGAACACAAGGCTTTCCGACGCAGGCGAAGGACGCTCGACAGCGCCTCGATCTCCGGAAGCCGAAGCTGAGAATTAGCCTTCGTCACGGACCCCGGTTGCGGAGATTCCGCTGGCATCAGTTCCCCCAGGCGATCCCCCGGCATTGATGTGCCGGCCGGAACGCCCAACTCGGCCGCACCATTGTGTGCGCACGGCCCGGCGAAGTTCGCCGGGCCGTTTTTATATGCGGCTTGCCGGTGATGCGGCATCACGGTTGCGCTATCGTATCCCGGCAAAGCCTTCTTCCACCGCCCGACCGTTCGTCCCCACCTGTTCGCCACCGTCTCGCCCGGATGCCTGAGATGACTTCCCCAAGCGGCGCAGATGACCCCGGCTTCGCCGCCGCCGCCCCCCAGCGGAGCGGCAGCGGCGCCTTCCGGTTGCTCTGGGCCTGCTCGGTCGCCGTGCCCGTCCTCGCCGTGGCGCTCGCCGGCTGGTCGGCATGGAACGACGTGGTCCGCTACCAGAGCGGGGAAATCCGCCGCACCCTGGCCATGGTCAACGAACAGACCCTGCGCACGCTGGAACTCCAGGATGCACTGCTGGCGGCGCTGGAGGCACGTATCGAGGGCATGCCCTGGGAGCGGATCGCCACCGACCCGGCCCTGCATGGCTTCGTCGGCCACCTGGCCGCCGGCGCGCCGGCCGTGCTGAACGTGGCCGTCATCAACCCCGACGGGCGCACCGTCCTCACCAGCGCGGCCACCGATCCGCCCCCCGGCATACGCTTTTCCGACCGCGCTTTTTTCCGCGCCTTCCCGCCCGGAGCGGACGCCAGCCGCGCCTATGTCAGCGAGGTGCTGCTGAGCCGCGCAACTGGCCGCATGCAGATCCACCTGGCCCGCGGCCGGCGCGGCGCGGATGGCCGGGCCGATGGCGGTGTGCTCACCACGGCCTTCGTCCCCGGCTATTTCGAGTCCTTTTTCAGTGGCGTGGCCGAGACTCCGGCCAGCGGATTCATCGTGCTGCGCACCGAGGGGCAGGTGCTGGCGCGGTTCCCCGACCGCGTCGCCGGCGCCGGCGAGCGCCTGGCCGACGATGACAGTCTGCTGGCCGCCGGGCGGGCGCTGCCCGCCGGTGCATCGCCGCAGGTGCTGCGCAGCGGCTCGATGCCGAGCGGCCTGCGTCTGCGCGCGGTCCGCCGGGCCGGGTCGTATGATGTGCTGACCGTCGCCAGCATCGACCCCGCGGTGATCCGCGATGCCTGGCTTGAGCAGATGACGCCGCTGGCGATCGGCGGCGCGGTGGCCATGACGCTGATGCTGCTGCTGACCGGGCAGGCGCAGCGGCGCCTGCACGCCGAACGCGCCGCGCTGATGCACCGCACCATCCGCGCCGAGGCGGCGGGGGAGGCCGCCCAGACCCGGGCCGAACTGGCATCACGGCTGCGCCAGACCGAGAAGGTGGCGGCCCTCGGCCACCTCGCCGCCGGGGTCGCGCATGACTTCAACAACCTGCTGCAAAGCATCATGGTCAGCGCCGAAACCCTGTCGCAGCCGGGGGTGCCGGAGGCGGAGGTGCGCCATATCGGCGCGCTTATTCTGCGGGTCAGCGAGCGGGGCGTGGCATTGACCCGGCGCATGCTCGACTACGCCCGCCGCGACGACCTGCCGGGCGGCGACACCGACGTTGCCGCCTCGTTGGGCGAACTGCGCGAATGGCTGGGCCACACCCTCGGTCCGCGCTACCGGCTGCGGGTGGAGGTGGACGCCAGCGAGGGGCTGCGGGCGCGCGGCCATCCCGCCGAGTTCGAAACGGTGATCATCAACCTGGCGGTGAATGCCCGCGATGCGATGCCAGGGGGCGGCGACATCACCATCGCCGTGACCGGTGCCGAGGAGACCCGCCCCCGCAGCGAAAGCGGTCTGGCGCCGGGCCGCTACCTGCGCATTGCCGTCACCGACACCGGCCAGGGCATGGACGCATCGGCGCTGGCACGCGCCGGTGAGGCGTTTTTTACCACCAAGCTGCGCGGCCAGGGCACCGGGCTGGGCCTGTCCATGGCGCGCGGCTTCGCCCGCCGGGCCGGCGGCAAGCTGGATCTGGCCAGCGCGCCGGGTCAGGGGACCATCGTTACCCTGTGGCTGCCGGCGGCGTGAGCGAACAATTACAGCGCCAGGCTCCCCTGGCGCTGTTCGCCACGTCCGCCGGCCACCGTGCGCACATCGCCGTCGGCGAAATGCAGGCGCAGTTCGGCCCCCGGCTTCACCGCGGCGGCCTGCGTCACCGGCGCCCCCTTGCGGTCGAACACAAGAATAAAACCGCGCTTCAGCACCGCTTCCGGCGACACCGCTTCCAGCCTCCCGGCGATCCCCTCCAGCCGCGAGCGTGCCTCCCGCAAGGCGGCGCGCAGCGGGGCGTCGGTCAGCCGGTGGGTGATCCGCGCCGCGCCCTCGCGGCGTTGGGCGGTGGCGTGTTGCAGGCCGGACCGCAGCCGTTGGCCCAGCAGCGCCATCGCGTTGCGGCGGGCCTGGATTATCTGCCAGGGCGCCGGCAGATGCCGCTCCACGTCCACCAGCGCGGCGCGGCGCGCCGCCACCAGGTTGGGCAGCGCCAGCAGCAGGCGGGCGGCGCGGTCGTCCAGGCGCTGGCGGGCGGTGCCGACCAGAGCGGGCAGGTCGGGCAGGCCCCGCTCGGCGCGTTGCAGGCGCAGGCGGCATTCCTGGCTCAGCCGGTTCAGCGCGCCGATCAGCCGTGCCGCCTTCTGCGCCAGATCGGCGGCCAGCTCGCTGCGCGAGGGCACCGCCATTTCGGCCGCGGCGGTGGGGGTGGGGGCACGCCGGGCGGCGGCGAAGTCGATCAGGGTGGTGTCGGTTTCGTGCCCGACCGCCGAGATCAGCGGTATGCGGCAGGCGGCGGCGGCGCGCACCACCGCTTCCTCGTTGAACGCCATCAAATCCTCCAGGCTGCCGCCGCCGCGCGCCACGATCAGCACGTCGGGCCGCGGCACCGGACCGCCCTCGGGCAAGGCGTCGAAGCCGGCGATGGCGGCGGCGATCTGGGCCGCCGCCCCCTCGCCCTGCACCGCCACCGGCCACAGCAGGATGGGGCGGGGGAAGCGGCGCAGGATGGTGGTGCGGATGTCCTGGATGACCGCGCCGCGCTCGCTGGTCACCACCCCCACCACCCGCGGCAGCAGCGGGATCGGCGGCTTGCGGGCGGCATCGAACAGCCCTTCCCCGGCCAGCCGCAGCCGCAGCATCTCGATGCGCGCCAGCAGCGCCCCGGCGCCGGCATATTCCAATCGTTCGATGACCAATTGGTATGACGACCGCTCGCCATAGGCGGTGATCCGGCCCTGGGCGATCACCTCGACGCCGTTCTCCGGCTCCAGCCCCAACCGAGGCACCGCCGATTTCCACACCACCCCGGCGATCTTGCCGCCCTCGTCCTTGAGCGAGAGGTAGATATGGCCGGACGGGTAGCGTTTGAGTTCGGTGATCTCGCCGCGCACCCGCACGCGCCCGAAGGCGCCCTCCAGGGTGCGCTTCACCGCGCCGGAAATTTCCGAGACGGTGTATTCCGGGATGTTGCCGGCCGGGCCGGTGCGGGTTTCGCTCATGTCCCCAGCCTATGCTAGAGCCGCCCCGGCTTGAAGGAGGGCGTGGCATGCGCGTGCTGGTGATCGGATCGGGCGGGCGCGAGCACGCGCTGTGCTGGGCGCTGGCGGCCAGCCCGCTGCTGACCAGGCTGTGGTGCGCGCCGGGCAACGCCGGCACCGCCGAATTTGCCGAGAACGTGCCGATCGGCGTGCTGGACATATCCGTGCTCGTCCAATTCGCCACCGACAACGCCGTGGACCTGGTGGTGCCGGGGCCGGAGGCGCCGCTGGTGGCCGGCATCGCCGATGCCATGGGGGCGGCCGGCATCGCCTGCTGCGGACCGTCGGCGGCGGCGGCGCGGATCGAGGGCAGCAAGAGCTTCACCAAGGAAATCTGCGACGCCGCCGACATTCCCACCGCCTTGTGGGAGCGCTTCGACGACGCCCAGGCGGCGCGCGATTTCGTCCGCCGCCGTGGCGCGCCGATCGTGGTGAAGGCCGACGGGCTGGCGGCCGGCAAGGGCGTGGTGGTGGCCGCCAGCGTGGCCGAGGCCGAGCAGGCCATCACCGCCTTCATGGAGCAGGACATGCTGGGCGAGGCCGGGCGGTCGGTGGTGATCGAGGAATGCCTGATCGGCGAGGAAGTGAGCCTGTTCGCCCTGTGCGACGGGCAGACCGCGCTGCCGCTCGGCGCCGCGCAGGACCACAAGCGGGTGGGCGATGGCGACACCGGGCCGAACACCGGCGGCATGGGCGCCTATTCGCCGCCGCCGGCGCTGTCCCCGGCGCTGGCCGAGGCGGCGATGCAGCGGATCATCCGCCCGGCGCTGGCCGAACTGGCGCGGCAGGGCACGCCGTTCCGCGGCATCCTGTTCGCCGGCCTGATGATGACCGCCGAGGGGCCGAAACTGATCGAGTTCAACGCCCGCTTCGGCGACCCGGAATGCCAGGTGCTGCTGCTGCGGCTGCGATCGGACCTGCTGCCGGCGCTGCTGGCCGCCTGCGACGGGGAGCTGGCGCGGTTTTCTCTGCGCTGGCGCGACGAGGTTGCCATCGCCGTGGTGATGGCGGCGCGCGGCTATCCGGGCGACCCGGTGAAGGGCACCGAGATTCGCGGCCTGGACCGCGCCGGGGCGGTGCCGGGGGTGACAGTGTTTCATGCCGGCACCCAGCGGCTGGACGGCAGGCTGCTGGCGACCGGCGGGCGGGTGCTGACGGTTTGTGCCACCGGCGCCGATTTGCGCGCGGCCCGCGATGCCGCCTATCGCGCGGTGGCGGCGATCGACTGGCCGGAGGGGTTCTGCCGGGGGGATATCGGGTGGCGGGGGCTAAGTTTCCCAAACCCTAAGACACACCGCAAGTAGATTCGGATGCAGCCGCGCTTGAACTACCATAATTGCGAAGAGATTTATCTTTCTTGCCGCAAGCTTCTTTATACACGCCGCCAAGCGGCGTGTATAATTACTCAAATCGTCAGCGATCAACTTGCTGAGAACGACCCTCAATATCATCTTTATCATCTTTGCTATCACAACCCAAGCAAGCATCGGCCCAATTGCTTCGAACGCGGTCTGCCCAGTCTTTACCCTCGGCGACGAGGCGCGTTGCGTTATTCAGGGCTTCCTCAAGCTCCCTGGCCAACGCAGATTGGTTGCGATCTAACATAAAAGTCTTTCTCCTGTAGGTAGAGTTAGGCTAGCATGTCCCTTCGGCTTTGAGAATCCCCAACACGGAAAATTTTGTGCCCATGGACCTCCACCCTCGCAACGCTGAGATTGTCGTCGGACTGGTCGCGCGGATTGGCGTAGAGACCAAAGACATAGTTGCAAGTCTTACTGACGAGTTAAAAGAATATGGTTATGTCGTACACCACATTCACTTGACAGATCGTTTGAAAGCATTTCCAGCAAAGCTACATATTGTAGAAATGCCGGTTGAGAAAAGATACTCAACCTACATAGATGCGTGCAATAAGCTTAGGCTAGACGCAGGTAATGACGTCATGGCGCGGTTCGCTGTCGCAGAAATTGTGATAAAACGTGGGGCGACTGGCCTGAATGCCGATATTCAGAAACGAAATGCTTATATTGTAGATCAAATAAAACGCCCAGAAGAATTTGAATTTTTGCGAAGCGTGTACGGAGAACACTTTGTCCAAATATCTTGCCATGCCACCGAGCGGGTCAGGGTCAGCCGACTTATTCGTAAGATAGCCGAATACCATCCTGAGGACCCCAAAAATCCACGTTGGGATATTGAAGCCCGGCAACTAGTACATACGGATGAGTCACAAGAAGAAGAGCCGTCCGGCCAACGTGTCCGGCAGGTTTTCCCCCTTTCAGATATTGTCATAGATGCGCAATCTAGGGAAACTTTTTCATTTGGAATCGAGCGATTTTTTCGAGCGTTGTTTGGAGATTCATCAGTAACTCCGAGCCGCGAAGAGTACGGTATGCAGTTGGCGAACGCCGCAGCCCAACGGTCTTCCGATCTTTCTCGTCAGGTCGGGGCCTCGATATTGTCACGCAATATGGAGATAAAAGCTCTTGGATGCAATGAAGTTCCAAGAAGCAATGGCGGGACGTATTGGGAAAATGATCATCCAGACGGGCGGGATTTTGCGCTAGGAACCGATGCGAACGAGCAAAGGCGCCAAGCGGTAATTTTAGATTTGATGATACGCTTGGAAAGCGTGGGCGCATTAATCCCAGAGTTGTCAGGCTACTCAAATTTGCATAAATTTTTATTCAAAAGAGATGATCGTATAATCGCAGATTCTCAAATAATAGATTCGTTGGAGTACGGTAGGAGCGACGCTTATGTAGATGTGTCAGTTAGCTACCATATATAGTGAAGATCTGGGCCGAGGTTCGCGCCACCGTTGCGAATTACGAATTACGCAAAGCTCTGCCTAAACCACGTGATTTCTAGATTGATGCCCCGGCGCAGCAGCCGGACCCAATGAGCTAGATGTTGTGGTCGCCTGACACATCTACATAAGCGTCGTAGGAGCGTCCATGCCGAAATGAATGCGATAACAGATGCAGCTAGAGTAGGGCACTCTATCAAAGACTGCTGGCTATTTAGTAACACCTTTCCTTGCCACAACTGCGCAAAGCACATTGTTGCTTCTGGAATTTCAGAGGTGATATACAATCACCCGTATCCAAAAAGTTATGCAAAAGAGTTATTCGAGGACTCCGTCATAATAGATTCGCCAGAATCCGCACAGGGACGCGTTTTATTTCGTCAGTTCATTGGAATCGTCGGTCCGATGTATGCTCGAGTCTTCACGAAGGCGCGGTGGAAGAAGGAGGGAGGACACGTAAAAAGTTTCAAGAAGTCGGAATCTTCATTCATACGCCGGACGCCTCTTCCGTTATATACGGCAACAGAAGCATTTATTCTTGATGATCTTAACAAGACATTAAGAAAACAAAACTATATCACAATTATATAAAGAATGATTTTTGTTAAACCTGGGGTTCCGCCCTTGTGCTAGTGGAGCGAATCTAACGCTTGGTGCCCTCGCCTGACGTCGATGGAAATACCGGTGCGCATCCAACAGACTCGCACGCCAACCCCGCCGAGGGAATCGCCAATGGGACTCTTCCGTTAGGTGCGATCCACTAGCGGCGTGCGTGGAAAAACGCCCGCAGCATCTCTGCCGCCTCGCGCTCGCGCACCCCGCCCACCACCTCTGGCCGGTGCAGGCAGCCGGGGGCGTCGTAGATTCGCGGCCCGTGCTCCACCCCGCCGCCTTTCGGGTCGTAGGCACCGAACACCAGCCGGCGCACCCGGAACAGGCCGATCGCGGCGGCGCACATCGGGCAGGGTTCCAGCGTCACCACCAGGTCGCAATCGGGCAGTCGCGGCTCCCCCCGGGCGGCGGCGGCGGCGCGCAGGGCAAGCAATTCGGCGTGCGCGGTGGGGTCGGTCCGTTCCTCGGTGCGGTTGCCTTCGCGCGCCAGTACCGCGCCGTCCGGGCCGAGCACCACCGCCCCCACCGGCACCTCGCCCCGGGCGGCGGCGGCGCGGGCCTCGTCCAGGGCGATTTCCATCGGACTCATGCACGCTTCTTGCCCGCATCCGCCGCGTGGGGCTAGCAAGGGCGCATGAGCAACCCCAAAAAGCCCCGCATCGGCGTTACCCTGGATGCCGAGAAGCCCGGCGGATACTCGACCACCCCCTGGTATGCGCTGCGCACCAACTACGCCGCCGCCATCGCCGGCGCCGGCGGCGTGCCCATCGCGCTGCCGCATCTGCCGGCGCTGGCGGGCGACCTGCTCGACGCCATCGACGCCCTGGTGGTCACCGGCGGCGCCTTCGATGTCGATCCGGCGCTGTATGGCGACCGCACCCGGCACGCCACGGTCACGCTGAAGGAGGACCGCACGGCGACGGAACTGGCGCTGCTGCGCGGAGCGCTGGCGCGCAACATGCCGGTGCTGGGCATTTGCGGCGGCCAGCAATTGCTGGCGGTGGTGCTGGGCGGCTCGCTGATCCAGCACATCCCCGACACCGTGCCCGATGCGCTGGCGCACGAGCAGCCCAACCCGCGCCACGAGGCCGGGCATGGCGTGGACATCATTCCCGGCACGCTGCTGCACCGCATCGTCGGGGCGGCGGAAATGCAGGTGAACTCCTCCCACCACCAGGCCGTGCGCAGCCCGGGCCTGCGCGCCGTGGTCGATGCGGTGGCCGAGGACGGGGTGATCGAGGGGATCGAGGACCCGGGCTATCGCTTCTGCCTGGGCGTGCAATGGCACCCCGAATACCTGATCGACCCCGGCGACGCGCGCATCTTCGCCGCCCTGATCGCGGCCGCCGGCGGATGAGCGATCCGCCCGAAGACCCGCCTCCTGGGGGCGTGCCCCCCCCTGGCGGTGAGCGCATCGCCAAATGGCTGTCGCGCGCCGGCGTCGCCAGCCGGCGCGACGCCGAGCGGATGGTGGCCGAGGGGCGGGTGAAGCTGAACAACGCGGTGGTGACCCATCCGGCGACCTTCATCGTCAAGGGCGACCTGGTGGTGGTGGACGGCAAGCTGGCGGATGCGCCGGAGCGCACCAGGCTGTGGCGCTACCACAAGCCCGACGGGCTGATGACCACCCATCGCGACCCGCAGGGCCGGCCCACCGTGTTCCAGAAGCTGCCGCCGCAATTGCCGCGGGTGGTCAGCATCGGCCGGCTCGACTTCAACAGCGAGGGGCTGCTGCTGCTGACCAATGACGGCACGCTGGCCCGGCAACTGGAACTGCCCTCCACCGGCTGGGTGCGACGTTACCGGGTGCGGGTGTTCGGCGCGGTCGATCCGCGGGCGCTGGCGGCGCTGGCGCGCGGGGTGACGGTGGACGGGGTGCGCTATGGCCCGATCGAGGCCGGGCTGGACAGCCGCAAGGGCGACAATTGCTGGCTCACCGTGGGGCTGCGCGAGGGCCGCAACCGCGAGGTGCGCCGGATCATGGCGCATCTGGGTTTGCAGGTGTCGCGGCTGATCCGGGTGAGCTACGGGCCGTTCCAGCTTGGCCAGCTGGAGCGCGGGGCGGTCGAGGAAGTGTCGGGCAAGGTGCTGCGGGAGCAGTTGCCGGCGGAGAAGAAGTCCGAGTGAGAATCGTCGCCGGCGCCTGGCGGGGGCGCCTGCTCGCCGCCCCGGCGGGGGCGGCCACCCGCCCCACCGCGGACCGGGTGCGGCAGGCGCTGTTCGACATGCTGCTGCACGCCCACTGGGGCGGGCGGGACCTGCTGGAGGGGGCACAGGTGCTGGATGCCTTCGCCGGCACCGGGGCGCTGGGGCTGGAGGCGCTGTCGCGCGGCGCCGCCCATGCCAGCTTCCTGGAGCACGACCGCGCCGCGCTGGCGGTGCTGCGCGCCAATGCCGAAGCCTGCCGCGCCGGCGACCGCGCCAGGGTGCTGGCCGCCGACGCCACCTTCCCGCCGCCCGGCCGGCCCTGCACGCTGCTGTTCCTGGACCCGCCCTATCGCCAGGGATTGGTTGGCACGGCGCTGGCGGCGCTGGGCCGGGCGGGCTGGATCGCGGCCGGCGCGCTGGCGGTGGCCGAGACGGCGCGGGAGGAGGAACTGGCAGTACGCGGTGCAATGCTGGCGGAGCGGGCGCACGGCGCCGCCCGGCTGACGGTGTGGCGGCTCGGATAAAGCAAGGCCAGGACGCGGCCTTTTCCGCACCAGGCGGTGGGTTCCAAGGGGCGGGGGTTCGCCCTACCCCGCGAACGGCTTCACCGCGTCCGGATCAAGCCGGTAGCCGCCGCCTTCGGTGATCAGCAGGCGGGCGTTGGACGGGTCTGGCTCGATCTTCTGGCGCAGCCGGTAGATATGGGTTTCCAGCGTGTGGGTGGTGACCGCCGAGTTGTAGCCCCATACCTCGTTCAGCAGCACCTGGCGCGCCACCGGCCGGCTGCCGGCGCGATACAGGAACTTGAGGATGGAGGCTTCCTTTTCGGTCAGCCGGACGCGGCGGTTCTTCACCGGGTCCTGCAGCAGTTTCGCCGCCGGCCGGAAGGTGTACGGGCCGATGGTGAAAACCGCGTCCTCGCTGTTCTCGAAAATGCGCAGCTGGGCGCGCAGCCGGGCGAGCAGCTCGGCCAGCCGGAACGGCTTGGCGATGTAGTCGTTGGCGCCGGCATCCAGGCCACGGACGACGTCGGATTCCTCGTCCGACCCGGTCAGCATGATGATCGGCACCTTCACGCCGTTGCGCCGCAGCCGGGCGCAGAGGTCGCGTCCGTCACCGTCGGGAAGGCCGACGTCGAGAATCAAGGCATCGAACCGGGCCTCGCTGGCGTTGATCTTGGACTCGGCCTCGCGGGCGGTTTCCGCCCCGGAGGCCGCGAATTCGCCATCGACTTCAAGCTGCTCGGCGAGCGTGGCGCGCAGGGCAGCGTCGTCATCGACAATCAGGATGGGGCGTTCGCCCGTCATCAGCCGGATTCCCTCGCAGTCGAATTGACCTTCCCCGGCGTTTTCTCCCCGGGGTCGGGCTGCCCGCGGTTGGGCGCCGCAGCAACCTATCGTTTTCGCCAGCCAACCGGATTCCGGGGCCGCCATCGGCTGTTGAACAGCGTGCGATCGTAGCACACCACATAACGACAATGTGCACATGGCCTTGTTGCGAAGCAAGTCACACACATTATCGTGAGAGGCGAGCGGACGGGCCGGGCCGGGCGCCCCATATGACATAAGGCGGGCCGGTCGCTCGCGGGTCGGCGGCGGCGCATCTGGCATTCCGCCATGCGCGTGGATCAGGCTGGCGCTGTACGTTATCCGGATAGGTGAATGACCCGCACGCCGTTGCGACACGATCCCCCAGATGGGCCTGACCAGGGCGGGCCTGACCAGGGCGGGCCTGACCACGCTGGCGCTGCCGGTTTACCCGATGCCGGCGTTCTGCGCCTGCGGGCGGTGCATCGCGCGGTGGCCGAGTTGCGCCGGGGCACGCCGGTTGTGCTGCTGGGCGCCGCTGACCTTGTGCTGCTGACCGCCGAGACGGCCGGGGCGCGCGGGCTGGGCGAGTTTCACCATCTGGCCGATGGCGTGCCGGTGCTGCTGCTGGCGGCGGCGCGGGCGGCGGCGGTGCTGCACCGGCCGGTGGCGCCGCTGCGGTCGGCGGTGGCGCTGCGGTTGTCCGAGGCGCTGTTCGCGCCGGCGTATTTGCGCAGCCTGGCCGATCCCACCGCCGAGCAGATGCTGCCGGCCGAGCCGGTGCTGATGCCCGAGGTGCCGGAGGGTGCGCCGGCGGCGCTGGCGCTGGCCAAGCTGGCGCGGCTGCTGCCCGCCGTGCTGGCCGCCCCGCTGCGCACCGATGCGGCGGCCCGGGCGGCGGAACTGCACCTGCACGCGGTGCCGGCGGCGGACGTGCTGGCCTATCCGCTGGCGATGGCGGCGCAACTGACCCGGGTGGCCGAGGCGCAGGTGCCGCTGGAGGGTGCGCCGGATGCCCGCATCGTGGCGTTCCGCGCGCCGGATGCCGGGGTGGAGCATCTGGCGATCCTGGTCGGGCGGCCCGAACAGGTGGCGGCGCCGCTGGTGCGGCTGCATTCGGAATGCTTCACCGGCGACCTGCTGGGCAGCCTGCGCTGCGACTGCGGCGCGCAATTGCGCGGCGCCATCCGCCGCATGGCCGAGGAAGGCGCCGGGGTGCTGCTGTATCTCGCGCAGGAGGGGCGCGGCATCGGTCTGGTCAACAAGCTGCGCGCCTATGCGCTGCAGGATCGCGGCCTCGACACGCTGGACGCCAACCGGGCGCTGGGCTGGGGGGCGGACGAGCGCAACTTCATGCTGGCCGCCACCATGCTGGAGGCGCTGGGCGTGCGCCGGGTGCGGCTGCTGACCAACAACCCCGACAAACTGGCGGCGCTGTCCGCCTGCGGCGTGGAAGTGCTCCGGCGCGAGCCGCATGCCTTCGCGCCGAACGGGGTGAACGACCACTATCTGGCCACCAAGGCCGAGCGGTTCGGGCATCTGCTGGGATGACCGAGGCGATGCTGCACCCGGACGGGCGGCTGGAACTGCGCGGCCGGATCTGGCGTGCCGCGCTGGGGCGCGGCGGCGTGCGCCTGCTGAAAGCCGAGGGTGACGGCGCCACCCCGGCGGGCCTGTTGCCGCTGCGGCGGGTGCTGTACCGGGCCGACCGGGTGCCGATACCGCGCGCCGCGGTTCCCCGCGAGCCGATCGGCGAGCAGGATGGCTGGTGCGACGATGCCGGGCATCCTGACTACAACCGCCAGGTGCGGCTGCCGCACCCGGCCCGGCACGAGGAACTTTGGCGCCGCGACGGGCTGTACGACGTGGTGGGCGTGCTGGGCTGGAACGATGCGCCGGTGCTGCGCGGGCGCGGCTCGGCGATATTCCTGCACGTGGCGCGGCCCGATCTGGCGCCCACCGAGGGCTGCGTGGCACTGGCGCGCGCCGACCTGCTGGCGGTGCTGGAAGCCGGCCTGACGGGGCTGCGGGTGCTGGCGCCTACCGCTCCCGGCTGAGACCCTTGGCGGCCAGTTCGTTCAGGTAGTCCTGCCAGCGTCCGGCCTGCTCGCGGCCGAGCCGGTGCAGGTAGTCCCATGAATAGATGCCGCTGTTGTGGCCGTCGTCGAACACCAGGCGCACGGCGTAGTTGCCGACCGGCTCGACCGAGGCGATGCCGACATGGCGGCGGCCGGACACAATGCGGCGCTCATCCGGCGTGTGCCCCTGCACCTCGGCGCTGGGGCTTTCAACGCGCAGAAACTCGGCCGGATAGACGAAGCGGCTGCCGTCGCCGAAATCCACCTCCAGACACTTTTCGGCCCGTTTGAGGCGGATTTCGGTCGGGGTGGGCATCAGGCGTCGTCCAGCGACCGGGCTTCGTCGGGCAGCATGATCGGGATGCCGTCACGGATCGGGTAGGCCAGGCCGGCGGCGCGGCTGATCAGCTCGTTGTGGGTCCGGTCATATTGCAGCTTCTGCTTGGTCACCGGGCAGACCAGGATTTCCAGCAGCCGCGGGTCCACCGGCGCCGGCGGCTCGGCGGGTGGGGCGGTGTCATCGGTCATGGGCATATACTCCTGTGTCAGCTTGCCCGGGAGCGGGCCGGCGCGTTGTCGGCCCCGGTGCTGTGAATGTCGATCCGCAGCAGAATGGCCAGCGCGGCGGCGCGCTCGGTCGCGGTCCCGGCTTCCAGCAGCGCCTGCTTCTCGGCCGGCTCGAACGGGCAGGCCATGCCGAGCGTGGTGACCAGGGCGTCGTCGGCCATGCCGTCGATGGCCTCCCAGTTCGCCTCGATGCCGCGGTGGGCGAAATAGGCGCGCAGGGCGGCGAGCAAGGCGGGACGGTCCAGACCGGGCACCGAGGCGGTGGGGTCGAGGTCGGCGGCGAACCGGGTAAAGTCGGCGCGCACGCGGCGGTAGCCGCGATGCAGCGGCAACTCCTCGGCGATGGCGAAGCGGATCAGCCCGGTGAGGGTGATCAGGTAGCGGCCGTCATCGGTCTCGCTGAACGAGCATATCCGGCCGAGGCAGCCGATGCGGAACAGCCCCGGACCAGTGTCGCCCGGGGCCGCCTGACGGTCCGGCTGGACCATGCCGAACAGGCGGCCGGCGGCCAGCGCGTCCTCGGTCAAGGCGAGGTAGCGCGGCTCGAAGATGTTCAGCGGCAGACGGCCGCGGGGCAGCAGCAGCGCCCCCGCCAGCGGGAAGACCGGGAACGTCGCGGGCAGTTCCTCCAGCCTGGGGGGCGATGCGGTCATGTCAACTGAACAGGATGGCCGAAAGCTTGCGGCGGGCGGCGACGGTGGCGGGGTCGTCGAGGCCCCACGCCTCGAAGAATTTCAGCAACTGGAGCCGCGCCGCCTCCTCATTCCAGCTTCGGTTGCGCCGCAGGATGTCGAGCAGGGCGTCGGCGGCCTCCTCGCGCTTGTCCATGGCGTTGAGCGCGGTGGCGAGGTCGTAGCGGGCCTGGTGGTCGGCCGGGTCGGCGGCCAGGCGCTGCTGGTAGGTGGAAAGCTGGTCGCGCGCGCGCCGGCCCTCGGCGGCCAGCGCCAGGGCGCTGCGGGCGCCGGCGATATCGGCGTGCTCGGCGATCTTGGGCGGCACCTGGGCGAGCGCCTCGTTTGCCTGGTCCTCCTGGCCGAGCGCCAGCAGCGCGCGGATCAGCCCGCCCCATGCCTCGGGGTTCTCGGGTTCGTCGTGCAGCAGGGCGGAGAACAGCCCGGCCGCCTCCTGGATGTTGCCCTCCTCTAGCGCGGCCTTGGCCTCGGCGATCAGATCCGCCCCCGGCAGCGAGCCGCCGGCGATCTTGAGCAGCGCCTCGACGAAGCGCTTGATCTCGGATTCCGGCAAGGCGCCCTGGAACAGGTCGGCGATCTGGCCCTGCCAGAAGGCGGCCACGGTGGGGACGGATTGCAGCGGCAGGCCAAGCTGGACGAGTTGCTGGACGAGCCCGCGGTTCTTGTCGATGTCGATCTTGACCAGCTTGATGCGGCCGCCGGCGGCGCGGGTGACCTTCTCCAGAGCGGGGGTCAGCTGCTTGCAGGGGCCACACCAGGTTGCCCAGAAATCGACCAGGACGGGGATGGTGCGGGAAGCTTCCACCACGTCCTGCATGAAGGTCTTCTGGTCGCCGTCAACGATCAGGGCGCCGGCGGCACCGGCTTGCGCGGTGCTGCCGGCCTGCTTCTGCCCGATGATGAGGTCCATGATGGCGCGTCCTCGGCTTTGATCCCGTGTCGATGGACACAGAGGGTGGGGCACAGATGGGGTCGAGATTGTGGTTATAGATGGCACAACCCGCCCGGGCCACAACCCGGGTGAGACGGCAGGAGTCGCCGAATTCGCGGCCGGGGGCAAGCGGCGGTGGGGCCGGGGCGGGGTGTTCGGCGGGTCTTGCAATCGCTGCGGAACCCGCTTAGAACGCGCCCCTTCGCGGAACCAACGCCTTTCGGGCGCCGCGGGTATGGAGCGCGGGCGTAGCTCAGGGGTAGAGCACAACCTTGCCAAGGTTGGGGTCGAGGGTTCGAATCCCTTCGCCCGCTCCAGATTTTCTCAAGAAAATCAAGAAGTTGAAAGCGGTCCTTCGGGGCCGTTTTTGCTTAGAGGGCCTGGATCGCAGTGCAATCTGAGCAAGATCAACGCAATCGGCAGAAAGTCGCCGGATACCTTGTCGTGGGTTTGGCGGTACCAGAGTGCCGCTCTCCCCACGTTTGCGGCCACTCCAGGCGAAGTTGCCGGGAGAACCTACTGGTCGGCTTGCCGACGGTCGCACGCGTATGCAGGACCGCTGTGTCATTCGTCGAGCGATGGAATGGTCTCTCAGCGCTCTCGGTCATTCGCCGATGGGCGATCCGTCCCCGAGACCGCCCTTGAACCCGTGGCCATTTTGGCCACAAATAGCGCAAGCGCATATTTTCGGGCGGGACATGCAGACGCTATCGGCCAGGGACGCGAAGTACAACTTCGGTCGGCTTATCGACACGGCCAGGGCTGAACCCGTGACCGTCGAGAAGCATGGTCGGCCGGTCGTGATCGTATTGGCCGTCGAAGAGTACCAACGTCTGAAGATGATCGAATCAGAACATCGGGCGGCGGCGGTCGCTCCCGTTCCGCCGACGTAGGCAGGTGGAATGGTCAACGCGGCGGAGAGAAATCAATTGGGCGCCATGCCAAACGGTCTTGGCAACGCTACCGCTAACCCGCTGCTGCACCATGCGTGGCCCAGCTCGGTGGCCCGACGTCACAACGGGGTGTCAGATTTCTTACCCGGTCGACAGATCGAGAATGTCGGGCAACACGCCACGGTTGACGGAGCTTCGGCCTGATGGACGTATTCGCATTAGACGATCACCTGCTGGCTCAGTACACCGGCTTCGCACGATCCTTCACCCGCATCCGGTCGGCCGAACTCCAGCAAGAGGTCAACCGGCTTTATGCCGGCCGCCGCTTCTGGCCTGAGCCGCTGCTGCAACTGAACCCGCACTACGAGGGTGGCGGCTCGATCCGGTCGCTCGTCGGGGAGCGTGGGTTGGTCGAAGATTGCGCGCGAATCTTCATAGATCGGCGGGCGGCGTCAGATGCGGCCGACAAGAGCCTCAAGCTCCACCGCCATCAGGCGCAGGCCTTGGGCCTCGCGCTAGACGCTAAAAGCTTCGTGGTGACGACCGGCACTGGGTCTGGCAAGTCGCTGTGCTTTTTCATCCCGATCATAGACGCGGTTATCAAAGCAAAAAGAAAGGGAGAAAGCGCCCGCACACGCGCCGTCGTGGTGTACCCGATGAACGCGCTCGCCAACAGTCAGTTAGAAGAGCTCAAAAAATTCCTAGGCGGTCCGGGACACCCTGTCTCGGTCACATTCGCGCGTTACACTGGACAAGAAAAGCCAGAAGAGCGTGAACGAATCAAGAATAATCCGCCAGATATTTTGCTGACGAATTTCATGATGCTTGAATTGCTGATGACCCGGCAATCCGAACTGGACAAGGCAGTGATCGAAAACTGCCGGGGACTAAAATTCATTGTCTTGGATGAACTACACACCTACCGGGGACGGCAGGGTGCCGATGTCGCCATGCTCATGCGCCGTCTGCGCGCGCGTGTTGGCGATCCGAATCATCCCCCGATTTGCATCGGCACCTCGGCCACGATGGCGAGCGAAGGCATCGAAGACGACCGCAATCAAATCGTTGCGGGAGTGGCGTCACGCCTTTTCGGAACCGTGATCGCGCGCGATGCGATCGTCACCGAGACTCTGAAGCGGGCAACGAATCCTGAAAGGTCGGCGGATGAGGGGCTGACTGAACTGGGAACAAGCGTGAGGCGCGCGGCGGACGAAACGCCATATGATGGCAAATCCAATGAGGAAATCGCGTTGGATGCCCTTGCGATCTGGGTGGAAACTCGGCTCGGGTTGAAGGAGGTAAATCGCAAGCCGCTTCGTGCGAGCCCCAAATCACTGAAAGAGGCGGCCGCTCTCCTCCATAACGAGTGCGGGCAGAACCTCAGTGTTTGTGAAGCCGCGTTGAAAAACTGCCTTCTGGCTTTCAGTCTGTCAGAGGGCGCGCGTGGTGTTGCAGGCGGTAGCGATGAGCCGCTTTTCGCGTTCAAGCTGCATCAATTTATCTCTGGCGCCGGTCGTCTGTACGCAACTCTCGACCATGCGGGATCGAGGTCGGTCACCTTTGATGGACAAGTTTTCGATCCAACGCATCCTGACAAACGCCTCTTTGCAACGCATTTTTGCCGGCGCTGCGGCCAAGAGCATCACCCCGTTAACGCGCTGGATGAAATGGGCACGACGCGTTTTGAAAAGCGCGAGATCGACGACGTGCCCATCAATGACGATGACGATACGGACGGAGCCGCTAGTCGCTGGGGCTTTCTTATGCCGGAGCCGGTGGATGGCGAATTCCTCTTTCAGGGCCGGGATGAAGACTATCCCGATCCGTGGCTCGAAGAAGGGCGTTCGGGCGAGCTCCGTTTGAAGGCAACATATCGCAAGACGCGGGCCGAACTTGTTGCCGTTTTGTCGGATGGTTTGACCGGCCCAGGTGGTCGTCGTGCCTGGTTTATGCCGGGACGATTCAAATTTTGCCCGGCCTGCGGCGAGCACCACAGTGACTCCACGCGTGACATCAATCGCCTTGCCGCTCTCAGTGCCGAGGGGCGCAGCTCCGCTACGACCATCATCATCGCTTCGATCTTGCGCTGGATGAACGATCCTCAGTTCGCCATAGCTCCGGGCACCCGCAAAATCCTCGCCTTTACGGACAACCGTCAGGACGCTGCTCTCCAGGCTGGTCACTTTAACGATTTTCTTTTCGTAACACTGCTTCGTGGAGCGATTTTAGCGGGCCTGACCGCAGCCGGCGACGAAGGTTTGCAGGACACTGAGATTGGGCAAGCGATCCAACGCATGCTGGGCTTTGTTTCGGCCAATATAGGGCGACGCACAGAATGGCTGGTTGAGCCCGACCTCAGGGGTGCGAACCTTCTGAATGCGGAGCGCACCATGCGCGACGCACTGACACACCGGTTCTGGATCGATCAGCGCCGCGGCTGGCGTTACACCAATCCCAATCTCGAACAGCTTGGATTGATAGAAGCGACGTATCTTTCACTTGACGAACTTGCTGGCCATGACGAGGAATTCGAGGACACACCCATTCTCAGTGCTGCCTCGCCCGACGAGCGCGCGTCAGCCTTGCGCGCCCTGCTGGACGTGATGCGCAAAGGCCTTGCCGTTGATTGCGACGCTCTCGATCGGCTGAAAATTGAAAGCCTTGCTGGACGGATGCGCAGCGTCATCAAGGCGCCGTGGCTCCTGGAAGATGAGGGTTCGCTCGCTGCGACCGTCTTTATGCCACGCCCGCCAGCGCGGCGTGAAATGCCGCAGAAGGATGAAGAGCTCATTATCCGCGGCACTGCGACCAGCACGATTGGTCGCCAATTACGGACGATGACTTTTGCCGGACGGCGACCAACGAGCCGGCAAATGACCGAGATTATTGAAGGGCTATTGAAAGCCGCCGCCCGCTATGGGCTTGCAACATCCGTGGCATCGCCGGTCGGCGGCGAGGGTTGGCGTCTCGTGCCGTCTGGGATCACGTTTGGCTTGGCGCGCGGCAATATAGAGCCGGAGCGAGACAACCGATTTTTCCAGGACCTCTATCGGGGAATTGGCACTCTCCTTGCCGAGGGCGGGCAGGCGCTGTTTGGTTTCGAAGGACGCGAGCATACGGCACAGGTTGAAGGTGATCTCCGGGAGTTACGTGAGTCACGGTTCCGTTTTGGCGCAGATGATCAGAAGACGTTAAATGAAAAGGCCGAACGTCTCCGGGAGCTGCGGGAGGATAGCCGCTTTCTTCCGACTCTCTTTTGCTCGCCGACAATGGAGCTCGGCGTCGACATCTCCTCGATGAATGCCGTTTATTTGCGAAACGTGCCACCCACCCCGGCCAATTATGCGCAACGCAGTGGACGCGCCGGCCGGAGCGGTCAGGCGGCACTGATTGTGACTTACTGCGCAGCGCAGAGCCCGCATGATCAGTATTTCTTCCAGCGGCCCAGCGCGATGGTGGATGGTATCGTGGTTCCGCCGTCGATCGACCTCGCAAATCCGGATTTGGTTGAAAGTCATCTACATGCGGAGTGGCTTGCCGCAACGGGTGTCGCGTTAGCTGCCTCGATTTCTGAAAACCTAGATATGGCCGCGGCCGGGAAGCCGTTGCTCGCGGAACACTGGGACCGCGTGACATCGGACGAAGCGCGCGTGGCCGGCGAAAAACAGATTACCGCGGTCTTGTTGGCCCTGGCGCGCGACTACGGCGCTACACCGCCATCTTGGTTTGCCGGTCCGACTCCGCACGCCGCGAGCGTGGTTGCAGCCGCTCCGGACAAGTTTGCCTCCGCGTTCGAGCGCTGGCGCGGTCTGCTGGCGGCCGCTGAACGCCAAGTAGAGGACGCGACACGAACGCTGAAGGATTATTCGATCTCGCCGCAAGAGCGGCGGTCAGCCGAAACAAGGCAGGCCGCCGGCAATATTCAGATCAAGCTGCTGCTCCGCGGTGCCGAAGGCCAGGGCTCGGACTTCTATGTCTATCGCTACCTGGCGACGGAAGGGTTCCTGCCGGGATACAACTTCCCGCGGCTTCCTTTGATGGCTTTTGTGCCGGGCGGTCAGGGCGGCAAAGGGCAGCGCTATATCCAGCGCGCGCGCTTCCTTGCGATCGCCGAGTTTGGCCCAGGAAGTCTGGTCTATCACGAAGGACGCGCCTATCGCGTCGATCGGGCGCTTCTGAAAGAGGCGGGAAATGGTAACTGCCCAGGTGGTCGGATTGGAGGAAGCGGTGGGGACGGCTGACTCTACATCGGAAACGCGGCGTAGTGTCGTTGTCCAAAACGAATCGCTGGCCAGTTGTGGGCGGGGGGCTGTGAACCT
>Ga0302320_10004335_pt1 | contig 32256 bp, 39 predicted proteins | sample Bog_T0_3_FD_202130 | JGI IMG/M metagenome (GOLD analysis project Ga0302320, IMG submission 202130) | Peat permafrost microbial communities from Stordalen Mire near Abisko, Sweden - Bog_T0_3 | ecosystem: Environmental > Terrestrial > Soil > Wetlands > Peat | place: Sweden: Abisko, Stordalen Mire... | reverse complement strand
CTGATGGGCCAAGGTAAGCTGCTTCATCCGTGATCGATCTCCTCAATCCACATTAACCGCGAAGGCTGTGGAAAGGGGCGATTTTCAGAGGTTCCCTAAATCTCCTGGAGGAGTTTCTCATGTGCCTGTTTCGTCGCCGTCAACTCGATCCCAAGTCCCGCCGTATTTTTGCCGCCGGCAATCTCTGTCTCGCTTCCGGTCTGATGCTCACGCACTTTGAGGTTGGCTTTGGCCATCGCCACCCAGCCCTCTTCATCGGCCTGCGCTTTCTGCTGATCGGCTGTGCCATCAGCCTGCTTTTCTGGTCCGCGCGCCGCTCCGGCGGATGCGCTTCCCGCCCCTGAAAGGAATTCCTATGTCTGCGCTTGATACTTGCAGTCTGAAAAAATCTCTGCCGATTCTCATCGCCCTGCTGGTGGTTGCTCAGATCGACCTGGCCAGCGCCGCCGGCTGGCCGAATTCGCTTTTGTCGCTGCTGCATCTGACGGCTGCATCAGACGACCTTTGCCGGGGTGTTTGCTCAGGCATAGGCGCGTCTATCGACGTTTTGGTGATCTTCCAGCTCGCCCGTATGTGGGCTAAACGCACGATGCAACCTCGTCACGATTGAATCCACGTCGTTTGCGGCGGGGTTGTTATTTTTTTTATTTCCAACACACAGAATGGAGAGAGTGCAAATGTTAGCGATTCTGACAGGTTTCATCGACCTGATCTTGGCGGGTTACATTATCCACAGAGTTTTGTACGCCAACCGTACCTATCACCAACTCAAAATTGCCATTGAGCAAGGCGACACGAACGCCCGGAGTCGTTACTATCAGCGCATTCTGGTCTTTGAATTCATCAGCGCCACACTGGCGCTTTTTGCGCTGCAATTCGACTTCAGCAAGTTACGGCCAGGATATTTGGCATTGACGCATATCAGCATCTTGCCGTCGGCCGTGCAGAATGGAGACTTTGCAGATGGATTCGCTCATGGCATGGCTTTTGCGCACAGCAACATCTTACCGTCGGCCTTGCAGGACGGGGACTTATCAGCGGGATTCTTTCATGGAATCGTCAGTGGTCTCGTCGGCGGTCTCATCTTTGCCACGGCAGCCGCTATCTTAATTCGCATCTGGAAGAACCGGCGACCGCAAGGGGAACAAAAAAAGCACTGGTGGCACCGGCTCTTGCCGGATTTTTCCGCTCTGCTACCGGCCGGACTGCGCGAGAGGTTACTTTTTTCGGCCGTGGCCATCAGCGCAGGCGTTTGCGAGGAGGTCGTCTTTCGCGGGTGGCTGCTCTACACATTGCATAACGACCTGGCACTGAACGGAACGACGCTGGTTCTGGCCGCTGCCGCCTGCTTTGGATTGGCCCATTTCTACCAGGGCGCGATAGGAGTGATTGTGACGACGATCGTTGCTATCTTATTCACGTTTCTCTATGTGCAAAGCGGTTCTCTGCTGCTGCCGATTCTTCTTCATATTCTGATCGATCTGCGCTGGGTGCTTTTGCCGGCGCGCCGCAGTGTCGATCTTCCGATGTTGGCAACAGAGAATGCCGGGAGCGTTGCATAAATCACTGATGCGTTTTGGTCGGCGCAAAATGAAGATTGAGAAACTTGATTGCGTTGTTGCACCGTAAAACTTGGAGAATCCATGAAAGTTACGATGATTGGTCACAGCACTGTCCTGATCGAAACCGCAGGGAAGAAGATTCTCACCGATCCTTACTTTGGCACATGGGGCAATCTTGCCTACAAGAGGATCGCTCCTCCGTCGAAGACAAGAGAGGAGATGGAATCCGTCGATCTGGTCTTGGTCTCTCACAATCACTGGGACCACACAGACTCCCGCTTTTTTCGCGCACTGGCGGCTGATCTTCCCGTGGTTGCGCCGCGCGCGGCAGCATGGATTACGCGCGCCAAAGGCGCAAAGAATGTAATTGGCCTGGGAAGATGGGAGCATCGGCAGTTTGGCTCCGTTGCCGTTACAGCGGTACCCGCGCTGCACATGGGCCTGCCCGGAGGCTTCGTGATCGAGGCAGAGAGGAAGTCTATTTATTTTGCGGGAGACACTTATTTCGGCGGATTCATGAAAGAGATTGGCGCCAAGTTCCGCCTGGAGCTGGCGTTGATGCCGGTTACGACCTTTCGCATTCCTATGACGATGGGAGAAAAGAGCGCGGTGCAAGCCGTGGAAGCGCTTTCTCCCCGAAACGTCATTCCCATTCATCTCGGAATCGCTCCCCGCTCTCCGTTGCTGCGGACTGGCGATACTCCAGAGGGTTTCAGCAAGCGTGTGCGCGACGCAGGATTGAAGACCGAGGTTGTGATTCTGCGCGAGGGCGAAAGCTGGACGAACCAAGGCTGACCGTTCCCTGTCAGGAAGATAAAAGGATGCGGCGTGCGGGAACGAAGCCACCGATTCTGGCAAGCTATAGGAACTTTACGCGCTCATCGGGTGCAGGCAGTAGACAGCTCTGTAACCGCCCCCAGATGAGGTAGCGCCAGCGGGCGATGAGCCGGTAGCCCAGGTCGAGCATGGGGCGCGGAATTCCGCCTAGAACGGTAGCAACTGTAGGCCAGGGTCTCGTCAGTTCGGTTAGCAGCGCTAACACGGCATCCGAACGCACTAGGACTCGCTCCGCCGGGTGGTTGAACTCCCGTACGACCAGGATGGTGGCAGGGCCGGATTTCTCGTCCGGCAAGCAGATTCCTTGCCTCGCCAGCAGCCCGGCTACCTTCGCCGAATCTGATGCAACAAAGCGCAGCCGGTCCTGAGAGTCGCGCCGCAACAGCCAACGAACCGTATGGTTACACAGCCCGCAATGGCCATCGAAGATCACCAGCATCCGACCGTCGATCTGGGAGGGATTTGTCACGTAGCTACCTTTAGGATGTGAAAAACGCAGCCGTGGATGCTTGTTCTCAGTAAACGATTTGCATCGAATGGTAATACTGAGTCATACTAAGAATTATGCGAACCACAAAAGTTGTCTCCTTCACTCTGCCGCCAGCGATGTTTGAAGAAGCGCAGGCCCTTGCCAAGCAGGAAAACCGGACTATGAGCGAACTGGTGCGCGAAGCCCTGCGCCGGTATGAACGTGAGCGGTTTTTCGAAAGGACAAGAGCGCTTATGAAACCGGCCGCGGATCGGCTCGGCATTCATAATGAGGAAGACGTTGTTGAACTGGTGCGCCAAGTTCGCCGCGAAATGGCGGAAGAAAAACGCAGCGTAGCGCTGGCTACAGAAACCGCATGATTCCGCGAATTGTTCTTGACACCAATATCTATATCTCTGCGCTTTACTATGGCGGCAAGCCAAAGCAGGTGCTGGACCTGGCGAGTGCCGGAGAATTGCAACTGCTGATTTCTCTGCCACTGAAGTTGGAACTCGAACGCGTGCTTCGAGACAAGTTCGACTTTCCGCCGAGTGAGCTTGCCGCCAATGCCGATTCTCTTTGGGGCAGCGCCCAATGGATCGCGCCTCGCCGGCGCTTGAGCCTTTGTTCCGACGAGCCTGACAACCGTATTCTGGAATGCGCATTGGAAGGTCATGCGGATTTCATCGTCACGGGCGACCGGCACTTGCTTGCTCTTGCGTCTCTGCCGGATTTCACAATCTTGAAGCCGGATGCGTTTCTTGCGCTTTTTGAATCCCAGGGATTCACGATCGATCCTGGTGAAGATTCCTGAACCATACACATATACTGTAGCCACGATGAGTTCCCAACTGCCAGCTCCCGACCGCCCTCGCTCCCAGGCTCTCCAACAGCGCGCCGAGCGCTTTTTTCCCGGCGGGGTGAACTCGCCGGTGCGGGCTTTTCGCGCGGTGGGCGGCTCGCCGCCATTTGTAGAGCGCGCCGAGGGCGCTTGGCTCATCGACGCCGACGGCAACCGCTACATCGACTACTTCGGCTCCTGGGGGCCGATGATTCTGGGCCACGCCTTTCCGCCGGTGGTCGAGGCTATCGAAAGCGCCGCGCGCAACTCGGCCAGCTTCGGCGCTTCGACGGCGGCTGAGGCGGATCTGGCCGAGCGCGTCGTCGCCTGTTTTCCGGCCATCGAGAAGATGCGCTTTGTCAGCTCCGGCACCGAGGCCACGATGAGCGCGATCCGCCTGGCCCGAGCCGCCACAGGCCGCAAGATCATCGTCAAATTCGAGGGCTGCTACCACGGCCACGCTGACGGACTGCTGGTCAAAGCCGGCTCGGGCGTCGCGACCTTTGGTATTCCCGGCTCAGCCGGCGTGCCGGAGGAGATTGCCCGCCTCACGCTGGCTCTGCCCTACAACGACCTCGGCGCGGTAGAAGCAGCATTCGCGGCTCATCCCGGTGCCATCGCTGCCATCATTCTGGAACCGGTGGTGGGCAACGCCGGCTGCATTGCGCCCGCCCCCGGCTACCTGTCCGGATTGCGCTCGCTCACTCAGCGCGAAGGAGCTCTGCTCATCGCCGACGAGGTAATGACCGGCTTCCGCGTGGCTCTCGGCGGAGCCTGCCAGCTTTACTCGCTCGATCCCGACCTGGTCACACTCGGCAAAATCGTCGGCGGCGGCCTGCCCGTGGGCGTCTTCGGCGGCAAGCGATCCTACATGGACCTGCTGGCTCCTCTGGGGCCGGTCTATCAAGCGGGAACCCTCAGCGGCAATCCGCTGGCCATGGCCGCCGGAATTGCCACGGTCGGCTATTTACAGGCTCACGCGGGCGAAGTTTACCCGCGCCTTGAAGCCACGGCCAAAGCCGTTACCGAGGGCGTGGCCGCTGAGGCAGCCCGCGCCGGCGTTCCGCTCACCCTCAACCGCGTGGGTTCCATGTGGACTTGGTTCTTCACTGCGGATCCGGTCACCGACTACGCTCAAGCCGCCCGCAGCGACACGGCTGCCTTTGGCCGCTTTCAAAATGCGATGCTCAGCCAGGGCGTCTGGCTGCCGCCTTCGCAATTTGAAGCGGCTTTTTTGAGCACGGCGCACGGCAAGGAAGAAGTAGCCGCCACGATTGCCGCGGCAAAGGAGTATTTCTCGGCGGCGGAGTGAGGCGGACCCTATTGATACACTCACCCCGTGGGCCGTCTCATCCTCAATGCCGACGACTTTGGGCTGACTGCCGGGGTCAACCGCGCCATTATCGAGCTGCACCGGGCTGGGGTGCTGACCAGCGCCTCGCTGATGGCCCGGGCCGCGGCCACCGATGAGGCCATCGAGTTGGCCCTTGCCACGCCTTCGCTGGGCGTGGGCTGCCATGTGGTTCTGGTAGACGGCGAGCCGGTGCTCCGTGCGCAGAACCTTCCCACACTCGTTGACCCGCGCACGGGCCGCTTCCATCCAACGCTGAGCGTATTCCTCAAACAGTTGATTCCCGGGCGCATTCGTTCCACCGAGATTGAAGCCGAAACCGCCGCGCAGATCGCCTTGCTGCAAAAACGCGGCCTGCGCCTCACCCACATCGACACGCACAAGCACGCACACATGTTTCCAGCCGTGCTCAGGCCGGTGCTGCGCGCGGCACGGGCGGCAGGAATTCGCTCCGTACGCAATCCCTTCGAGCCGGCATGGAGTTTGCGCGTCACACCCGGAGCGCCGTGGATTCGGCGGGCTCAGGTGCGGCTGCTGCGGCTGCTGGAGCCTGCTTTTCGGCGCATTGTGGCGGAAGAGGGCTTTACCACCACCGACGGCGCCCTCGGTGTACTGGCAACGGGAACCCTTGATTCAACAACAATTAGTTCCTTGCTCCGGAATCTGCCCGACGGCACGTGGGAGCTGGTCACGCATCCCGGCTACAATGACTCTGACCTTGCCCAGGCCCACACCCGCCTACTAGCCTCGCGGGAGACTGAGCGGCAAGCACTTTTCGCGTTGGAGAACTTCCCCGGCATTGAGCTGATCTCCTTCGCGGATTTGCATTCAACAGAATAGGAAGGATTTATGCGCATCGGCATCACCTGTTATCCCACCTACGGCGGCTCGGGCGTGGTAGCCACGGAGCTGGGCATCGAGCTGGCGGCGCGGGGGCACGAAGTACATTTCATCTCGTATTCGCAGCCGTTCAGGCTGAGTGGGCGCGACAACGGCATCCTTTATCACGAGGTTCCGGTGTCGAGCTACCCGCTTTTTGAGTTCCCGCCCTACGACCTGGCGCTGGCCTCGCGGATGGCGGAAGTTGCTGAATACTATGAACTTGACCTGCTGCATGTGCACTACGCCATTCCCCATTCGGTGAGCGCGTTGCTGGCGCGGCAGATGCTGGCCTCGCGCGGGCGGCGGCTGCCCTTTGTGACCACGCTGCACGGAACCGACATCACCCTGGTGGGGCTGGACCGCAGCTACCTGCCCATCACTCGCTTCGCCATTCAGGAGAGCGACGGGGTTACCTGCATCTCCAACTATCTAAAGGAGGAAACGATCAAGCACTTTGGCATCACAAAGCCCATCGAGGTGATCTCGAACTTTGTGAACTGCGACGAGTATGCGCCCATCAAGGACGAGGCAGCGCGGGCGGAGGCGCGCCGAAAGCTGGCCGCTCCGGACGAGGCGATCCTGATGCATCTCTCTAATTTCAGGCCGGTTAAGCGGGTGGTGGATGTGGTGAAGGTCTTTGCGCGGGTTGCGCGGGAGCTGCCGGCACAACTGATCCTGGTGGGCGACGGGCCGGAGCGGTCGGCGGCGGAGTGGTTGGCGCATGACCTGCATATCAATGATAGGGTTCACTTTATGGGCAAGCAGGAGCGGGTGGACGAGCTGCTGCCGCTGGCCGATCTGATGGTGATGCCCAGCGAGCTGGAGTCCTTTGGGCTGGCGGCGTTGGAGGCCATGGCGTGCAAGGTTCCGTCCATTGCCACGCGGGTGGGCGGGGTTCCGGAGCTGATCGACGACGGCGTGACTGGGTTGCTGTATCCCGTTGGAAATGTAGACGATATGGCCGCAGGAGCGGTGAGCCTGCTGAAGGATCGCACAGGGCTGGAGGCCATGCGCGAGGCGGGGCGCAAGACGGCGCAGGAGCGCTTCTGCTCGTCGCTGGTGGTGCCTCACTACGTGAAATATTACGAGCAAGTGCTCGAAGGACAGGGAACAGGGATTAGGAATTAGGGGTCAATTCGCCAGTGGGTCGCCCGGGTCGATTGCGAAGACCGGGGTGAAGCCGAGCTCGCGCCAGAAGTGGTCCAGCAGCGCTACGGTCTCCGGGGCGGTTTGCGGGGTGGTGCGGAGTTGGACTTCGCGACTGGCGGCGGCCTCAGTTATTCCGGTCAGAATGTTGGCTTCGGCGGCTATGGCAATGCACTTGGTTGGGCGGTAGGTGCAGTGGGCCAGGTCGGCGATGGAGAGGCGCGTGGTGGGCGTGGCCAGGACCGTGCGCGGCGGGGCCATGCGGTCGAGGAGCCAAAGAATTTCCAGCTTGGATTCAAGCTCGTCGGGGACGCAGTCGATGACCAGGTCGGCGTTGCGGACGGCTTCCTCGATGGTGGAGACGAAGGAGACGTGTCCTTCCGGGGCTAAAGCCCGCGATTTTGTTGTGGACTCAATGCGGGGGTTGAAACCCCCGCCTCCCTCCGTTTCAATAATTGCCTCCGGACCGAGAACGGCCCGAAGGGCCTCCTGGGCGTGGTGGAGGTTGGCGGGCATCACGTCTTCCAGCAGGACGCGGAAACCGGCATGGGCGGCGGAGAGAGCCAGCCAGCGGCCCAGCGGCCCTGCTCCGATGATGGCGACGGTGACAGACAAGCGGATTACCGAGGGGCCAGCGCCTGGGCAATGTCCTGTGCGTTGGGCCTGGTATTGATAAAGTGCTCGGCGACGCGGGCGCGCTCCTCGGGGGTGAGGGAGGGGATGGTGGCCAGGACGCGGCGCAGCGTCACGGCTACGTCGTCAATGTAGTTCATCAGGCGAATGGCTTCTCCGGAGAGCGGCATGGTTTTCCTCGTGGTGCTTCCGTCTTTATTGTAGTTGAGTGGAGAAAGGCGAGGGAGTTGAGACTCGTGATTTGAAGCTTTAATTAGAATCTGAGAGACGCAGTTCATTTATCGCTGATCGCGGCTTTGGCGGCAAAGCAGAGATCGTCGAAGATGCGCGCCTCGAAGACGCTTCTGGCGCCGGCCGCAGTAGTAATCGCATTCAACTTACGCGACAGTTCACGATAGATCCGCATCATCTCAGGAACTCTGGGTCGCGCCGACCTGCTACGAACGAATGCGTTGCAGATTTCGCGCATGACGCCTTCCACCGTTCCGTCATGGATGTTGGGATCGCTGCCGTCCAAATCGCTCAAGGATTTCTGAACTCTACGAGCCCTGGTTTCAAAGACAAACCAGGTATGCAGTCCTGGGTTGAGCTTAGCCCAGGTGACGGTGAGGCCCAGCTCAAACGGCATATTGAAGCGAGGGGTACAAGGTGGAGTTCGGTCCAACTGTACCCGAGAGAGATCGTGAATGGAATACCGGCAACTCTGTATCAGCGCCAGGATACGCTCTAATCTGCGCTCGGTTCCTGAGATTCCCAAGGTAGCACGCGGTTCAAGACCAAGGTGAGTCAATCCGACAATGTAGGCAAGATAAAGGCTGCGAAAGCCCTCGTCGTAGGGAATATTCACGAATACAGCATCTGTGCTAACTAGCGGCGGCACGCTTGCTCTTCTTGCTATGCGCAGAATCCTTCGTTGCGCTTCTTCCGTTGCGAAAGCGTCCGTCAAGAGAACCCGACGTGTCCCGGTGAGATCCCGACAATTGACCGTTCCCGCTGCCTCTGACAATTTCAATCAGGCGACGCTGGCGCGCCTTGCTCATTTTAAGCCTCTTGCCCACCTCTTCAAGGCTAGGGATCGGAGTCGTGATGTATACGGAGCGGCCCATATAAATATCTTAAACCCAATTATCTTGTTGATCCACAGTCAATTCGACCTAAACGGGGCGAAAAGGGACTTTCCGGCCCAGCCGGGTTGAGACTTGCCACTTCTGACACGCGGTTGACGGATGAAGACGGTACCGTGGATACAATACCGTCATGAGCGATTCGGCGGAAGTTGTGGCGCGGGCGTTTGTGAATGCGATTAACCGGCAGGATTTGGAGGGACTGGCGGGGTTGATGACGCCGGGGCACCGGTTTGTGGATTCGCTGGAGAATGCGGTCGAAGGCCGGGAGAAGATGCGGGCGGGGTGGGTTGGGTACTTCCGCATGGTTCCGGATTATTCGATCATTGTGGAGGAGATATTTTGCGATGGACCCGTCGTGGTGATGCTGGGGAAGGCGCGGGGAACGTATTCGACGGATGGAGAGTTGAAGGCGGAGAACCGGTGGGAGACGCCGGCGGCGTGGCGGGCGGTGGTGGAGGGCGGGTTGGTGGCGGAGTGGCGGGTGTATGCCGATAATGAGCCGATGCGAAAGTTGATGCGCCAAGCGGGTTGCAGATAATTACACTTCCCCGGCGCACAATAGAAGCAGTCGCAAATGCGAGGCCCATAGGCCCACCGTCCAAGCTCCAACGCGCACGTTCTCAGTCCCTGGTCACTGGTCCCGAGGCCCTCTTTTTTGGTCCGATTTCCCCGTTTCTTCTCCCCGAAAACCAGCTACCCCCCACCCCCCCATCCTGTGGAAATCTTTTTTTGACCATTTTATTCCTTATAACTTACACTTAATCAATAGCTTACATTTTTGCCATGTTAACGAATCAGTAACTGCAAACCCCTGATTTTGCCCCTTTTTTAGCCCAAAAAGGCCTCTTTTTGCCCCTGATTTGCCCATTTTTCGTCAAAAAATGACGCTTCTTTAGCCGGAAGGTCCTCGATTTTGAGGAATCAACCGGCTCTCGGAATTGCATCTGGGATGGGCAGCGCGGAGTGGGGACAATCTCCGCAGGCGCGATTCTGCGGAAGCTGAGTCACAGGCGTTTGTGGGTAAGAAAGGGACGAAAAGCAACCGCGGGTCCTTCGACTTCACTCAGGATGTCAACGAGTACGGACTAGCGGCCGGCGGAACCGGAGTCGTCCTGCTTTTCGCTGATGACGTTTTCTCCGTCTACGGAGATGCGCAACTGGCGAAGGAAGCTGAGATCGTTTTTTGTGAAGGGCTGATCGGCGCTGTGGCCTGCGGGAACTTCGACTTGCTCGGCCTCTTTGGCGGAGAGGTCGTTGAGGGCGATGGAGGCCTCTAGCATAAGCAGCACATCGAAACCGTGACTACGGATGTCCTGAACAACACCAGCGATCGGCTCGCTCTCAGTAATCGCCTCATTGATGGCTTCGCTCAGTTGCTGAATGAGTTCGCGCAGACGTATTGTCACAGACACCTCCAAGTGCAGCGGCCTGCGCTGGAGATGCGTGGGCTGCGGCATGGGATTCATCTACCTTACTTCCGATTCCTCCAGAGAGCAAGTGGAAGCGGGCTAAAGAGCGGAGGGGCAACCTCCGCTGCTACCATCATATCGGAATGAAAGCTGAGAATATAGGGCGCGTGCTGGGGATCGGGCTGCGGGTTGCCGGGCGGATGCTGATGGGCGGGACGCAGGCGGTTGGCGCGCCGGCGGCGAGCACGGTACAAGCTGTACATAATACACAAGCTGCAAGCGCGGCGGCGCGCGGGCATGCGGCGGGGCGGACGGCAAAGGGCGTGGCGCGCGGCGTAGGCGGATTTCTGCGGCCCTTTCGGCGGGTGGGCGGCATTCTGTGGCTGGAGATGACGGGCGCGTTCTTCTTTTTGTTTGTGGTGGCCGCTGCCCTGCCCCTGTGGCGCTACAGGCCAAACCACCTCAACGGCCCCTATGATAAAAACTTTTTGGCCGCCGCCGGCATTATGGTGGTTTTTTTCTATTTGGGCGCGAGTTCTTTCTGGCGGGCGCGGAGACGGTGAGGTGCTGCGCTACTCAGCGATGACTCGCGCCAGTTCCCGGTTGCGCCTGTGGTGAATGACCGCAAGCACAATGATGATCGCGTCCTGGATCATGTAGTAGATGCTATAGGGAAACTTGTCGAGGATGAGGCGCCTGGAATTCCTGTAGACAACCTGATAGCCGAAGGGGTGGGCCTCAATTCTGTCTAGTCCAACATTCAAGGCACGGACGAACCTGTCTTCGAGAACGGGATCAATCTTCCTATACCAGATCCTGATACGGCTCACATCGTCGAGCGCCTTGTTGCGAAGCCGAAGCGAGAATCTGCCCATCAGAGGAGCGACTGGCCGCGGGCTTCCGCCAGGCTGAGATCGTCGCCGGGGCAGATTTCAAGATCAAGCAGCCTTTCGTCGAGAATCCGGCGCTGCCAGTCTGGAACATGTGCGGAGCTTTCTGCGGTCGCGGCTTGATTCGCGGCCTGATTCGCTTCGAGGCTCTCCCATAGATCGTCGATCAGAGCCAGGCGCTCCTGAGTGGAGAGAGCGGAAATTTCCGTTTTGCTCAGAACGGCCATGGAGACAGTTTACGCCAGAATCAATTTAACCGCACACCAGCTTGACCGCCTGATCCCAGGACGGAAGGCCTGGTTTGACCCCGGCGCCGGTGTGTCACTATCGTTACAGGTGCGCTTGAACCGAAAGGAATTTTTATGACTGAATCTGCTTCGCTTGTTGCCTCCCCGCTGAAGAAAACTGCCCTGAATGCCGCGCATCGCGCACTGAAAGCCAAGATGGTGGATTTTGGCGGGTGGGATATGCCGGTGGAGTACCCCGGTGCTGGCGGCGGATTGATTGCCGAGCACCTGGCGGTCCGCACCGGCGTTGGCTTGTTCGACGTGAGCCACATGGGCGAGATCTGGTTTCGCGGAACGGGAGCGCTGGCCGCTGTGCAGCACGTAACCATGAACGATGCGTCGCGGCTGAAGGATGGGCAGGCTCAGTATTCCGCGCTGCTGACGCCAACAGGCTGCTTTGTGGACGACATTCTGGTGCATCGGGCGAGCGAAAACGATTATCTGCTGGTGGTAAACGCGAGCAACACGGACAAGGATTATGCGTGGATTGTGAAGCAGGTGGACGTGTGGCCGTCCAAGCCTTCCAAGCCTCAGGTGCGGATTACGAACGATTCGGCGAGCACCTCGCAACTGGCCGTGCAGGGTCCGAGGGGGTTGGAGACATTGCAAAAGCTGACGAAGACGGAGTTGGCGGGGATTAAGAATTATTGGTTTACGTGGGGCGAGGTGGCGGGCGTGGCGAATGTGCTGATCGCGCGCTCGGGTTACACGGGCGAGGATGGCTTTGAGATTTATTTACCTAGCGACGAGGCTACGACAGAACGAGTATGGTCCGCGTTGATGGAGGCGGGCAAGGAGTTCGGGATTCGGCCGTGCGGTCTGGGAGCGCGCAACACGCTGCGGCTGGAGGCGGGAATGCCTCTCTACGGGCACGAGATCAGCGACACGGTGAATGTGTTTGAGGGCGGGCTGGAACGCTGGCTGAAGCTGGATAAGGGCGAGTTTATTGGGCGCGAGGCGTTGCTGACGGTGCAAGCGGCGGGCGGGCCGAAGCGGAAGCTGGTGGCGCTGGAGATGGTGGAGCGCGGCATTGCGCGCGATGGGTACGCAGTGCTGGATTTGGATGGGGAGCAAATTGGCACAATTACATCCGGCTCGCCTGCGCCGTTTTTGAAGACGAATATTGCGTTTGCGCTGGTTCCGGCGGCGGTGGCTGCTGGCGGCGAGGATGTGCTGGTGCAGGTGAGGGCGAATCGGGTGAGGGCGAAGCAGGTGGCGACGCCGTTTTATAAGCGGGTGAAGAAGTAGTACGAGAATGAATATCCTCTGTATAAATTTGTCCGGGCACGACTGAGTTCGTGCCCGGGCACTTCTAGCGCATATTAATCGTCGAGGAACTTCATCACACCTGCATGACTTCGGCTTCTTTTTTGTGGGAGAGCTCTTCCATGCGGCGAATCTCTTCGTCGGTCATCTTCTGAACCTCTTCGAGAGAGCGCTTCTCCTCGTCCTCGCTGATTTTCTTCTCCTTGGCGAGCTTCTTGAGGGCTTCGTTGCCGTCGCGGCGGACGTTGCGGACGGCGGTGCGTTGCTCCTCGAGTTCGCGGCTGATGTGCTTGCAGACATCGCGGCGGCGCTCCTCGGTCATGGGGGGAACGGGGACGCGCAGTACCTTGCCGTCGGAGATGGGGTTGAGGCCGAGATCGGCGACGCGCACGGCCTTTTCGATCTCCTTGAGGATGGTGGGGTCATAGGGAGCGATGACGATCAATTGCGGCTCGGGCGCACCAAGCTGGGCGAGCTGGTTGAGGGGGGTGGGCGTGCCGTAGTAGTCCACCTTGACCTGGTCGAGCATGTGTACGCTGGCGCGGCCTGTGCGGGTGGCGGCCAGGCTGGCCTGGAAGGTGGCCACTGCGCCGTCCATGCGGCGGCGGAGGCCGGCGTTGAGGTCTTTGAGTGCCGGAATACCGGCCATGAAGGAGAGTGCCATAGGGTTCGTCCTCGCTTACGTCCAACAGCTATATTAGCGAATCGGGGCGGCAATGGGCAGTCCGGTCGATGCGGCCTGCTCGTGGGCGTGGTAGCTGGAGCGGACCAGAGGGCCGGATTCGACGTGGCGGAACCCCATGCGGAGGGCTGCGGATTTGAAATCGGCGAACTCGCGCGGGGTGTAGAGGCGGGCCATGGGGAGATGGTCGCGGGAGGGGCGGAGATATTGGCCGATGGTGAGGATGTCGCAGCCGTTAGCGGCCAGGTCGCGGAAGACGGCGAGGAGTTCGGAAGTTTCTTCGCCGAGACCGACCATGACACCGGACTTGGTGAGGCCTGCGGGGTTTAACTCTTTGGAGTAGCGCAGGAGTTCGAGAGAACGTTCGTAGCGCGCGCCGGAGCGGACGGCGCGATAGAGGCGCGGGACCGACTCGATGTTGTGGTTGAGGACGTCGGGGCGGGCGTCGACGACGGCTCGGATGGCTTCGGGGTTGCCCTGGAAGTCGGGGATGAGAACTTCGACGCGGCAGTTGGGGGCCTGGCGGCGAATCTCCGCGATGACCAGGGCGAAGGCGCGGGCGCCACCGAGAAGATCGTCGTCGCGATTGACGCTGGTGATGACGGCGTACTGAAGGCCGAGCGCGGAGACAGCCTGGGCGACGCGGCGGGGCTCATCGAAGTCAATAGGCGCGGGGCGGCCTTTGGGCACGGCGCAGAAGCCGCAGCGACGGGTGCAGAGGTTGCCGAGCATCATGAAGGTTGCGGTTTTGTGATGCCAGCACTCGCCGATGTTGGGGCAGTGGGCGCTTTCACAGACGGTGTTGAGTTGGAGCGAGCGGGCCAGTTGCTTGAGGGAGTGGTAGTTTTCGCCCACCGGGGCGCGGGCCTTGAGCCACGCGGGCTTGGGCGCAGGAGCGGCGCGGACGGGGGAGATTTGGACCAGTTCTGTCACGTTTTTATTGTAGCGGTAGCAGTGACCGGTTGATGGACACACGCCGCGTTCGTTAGCGCAGCTTTGCGCGGACTTCGGAGCGGATCAGATAGAGAAAGAAGACGAGGTTGAGGAGGCCCTGGACGAGAAAGGATGGCTCGTGCAGGCCGGCGAAGGACCATAAGTTATAGACGACGATCAGGAAGACCGCGCCGAGAGCCATGGCCCATGCCCAGCGGAAGAGCAAGAGCAAGCCTGCGGCGGCGGCGATGAAGCCGGCGGCTAAGAGGAGAAACAGCGGCGAATTGGTGTGGGTGACGACCACGCCAAAGATGATGCCGCCGGAGATCAGCAGCAGGTAAAGACTGATGGCGGCCAGGCCGGGGAGCGGGAGCAGATTGCGGCGAGGCGGCGAGGCGGGGTTCATTTTGTTTTCGTTGCTCATGCTACTGGGTTACTCCGCAGCGGCGATGGCTTCGGCGATGCGGTCGATGGCTTGGAGTTCGACGTTGCTGCCGGGGCGGTGGCCGTTGACGAGGATGGAGAAGACGAGGGTGTTGCCGCTCGATGCGGTCAGAAAGCCAGAGAGTGCATTGGCCTCGTTGTGTGTGCCGGTTTTGGCCCAGAGATGACCGCGCAAAGGCGAATTGTTGAAGCGGTTGGAGAGGGTGCCATCCACGCCGGCGATGGGCAGGGAGGCGCGCAAGGCAGGGCCCCATGGCTGGCGCGCAGCGAAGGAGAGTAGCCGGGTCATGGCGCGGGGAGCGATGCGGTCGTCGGAACTCATGCCCGAGCCGTCATAGAAGAAGAAATCGTTATCGTCTACTCCAGCGTCGATGAGGAATTGGCGGACGACGCGGGTGCCCTGCTCAAAACTGCCGTCCGTGCCTTGAATCTTGCCCAGGAGGCGCAGCAGCAGCTCGGCGTGGAGGTTGTGGCTGATCTTATTAATGACCGTGATGTCCTGGCTGACAGGGACGGAGATGTGCGCGGCGAGAACTCTGTGGTTTTCTATTGGCGCGGCCACGGTGGACAGGGTGGCGCGGGTGAGCTGGAGCGGCTGGGCGCGCTCCTGGGAAAAATCGACGGCCGGATTTGAGGGCCTGTGACGGGAGACGGTTCCGCCCCAAACCGTAATATTGCGACCGCGGAGCGCTTCCCTGAAGGCGATGGCGGTGAACTCGGCTGGGTCTTCGATGGCCAGATCCGCATGAAAGCCGCCGGACGGAATTGTACCCCAGGCGCGAACCATCGAGCTTCCAAGACGAATATCGAGGCCGAGGTGCGCGGCATCGCCTGTATGCACAGGCCTGGCCGCGTTATTCAGCGTGTAGTAGCTCATCTTCGGGGTCCACACAGCGACCGTCTCTGCCGGGTTGTCCGGGTTTGCAGTCAACGTCAACTGCACGGTGTTTTCGTTGAAGGTGAGCGCGGAGATGGGCGCGCCGTAGTCCCATTGCAGATCGTCCCAGGCCCAGTTTGCGCCGTAAGGCTCGTCAGGAAAGAAGCTGTCGTCGCCTATCACGCGGCCTTCGACAGAGCGCACACCGAAGCGCTCGACCTGCTGGGCCAACAGCTCGAGGGGCTTCATAGCGTTGGGCGGCGGCATGGTCGCACTGGCTGCTGGCTGGGCTGGCGTGCGGTAGGGGTAGCTGCGGGCGCTCAGCGTGGGATCACCGGCTCCGAGAAGAATCAGGTCGCCGTGCAGGACGCCATCCTCGTCGAGTTCGCCGTCGGCCACCACGTTGGTGGTCCAGGTGAGGGTTTCGACGGGCAGCAGGGCGAAGGCGGCGGCGGTGGTGACGAGCTTGGTGTTGGAGGCCGGGGTGAAGAGGCGGCCCTCGTTCAGTCCGTAGAGCGGCTGGCCGTCAAGAGTGGTGACGCTGATTCCGAAGTGGGCATGGCTCAGCGCCGGGTCGGCCAGAATGGCGTTGATGCGGCTGGCCAGAGGTCCGGTGGGCGGAGCGGGTTGCTGCGCGGGCTGGGCTGGCAGGCCGGTGGAGGAAACCAAAACAAGAGCCAGCATAAGGGCCGAAAACGGACGTAATTGCGTCATGGGGGGAGTTTAGCAGGAGAGAATGAGTTCACGGCGTACCATTTATGGTGAATGTTGTTCTGATGGTTTCGGCGTCCGGATGAAGAGCACATATTTCTTTCTATTGAGGTCTAGCAAAAAGGAATGATCGCTTGCATTCGCAAAGTTACTCAATGGCAACTGCGCAGCCGCTCGCTGGAGCTGGGGCGACGGACGCTGGTGATGGGCATTGTCAACATTACGCCAGACTCATTCAGTGACGGCGGTTTATTTCTTGATCCTGAAGCAGCGGTGGAGCAAGGGCTGCGATTACTGGACGAGGGAGCCGACATACTGGACCTGGGTGCGGAGAGCACACGGCCGGGATCACGGGCGGGGAGTCCGGATGGCACGGCTCTTTACTCCAACGACGAAGACCTGTCGTTGGGGACCCAGTTGGTTAGCGCGAAGGAAGAGCAGGCGCGGCTGTTGCCGGTGCTGGAAGGGATTCTGCGCGCGCGACCCGATGCGGTGATTTCGGTGGACACGTACAAGGCGGCGACGGCGCGGGCGGCGTTGAGGGCGGGCGCGGAGATTGTGAACGATGTGAGTGGATTTGGGTGGGATGCGGAAATGGCGTGGGCTTGCGCGGAGGCGCGTTGCGGCGTGGTGCTGATGCACACGCGGGGACGGCCCGAGGAGTGGAGAACGCAACCGCCGCTGGAGCCGGATGAACTGCTGGCTACGGTGCGTGCGGGGTTGATGACGAGCCTGGAAAAGGCGGCGGCGGCGGGGATTCCGCCGGAGGCGCTCGTGCTTGATCCCGGATACGGATTCGGCAAGCGCTTTGAGGAGAACTTTTTCTTGCTGGCGCGGCAGACGGAGTTGCTGGCGCTGGGAAGGCCGCTGCTGGCTGGAGTTTCGCGCAAGTCGTTTCTGGGGCGAGCGCTGGCGCCGCTGCACGGCGGAAGCGCCGCGCCGGTTGAGGCTCGCGAGACGGCTGGAGTGGCGGCGATGACCGCGGCAATTTTGAATGGGGCGTCGATTGTGCGGGCTCATGCGGTGCGGCAGGCGGCGGAGGCGGCTTGCATTGCGGATGCGATGCTGGCGGCTGGTTAGTGTGCAGAATTGAGCTTTGAGGAGTTTGTCTAACAAGAGCTGTAAATAGCAGTAGCTATAGGTATCCCACCCTTGCCACAAAAACAAGAACGCGGCGAGGGAGGGGCACCCAGACAACGCGATGCTGGCGGATGGTTCGAATATTGAGGGGTACTGAACCTGTAACTTGACTAACTAGCCTGTATAATACGGTACTTACACGGCACATAATCAGGCATATATAAGAGATAGTGCTAACGGGTCAGGATTGCACCAGGAAGAAATCACTGAGATAAGTATGACCTCGGGGAAAGGAAGCACCCTAAAACATGAAAAAGCTAGTGTATGGACTTACGCTTGCCATCTGCCTCGCGGTATCTGTCGCGTCGCAGGCGCAGGTGGTGGTAGAAGTAGGCCACCATCATCACCATCACCATCACCACCACTACCCCCGCCTTGTGCAGTAACGGGCACAGATGCGAATCCATGAACGGTTGAAGTGCCGCAGGAAATCCTATGCGCTCCGAAGCAGGGAGCGCAACTTATCGAACTAATAGGCGCGAGATGAATTATCTTGCGCCTATTTTCGTTACTCGAGAGCGGTCGTTATTGCACACTAATTCCGGCGCGGCAGATGCATCCGGAGTAAGAATCGCGACTTACCTATTTCGAGGCGGCATAACTCAGGGTAATTGATTCCAGAAGATACCAGTAGCTCCTATTTCTGAGAGCAAGATATGAGCGCCCTGCTATCAGTGGTTTAATGTGAACAGACGATGGGCTTTTCAATTTGTTAGGCTTAGGCAGCGAAGATGAGATACGGCATTGGTAAAGGCCGGTCCAGCTTTCTGGAAGGTTCTTAGAAAGCCGCGCGGTTTATGCCAGCCCATGAAATTCTGCTAGAAGCCAAAAAACTCCGCAAGGTCAGCGACAGCCTCAATGTGCTGTCTACACAAAATGCACCTCTGGCGGAAGCGCTCTCGATTCTTTCGGGAAACGTGCGCAACTCGGCCTCGCTGCTGGAGGTTCTGGTGGAGTTGAGGCTGGGACCGGAACCAGGGTTCGAAGGGGCCAGCAACTAACTAGCTAATCGCTGAAAGAGGGGAAAAACCGTGAATAAGAAAAGTTCGACTGAAAAAGACAGAGAGATTCTCTCCAGCGTGAAGCGTGAGATGCAGGAGCCGCGTCAGACGACATCGGTGCGCGAGGCTTTGGCATTCGAATTCGAGACCGCGCCTGCAGCCAAAGTGCTTACGATTCATCCCACAAAAGCGTGAAGCCGCGTGACTACTGGCTCACTTACGGTCAGCGCCCTGATCCGCGCCCATGATTTTGAGGCGCATTTGCGCCAGCCGGTAAGTAGAGGTGGGTATTTCCAGCGTCCGCTTCGGTTTTTCCAGCTTGCGGTAATCGGCAATGGCGATCTCGCGCTCGCCATATTGCTCGGCGATGCGGCCGAAGGCATACCAGTAAGAGTCGTTGGGCTCGTCCAGGTTCATATCATCCATGCCGCGCAGCAGCAGATCATGGGCTTCCTTGGTTCTGCCGACTTCAGCGTAGAGGCAGGCCAGGGTGTGCAGGATGGAAGGACTATCCTTGGCCATCTGCGTAGACTTGATGGCCGTGGCGAGGTCGGCATCCTCTATTTTGCCGGTGAAGAGCGCGTACCAGGCGATGTTGTTCAACAGGAAGGCATTCTCTTTGCCCTGGTCAATGAGCTTTTGCGCCCAGCCGCGGGCGGCCGCAAAGTTGCTCCGGTTGGCTTCGGTTTCCATTTTCATCATCAACGCATCTTTATCATTGTCCAGCAGTTTCAGCCGCTCGTCGGCCAGAGCGATGGCTTGGTCGTGACGGCCAAGCCCCATCAGCGCCTGCATGTTGTAGATGAAGGCCTGCTTGGACTCGGGAAACTGCTTAAGCAACGCCGAAGAGGTGTCGAGCAGATTGGCGAAGTTGTCCTGGAGAAAGTATCCGTCCGCCAGTGCCAACTGAATGTTGGTTTTTTCGCGGTCTGTTGAGGCATCTTTCTGGGCTTCTTCGAGGATTGCGACTCCCTGAGTCACGGTAGGCTTGGTGCCCACCATAATTGCCGCGGCGGCCAGCTTCATTTTGTTCGCGTCAGCGGCCTGTCCCTTGGTCCAGAATCGTGGAAAGATGGGTCCGCCGAGCGGATCGTCACCACCCTCGAGATGAGAATCCTCGCGCAGCCAGTCGAGCAGCATCTTGGCGCCCTTCAAGTCACCGGAGTTGATGCGGTCCAGCATCTCCAGAGCGATTGAATTCGGCTTGTCGCCGCTATCCAGCATTTTGTACTCGCCATCCTCCTTCACCACAAAGAAGGCTGAGGTAATGCCATTGGGAAACTGTATCTTTTCCCGGTAGCCAGTGGCGTCATTGCCTTCTTCCTTGGGATCAAGGACCTGCAGCATTATATCGATGGTCCCGTCAAGCGACTCGTCCTCCCGCGCCAGTTGGCTGTTCAACTGTTTTCCCGCGTCCAGTGTCTTTTTCTTTTCCTCCGCATCCTCGTTCTTCATTACCTCGCGCGCATTACGGCTGGAGAGCGCGTCCAGCTTTGCCTGGGTCAGATCCGGATCCATCAGTAACTCAACAAGCGAACGCTTCACCAGGTCCCTGGGCGTGTTGCCAAAGCGCAGGTCCTCATGACGTATCGCGACGCGCAGCATGTTGGCCCGCGCCATGGTCTGGGCAGCATTGTCACCGGCAGCTCCGGCGGTAAGAAAATCCGCAGCTAACGGATACAGGCGGATTCTCGCCAGCATATCGCCGGCGGAGCGAGCAGACTCTTTAAATGCCGAGTCGTCGCTGGCGCGCTTGTTGGCCTCCGCCAGCCCGGCTTTGCTTCCGTGCAGAACAGCCTCACCGGCCGCAATCAGGGCGTTGGGTTGAGGGTTCAAGGTCTGCGCTGCTTTGATGGCTCCGTCGGAATCGCCGCCGTAAAAGAGAGCGTAGGTAAGGTTGTTGGCAACGCCCAGGTCGATCAGCTTCTCCTGCCCCAGCTTGCGATACTCAGCGATGGCCTCCTTCATCTTCGACTGGCCTCCGTAGCGCCGGCCTACCGGGTCGTACTCCAGCAAAATAGCCAGATTGCCTTGCGATTCGTGATCGTCCGGGTCCAGCTTAACGGCGGCGCGAAAGGCCTCGGCCGCGCCATTCAGGTCGCTGCCGGCGCGCAAATTGCGGCCCACCAGGTCGTGCTTCAAAACGTAGGCCAGAACCCTCTCGGCCAGAGCGGAGCTGGGATCAAGCTTGACGGCCAGGCGCGCCTCAGAACGCGCCGCCTCTCCCATGCCCGCGTCCAGAAGCACGTTGGCCAACTGCAGATGGTAGACCGCCGCATTGGGGTGAAGCGCAATCAGGCTGCGATATGCGGCCAGCGCCTCGCCCACCTTTCCTTGATGCAGCAGCGCAGCGCCCCGCGACTCGAAGTTGACCAGAATCGCCTGGCCGGCGATCAGCTCAGCCACTTTATTGCGCAACTCGGTTGCCTCGGCTATGGTGTAGCGGCGCTTGAACCCATCGAAGACAAGATGAGCCGCCACCACACCGTCCTTCTCCGTGGAAAATGTTTCGGTGAGCAGGGCCGGACCCACGGGAATGGTCGCGTCCCGGGGAAGTTCCTTGGGCACAAAACCGGCAGGGGGCACAATTCTGTAATTCCACTCGACGCTGGACGGCGCGTTCAGCCACCAATCGGCAGTGCGCGGCTTTTTGGGCTTGTCGTCTTGTTTCTTCTTTTCATCCGCGTCGTCGCGACGCCTCAGCTCATCGGGCAACTGCGCAAAGAGCGCGTCGAGGCGAATGGCCGCCTGCGCGCCGTCCAGCCCGGTATAGCCGCGCTTTGCCTTCTCGCAGGTGAGCGTCAGTTCAAACTGCCGCGACAGGTCAGTTGGATCGGTGCGCTCCACGTTGGCCAGCTTTTCGGCAACATATTGCCTTTTCACGTAACCGGTGAGGCTGTCCCGCATCTCCGTGTCGGGCTTGTCGGCAAAGGTGCCACGGTAGTTCGACTCGAAGATACCCTGAGGCCGGCTTTTCTCCGTAACGGTCGCCGGACCGTTCTCGCTCAGGGTGATTTCGCGGAATTCGAGCAGAACATTGTCTTTCGAGGTGGATTCCGGCGTCTTCACCAGCTCGGTGGTCTCAGCGCGCGCAATCAGCGCCCAGCGACCCTGATCGTGTATCGGCAACTGCCCCAGCCGCGCATAGCGATCGGTGGCGTCGATCCACAGCGCGGGCTCTTTGTGCCTGGGATTGCCCGGCACGTAGACGATGGCGTGGTCGAAGAGTCCCATCCCCGGAAGCTCGGCGGGCACGTCCATTCGCGAGCCGGCGTTGAGCAGCGCCACGTAGGCAGGAATCCCAGCCGCGCGCAGCATGGTTACCAGCAGCGTTGCTTTGTCTTTGCAGTCGCCGTATTTGTGGGCGAGGGTTTCGGCTGGATCGTGAGGCACCAGCGCGGCCTCGCCAAACTCAATGCCGGTATAGCGAACCTCGCGGTTGAGAAAGTCCAGAATCGCCGCTTCCTTATCCGCCATGGACTTCTTGCCAGCGATGAGCTTATCGACGATTGATTGCACAGCCGCCAGATTGGCGCGGGCGTCTACGGTCTTCCCATACTCAGTGGCAATTGCTTGCCAGGATGCCCCGGTGGAAAATCTGACCTCCGGATAATGCGTCACATCAGGTGGAAGATAGGAATCGCGCGGCTCAGAGGCTTCCAGGGGTCCCAGGTCGAAGGTGAGCGTAACCCGCTTGTTGGTCTCGGCGCGCCCCGGCTTCAGATTGGGCAGCAGCAGAGTGCCAAAGCGTAGCGGGAGGGAGGCCGGCGCATCAAGGACAACTGAGTTATGCGCAGACGGATTCCGATCGTGGCCAAACCAGGTCCAGCCAGCCCAGCCCGCGGCGAAGAAGGGCTCTATCTCGCGTGCGATGTACTCCTCCTCCACCACTACGCCAGGCGCGATGGCCGGAAAGGGCGCGCGCAGCCTCTTGCCATCGCTGTAGGTCTTGTATTCGCCCTCCCGGGCCGGCGCTTCGGTGATGGCATGGGGATCAAGTTCGCGCACCGAGAAGTCCGGCGCGACGACCCTGACTCGAATCTCGGGCCGGGCCTCATGCCATGGCGCCCACTCCACCGAGAGGGAGTCCCATCCCTCCACCCCCTTCTGAGTGATCACCTTATAGACAACATGCCACTTACGGATAAGGCGTCCCGCCTCATCGAAGGTGTAGCTGCGATTGTCAAACAGAAGGGTGACACTCGCGCCATCGGGAGCGGCCACCGCCGATGCGGCTTCATACAAGGCCTTGGGTTCGACGGAAAAGGAAGGCTCCTTCCACGGTTCAACGGCTTGCTGGGCAAAGCCAATCCGAGCGGAAAGCAACGCGAATACAACGCAAAGCAGCAACGCAAGACGGGAGCGGGACGAAAAAGAATACACTAAACACCTGCCTGAAGGAGATGCGTATCACCTTAATCGAAGTATGCTGGTTATGCAAGTAGAAGTTGCATCCTTATCACAACAAAGCGTTTTACGAATGCATGATGCGCCGAAGTACGGATTCTATAGACGATACTGCTTTTGCCGGCTGCGGGTGTTATTGCACTTCCGTGGCCAGGTAGATCACCACGCCGCTGAGCAGCGCCAGCGTGGCCGCGGCGGGAATCAGCACCATGAGACTCCAGCCGGGATTAAGAAGCGCGGACTGGCTTAAATTATCGAGATGAAGGCTGTACGCCTGCGGGAGTTGTTTGAGCCAGGAGAGCCAGCTTATGCCATGCCGCGCCTGATACGCAAGAAAAGCCACCACCATGAAGAGATTGACGGCCAAGGCAAAGATTTGCGCGCCGAGGATGGGCTTGCCGATGCGCTCGACGGCGGCATTGCGGCTACGCAGTTGAGCGCGCCACCAGAGCGCGCCGGGAGTGCTGATGCGGGCTGCGCCAGCAGCCTCGGTACGCGCGCGCTGAAAGGTTTCTGTCACCAAAGCCAGGTCACCACACGATCGGCAGGCGCTCAGATGGGCGCGTAGTTCCGGCGGACAGGCTGCCGGCCACTGTCCGCGGCGGAGCAGCTCAGCCACTTCCTTTTCTCGAGAACATGGTTTCAGAATCATGGCTGCCTCCGATGGATTGAACTTTGTTGGCGAAACAGGCTGGCGATTTTGCGTCGCGCGCGAAAGAGCAAGATGCGAATGCTGGCCGCGGCCAGGCCGGTGATCTGGGCGATCTCGCGGTGGGAGTAGCCCTCGGCGTGGGCGAGCCAAAGCAGTTGCCGATCACGGGGACGCATACAGGCCAACGCCGGACCAAGAAGATCAGCTTGGTCTGAACTGGGACTCGAGGCGAAAAACTCCTCGGGAATCTCCTCGATGGAGGATTGCCGTGGACACCGCCAGTGGTCGCGGAGCAGGTTGGTGGCGATGCGGAAGAGATAGCGGCGGTGGGCAACCTCGCCTTCTTCAGGCCGTGAAGCGCAGAGGAAGCGGACGAAGCTCTCCTGCATGAGGTCGTCGGCCAGCGCGGGATCGCCCGAGACTCGCGCCAGATACGCCCAGAGAGGCCGCGCCGTACGCTCGTAGAAACCGGCAAACGCGTCGCTATCCATGGGCGATTCTGCTGCCCGCGGCGCGTCGCCGGCTAATACGTTCGGAAAAACGAATTCCCTGTGCATCGGCAGAGGCTCTTTCATCGGAATGGCCAGCCCTCCGGCTCACTACAGTTCCCTTGAGCCGACGGGGGCTTTGGGTTTCTCTGGCATGAGGCCGAGACGGCCTGCCAGCACCCAGGTCACGCCTGCGGAGATGATAAATCCCAGGCCGGGCATGAGGACGAGCGTTCCTAAGACCAGCATGGGAATATTCGTATTCGTGCTGGCAGAACGAAGAAGGTAACAGCCTATGCCGAGCAGAACCAGCACGATGCCAATCTGCAACGGGGTGAGTACTCGGGCGATGGCGTTGGGGATGCGCTGCTCCTGCTCAAAGCCAACCGGGATTGGCGCAGCTTCAAGGAATCGCCTGCCGGCCTCGGTTTCCATATAGGCCGCCAGTTCCTGGCTGGAGCTGAACTTGTCGATCAGCCTGCCGTGGACCTCGCTTTGCAGCTTGAAGATGCGGCTCCAGCGGCGGTTTTCCAACAATGCACGGATCAGCCAGATGAGCGCGCCAAAGAAGCCTAAAAAGCCCAGAAGGGGTGGCATATCACTGATGAACTCTTCTGTGGCCGGTCGGCCGTGCCATTGTTGATCGGCAGGCTGGGACATCTCCGGCCATACGGCGCGTTGCAGGGCCTGATCGCGCCGACCGCCTTGCCCGTCGTTGCGGGTGAATAGATAGAACTCGGGATTGCGGGCGATCTCAGGATGAGCAGCAAGAAACTGCGCTAACTGCGGGTTGTTGCGACTGACGTACTCCTGGTTGGCAAGCAGCGACGGGTCGTGGGCTACGACGGAGGTCAACGTAGGACTGAGACGGAGCAGCTTGATGAGCTGGTCTTGAGTGGCGGCGAAGTCCTTTTCGGTAGGAGCAGATGCGGCGACCGGATCCGCTGGCTTGACTGGCGCAGCGGGACGGGTTTCAGCGGCGGCAAGAACGGCAAGCAACAGGGCCGGCGCGACGACTGAGCGAAGAATCCAGGGCAGGATGCGATTCTGACGATTCATTTGATTTACCTCTCACACGAAGCGCGCTCACGAGCGCCTTCTACCAATACAACGGATGAGAGGGGCAGTTGGTTAACAAGATTCGCGGTGAATCTGCTTAGGGTTTATCATCAGGACTGGCGTCGGCGAAGAATCCCACCCAAACCGCAACAACAAGAACGCGGTGCTGGTGGGGTGCCCGGCTGTATCTCACACAAAAGACAGACTCCAACGACAGGCTTCAGGGAACGGGACGACATGCGAGCAAAGACGGCGGTGGTGTTGGGCGCCCAGTGGGGCGACGAGGGCAAGGGAAAGATTGTGGACGTGCTGAGCGAGCGGTTTACCGCCGTGGCGCGCTATGCGGGCGGACACAACGCCGGGCACACGGTCATCATCGGCGAGCAGAAGTTCGTGCTGCAACTGATTCCCTGCGGAGTGCTCAGGCCGGGTTGCCGGGGAGTGATCGGCAACGGCGTAGTGCTGGACCCAATCGCGTTTTTGAAGGAAGTGGCCAAGCTGCGCGGGCTGGGCGTGGCCGTGGATGAGCGGCTATCTGTATCGAACCGGGCGCAGGTGATTCTGCCCTATCACCGTATGATTGAGCTGGCGGCGGAGAGCGCGCCGGGACGGAAGAAGATTGGGACAACCAGCCGGGGAATCGGTCCGGCGTACGAGGATAAGATGGCGCGCAGCGGGTTGCGGGTGGTGGACCTGCTGAGGCCGGAGCTGCTGAAAGTTCACATTGAGGCGGCCTGCGCGGAGAAGAACTCGATTGCCAAGGCGCTTTTCGGGAGCGGGAGCGCAGCCCTGGACCCGGCGCAGATGTACGAGGAGTATGCCGCCGCGGCGGAACAGGTGCGGCCGTTTGTGACGGACACGGGGCGGTTGCTGAACAAAATTCTGGCCGAGGGCGGCAGCGTGATGTTCGAGGGCGCGCAGGGGACGATGCTGGATATCGACCACGGGACGTATCCGTTTGTGACCTCGTCTTCGTCGACGGCGGGCGGCGCGGCAACGGGAACCGGCGTGGGGCCGACGAATATCGGCACGGTAATCTCGGTGACCAAGGCCTACGTGACGCGGGTGGGCGAGGGGCCGTTCCCGACGGAGATTCAGGACGCGGTGGGCGACCAACTGCGGGCGCGCGGCAACGAATATGGCGCGGTGACAGGACGGCCCAGGCGGTGCGGCTGGCTGGACATTCCCTTGTTGCGCTACTCCAACCAGGTGAATGGCGCCGAGTGGCTGGTGGTGACCAAGCTGGACGTGCTGGATGAGTTGGAGGAGATTCCTATCTGCGTGGGCTACGAGATCGGGGGCCGGGTGACGGACGAGATTCCCGCCGACGTGCAGGGACTGGAGCAGATCAAGCCGGTTTATACGCGGATGAAGGGCTGGCGAAGTTCGACGGATGGAATCAAGGAGTTCGACAAATTACCGGCAGCGGCGAGAGAGTATCTGCGATTTCAGGAACGGGAGAGTGGGGCCAAAATCGGAATGGTCTCGACTGGCCCGGATCGGGACCAGACAATTCTTCTGCCGGAGTTTGCCGCAGCTTTGGAAAAGATCCACGCATAATGAAGAGTGACCCTAGGACTCGATGGCAGTTTGGACGTCGATTTCGATTTCCGGGAAACGCGGGGGAGGCAGTTCAGATGATCAGCTTTGCGGCACGGTTGAAGTTTGCCTCGGAAGACCGGGTTGAAGTTGCCGAATCCCTGCGCTTGCTGGCTGCGGCCTCGCGCCAGGAGCCGGGCTGCATCAACTATATTCCGCACTATTTGGAGGACGACCCGGACACGGTGTTGATCTATGAGCAGTACCGGGATGCGAAAGCCCTGGAGGCGCACCGGGCGTCAGAGCACTTCAAAAACCATGCGGTATGCGGGCTCTACCAGAAGATGCGGGAGCGCAGCATTGAGAACCTGGTGGCCCTGGTTTGAGATTCCTGTAGAGTCCCCGCGGGGAATCTGAAGTTTGCGGCGTGATTTGCAGAGAATTGATTGAACTGCGATGCGATTCTTACCGAAATTGATTGACCGGCGCGGTGCTTCAAGGATAGTATCCGTTTCGAGTATGCTCACTGCAGCGCTCCAACCCTCCACGCCTATCCGCCACCAGCGGCTGTATACCTTGGTGTTTCTGCTGGTGCTGGGCGCATATGCGCCAGCGCTTTTTTCCGCGCCTTTGCGCAGCGGCGCTCCTCAACAGGGCGGAATGCCCCGAGGTGAAAAGCACGAGAGCCGGCGCGAGATCGACCAATTGGAAGAAAAATGGCGGAAAGCCGTGCTGACGGGGGACGTTGCCGCCATGGACAGCCTGCTGGCGGAAGAATATATCGGCATCAGCGCCCACGGAACGCTGCAAACAAAAGAGGATACGCTGGCCCGAATGCGCAGCGGGCAACGGCATATCACTGCAGTCGATCTTTCTGACAGCAAAGTACGCTTCTACGGAGTCACGGCTCTGGTCACATCGTTTGCCCATGTGACGGGCGTCAACTCCGAAGGAGAGGCCTTCGGTGACTTTCGCTACACGCACGTTTACGTGCGCAACGCGCAGGGCGTATGGAAGATCGTGAGCTTTGAGGCCAGCCGGATTGGCGAACCCAGGGCGCGCAGATTGCCGCGGACGGAAGAGCAATCTCCTCACCGGTAGAGAGCTTACCTTACAATTGATCGATGCCAGAGCTGCCTGAAGTAGAGACGATCGCCCGCGGAGTGAACGAACGCCTTCGAGGAGACCGCATTGTCGAGGCCTGGTTCGGGCGGCATCCGCAGCCTTTCAAGACGTCCGCTGCGCGCCAGGCCGGGGGGCTGGAAGGACGGGTGATTCTGGCCGTCCATCGCACGGGAAAGCATATTGTCTGCGAGCTGGGCATTATGGAAGACAGGGTGCACTCCCACCCTAGTTCACTCCAGCAAGCAGAAATCGCTCGCCGGGGACCCCGGAGTCGCAAAAACAAAAACGCGGCGAGGGTGGGGCACCCAGTGGCAGTTTTGGGGAAACTGGAGAGCAATCCGGAAGCCCAATGGATAGTACATCTGGGCATGACTGGGAGATTGCTGGTGACCGCCCAGGATGCTCCGGTTGCTGCCCACACCCATGCGCGACTGAGCCTGGCCAGCGGTCGTGAGCTGCGCTTCGTGGACCCGCGTCGGTTTGGGCGGCTGGAGTACCGCGAACTGAGCCACAGGGAAGGCTTTCGCGCTCCGGGCGTCGATCCCCTGGAGGTGACGGCGGCGGAGTTTGCCCGGCTTTTCAGCGGGCGCAAACTGTTCATCAAGGCGGCACTACTCAACCAGAAGCTGCTCTCCGGGGTGGGCAACATCTACGCCGACGAGAGCCTGTTTCGCGCCGGCATCCGGCCGCGGCGCAGGAGCGGGCAATTGACCAGGGCGGAAATGGAAGAGTTGCGACTGGCTTTGGTTCAAGTACTGGAGCACGCCATCCGGCTGGGCGGTTCTTCTGTCTCTGATTATGTGGACGCCGACGGGGTGCGTGGCTTCTTCCAACTGGAGCACTGCGTCTACCTGCGCACAGGACTTCCCTGCCGCCGCTGCAAGACACCGATTCGGCGGATTGTAGTGGCAGGACGGAGTACGCACTACTGTCCGCATTGCCAACGATGAGCGGTTCTATGGTTAATGGGAGAAAGCTTCCAAATAGGCTACTAGAATTGAGAGTGTTTTTCTTTTCCTTATGTGGAAGTCATTGAAATCAAGAGATATTAGGAGTGGCATTAAGATTGCAATAAGATAAGCGCCAGTGATGTAGGGCGCTGGAAGAATACTGACCAGCCCATAGAAGAGCAGGCACCCGGCAAGAGCATCCGCCAACGAAGCGGCCCTGAAAAGGGAGACCGGCCGAGGAAGCCTGCAGCAAGTACGGCGAGAGGCCAGCCGTTCACGTATATTTTGGGAGGCCAGTGGCAGTGCTATACAGCGAAGCGCCACTCTTATGAGTGGCGTTTCTTGCGTTTTTGGATACTTTTGAGTGCCGGAATGGGTACAGGCAACCGCGAAGATTGCTTGCCAGCCGCACGAGTTCCCTGTAGTATGAGAGTTGCCTATCAAGCGGCTGACGCGAGCCACCCGAAAGGGGCAGAGCAAGCTCGCCGCGTGCAAAGGAACTGAGCCGGGCAGGTTATTTTATGACAATCTGCGGGCGGCGAGAGTTTCATAGGAAGGGCAACACCTGAGAAGGGCGCTGGCCGCACCGATAAGATTCTTATGACAGGATGGAGCAGTACTTTTAGGCTCCTGTGTGCGCAGCGGGAGAACAGCATTTCACAGAGGTCCTACAAATAGAGCCGCAGAGGCTCAGCAGACACCATTCATCGGGAGCGACAGTCTTTGAGAAACGCTCACCCCGGATGGAATTCTGTGAAGTAGCTTGAGGCGCACGGGCATCACGATAGATTGCCCGGAGCGCGACTGTAGAGCGTTATGGAGAGATCCAGCCGCGGTTTTCGCCGTTCACCGCCGTGTTACCGCCTATACCTGGGCGGCGACAGGCAGGGAAAACGTATTACCGGAGAGGAAACTCCCGGCAGCAACAGCCAGTAAAGGGAAGACACCCTCTAGCAATGCAACAGGACACAAACGCATGACGACAGAATTGACGCAGCCCCCAACGGAAATGGGGCCAGCTCCGGCCAATGGGCAGGGGCAGTCGCAGGGTCATCGGCGCCGCCGCCGTCGCCGCAAGAACAAGAGCAGCCAGGCAGTGGGCGCGGCCCCGGTGCAACAACCACAACAGGCACAGGCAGAGCCCGCGGCGCAGACCCAGCAGCCGCCCGCGAAGCACAAGTCGGCTCCCCAGCACCAAGCAGGGCATCAGGGGGGCAAGCGCGAGCATCATGAACGGAAGAAGAAGAAGTTCTTCCAGAAGGGTGCGGCGACGGCGGCGCAGCCGGGCAATAGCATTTCATCCCCTCCGCAGGGCAAGCGCAAGACAAGGCAGAAAGGGCCGAGGGAGTTTGTGGGCCCGATGGATCACAGCTACCGGCTGGTGAACGGCAACATCGCCGACGGCCCTCCCTCGACGATTCCGACGGGGAGCAACGGCCACAACGGCAGCTATTACCCGGAAGCCTATGATTCTCAGCCCACAGTAGCAGTGCGCGAGGACGCGCCCACGCGCATCTACTGCTTTATTGAGGATATGTTTTTCCTGGCCAAGATACAGGAGACGGCCCGGAAGCTGGGCGTGAAGGTGGAGTTTGTGAAGAACGGCGACAAGGATGCGATGGTGGCCACGCTGGCCGAGTTGCCGGAAAATGAGCGGCCCAAGCTGCTGGTCTTCGACCTGAACAATCTGAACGCCAAGCCGCTGACGTTGATTCCCAAGCTCAAGGCCAAGCTGAAGAAAGCGACGTCCATCGTGGGCTTTCTCAATCATTTGCAAGGCGAACTGAAGGCCAAGGCCATTGAGGCGGGATGCGATACGGTGATGCCGAGGTCGGCATTTTCGCAGACTCTGCCCAACCTGCTGCGCCGCTATGGGCTGGAAGAGGAAGAAGAGTACGCGCAGCAGCCGGCATAGGGGATACAAACGCAAGGCCAGAGGGCGCTTCCTGAGGGAGCGCCCTCATTGCGTCAGCGGAAAATTATCCCGGAGGCCAGGCGAGGGAACGGCCGCCTAGTAGGTGGACGTGGAGATGGTTGACGGTCTGGCCGCCGTCTTCACCGGTGTTGACCACCATGCGGTAACCCTTGATCAGGCTCTTCTCGCGGGCAACTTCGGAGGCTGCCCACAGCAGGTGTCCGAGCAACGCGGTATCCGTCTTATCGGTGTCGTCCATTGAGGCGATGTGTTCTCGCGGCACCACCAGAATATGGACGGGCGCCTGGGGGTGAAGGTCAGCGAAGGCGTAGCAGAGCTCGTCCTCGTAGACCGCCTTGGAGGGGATGCTTCCGTCAACGATCTTGCAAAATATGCAACTCATAGCGGAACCAGTTTACAGGAACAGGAGAGTTTCGTGTACAAAAACGAGGGAATTCAGCATCCCTGTGATTAAGATTCAATATCCCTGTGATTAAGATTCAATAGCTATGGCCGAACACGATCTTCCCTCCTTGCGGACCCCTGCGTCCCGTAATGGTAAAGATGCTGTCGTCCTCTGGCGGGGATGTTTCCGATTGCTCAGCGCGCGGGTCAGCCTGGTGGGAAACTTTCAATAGAGGCGCCACACGCGCTTGCAGAACGAGGATAAGACCATGTCCCAAAGCCTTCATGCCCAAGCAGCGGAAATGCACACGAATGCGGCCTATGCACACGCAGCCGCCGGATGTGAACACAGCACGGGAGATCACCTCTCCTCTCAAGACCTAACCAGGATGGCCTACGACCGCTCCCAGGAAGCTGCCCGACTTTCAAAGGCGCTTGCGAAGGAAACAATAGAGACCATGATGACCTGAGGCGCAGCAAAAGCAGCCTTGCGCGGTGAGCTATTGTTGCGCGAGGATTTGAAGCTCTTACTGTGTTCCATGCGTCCTTCGCGGTTACCACCGTCATTTTGGTCAACATTGGCGGCACGTCCGCAGTACCTTCGAAGGCGTGAACATGATAACTGCCATCATTATCGTGATCGTCCTTGCGGCCTTTATCCTGCTCAGGCGCGCAGGGCAAATCTCCTCGAAGGAGGCGCTGGCCCACCTGAATCACGGAGCTCTGGTGATTGATGTGCGGACACCTTCCGAATTCAGCTCCGGCCACCTGCCTAGCGCACTCAACATTCCGCTGTATCAGATTGAAACCACATTGCCCCGCCGCGTGAAGGATAAGAGCTTGGTGCTTTTGCTGCACTGCCAAAGCGGGATTCGCAGCGGTTTGGCAAAAAGGAAGCTGAAAGAGCTGGGCTACTCGAATGCTTTCAACCTTGGTTCCTATGGCCGCGCGGCAGATATTGTCAGCAACGAATAAGCTTTCTTAGCCTCAACGAGGCTGACGCCTTTTATATTTACGGTCAGCTCTTCCTGCGCTTTGAACACAAGTGGGCGAAGAAACATCGCGGTCGCGTCTTATCCGAATTAGTGGAAGTGGCCAAGACTTAGGGAACCTCTGATCAACCCATCATTTTCTCGCACACAAGAAAAAATCTGACCAAGTCGGCGATTTCGTGCGCTGTGTCCTCGATTTTTCCGGCTTTACGCCGTGCTACCTGCCTCGTTTTTCG
>Ga0302320_10004333_pt1 | contig 32257 bp, 29 predicted proteins | sample Bog_T0_3_FD_202130 | JGI IMG/M metagenome (GOLD analysis project Ga0302320, IMG submission 202130) | Peat permafrost microbial communities from Stordalen Mire near Abisko, Sweden - Bog_T0_3 | ecosystem: Environmental > Terrestrial > Soil > Wetlands > Peat | place: Sweden: Abisko, Stordalen Mire... | reverse complement strand
CAACTCCAAAAGCCAGGACAACGTCAACCTTCGCTTCACAAACACCCCGAGATATACAACTCACTCCATTACCGCTCGCTGGAATGCAGGCTGGACAATAGCCCGTTCCACCACAGGCAGTTAGGCTCCCGTGGTACCGCTTTTCCTAAGCCTGAAATGGTCGTCTGGCGCTTGCCACTCGACTGACAAGACGAGGCAACGACCGGTTTGAATCTCGACGGAAACATCTTGCCCGCGAGGATACTTCATAGGGCGCAGAGTACCATTGCCGAAATGGCATCGTACCTGCTGAAGACCAGGCCGCCGGATGGTGCCGCTGCTGAGGCTGATTGACGGGTCGAATTGTGGTGTTCACAGGCCTCGGACCCCACAAACCTATTCGACCATCGGAGTGGCGGCGATTGTTTCTTGAGCGCGGCACAGAAGAGATGCTTAGAATTTTCCTGACCATGACGGTGTCTTGCCCTGGCAGTGTGTCGGGCCTAGGGGTTTTACATTTTATAACCAACATAGCATCAACAACATACCGGACAGGGTAGCTTCTGTAGGTCATTGATTTTAATGGGCCGGAAATCCATGTCCGACAGACTCCTCGAAGGCGGCGTTCCCTCATAAGATCGAGCGCCTCACACACCCTCTCGATCCAATACTTGATCGAGAGATGCGTTGGAGCAGTCCGCACGACGAGTGGGGTTGCAGACGTTTGAACTGAAAATGCGAACTGTTTTTGGTTGTGACTCAAGTCTCCCAATGCTTTACGCCTTTACTTGCTCCACGCGCTGCTAGGGGATACCCCATGTGTGGCGCCCCTCCGCATCAACCCGCGGTCAGAAAGCTCCTGCGCTGCGAGTCCCAGACGATCCGGCTCCACCGCTTGTGTCATCACCCATTCGACAAATCTTTCAATTCCGGCCTCCAGCGATACTTCCGGTTCGAATCCGAGTCGTTCCCCTATAGCTGCCAGGTCCGCGTACCCGTGTCGGATATCTCCAACGCGATAATGGCCCGAGACTACAGGTTGAGCGTCACAACCTATGCATTCTTTCAGTAGAAGCGCAATCGCTTGAACGCTGGTTGGCTGGCCGGAGCCCACATTCAGGGTATATCCATCCGCCCGGTCCGACGTTATCCCCATGACCACGGCTCGGGCTACATCGGATACATGCACAAAGTCCCTGCTCTCGAGGCCATCTTCATACAAATCGATCGCCTTTCCGAGTCGCATCTGGTTCGAGAAAATAGAAAGAATTCCCGTGTACGGGTTCTTTAACGACTGACCTTCTCCATAAACGTTCTGGAATCTGAAAATAACCGCTGGAATGCCCAGTGCCTGGCCGCCGATTCTCACGATATCCTCTTGCGCCAGTTTGGTGGCCGCGTAGATCGATGCCGGCGATGTCCGGGCATCTTCCCCGGTTGCCATCGCGGTGAGAGAACCGCCACAACCCGGGCATGAAGGATCCCACTTCCCCTCCGAGAGCATTTCCTTCGATCGTGCCGGCGGATATACGGGGCCGCAGCATTCGCAACTGTACGCACCTTCACCATAAACGGACCTGGAAGAGGCGAGAATCACCTTGGACACATCGTGCTTGCGGTTTGCCAGGTAGTTGAAAAGATTGGCTGTCCCGCCTACGTTCGTCTCCGTGTAGCGGGCAATTTCATACATCGACTGTGCCGTGCCGGTGGCCGCAGCCAAATGGATCAGGGAGCTCACGCCACTCAGCGCAGTTTCCCAGTCCTCTCCTTTGCAAACATCCCCCCGAACCACTTCAATGTGAGGATCTTTCAGAAGCTGGAGCGAGGAAAGGCTGGGGAGAGGTCCATGAATCTGAGAGCTGAGATTATCAAAAAGCAGGACATCTTGCTTTTGTTGCACCAGCAGCTTTGCGACTTGCAGCCCGATGAACCCAAGGCCACCCGAGATTAAGACCTTTCCGCGTTTCATCAATCAATGCCTTTGTGACTTTGGAAGCGTTTGTCCATTCTTGAGGAGCTGCAAATTGACCATTCCGGGCAAGTCGAGCAAGGGCCGATCGGCGCCGCCGTCAATCCGGGCCGGATCGGCATCTTACCGCAATTGTTTGCTGGGAAACATATGGCGGTGGCCGACAAGCCTGAGTTGCGGAAGCGAAAACTCGTGACGAAATCTGCCATCTTGCTCAAATCGCATCGAAGCGGACGCTTGTTGCCGCTGGGGAAGCACCTGCAAACACGGTGAATACGTTCCTGATAAGTAAAATGGAGATCGTTCAGCAAACTCCCCAAACGGCGCAATGCCAGTGCACGCAATTCCAAGCCTCCGGGTCGAATGCCCTGCCACTCAAGGATGGTAACAGCATCGGGAACGCCAGCGCAAAGGCGTGTTTGTTCAGAGAGTTGCGAGCTTCCCCCATCTCACTTCCCGAGTTATGAACCGCCTTCCGCTAGAGGCAGAGGAATGGCACCATCGAAGGCGCGATCCGCAACTCATTGATCCGGCCCTGAAGAGTGGAACCTATGCAGCATAGGCAACATCTTTCTGCCTGAAGTATTTTTCGACCCTGCCGGGCTGTTTTTGGATGCTGCGCAGAACGCCGATTGCGGTTCGGGTCAGTGCGATCTTGTTCCTTGGCGGAGCAGCTTTGGTCACATGCTGCTTCAAGTCAGCGTTGAGTAATTCGTCCGGGTTCAGTTCCGGCGAGTAGCTGGGCAAGTAGAAGACCTGGATCTTCTCTTCGTTTTCCGCAAGCCATTTCTTCACTGCCTTCGAATGATGCACCCGCAGGTTGTCCAGGATCAGGAAAACTCGCTTCTGCCGTCCATGCACAAGCCGCTTCATGAAGCCAATCATGATCTTCGTGTTCAGCGCGCCGCTGATGACTTTCCAGCGCATTTGGCCCTTGTTGGTAACCGTCGAAATCACGCTCAGCTTTGACCGATTGGCATTGCCAAGCACCACCGGAGTCTTTCCCTTCGGCGCGTAACCACGGCCGCGCACCTCGTCGGAACGCAACCCCGTCTCGTCGCCCCACTGAATCTCCGCGCCTTCTTGCCTGGCTAGGGCGGCGATCTTCGGATACTCCTGGTTGACCCATTTCTGAACCGAATCGGGCGACTGCTCGTAGGCCTTCTTCAGCGGCCGTTGCGGCGTGAATCCCCAACGCTTCAGATACTTGCCCATGTTGCGCACCGTCAGACGAACACCGTAGACTCCCTCGATCAACTCGCTTACTGCCTGCCGTGTCCACAGCGCGTAGGTCAGTTTCAATTGATCCGGCGTGCGATCCTGAATCAGTTGCTGAATCCTCTTCTCTTGCTCGGCGGTCAACTGTCGGCCCGAACCCGATGGGCGGCCGACAATCGGAACCGCCACCGCCGTCCAGCCGTCACGCTCGTATGCCTGCAGGGCGCGGATAACCGCTGATCGGCCCAACTCGCACTGCACCACAGTCTCAGCGATCGTCGCGCCGCTCAAGCGCAACTCCACGGCGCGACGACGACGCTCATTCAGCACAACCCGCGGAAGCCTATGTGCCTCGGTCTTCTCCATGCTCATGAGAAGTTTCAATCGGACTAAATGTCTCACTCATTCGGGCCGGATCAGTAAACGATGCCTGGGCACAAACAACCGGCCTGGCAGCGTTTGACCATCGCCTAGCCCGCAAACACACTGCGAGCATTTACTCGATTCCATCGCTGCCTCCGCCAACCACTGGAAGCTCACGGCCGTCTCTCCTTGAGACCATCTTGCGCATGAGAAACCAGACCAGGTTCTTCACCAAAGACCACCGCCAACGAATCATTGTTCCCAAAGGCGCGTGTGTTGACGGTGATTCGTTCCCTCCGTGGCGCCGGTAAAACAAGAGCGGCTCAGCGATGAAATGCGCCTTCCCAACAAATTGATTCACGAGCCCTATCCACATGTCATGCAGTGGAATATCTGCGGGAAACGGCACGCAAGACTTCAGGATTCTTCGCCTAAATGCAAGCGCGCTTCCCTGATAGCGGTTGCGCACAAGGTTATGCAGAACGCCCGGGCGGAATTGCCTCCCCTTGAACCGTGGCTCAGAAATGATGTTTCCCGCGGAATCGATAATCGTCAGGTCGCTCATCACGAGCGTCACGTCTGGACATTCTCGAAACATCTTCAGGAACTTCCCGACCTTGTCCGCGCGCCACAAATCGTCTTGATCGCTTAGGAAGATAATCTCCCCCGTGGCCTCCTTCAACGAGCGCTCAAAGCTCCGAACCACTCCAAGATTCCTCTCCTGTCGGATAACACGGATGCGTCCGTCGCCAAAACCTTCAACGATTGCAATCGTGCCGTCCACAGACGCATCGTCGACAACGATGATCTCGTCTTGCTCGCCGAGTTGCGGCAGGATCGATGCAATCTGTTCCTTGATGAACCTGGCGCCGTTGTATGCCGCCATGCAGACCGACACTCGGTGCCGGTCCTCAGCAGTCGGTATGACTTGCAATTCTCCGGATTTGCTTGACATGGATGGCATTCCTCAGCTTGAACTCTGGTTCGATGCCAGCACGCTCGGATGCCGGCCTTCACCGTCCATGCAATCAAATCGAGCAAGCATCTTCCGTCCGCTGAGCCCTGGAGCTCTCATGGAGGAATCGTAATACGCAGAGGGACATGAACACCATCGAAAGGCCTATCGGATTATTCAGTGTTGGATTCGTAAACGTATCGATCCAGATGATCAGGACCCCTAGAAAGAAAGGCGTTGCGGCTTGCCTCTGGTCCGGCCTTCGCAAGCTTGCATAATGCCAGAATATGCCGATTAGCAAGGAAGTCCAGACGGATACGCCAATCAGCCCTTCCTTATGAAAGATTTCCAGGAAGGTGATCTCCATCTCTTGCGGACGCGATGGAACGCCAATGCCAAGCCCGTGCCCCCACAGAAGCGAACTCGCCGTGACGTCTTCTTCCACCTCCCTGATTGTCGAGAGCCGCGTCTTGTTGGATGATGAGACCGCACTCGTCCCTCGCAGAAATGACATAAGAAATGGGGCGGCAGCAAGTGTTAACACCAGGGAACCTACCGCGAGGTACTTGGTGAGAGCACGCCTCTTGCCGATAAGCACCGTCAGGAGCGCCAAGCAGATTACGACCGAGAGAATAAGACCTCGAGTTCCGGAGAGCACGATCAAGACAAACGCCATCCCTGCAATAATCTTGGGGCGCCATCCTGGTCGGGCGGCCCAGAACATAACCCCAACCGCGAGATAAATAAACCCCTTGTAAAAAAACCTTACTCCAAGTCCCTCCCTGGAAATCATAAAATCCTGGGACTCCCCGACGGCGACGAACCGCAACGCCTCCACAACACTTATTCGCCCGCTTCGTATAAGGAACACCAGAACCCCGCATGCGGCTAGCATCACCACGGAGGACAGGCGAATGACTCTCTCCACAAGATCGACCGACCGCCGGCTTCTTAAGGCGAGATCGAAAAAGCAGACAGCGGGGATGTAGGCATAAACCCGAAGATCGAACATGAATAGCTCCGAAGTCGCTCCATGCAACAAGCCGATAAGGAGACCGAAACACGCGATGAATCCAAAGCTAATCACGATAAAATAGGTTTCTACACTGAGCCCGAGGCCTAACATGAGCGCGGCGCCTGTGAATCCCATGCTCATGAGGAAAAGCAGCATCTTCACGGTAAGTGGCCCTACCGTCAGAATTCTTCCGCTCCCCATCAAGGCTGCTTCCAGTGCTATCGCAAAGAGTAGGAGTGAACCTAACTGGTAGGCCGGCCGATGAAACCAATCTCGGATGAAACGCACCACGCACTCCTCCTTCCTGAGAGCTTGCCTTTTCGTCGGCATTCCTGCCCGTCGGGTGCAATCGGCCTGCCGCCGCAGCTCAAGCCTGCCGGCCCCGAATCTCAATGGTTTGCAAGAGGGGGCCCGAGAGCCTTATCCATTCTGCAGTTGCAACCAAGGAAATGACTGACCGCACGCATTCCACCAATATCCACCAAGGCAGACCCCCGCCACCCTGGCACTACATCAAATCGTATTCATCCACTCCGTCCATGTCCGTGGCCGGAGTGTAGTGCGGTTCTTGCTACCGCCCAAAGAGTGATAGCGGCCAACCGTGGCTTGCGAGTCACCAAGGTGAGCTTTACACATCTGGCGAGAAGGCGAAATAGATAGATCAGGAGTTGAAATCTTGACCTGTAGGCCGTAACAAAGGCCGTTTCTGCCGCGAGGATGCTCCTGTAACGCTCCGTGCTGACATGATCTCGATAATTCTCCACAGACAGGTTGTGCTGAATGGTCAAATTCGAGAGAGCAACCTGCCGCCCGGATAGGTGCAGTTGGTGGAACATCCAGTGATCAAGGAAATCTAACCGGTAATCTCGGTTGAATCCGCCAATCCCTTCTACAAAATTGCATCGTACAACCACCCCGGAGTTGATCGCAGTGATCTCCTCACTCAGTATCCCTGGCGTTGCCTGCGAGACCGGCCCCAGTCTGTATCGTTCAACATGATTCGGAGACACAACCTTTTCGCCGCAAAGAACCTTGGGGACAATGGCGGAAACACCAAGGCAAGCTTCGTACTCCCGTGCTGCGTCATTGCATGCCTCGATAAAGTTCAAGGGAAGATCCGTGTCTTGGTCAAGAAGAAGCAGCCAGCAAAAGCCGTGCGCTTTTGCTATTCCAAGGCCCCAGTTGTACGCTGCTGCAAGGCCGCTGTTTTCGGCATCGTGCTTGTACGCGAACAGATGCGCTTCCTCCGCCGGGCTCACGTGTCTGTGCGGGCTGTTGTCATAAACCGCAATCAATTCCGTGCCCAACTTCGCGGCTCTCGAACTCGAGACAAATGACCGGTAAGTCTCTGACTCATCGAGCTTCCGATTGTACAAGACCAGGATCGGAAGAATCCGAAGCCGTTCGCCAGTCTTGTCGAAGCCTCTTGTTTCCTCGCTCATCCCCTACCTGATTCACCCTGCCAGCAGGCACGCCATGGCGTCCAACGAGAGCCCAATGTTATTTGAGAGGAATAGATATACCCAGTCGCTGCAACATGGTCGCAAGGAGGTAACTTCTCCTGCCTGTCATGGAAAACGACGGGGTCCGAATCGATCGTCTTATCTGCTCCTGTTTCTCGTCCATCTTTCTCCCAAGATCTTCGAGTTCCTTCTTCAAAAGCAGGCGTGTGGTCGCAGGCATCCGGCGCCACTGGGTAACTCTTCTTCCAAGCAACAGCAAGGTTTGCAAGAGCCTGTCTGAGGTTCTTGCAACGAGTGCGAAGTGTTTTCTCATTAGCAGGCGTGTGTTTCGCTCGCACAGGTAGTACGTGAAAGGCGTCATCTTGCCGCTCGATCCGCCCCGCACGTGGCGTACAACGGCACCCGGAAGATAGAGCGTCTTCCAGCCGCGCAACGCCGCGTGAAGAGACAACTCAGCATCCTCCATAAACGCAAAGAAGTCCTCGTCGTAATATTCGTCACCCATGCGTATATCTTCCAGCATTTCCCTCAGATATATCGCTGCGGCACAGCACGCTCCATCTATAAACTCCACGTCATCGTATTGACACAGATCTCTCTCACCAAGACCTCTGTCTATCCCTACGCCCTCCCGGTAAACGTAAATCCCCGCGGAGTCAATTATTGATGGATCCGCATCTGACACTAACTTACCGATCACTGTACCGATCGGCCCCTCGCCGCCAAATCCCTGGACACATTTCTCGATATAGTCCGAAAGTGGAAATGCATCGGCGTTCAGTACGAGAACAAATTCGCCATTACTTTCCCGTATGCCTAAGTTATTTGCCTTCGAGGAGCCGATGTTGTCTCCTGCGAAGAGCCGCACCCGCCCACGGTCTGCCATTTGCTGCACGATGGCAAGCGATCCGTCTTTCGACCCGTTGTCAATAACAAGGATCTCGATCTGCCGGTAGCTTTGATCCTCAAGGCTCTTGACGCAACGCTCTAAATAGGCGGCGCTGTTGAATGAAATGATGACGACAGAAACTAAGCCGGCCTGTGTCTTCATCTATCCGCTCTCGCAATCTCTGCTGCTTGAATGTGAATCCCGGCGTCCGCGCCAGATGCCCCGCAACTGCGTACTACATCCGCGGGAGCCTTTCATCGATGCCGGCGCCCGGCGAACTACGACAGTGCGTTCAGCCACGCGATTACGCTATCTTACCCAGGCGTTTCGCTCTCGGTCAAAACGCTTGACAACTCGAGCTGGTGCGCCAGCCACCACGCTGAAATCCGGGACATCCCGCATGACAACGGAGTTGGCGCCGACGACGCAATGTCTGCCAATATGAACACCCGGAAGGATGACAGCATTGTTGTAGATCTTGGAGTCTTCGCCTATCACCACTTCTTTCACAGCGATGTCCTGGCGCTCGATAGGCACATTTACATTGGCATATGGATGCTCGATATCGGTTATAGTGACATTAGCCGCGATTGCGGTATTTTTCCCAATCACAATTTTGTTTGCACAGGTTAAGTGCAGATTCTGCTCAATGGTTACGCACTCTTCAATCGAGATGTGCGGGGTGAAGCTTGTCTGATTGTAATGGGTAACGGCCTCAAGCCGCGCGGCATTCCCAATTATCACGCCAGATCCGAGAGAGATATGTTTCGCAGAAAATCGTATCGGGTGAATGACGATACATCCGAAAGGAAATCGGGAGGACCTTCCGTACAGCAGCCAACTCCTAATCTGCCGAATTCTCATCTTGATAGAATCTAGAACAATCATGGCGTTCCATCCCCTGCGCCCTGGCTTTCCTCCGGCGACTCTCTCAATGGACCTCGGCGACGGATCGCGAAGGAAGTTGATCTAAGAGCCAGTTCCAGTTCCAAGGTGTAATGTGATCTCTTCGTTGCGAGCAGGTGTTTGCGATGCATTGCCCAGCGGTGGGCGCTCTTTCAACCACTGCTCGAGCTACCGGCTCACCATCGTGCATCCTGCATCGCGGCAATTCAATTCTCATCCCTGGCCATGCAACGTCGCGATTCCCCAGGTTGGCCAAAGTTATCCTACACGCTGACGGCAAATGAGCGACGCATGAGAATCTGATTCGGCACCACCTGTTGCCCCGTGCGGCCGCTCCCAGCGTGCGCCCTCTATTTCCAGGCAAGAAGGCTACGCAACGACACCTGTTCCCCGTCTGTGCAACACAGAAATCTCTCTTATTGCGCTTGGGTCGAATGCACTGAAGAAGGGCAATCCGTGATCTTTCCCCGCTACAGGCCTAAATAGCAAGCCCTGTAACTCCGCAGCGGTTGAGAAGAGATGTACATCGGGATGGGTGAAAAGGTCGCCGTGGGACATGTAGCCGCATTGGCGGAGAATATGTACCGGCACGCCATGATCCAACGCCTCATACGAAGCGGTCGATTGAACAATCACCACATCTGACGCATCGGCGAAAAGCTCGGAGCAACTCTTCTCCGTCCCCACTACCGAGAGATTCTGAATTCCTCGATACTCCTCTTCAATCCTCCCTTGATCCGCCACCTGTGCTGGATGAAGTTTCATGATGAAGGCGCGAGTAGGCATCGACCTTGCAAGTTCAACTGCAAGAGGTGACAGATATTTGTGAAAGAACGCAGCGGTCACAAATACGGCTGCCCCGTTCCGCGTCGAACGAATGCCTTTGTTGCCAAATCGATCATTCCCCGCAACAAGCATTTTGGTTCCAGGCATATAGCATTGGCCCATCCAATACTCCGAGAAGAGAAGCAAGACATCTGGAACAACCGCTCCTTCCCCGGGCTGGAGTGCGGTTGGATAGCTGTATGCGGGATGCATGCGGCTGATCACGCCGTGCTGACATTCAACGACGGGGACACCGCGCTTTCGAGCCTCTATAAGAGCGCCCTTCTGGATTCCATTCTGCGTCATTAGGATGAACCGCGGATTCGAGCGCTCGATAATCTCATGCCATATTTGTCGCTGAACCAAGTGGCTCGTGTATTCTCTGCGAACGACACTGAACAGATTGGGATCTCTCGCGCCGAAGTATTTCTGCTCTGCATCGGCAATCGCCTCCGCCATATCTCGGAGATACTTCTCCAACGAGGAGGGCAAGCGGTAGACGCGTGCGGCGCCGCTAATAAGGATATTTACGTTGACATCGTGAAGCAGGCCTGGCTGCGACTCGATCTTCCGGATCGACCCCAACTCCGAGAATGTGCGCAGGACATCGATGGAGGCGTGGTCAGCCGGTCGTCCGTCAACATCCTTGTATCGGCTCGCAACAAGAGCCAGAAAATCAACCTGCCGCATCGCCTTCATGCGAGCCCACTGGATTGTCAATGCCACGACTCTTGCTGGCACACTTGCAATCTTCTTGATTTTGCTTCGCAGCGACCCACTTGCGACCACATTCTGGAGCGACTGAGGCTCGTCCTTCTCGAAAAGCGAGAAGAATAGCTCGTACCGTACAACATCCCAAAATGGGTTTCCGTCCGGTGTACGCCAGGAGAAGAAGTCCTCTTCCATCTCCATCCGGAAAAATGTCTGGCTGAACTCGTCGATCTCCATTTGCCTTCCGGTGTGCTCAGTTGGGTCCGCAATCAAGGTCGAACGTCGACCCAGGCTGGTTCCGACACTAAAGATAGTTGCGATGCCACTCGCTTCGAGTTCTCGGTTACGATTGATCGGCCATCCTGAATATCTTATACTCGCGCGTGAACACGGTGGTGCAGAATCCCCGTTGAAAGAAGTCGACCTTAGCAAGCTTTGCCTGGTTTTCGTCGCTGAGATCCCTGTTGCACCTGCTGGCGTTCATCACAAAGTATCTATTCCGGAAGGGCTTTCCCTTGAAGTACATCCCCGCGTCGAAAACACAGAATTGCTTGGGAATATTGAGAAGGTAGTTATAGGCTGCAACGTTATAGAGAATGTCCCCTCTTTGGGAAAACTTATCCCAGAGATGAACTTCGATTGCGCCGGCAATCTCTCCCCTGAAAAAGTATGCAAATATTGCGCTCGCAGTCTGCGTAAGCCGGTACAGCATTCCGAAATATGTCTCATCCGTCATGCCACGCGAGTTCCTCAGCAGGTCGAGAACTGCTTGCGGCACTTGCGCAGGAGACGAATAGATTTGTCTCTCAAAGCTACGCCGGCCCTTGTTGATAAGAGACTGGTAGCTTTCCCTCAGGTTCCGCCAGGTATCCTCGAACGGAAGTTCGAGATCAATATAGCCATAGAACCGTGAGTTATCGATTACGCTAAAATGGCTGAATGCCGATTCCGGAAGATGCTCAGAACAGAGCACCTTAACTTGCGATACGTCAGGCCTCTGAAGTATGTTTCCGAATTGCTCCACGACCAGCCTTACGGCTTCCGACATCGTATCCGGGGTTTCCCTTGGGGAGAAGACGGGAACGCTTGATGTTCCGTCGTGCCAGCCGGCAGATTTATCCACGATAAAGCACGGCACATGAATGACCAGCGCATCTTCGCGGTAAACCGAAAAGCTGATATCTTCCTGTGGCGCTATCTTTACCTGAGGAATGTACAGCCCCAGTTCGGTGGCCTTCTCATATCCTGCCTCGAAGCCTTCCTCCCTCAGAACAACAGATCCCATCTATCCCCCTTGATTGAAAACAACGTAAGCTGCTAAGCCGCGGCTTCCAGGCGCTCGTCGTGATTCCGGCAAGCTCTCTTGCTCACCAGCGCGGATGCCAGCGCCATCATGAAAGTCGCCATTAGCATCGACTCAGAGGAGGCAACCGCTAACGAAACGTGCAGAAGATGCGTGAGGCTGTACCATGCTCCGATAAAGGAGGCGCCGCCAATGAGCCAGTTCATGACATAGAGGTCCTGCCGCTTAATCACGTTATAGATGTTGTCGAATAGGTACATCCCCATCGCCATTCCCAGGAAACCGCTCAGTTGTGCGGCTCTTATGCCGGGTTCATATCTGGGCAGGACCAGATGCACAAATGTGGGCAGAAGCAACCAGCCGCACACGCCTGCAATAAGTCCAAGCAGAGTTGCCGCAAGGGCACCATTTCTGGCCATCCGCCAAATGTCCATCGCACAGTGGGTCTCGCCGTATCGGTGCGCCATTTGCGGGTATAAGACCGTGCTGAATGCTATTGGGACCATGCGCACAAAGGTGCTCACCTGGATTGCGATGGTGAAATAGCCGAGCACTTCGGTCGTCCTTACCAAAATCAAGCGATCCAGGGACGACAGGACATTCGCCAGTTGGCCGACCAGCCAGATTGGGATGCCGATCCTGGCAAGTTGCATGAATTGCATCGAGCCCCACACGGGCCGTACCGGCAAGGGGCGCTTGTAATACAAGGCGGCAACACCGAGGATGGCAAGCAATGCGGCGCGCAACAGGAGGCCGTTGAAGTGAAGCCGCCAAACCAGCACCACGAGGGCTACTCCGCAGAGCGCGACGGCCACGGTGTTTCTTGCGAGCCTGCCGAACTCAGCATGTGTCCTGTAGGTTGTCGTTAGATACTGGGTTGGCCAGGAACACACAACGAGGACGCTAACAGCAATCGAAGTGAGGCAAAATAGCTGTTGTCCCCTGACCCAGAACCAAACTGCCACTACACCACCGCACAGGATCGAGACTCCAGTGAGAACCCATGCCCACGAGTATGCGGCCTCAGCCATGCGCAGTGCGCTGCTCTTGTCTCCCGTTCCAATAAGGTAAGGCAGTTCGCGGTTCAGGCCATTGAATACGCCGAGTTGGAGGATCGGACTATACAGGGTGACCAACAAAGCTGCATTCCATATCCCCATGTCTGGCGGAAGAGTCCACCGGGCGATCAGGATGCTGGTCACCATGGTGATCAGATTTGCCGCGACGTTCCCGCTTATAACCTTGGCGACAGACTTGAGGGCAGTGGAAAACCCATAATCAATCTCTTTTGGTGCGCTGATCTGGTTGGGAAGAGTTGTCTCGCTATCCATACTTTCCGATTCTGAAGTCAGGTTATCAAGGGGCTGCATATCAGTCGCGAACAATTGCGGTTGAGCGGGAGATATTCAATTCGAAGCGGCGAAAATCCTCTTCCGTATCGATATCGAGCGATCGCTCTGGCGGCATTTCAAAGCCCACGGTTTCGCCGGATAGAAATGTCCGGGAGCTCTGCAGCCATTTGCATTGCGCCACGTAGACTGCTCCGTTGAGCAGGAAACATTCTGGATAGTCCTGCCTGCGATGATAATTGCCGGCCTCAGGGAGGAGGCGATGCAAAATTGAGCCCTGGTCTTTGGTAAATATGAGGAATGGATGCTCCTGGCACTTTACGATGGAAACGCACGCTTTGGCTCCGGCGGCTTCACAGCGTTCTATGCAGCCATCGATGTCTTCGACGGTGCGGCAGGGCGATGTGGGCTGTAACAGCGTTACGTACGTATACTCGGGTAACTGACTTAGGGCATGCAGAACTGGAGCCACTCCGGGGGTATCATCGTTTGCCAGCTCCATAGGCCGTTGAAACGGTACCTCGCATCCGCAGTGCGAGGCTACCTCCATGATCTCCGGATCCTCAGACGACAGGATCACGCGGTCAATGTATTGCGACTTGAGCGCTTCTTCGATGGTCCACGCAATAAGTGGCTTCCCGGCTGCCATGCGTATGTTCTTGCGTGGCACGCCCTTGGAGCCGCCGCGCGCTGGAATTAAGCCCAGTATGGTCTTACCGTTGATCATCTGAACTCCGCCTCAAACTCAGCCTCCGCGCGATTGAGGTCGGAATGCCTGCCGACATCGAGCCAATACTCCCTGATCGGAAACACGGCATGTTGCAACTTCGCGGCCATTACCTTATCGAAGAGGTCTGTCATGTCGATCGGCTCGTCCGCGGGGATCAGGTCGATGACTCCTGGATCGAGTGCGTAGATACCCGCGTTGACAAAGAACTTCTGTGTCGGCTTTTCTTGAATCTCGAGGATCTGGTAGCCGTCGATTTTAACGACTCCATAGGGCACCTGGTACTGGTAGTCACGCACGCACATGGTTGCCAGAGATTCCTGGGTGGCGTGGAAATCGAGGAGGTGATTGAAATTGACCTTGGTGAGGATGTCGCCATTCATGAGGACAATGGGCTGTTCGGGTCTTTCTTTCAGCAGGCCCAAGGCCCCCGCCGTCCCCAGCGGCTTGGATTCGCGAAGATAGTCGATGCTGACTCCCCACCGCGAGCCGTCGCCGAAGTAATCCATTATCATTTCAGCCTTATAATTCACGGCGATGGAGTACTTGCGAAATCCGTAACCGGCCAGATTCAGCAAGACCGTCTCCAGGATCGGACAGCCGCCGATCAGGAGCATCGGCTTGGGGCAATCGTCGGTCAGAGGAGACAGGCGTTTCCCAAATCCTCCCGCCATGATCACCACGCGGTTTTCCATCACCGCCGGCGCCATCAGATCATCGACAACCTCCAACCCCGTGAGCGCGCCGAATGAGTCGACGATGGGCATCTGGCGCACGTGAAACTGTCGCATCCGTGCCGCCAACAGTTCGCGGCTGTCGCCTAGAAACGCGGTCTTGGGACTGGGATTCATGGCAGCGGAAGCGAGGTCACCGAGAGCCATGCCCTTGAGCATGGCGCGGCGGATGTCTCCGTCGGTGAGTGTCCCGCAGAGGTGGTCGCCATTCACCACCAGAGCAATCTGCGCAAAGCTCTCTTCAATTGTCCTGATGGCTTCGCCGATCGTGGCGGTCAGCGGGATACAGTCTTGTCTCCACCTATTTGGCATGCCGGTTATGAACTCCTGTTCTTCGTCTCTGGAATGGTATTCCAATCGGACATTCAGATCATTCCGTCGGTTCTCAAATCGCTCGGGCAATCAGCCCAGAGAAGCCCACCAAGGCCTGATCGACCGAGTCCCCCAGGACTCTCGCTACTCTTTCGTACAATCAAGCGCGCGGCTCTCAAGCCTTCAGTTGGCTCATCACCTGGGTCCAACCGGAAAACCGGATTGCGCGATCGTCGATCACGCAATCGGCGACGGGTTTTCCAAGGTGAATGCCGTCATATGGAATGTGGTGGGCTTCCAGCCATTGCTGGGTCATCTTGAGCTCCGACCACGAGCGGGCGCTGTAGATGACAATGGTGTGGCCTGCGGCAACCAGCGACTCGAGTGCTTCGCGCGCTCCAGGTATTGGCGTTGCCAGGCAGCGCTCGAACGTCCTCTGCTCTGTGCAGATCACCCCGTCCATGTCAACCAATATTGTCATGAAATGTATCTCTCCTGGAGCGTGTCATAAACGATCCATCCGGCCATTCCGGCGCCGGATCGAGCGGCAGCTCAAGCCGTTCTCTTAGAATCCACCGGGGCATGTCCAGGCCGCAGTGGATCGAGTGGGTTACTCCTCCCCCAAACCTGGGGTTAACTTCAATCATCACCGGTCCCTTGGGCCCCTCAATGAATTGCAACGTGATGGGGCCTTCCCAGCCCTCGATAGACAGAACCCTGGCTGTGACATTCAAGATGCCCTCATGACGAAAAGTCTCTGAGACGTCCACTTCGCCATCGCTCACCGCTATCCGCTTTCGAGTAAGTGCGCCAAGCACGCGTCCGGTTCGGGTCAGGTAAGCATCTACTGAAAATTCCTGCCCGGGCACAAGGGTTTGAACGATGTAGTCTTGCCGATTGCGGTGAGCAAAGAATGCGTGCAACTCATCTTCGTGTCTGGCGATGATTTGGTCCTTCGCCCCGGAACCGAAGCGATTCTTTACGATAAGGGGCAGGCCGTGGTCTTCGGGAACAGCAATCTCGTGCCGCCGAAACCAGGCGTCGGCCTCGATCTTGTCGTACATGCCAGCGCAAAGATCGGCATCGGACACAACGGCCCAGGTTCCGGATTCTGCAAGTTGCTTCTTCAACTTCGAGAGCAGGATGGTTGCCGGATCCGAATTGGGGACGACTACATCAATCTTCAGCCGGCGAGCAGTTTCCAACAGAAACTCGTCAGATCCCGCGGATTCGAATTTCGGACCTTCAATGATACTTGCAATGTTGGCGATCGGCGATCGGCGCGTCCACTCCACCGCATACATGCTCAGTTCTACGCCCTCTGTTGCCGCTGCGGCCTGAAAGCACTCTAGGAGAGATAGCCGCTTGCCCGCTGCAAGAAACATGATCTTCAGTGTCTTCAATCCTTACCGTCCAAGGGCATTTCTATGTCTGCTGCGTCAGAGCAATTTGAATTGGAGTTCCCCAGGTTACGATTCTTCTGGAATCTCCCCAAGGGCATCGTTTCTTGCATTCCATGTGCGTGCGCAAGGCTTGCAATTCGGGTTCTTCTGCGCTTCGGCGCAGCGGCCCGCTCTGGGCCCAGTGCGGACTATGGATCGATCGCCTCATCGATGCCGTAGTCGCGATTCGCAGCTTTGTCCAGGAACTCCCAGTATCTTGTCGGCGAGATCCCTATGCCGGGTCGCTTGGCTCCCAGGTTCTCGACCGTGAAAGACTCGCCCATCGCAATCGGCCGCAGCGCCACCAGGCTCTTGCGAGCGATGGGAAGATTTTTTGCTTCCGAGGAGGCCACTCGCTTCCCCGGCGTGCCAAGCGCCTGTTCCACTTCGCGAATCGCCTTCACCATCGAAGCCAGTTCTCCCGGCTCCAGCGAAGCCCGGTGATCCGGTCCAGGCAGTCCGCGGTCCTGGGTAAAGTGCTTTTCAATCACACTGGCTCCGCGGGCAACGGCTGCAATCGCAACGCTATAACCGACGGTGTGATCCGATAGCCCGACAGGGAGTCCGAAGGCGCTTGCCATGGTGTCCATTGCGAGGAGGTTTACATCCTCAAACGGCGACGGATACTCGGTGGTGCAGTGCAGCAGAGTCACCTTCTCGCGGAGCTGCTGCTGCCCTTCGCGGCTGAGGTAGGCCTCCCGGAAGCCGGCAATCGACGGGGTATCTGCGCATCGCAGGTAGCCGAACGCCAGCACCCCCAACCCATCTTCAATGTCTCCCAGGAGGCACATGCCCGTGGACAGGAAGACAGGCAAGCCGGAGTGCGCCACACGCAGCAGCAAAGGAGCATTTGTGATCTCGCCCGACCCAATCTTGAGCCGCGGCAGCTTCAGGTCGCTTACCAGTTCGTCCACGCTGGAAAGATCAAAGGGAGTTGACAGGTACTGGATGCCGCGCATCGCGCAACGTTGATGGATCTGCTTGTGGGCTTCAAGATCGAGTGCAAGCACCTTGACCATCTCCAACTGCGATTCGCTTTCCCCGGTGTTCCTGACTTGATACGCGGCCTTTTGGGCAAACCGGCTGATGACGGCCTCAGGCTTGAAGGTCTGGAACTTCACTGCGTCCGCCCCTGCCTCCGCGGCAATATCAACCAAGGCAAGCGCTCTGTCGAGCGAGCCGTTATGGTTGACTCCGGCCTCGGCGATGATAAAGGTCTTCGGCATAATCTCCTTTGCATTCTTGAAGGCCCGCGGAGCCCGGCACCAGGTCCATCCCGTAGCCCCTATTGACGAGTGAGCTGGCTTGGTTGCGTAGCTTACTGAGGTTCCACCGGGTCGTAGAACTGCTTGGGGCCAGGCATCTCCGCGTGCTTGAGAAAAGCAACGATGCGGCGGGATGCATCGGCGTCGCCATAAAGAGACTCCGTATGGGCGGCTACGGCCTGCATCCTTGAGGAGAGCGCCAACTCAATCGCACTCGCGATTGCCTCCTCTTTCTCCGCGCAATCGATGATCGAACTGGCTCGCAGGCGCCCATCCTGCCGGCTTCCGATGTTCACGGTCACCTTCTTGAGCGCCGGCGCCTCCACAATTCCACTGGAAGAGTTGCCAATCACAACATCGCAATGCTGCATCGCGCTCAAATAGCGAATCTGTCCCAGTGAAGTGACCACCAGTATCCGTTCAGGCCGCGCTTTGCCGAATTCATCGATCATGGAAGAAATGATCCGACCGCCGGCATCAGCGTTCGGCTTGGTAAAGATCGTGCGTGCGTGGGGAAATCGATCCAGAGCCATAAAAAGCTCGGCAAGCGCCGCCTCCGGCCGTAAACAGCCCAGCGTCGCGGGATGATAGGTGACCAAAAATGTTGGAGGCGCCAACGAAAAACTCAGTTCCTTTTCAAGTTCTTCGCGGGGCAGAAGGCGCAATCGATGAAGATTGTCCAGCCCGGTGCAGCCAAAATTCATCACCGTCGAAGGCGATTCTCCCATGCGGATGATGCGCTCCCTGTAAACTTCCGTGCTCGGGAAGTGAAAGGTTGCCATCTTGGTGATCGCGTGGCGGATGCTATCGTCAATCGCGCCCCGTGTCACTTCGCCGCCGGAGATATGCGCAATCGCAATTCGTGCCACCATGGCCGCGCTTGCCGCCGCAAGAATCTCGAACCGGTCGCCGAGGAGAACCACCAAATCCGGATGCAGACGATCAAACGCATCGGCGAACCCGATCATGCCCAGGCCCATGGATTTCGTCACGCCCACCGCAGTGTCGCTAGACAACAGCATCTCCACGCGAGCATCGATTCGAAAACCATCCTCCTCGATGGTCCGGTAAGTCAAACCGAACTCCGGCGAGAGGTGCATACAGGTCGCAATCACCTGTAATTCGAGATCGGGGTCGCCCTCGACTTCCTTCATGATCCAGTACAGCAGCCCGTACTCCGCGCGTGTACCGGTTACGATGCAGATCTTCCGCTTGTTCACGAGCCCGACCTCGATACACTGCTGGGAATGTTGACGATGCGCCTCTCCAGGCTCTCGGCCACGGAAAGATCCATCCGCGGGCAGCTCTCGTACATGGGAAGACGGTGCATCAAGGTCCAGACCGGCCGCGTCATGATTCCGCCTGCGTTGGTTGCTTCCAGCAGCGCGTCCCGTTGGGGTGCCACGGCCTCATTCAAAATCAATGCGTTCAACCAATAGTTGGAGTGCGACCCCGGCGGCTCCTTCATCAGTCGCACCCCAGGAGAATCTTTGAACGCTTCCGCGTATCGCTCGGCCAATCTCCGCTTCCTTTCGAGAAAACTCGGTAGGCGCTCTAATTGCGCGCAACCGAGAGCCGCATTCAAGTTGGGCATGCGGAAGTTGTATCCCAGCATGTCATGAAAGAACTCCCACTTGTGCGGCCGGCGTGCTGTGGTGGTCAGATGCTTGGCATATCGGGCCTCTGCTTCATCGTTCAGCAGCAGCGCACCGCCTCCGCCGGTGGTCACAGTCTTGTTGCCATTGAAACTGAGAATGCCAATCCGCCCAAATGTCCCGGTGTGGCGGCCCTTGTAGAACGAACCCAGCGATTCTGCCGCGTCCTCGACGATCGTCAATCCCCACCGGCTGCAAAGTTCCACCAGCGGGTCCATATCGACGGGGTGGCCAAACGTATGCATCGGAATGACGGCGCGGATTCTCGCCCCCGTGAGGCGGTTTCGCGTCTCCCCATTGTCGCTGTCCGCGATTTCGTTTAGATAGCGCCCCAGCTTCACCGGATCCATGCCCAGAGTGGCATCTTCACTGTCAACAAAATGAGGCGTCGCTCCGCAGTAGGTCACCGCGTTTGCCGTTGCGACAAAGGTCAACGCCGGAATAAGAACCTCATCGCCGGGCTCTACGCCCGCAAGCTTCAGCCCGATGAAAAGCGCGGCCGTGCCATTGACCACCGCGACCGCGCGCCCCGCGCCGGTATACGCGGCGAGCATCTGCTCGATCCTGTCCACATACGAGCCGACGGAAGATACCCAGCCACTATCGATGCAGTCTTTCAGGTATTTCCATTCGTTCCCCTCGAAGAGCGGCTCATGCAGTGTCGCAGGCACATGCAATTCCTCCAGGATGCCGCGTATCGTCGACACCGTTTGTTCAAGGAGAATCGGTTCCTCAGATGTTGTATCTGTCCGGCTTGTATTCATTCAGATTCTCCGGGTTGACGAACCATGGAATGGTTTCGCTGAGCCCGCGGCGGAAACCTTCCAGTTGCGCATAGCGCGGCTCCCAGCCAAAGATGCGCTTTGCCTTGCTATTGTCGGCAAACAGACGGTAGACTTCGCTGGCGTCGGGGCGCAAGCGGTCCTGGTCTTCTGAAACCTGTACCTCAACCTGCATCAGCTCGGCGATAAGAGCAACCGTATCCGCAATCGAGATCTCGAAGCCGCTGCCCAGGTTCACCACCTCGCCTGAACCCTGATCCGACTCCAGGGCCGCGATAAAGCCGCCCACTGTGTCCTGTACAAAAGAGAAGTCGCGCGTCGGCCGCTGCGAGCCAAGACGCAGTTGCCGCTGCCCACTGGCAATCTGGGTGATGATGGTAGGGATGACTGCGCGCGCCGACTGCCGCGGGCCATAGGTGTTGAAGGGCCGGATGACGACTACTGGCGTCGAGAACGCGTGCCAGAACGAAAGGGCAATCTGGTCTGCGGCGATCTTGGTTGCCGAATAGGGCGATTGCGGCGTGAGAGGATGCTCTTCTGAAATCGGCACAAAGCGTGCCGTGCCGTAAACCTCGCTCGTTGAAGTGTGCAGCACTCTCTGGATCCCCTGGTCCCGCGCGGCCTGCACAATGTTCAATGTTCCTTTTACATTCGTATCCACATACGTATCTGGCGAATGATACGAATACGGAATCGCAATCAGCGCCGCAAGGTGCAGGACAAAATCGCAGCCCCGCATGGCCTCGCTGACTCCGTGCGAATCACGGATATCGCCCGCAAACACGTCCAGGCTCTCGCGAATCTCGTGTGGTGATCGATCCAGCCAGCCCCAGGAGTTGAAGGAATTGTAGAGCACAAACGGGCGAACATTGTAACCTCTCCTCACCAGCGCCTCGGTAAGGTGGGATCCTATAAACCCATCCGCTCCAGTTACAAGAATCTTTTTGTGTTTTCGAGCCACTTGCATCCCTTATCGTTCGGTTCAATCCGTCGCATTGCAAATCATTGCTGTTCGAGCTGCGCCCGCTTCCGCAGCGATAGGGCCGATTTCAGGTCCATGATCTGCTGGGCAATCACAGGATCTGTTTCCGCTCGCTCCTTCGACCAGCTGATCAATGCCACAAAACTTCCCAGAAAGAGTCCAACGAACATGGAGAGGAGCAAAATCAAAAGTCGTCTCTGGGGATTCTTGCGATCCGGCTCAATCGCGGGTTCCACCACCTGAATAATAGCTGCGTCCTTCGCTTCGTCCAACTTGGCTGCATCGTATTGCTTGAGCAGCATTTCAAAGAGCGCTTCGCGATACTTCAATTCCCGCTCCGCGCGAAGGTAATCCAGACCAGCCCCGGGAACATCCCCCAGCCCCAGATCGGGAACCCCGGCGGACTTTGTCTGCCCCTCCGCACGAGCTACCTCGTTCTTCATGGAGGCCAGTTCGCGCTCCGCCACTTGCACCCTCGGGTTGTTGTCGGTCGAGTAAGAACGCAAGGTCTCTAACTCCACCTCTTTGGCCGATACCTGAGCCCGCAGCAGGCTCAGGCTCTCGATCATTGCCTTTGCCTGCGCATCCAAGGCAACCAGGCCCTTGCTCTGTTGAACCTGCCGGAAGGCATACTCGGCATTTACCAGCTCATCCTTGGCTTGCTTTAGCTGATCCTCGTAGAAGAGCCGCCGCTGCGAAGCCTCCGTCACCGCCAGGCTCTTCGTGAGGTTGCGAAGCTCCTCGGTATAGGCATTGGCCATCTCTGTGGCCCGCTTCTTGTCCTTATCGGTAACCGAAATCGAAAGGAGGCCCATCTTCTCCGTTTCAATTCTCGTACTGGAGGCCAGCGCTTTGCGCGCGCCTGTCATGTCGTCGGCCGCGTAGACGCTCTCGAGATTGAATCTCTTGATCACTGCGTCTGCGATAGGCCGGGACGAAAGCAAGCCAAGATAAATGTCATCCGGGTTCTTCAGGCTCAACCCCCCGCCGCCAGCCATCATAGCCAGAGGCCCTGCCCCTGCTGCGCCGGCCAGTTGGCTCATCATCATTGAGGCAGCCGATTGAGTCTGCTGCGGCGGCATGATCTTGGTCGTGGCAGTGTATTTGGCCGTCTGGATCAAGGCTAAAGCCAAGCCGGCAAGCATGGCGGCCCCGGTTACCTTTGCAATGAGCCGCTTACGCCGGGCGAGGATTGTCAAAAGAGCAAGTAGGTTGATCTCATTGCTCTCGCCGGCGGCGTTCGTGATCGATGCACCCCGTGGCGCCGCCGATGGAACACTTGATTCGTGCTGGTCGATCATCATGGGCACCTTTACTTGGCGAGGGAAATATAGGCTAGGGTCATGGCCCCTTCCGATACCATCTGCATGGCCTGCGCAATATTGGCTATCTTGCTTGTGGTCATGATTCTCTCTGGAACAACGATTGCGTCTCCTGGCTGCAGGCGCGTTCTCTCAAACTTCACATGAGTGTTTTGCTGGCTTGATTGATGGCTTACAACGGTTCCGTCGGCGCGTATGAGGAAGATGCGCTTCCTGTCTGCTTCGCGCGTCGCCCCACCCGCATCGTTCAGATAGGCGTAGAGCCTTTTCCCCGGCTCATGGCGGAACGCATTCGGGTTGTAGACCGCTCCGGTCACCTGGACCGTGCCTGGCCGCGTCGGAATGTAGAATGTATCCCCGTCTTCAAGCGGAAAGGCTGGGATATCTCCCATCACTTTGCTTTCCGGCTTCATCTCCAGGACCACCCTGCCGGTCGGCTTGATTGAGGAAAGCTTTGCCACCGCCGTTTCCATCATCGCGAATTGCGCTTGTTGGTCGGTCGCGGATTGACCGCTTTGCTGCGTCCCGCTGGCAAGCTTGGTGACCAGCTCCTTCTGCATCTGATCGGTATATTGCTGGAGTTCCTGCTCTTGCGCGCGGCGTGCGGAGACACGCGTTAGCCGGGAGGCGTACAGGTAAGAATGCGACGTTAGCCCGCCCGCGCGCTTGACCACATCTCGCAGAGATTCACCGGGATCCACTCGGTAGACTCCAGGTGCATTCACCTCACCGCCTATCCGCACGAAAGATGCGTGCTTTTCCGTCGGCAGTTCAAGATCCGCTCTGGAAAAGACCGTAACCACATCTCCCGCTCGGAGAATTTCATTGTCCGTGGACGAAGGGTTGTCGATGGCATTGGCCAGACTGAACGGAACCAGGCGCGTGCTCAAATCCCGAACGTCAAGCCGTTCGATCACGGCATAATCCCAATTGATCTCCGCCTTGTTCTGCCCGATCGTCTCGATCATTCCGGTTTGTGACACTGCAAAAGGATCGTTTTGCGAAGCTCCGGACCGGCCCGTGCGCGTCTGCCCGAACTGATTGGTCTGCGGCGCTCCATTCATATTGGTCTGCGGCGACCCATTCACCCCCCCATATTGATTCAGGGGCACATTTTGTTGTGCGGCTGAATTCCCATACTGAATCCCGTTGGGGCTTTGATTCTGGACTCCATTGGGGCTCCCATACTGGATCCCGTTGGGGCTCCCATACTGACTCAATGCCCCGTTCCCAGACCTCTCCTCCTGCTCATCAGGCAGTTCGGGCACCGGGTTTCCGAAGCGATCGATCACAGGGTTTCCGGATTCGTCGAGCATCGGCTTCGCGAACGGGCGACTCGGGTTGCGCGGAACCTCCTGGTTCTGCCGGTTCCAATAATCGCGCGTAATCAGAAACTCGCGCGATGGGATCAGATCCGATACCCGCATCCCTTCCTTCCAGGTAAACCGTCCCGGCTGCGCGACATTGCCCCGCAGCGTTACCACATCCTCGAACTTCGGTGAAAGCGGATTGATCCTCAGCAGATCCCCATCTTCAAGCTGCCGCTTCAATCCGGACTCATCCAGTCCGAACTGCTCAATATGGCGGCTGCTGTGGTTCTCAATTCGTTCCAGAAAGACTTGGCTCGTATCTGCCACAGTGGTCACCCCGCCTGCGCCTTCCAATGCAGCCGCGATGCTTGTTGCGCCCTTGAGTTCGTAGATTCCCGGAACATTCACATCTCCGCTGATCGCCACTTGTGGCCCGATCGGCGGTATGTAAATCACATCCCCCGGAAGTAACTGGACATCGTGAGACTTGTCGCCCCGTTGAGCCAGATCGTAGATATCGAACTCGGTCACCACATGGCCTGCGCGCCGTAACTGGATGTGCCGCATCGACCCGGTGGCAGAAGGACCGCCGGACGCGAAAAGTGCATTGACCAAGGTACTGAGAGAACTCACGGTGTAGGCGCCCGGTTGACGCGCATTCCCCAAAACAAAAATCTGGATCGATCGGAGCTGGCCCAGCGCAACGTTCAGCTCGAAGTCTTTGAAAAGCGCACGAATGGCGGTGCGGATATACGCCTCGGTCTGCTCAAAGCGCAATCCCGCAACATTGATCACTCCCACCCTTGGCAAGTAAATCTGCCCATTCCTGTCCACTGTTACTCGGGAATCAAGGTCGATCTTTCCCCAGGCCCGGATCATCAGCTCGTCCCCCGGCCCAATCACGTAATTCTCCGGGACAGGAACATGCTCAACCGGTGCAAACGTCGTGGGAACCTCGTCAAACAGTTGCCTCCCATACACCGGCAGCCGATGCCCGGTGGCATCCTCGGCGAACTGCTCAAACTCGGACTTCTGGGTCAAAGGCCCTGCGATCCGCGTTGAAGATCCTGGCTGGTTCTGTGCCCGCGACTCCGGAACTCTTTGCCCGGTGATTATATCGACGTAAGTCCCGCTGGTATTTTGCCCAGGCGCCTGGGCCGCACCCTGTGCCGCGGTTGCTGAGGGCCCTTGCCCCGCCGGCAAACCCGAAGTGGACTGCGTTGAATCGATGGGGGTCGTCAGCACGGATTGGCCAAAACAGAACGTGCCACAGAGCAGAAGCAGAAAAAGGGTCTTCGATTTCATCGGAACAGAGGTCTCGCTTGATCCAGTTCGATATTGGAAAGGCAACAAGGCTCTTCTGGCTGAAGGGGCTTCTCTCGACATGAAGAAAGAGCGACGGTACGGTTCAACTTCCAGCCCTCCGCCTGAACGCCTCAATTCCCTTCGCTCGCCGGCGGCACCTTGGCAAGAGGAGGAGAATCGGTCGCGAATGGACTCCGAGAAACTTGAGCCAGAGCCCAGGCACGCGCGATGAGTCTCGATTCCGCGCCGGCGCTGGCGTTTGAAAAGCCACGCGCGTGCGAAACGCCTCGCCACAAAATCCGCGAGCGCCCTCGCAGAATTCGAATGTTCGCGATCAGCCAATGTGATCCTCTCCAATAAAAGCGGCAGGTGAAGGATAAACCGGAATCCTGGGATTCAGTATATCCAGCCAGAACCTGGCGCTTGCACGGTGCGCCTCAAGGCTATTGGCATACATCGGCCTGTTGCCTCCGATCAGGTTGTAGATCTCCGCATGCATCAACGCCGTCGTAATCAGTGCCGATGTCAACATCGTGGAATCCAGCTTGCGAATCCGCCCACTTCCAATGCTCATCTCCAGGTAGCCGTTGATGGTCGAGATGAGAGGCGAGAAATGCTCCACGCAAAACCTGTCGGCCTTCGGGTGCAGTTCGAGAAACGCCACCGCAACCAGCCGCAGTAACTCCGGCCGGAAGTTCACTGTATCTGCAAACAGCTCGATAATCTTCGGCAAGATCACCTCCGGAGGGTCGCATCGCGCTATCCCCTCCAGCAGATCCCTGCGAACCTGTAACCCCGAGGAATACGAGCGAAGGACGGACCAGAACAGATCTTCCTTGTTGTTGAAGTGCCGGAACAGCGTATTCTCGCTCACTTCAGCGAAACGGGCTATCTCGCGGGTTGTGGTTCCGTGATACCCCTGGCGCGAGAACAGCCTGCCCGCCGCCAGGACGATCTTGTCCATGCTCTTTGAATTCTTCTGCGCCAGTGGCATCCTACCCCCCTCCAGCTGCATTTGCAGAGCAACTGCAACATGCATAGGACCTTTCTGGTTGAGCTTCACCCACCAGAAGCCGGTCTCTTCGTCTCTATGTCTCTTGAGGTTTGTCAGAGGCCTCGCTACCAGCTCTGAGAGACGGTAGAGAGAATTCTTTTGGGTTAGTCAAAAAACATCAATATTTATCTTGAAAGGACACGGCCAGGTATCGCAACGCATTCCCAGCTGGATGAACCTGGGCTGTGGCCATGAAGGGAATGCATGTGGGACGATTAGCCGCTTGAGAAACAAAAGAATGCATATCGTTTTCGACGACCCAGGCTAGCCGGCCACTGGCTCCAAGTCGTCTGCATCTACCTGCACGGCTGCGTGCTGGTTGATCAATTCCAGGGTCAGAACAAACTTCATGGTGCTGTTCCTCCTCACCAGTGTCCCCTGGATGCCCTGCATGACCCCGCTCCTGATTCGAACCCGGTCGCCTAAGACAAGCTCGCGATACGGCTCGACACGATGCCTGCAGAAACTGGAACGCAGAAAATCGATCTCGGACTCCGGAACAGGAACAAATCTCTTCCCATTGCCGACAATCTGGATCACACCGGGGGCCTGGGCAACCCTGGCTCGCTCCTTTGAGTCAACATGGACAAACAGGTAGGTGGGAAACAAGGGAAGAATGATTTTCTTCCTTTGCCGGTTCTTCCAAGTGTGAACGGCTTCATAGGTGGGAAGAAAGCACTCAAGTTCCCGCATTTCAAGGTGCTTCTGCACCGCCTTCTCATGTTGCGGAATCGTAAACACGGCGTACCAGTCGCGGCCCCGGGTGGCGCTGGGAGCGCCCGAATTCCAACCAGTCTGACCATCGGCCGATGACATTCCATCTCCATTGCCACCGTGTCCGTGTGGCTTAACCAACCTCTGAATAAGTCGATGTCTTGAAAGGGCACGGCTTTGGACCCTGCGTGAATGCTGAACCGATACCGCAACCGCTTCGGAGTCTCCCTATGCGAAGTACCTTGGAAAAAGTGAAGCGCACTGCAAATACCGGCGGCCCCGGCGCACCTTACGTCCTGAACCGTTTTGCGCGTAGCTACGCTAAGCTGACTTAGCAAAAGCCCACTAACACTAAGCCTTTCACTCCGATCACACGACTGTATTGCGCCCCCGGTACCTATCCCATCGCCTCGCCGCCAGGCAACTGCCATACCTGCCGCAATGCCGGTCAGCCGGCAATTCGATGGCCCATGAAGGAAATGCAGTCTGCGTAATGAGCGAAGTTGCTGCCAGTTTGTTCCAGTCAAATGTAAGCCAATACCACCATTTATGCAAGCCGACCGGCATCAGAATCCGCCCCAATCGGCGACCCTTACCGATGGTTTGAAGCCTTCCCAATCGATCCTTCTGAAATTATTGCAGGACTTAGTCCTTAGGCAACCATCTTGTAATCAGGACATTAGCAGAACTCCTTTTTGTGCATGGCTCGCCCTATGCCGCAATCGTGATCCGCTATCTCCTCATCGAGGTTGGACGCCGGGGGTCAACATCCTGCTGTCCTCGATATGGAGCACTTGCTGTCACTTCTCTGTTCTAGACCACAAGTCTCTTGAATTCGGATCGAACAACACCGCCCTCAATGCCCGAGTCTCCCCCGCTCGCAAAAAGCAGCAACGAAGCCCTCCTTTGGCTCGTCGGCCAGTCGCAACCGCTCCTTCTTCCTGTCGCTCGTCTTCGGCTCCATCCTTGCCCAGGAATGTTCCCCACGGCGCCTACTGGGCCGCCGCCTCCGACTCTGCCTTGCAGCGTTCCGTCACATCCTTCAGCCGCTGCCCCTCATACCCTCGGCGCTTGCCCACAAGGCGATAGTCGAAGCTCACCGCCGAGATCCCTCCGCCTGACTCGCGCATCTCGAAACCCTCTGCGGTCTTGCGGGTCAAATACAGTCCCTTCGACTCTCCGTTCGGTGTTAGAAAAACGTGATAGTAGGCATCGGCGGTTACCGTCTCGGCAAAGGCTGGATCAAGCTTGACGATGGCGACGCCGTCGTGCAGCGTGCCCGAGCCAAAATCCTCCATCCAGTTTTCCGGCGACTGCATGGAATAGGTCTCCACCTTGCGCGAACCGTGTTCGGTGGCCGCCATCGCCACCAGTTGTCCGGTGCAGCGCAGGCTGCCCCCGCTGCCCACGCCGCAGGCGCCGTCCGCCGTGCGGCCGGCAACCGCCGAATGGCCAGCGCCTCGGGCATCCTACCGCTGCGCGCTGAGCCTGCGCACTACCTCATCCAAAGCAGACTCCCATGACGACAGGCTGATTCCGAACCGTCCCCGCAGTTTCTCGTTGGAAAGGATCGAATTCTGCGGGCGTTTGGCCGGCGTTGGGTAATCCACGGTGCGAATCGGATGCACCTCCGGCCGCTTCCCCTCCAGCAAACCCTGCGCTCGCGCAAAAATCGCCTGCGCAAAGCCGCACCATGAGACGGCGCCTGAGCAGGTCATATGGTAAAGACCTGCCCAACTCTCAGCTTGCCCAAATCGACCGGCCAGAATCCCGCTCACAATCGAGTGCGTGGCTTCTGCAAGTTCGTTCGAGGTGGTCGGTCCGCCGATCTGGTCATCCACCACGCTCAGCCTCTCCCGCTCCCGTCCAAGGCGCAACATGGTGAGCAGAAAATTGCTGCCGTGGACACCGTAAACCCAGCTCGTTCTGAAGATGAGATATCTGCCCCCGGCCCGGCGAACTGCCTCTTCCCCCGCCAGCTTGCTCATGCCGTACACGTTCAAGGGATTCGGCGTGTCGGTCTCTACCCACGGGGTCGTCTTCGAGCCATCAAAAACGTAGTCGGTCGAGTAGTGGACCATCAGGGCCCCGGTGCGCGCAGCCTCCTCGGCCAGAATGCCCGGAGCCCGCGCGTTCACCGCCATGGCCACTTCCGGCTCCGATTCCGCCCGGTCCACTGCCGTGTAGGCGGCTGCGTTGAGAATGATGTCCGGCGCAGCGCCTCGAACCATGGCGCGCACCTCGGCCTCCACCGCCAGGTCCAGGGTGTCGCGGTCCCGCGCAACGATCTCGACCTCGCCGTCAAAGCAGGCCATCAGATCCAGACCCACCTGTCCCGCATAGCCAACAATCAGAATCCGCGGTCGATTGCTCATGCAAACACCTCGGCATCGCGCAGTTGAGCGCCCTTCCGGTCCTTCTCTGCCACGATCGCGCTGGCCTGGTCCACCGGCCACGGAATCCCAATCTCCGCATCGTTCCACACCACAGTGCGTTCCCCGGCCGGGCAGTAGTAGTCCGTCGTCTTGTAGGCAAATCCGACTCCTTCAGAAAGGGCCAGAAAAGCGTGCCCGAACCCTGCCGGTATCCAGAGCATTTGTCCGTTCTCCCCGCTCAGTTCCACCGCGACATGCTGCCCGAACGCGGGAGAACTGCGGCGCAGGTCCACTGCTACATCCAGCGCTGCTCCATGCGTGACCCGGACCAGCTTCCCCTGCGGCTGAATCACCTGGTAGTGGATGCCCCGCACCACGTTTTTCCTCGAAACTGAGAAGTTGTCTTGCACCCAGGTTGCGGGCAGTCCTGCCTCCACCATGCCGCGCTGGTTCCAGCTCTCGTAAAATGCGCCGCGCTCGTCCCTGAAGATCCTGGGCGTAATCAGCAATACGCCGGGTAGTGTGGTTTCACTCACCTTCATGGCTCGCCCGCCTCCGTCGCAAAATGCAGTTCGTCTTTCAGCGCAAGCAGGTACCGGCCATATCCGCTCTTGCTCACCGGTCGCGCCAACTTAACCAGCTGCTCCGCTGTAATGTAGCCAAGGCGATAGGCAATCTCTTCCGGACAAGCGATCTTCAACCCTTGGCGCCGTTCGATCGTTTGCACAAAAAGGCCCGCATCCAAAAGCGAGTCGTGCGTCCCCATGTCCAGCCACGTCATGCCCCGGCTCATTACCTGCACCGTCAGCTTGCCGGCGTCCAGATAAAGCCGGTTCAGGTCGGTGATCTCCAGCTCTCCCCGTGGCGATGGCCTCAGCGATGCGGCAAGGTCAACCACCTGGTTGTCGTAGAAATAGAGGCCTGTCACGGCATAACGCGACTTCGGTGCCTTTGGCTTCTCTTCCAGGCTCACGGCACGGCCTTGCGCGTCGAATTCCACCACGCCGTAGCGCTCCGGCTCCTGCACCGGATAAGCAAAAACCTCTGCCCCATTCTTGATGGAGGCCGCGCGCTTCAGATTGGATGAAAATGACTGGCCGTAGAAGATATTATCGCCAAGAATCAATGCGCTCGTCTCTCCGCCGATAAACTCCCGGCCAATGATAAACGACTGTGCCAGCCCATCCGGGCTGGGCTGCACAGCGTAACTCAGGTTGATGCCCCACTGATTCCCATTGCCCAGCATCTCCGCAAAGCGCGCTGTATCCTGCGGGGTTGATATGATCAGGATCTCGCGCAGCCCCGCTAACATCAGAGTGCTGAGGGGGTAGTAAATCATGGGCTTGTCGTACACCGGCAAAAGCTGTTTTGAAACCACCTGAGTCACCGGGTAAAGCCGGGTGCCGGACCCGCCTGCAAGAATAATCCCCCTCATGGCTCGTTTCTCTCCTGATAATTCCTTCGAATCCAATCCAGGTACGCGCCGGTCCGAACGTTCTCTACCCATGGGCCGTGCTCAAGATACCAGATCACCGTCTTCCGCAGCAGGCTTTCAAAATCGCCTGCCGGCTTCCATCCCAGCTCGCGGAAGATCTTCGTGGCATCAATCGCGTAGCGGCGGTCATGTCCAAGACGATCGCTGACATGCGTAATGAGCCTCCTGCGCGGCGTCAGCGCCGCATCGGGACGCAACTCGTCCACTACATCGCAAATTGCTGTGACCACGTCGAGATTCGTCCGCTCGCTGTTGCCGCCAATGTTATACGTTTCTCCCACCCGGCCCCGGCTGAGAACCGCGCGGATCGCCGCGCAGTGATCCCCCACCGAAAGCCAATCCCGCACATTCCGCCCGTCCCCATAGACCGGCAGAGGCTTGCCTTCCAATGCATTCAATATCATCAGCGGAATCAGCTTCTCGGGGAATTGAAAAGGACCGTAGTTGTTCGAGCAATTGGTGGTCAGCACGGGTAGGCCGTAGGTGTGGTGGTAGGCGCGCGCCAGATGATCCGACGCCGCCTTCGATGCCGCGTAGGGGCTGTTCGGCGCATATGCTGTGTTCTCTGAAAACGGCGGATCGTCCGGACCCAGAGATCCGTAAACTTCGTCCGTCGATACGTGCAGAAACCTGAACCCTTGCCGCCCGCCCTCGTCCAATTCCAACCAATAACGCCTGGCTTGTTCCAGCAGCGTAAATGTGCCCTGCACATTGGTGCAGATAAACGCGCCCGGATCCACAATCGACCGGTCCACGTGGCTTTCCGCTGCGAAATGAACGATCGCCTTGGGCCGGCATTCACGCAACAACGCGGCAACTAACTCCGCATCCCCGATGTCGCCTCGCACCAGCTTGTGCCGCCCGTCGTTATCCAGTGCCGCCAAGTTCGCCGGGTTGCCGGCGTAGGTCAGAAGGTCGAGATTTGCCACGGGGGTGCCGGCGATCTCAATCCAATGCAACACAAAATTGGACCCAATAAACCCTGCGCCGCCGGTAACGAGAATTCTATCTGTAGGGATCATCGTGCTTTCGAAGGTCCTCAATTGCGCCATGTTTGGAGATGGCGCGCAAGCAAGTCGGTCGCTCGGTCGCACAAAAGAAATTGGCCGCAGGGACAGTCATCCACGCAGCCCCGACACTCAAAAGATCAATACAGTCCGAGCTTACCACGCGGACCGATTCCCTCCGTCTCTGGAAGCCGGCCTCCTGCTCATCTTCCTCCACCTGCGCCCTAAAAGTCCATCATTATCAGCATGTTCAAGCTTTGAAAGTGGAGCCCATGCCACGCGTTGTCTCCACCCAGACCATACCGAACGGTGGACAGCCACCCGACTTGGCGGCGACAACCCTGCACTCACGCACGCAACAGAATCCGGCTTCACCGCATCGGCCCGGAAAAGGCGCGAATCCCGCTACGCTGAGAGGTTGCATGCCACCAAACCCGATCGCCCGGGCACCGCACAAGTCCTTCATTAAGTCCTCCTCCCTTTAGCCATGCAACCGGAGTCGGCGCTCCACGAACCATCGCTCTCCGCCCTTGCAGCACCAAGCGGGCAATTTGCCGCACATTGAAACCCCATAAGTAGATCACCGTGTCCGTCACGCGGGCGACTTCCTTCAAACGGCCCTATCGAAACCGCCCCGGTCGGGAAAACTGTGCCAGGTCTCGCCTCAACGACCGGGCGGTCCCGATAGGGTTCTAACGTCTATTATTGATCCGGCCCTGAAGAGTGGAACCTATGCAGCATAGGCAACATCTTTCTGCCTGAAGTATTTTTCGACCCTGCCGGGCTGTTTTTGGATGCTGCGCAGAACGCCGATTGCGGTTCGGGTCAGTG